>Ga0180438_10002994_pt1 | contig 26321 bp, 26 predicted proteins | sample SS_ome_12_FD_132455 | JGI IMG/M metagenome (GOLD analysis project Ga0180438, IMG submission 132455) | Hypersaline lake sediment archaeal communities from the Salton Sea, California, USA - SS_3_D_2 metaG | ecosystem: Environmental > Aquatic > Non-marine Saline and Alkaline > Hypersaline >... | reverse complement strand
GCCCGGCGGCTTCGGCAATTACTTCGACATATTCGGCAACCCCAACTTCATTGTCGGCCAATATGGTCGCCAAGTCAACCGCCGCGTCGGCAAATTCCGAAACTGCCAAGGCATCAAACGAAATTTTGGCAAGGCCGACCAAGGCCGCAACGGCTTCGGAAACCCGGACGTCGTCGGCGGTAAACACTTTGGCCAAGGCCAAGACCGCATTTGCAAAATCGTCGACCGCAACGCCTTGGACCACTTCAAAGCCGACCAGTTCAAGGACCGCCGCAACCGCTTCGAAAATTCGGACGTCGTCAACTCCAATTAGCCCGGTTGCTTCAAGGACAACCGCAACGATTTCGGAAAGCCGGACGTTGTCAAAGACTTCAATCGGCGTCAACTCCAAAAGCCCGGCAACGACTTCGGAAAGCCCGACTTGGTCAAAGCCTTCAACGCCGGTCAATTCAAGGATTGCCGCAACCACTTCGGCGACCGTTAGGCCGTCGGCCCCGGCAAGCCCGGTCTGTTCAATAACGGCGGCGACGTATTCGGCAACCCCCGCGACGTCAATTCCCGCCGCGTCAAGACTGACCGCCGTTTTTAAAAATTCAAGGATACCGATATTGTCCGAAACCGGGACTTCAAGCGTTAGGACGTCAACGACGACCTGCGCAAACTCGGTGACGGCCAAAAGGTCGCTTGCCGAAATAACCGCCAAGTCGACAAAGGCGTTGACGACTTCGGAAAGCGCGAAGTTTTCAAAAGGTGTAATTTGAAGGTCAAGCAATTCAACCGTCGCCCCGACGATTTCGGCAATGCCGATATGGTCCGCCTTGGCGACCCCGGAGAGTTTCATAAAAGCCGCGACGTATTCGGAAAGCCCAATATTTTCGCTTGCTGACGGCCCCAAGGCAAGCAAGGCGTCGACAAATTCATTGACTGCTATATTGGCATAAGGGTTGACCTCGATGGCCAACAACGCGCCAATCAATTCACTTACGGCTATTGTTTGCGCGGTATCAACGCCCATATCCTTTAGAATCGCAATTACTTCGTCAACGCCGATTGTATCGCCGACCTGAATTTGAATATTAAATTGTTCAATTAAAATATTGACGATTTCTTGAACAAAAAAATTGTCGAAGCTTTCGATTCCGGTAACCGACAAAAAAATTGCAACCAGTTCGCCGACCGCGATATTGTCCAAGGCGTCCGCGTTTATGTCGACAAGGGCCTTGACCAGTTCGCCGACCGCGATTGCGTCCGAAAGCGCCGGGTTGATTTCTTTTAGCAATTCGACAAATTCGGAAACGCGGACTTGGTCGACGCCGGTTATGGTCGAAAGGCGGATATAAGTTTGAACAAATTCGGCAAGGCCGATTCCGTCGGCCCCTTCGGGCCGCAAGGAAACAATAGCCTTGAAAATTTCGGCAATGCCTATTTCTTCGATTGCTTGCGGCGATAACGCCAAAAGCGCCTTGATATATTCGATTGAAACGACGGTTTCCGAAACCGACGGGTTGGCGTCTTTGACCAAGGCGACCACTTCGGAAAGCGCGATTTGATCGGACCCAAAGGCGGCGGCAAGGTTTATAAATATGTTGACCAGTTCGCCAACGCCGACATTGTCAAAAGCCGACGGGGCCAATTCAATCAAGGCCGCGATAAATTCGGCAAGGCCCAATTGGTCAAAGGCGTCCGCGTTTAGTTCAACCAAAGCGTCGACAAATTCGGACAAAATAATGTTGTCGTAAACGTCTAAAAACGCGTCTTTAACTATGGCGATAAATTCGGCAAGGCCGATATTGTCGACGGCCAAAACCCCGGCAAGGTTGACATAGGCCGCGACCAGTTCGGAAACCCGGACATTGTCAAAAGCGTCCGGGGCCAATTCGACCAAGGCGGCGAAAAATTCCGCAACCCCGATTTGGTCGAATATCTCAATTCCGGCAATATCGACAAAAGCCGCAACCACTTCGGCAACGCCAAGACCGTCAAAAACGTTCGGCGCGATTTCGACCAAGGCCGCGACCAGTTCGCCGACTTTTATATTGTCGCCGCCTTCCGGGTAAAGGGTCGTAATGGTCTGAATCAACAATTGCTTAAATTCTGAAATTGCAATCGTATCGCCCTTCGCTATCCCGGCAAGCGGGACCGTCCGGCCTATGATTTCGCTTGCGGCAATAACTTCGGCGGCGACCGCGCCAAGCGGTATTGACCCGGCGACGCTTTCGGCGGCGGCAATGTTTTCGATTGCGGTTGCGATTGCGATGCCGACTTGAATTGCGTTATATTCACTAATTGCGATATTTTCAAAAGCGGCGATACCGGCAAGGCCCAATTGTGCGGCAACGTATTCGGAAACGGCCAAAAGGTCGGCGGTCGACGCTTCCGGGTCTAATAATTCAAGGTCGACGTCAACCGATTCGACAACGGCAATTATTTCGGCTTCATCAATTCCAGTTGGACCGGAAAAAACTTCAACGTCAACTAAAATCCTATTTCCGTAAATCGTCGCCATTTATGCGGCCTTTATCCAAGTATCAATGTCCGTTTCGCTTACCGGCATTGTCAAAGCCGAAGCGCTTCGAACCAAGTCTACGCCTTTTATCAATGAGTTTGCTATTTTTGAATTCAAAAAGTTGTAATTTGGTTTATAAGTATTTATTCCAAATGTCCCATCTGCCAGATAAATAAAGTTGCCGTCACCCCAAACGCCATAGGCAAAATCGCTTTGATCGTCCAAGTCGATATGAGTCAAATAACCGCTACCATCGACTGAGTAGGTATGAAGTCCACCGGTATAATTAGCAAGGTATATGAAATTGCCGTCGCCCCAAACGCCATAGGCATTATCCCCCTGATCGTCTGAGTCGATATGAGTCAAATAACCACTACCATCGACCGAATAGGTATGAATTCCGCCGGTATCATTCGCAAGATAAATAAAGTTACCGTCGCCCCAGACGCCGGTTGCCAAATCTCCCTGATCGTCTGAGTCGATATGAGTCAAATAACCGCTACCATCGACCGAGTAGGTATGGAGTCCGCCACTATAATTTGCCAGATAAATAAAGTTGCCGTCACCCCAGACACCGCGTGCCGAATCTCCCTGATCGTCAAAATCAATATGAGTCAAATAACCACTACCATCGACTGAATAGGTATGAAGTCCCCCCGAACCATTTGCAAGATATATAAAGTTGCCATCGCCCCAAACGCCATAGGCAAAATCGCCCTGATCGTCTGAGTCGATATGAGTCAAGTAACCGCTGCCGTCGACCGAGTAAGTATGGAGTCCTCCACTATAATTTGCCAGATAAATAAAGTTTCCGTCGCCCCAGACATTATAGGCAAGATCGCCCTGATCGTCTGAATCTATCCAAGTCAAATTTCCGCTACCATCGACCGAGTAGGTATGAAGTCCACCGGTATAATTAGCAAGGTATATGAAATTACCGTCGCCCCAGACGCCGGTTGCATTATCGCCCTGATCGTCCGAATCAATCAAAGTCAAAGCAAATGGCGGTTCGGTGATTGAATAGGTATGAATCCCACCGGTATCATTCGCCAGATAAATAAAATTGCCATCACCCCAAATGCCGCGTGCCAGATCTCCCTGATCGTCTGAGTCGATATGGGTCAAATAACCGCTACCGTCGACCGAATATGTATGGAGTCCACCCGTACCATTTCCAAGATAAATAAAGTTGCCGTCACCCCAAACGTTGTTTGCGTAATCTCCCTGATCGTCTGAATCTATCCAAGTCAAATAACCGCTACCGTCGACCGAATATGTATGGAGTCCGCCACTATAATTTGCCAAATAAATAAAGTTGCCGTCGCCCCAGACACCATATGCCGCATCTCCCTGATCATCAAAATCAATATGAGTCAAATAACCGCTACCGTCGACCGAATATGTATGGAGTCCGCCCGCACCATTTGCAAGGTAGATAAAGTTACCGTCACCCCAGACGCCGCGTGCAGTATCGCCCTGATCATCAAAATCAATATGAGTCAAATAACCGCTACCGTCGACCGAATATGTATGGAGTCCGCCCGCACCATTAGCAAGATAAATAAAGTTGCCATCACCCCAAACGCCATAGGCCGCATCGCCCTGATAGTCTGAATCAATCCAAGTCAAATAACCACTACCATCGACTGAATAGGTGTGGAGTCCGCCGCCCCCATTAGCAAGATAAATAAAGTTACCGTCACCCCAAACGCCTACGGCATTATCGCCTTGATCGTCTGAGTCGATATGGGTAAGATTTCCACTACCGTCGACCGAATAGGTATGAATTCCGCCGGAAAAATTAGCAAGATAAATGAAGTTACCGTCGCCCCAGACGACGGTTGCCGAATCTCCCTGATCGTCTGAGTCGATATGAGTTAAAATTCCAACGGGTTTAGTCAAAAGAATTTCACTTGCCGCCTGACTCGCGGTATGCTCATGGTAATAATTATTTGAAACCCCGGACCATTCTGCCGGATCAAAATCGGTTGGGAAACCTTGGATTTCTGTATCGGCTTGCGCCTGATTTATTAACAGATATTCGGGCTGTAATTTTGTAATCGCCGTTGCGTCTGTTTGGGTTGCGACAATCTTGGCGTTATAAATAGTCCCGCCATACTTGGTATTGTCATTAGTATAGGCCAACCGATAATAATAACCATTGGTCGGCGTAAAGGCGGACGATTCGTAAAAATCGACCGCTTCATTGGTAAAAGATACAATGGAGTTTGTAACGGTTGACGGGCTTGAAAATGCGGCGTCGGATGATTCCTGCAAAGCGACCCGGCTTGTGTCCATGTCATTTTCGTTTACTGCCGTAAATTGCAAGGTAAAGGTCGGGGTCGGGTCCCATTTGGCCGATTCGTATTTCCAATACTTCGGCTCGCTCAACGGTTCGTAGGTTTCAGCGCTTGCAACCGTATTCCATACCTGATATGCACCGACTTCTATTTGGGTTTGGGTTGCGGTAATGTCGGTTGCGGATTGGAGAATTATTATTTTGGCTGAATATACGGTTAATTGCGTGTTGCCCGAAGCATAAGCTAAACCATAATAAAAATATGATGAATGCAAGGTAAATGAATTCGACCGAATCCTTGTTTTTGTTGTTGTTCCTTGCGGGACCCCAAGGGTTGTTAGCTGACTCGAATTTGTTCTAGTAGTCGTGTCATAAGCGCGTAAACTGATAGCGACAAGACCGGCATAGGTATTTGTTGCAACTACCTCAAGATAAGCCGTGGCCCCATTATAGTCGCTTGGGTCAATATAAACAAACTCCTCGTCGTTTTCGGTCGTCGTAGGCGCCCAAGGATTGTTGAACATATTTATTTCTTGTCGAACATCAACCATCTATTGCCACTCTCCGGTATTCTGTTTGATGATATTTTCGACGGCATTGCGCTGATTGGGCGCTAACTCCAATTCGGTTACTCCGTCGGCTTCAACCGGAACCATGTAAATAAGGTCTTGAACGTCCGGGCCGAATGTCCCGCTTGAACCGTAGGTTAGCATAAATTTTATGCCGGTTTGTTGTTCAAGAAATGGTAGCCATTCCCAAACGTCCTTAATTACATAAGTGTTTCCCGGTATCCCAATAACCGGGTCCTGCGCGCCCGCATCAGCCATTAGTAAATCAACGGCGGCTATTTGTTCCGCCGTTAAGTCGTCCGAAAATTTAATGTAAGTATGCAAAGCGGTGGTCGTAATGCTTGGCCAATAGCCGGTGTCCCGATGAATTTTGTTCGCAAGGTTCCAACCATAACCGTCCGGCAACGGGTCGTAAGTTAATGTAGTCGGCATTTTGCCCCCTTTTAAAATTTAAAATAAAAAACCCTCAATCTATAACAGGCCGCATCCCAACCGGCGCAACCGGGGCCGGGTAAAATCTTAAACCAAAAGTTGCCCCCGCTTGCGCAAACGTAGGGTCGTCCGACCATCCAAATTCGGATTCCGCGACGTCTTGCCAAGTTGCCCCGTCTTCGGCCAAGGCTTGAATAACCGCTTTAAGGCCGACAAAATAAGACCCCTTTTCGGTAAAAGTGAATTGATATTCTAGGGCTTCGGTTTCGCCGATTAGCGCCGGGTTTGCTTTGTCCGGGTCGGTTTTGGCGTTTGCAAGATAGGCCCGATATATAAGCCGTTCGCCGGTATCAAGCTGATATGCAACCGCGTCCCAAGCAACGGTTGCTTGATTGGCTGCAATCCAATTTTGCGCCATTGAAAGCCCGGCAAACGCAAAGATAAAAATAATCGTCATAATACTAATTTTGGTTTTCATATTGCCCCCTATTTTCAGTTGATTAGTTTTTGTTTTTGCCTGAAATACCTTCAATCAATAACCGTGCGTCCGCGCCGCCGGTAATTTCATTAATTACAAGTTCGCGTTCGCGCCGGGGAAGCGACAAAATAAATTCAAGCGTTTGTTGGCCGACGCCCCGGTTTACGATTATGTCGATACCCGCCAAGCGCCGCGCCTTAAATAACCATGATTCCGATTCGAGCGCCGCGCGCTTTTCCGGGTCAAGGCGCGGAAATAACTCTTTTAGCTTTACCGCCGCCGATACAAAGCAAACCAGTTCGCGCCGCATTTCTGAAATTTGCACCTTATAGGCCGCGACCGCCCGACCCGCGTTAGCAAGCGCGATTTTATGCCTTACTTTTTGCCGCTTTGTAAAACAGATAAACCGCCGCCAACGCAAGGCCGCAACTTCCAATTCGGCCAATTCTAAATTTTCCCCAAGGCCGATTAAATCACGATTGCGGTTGTCAATTTCGCGCAAGCATTGTTTATATTTGGCCCAATCGTCGCCTTGGCTTCGGATAATAAAATTTTCAATTTGGAATTCTGAATGAAATTGTTGGTAATCGACCAAAAGCCTTTTAATGTCGTTTTTCATTTTGAAGTACCCGCCCCAAATCTGCCGAAATTCCTGTTTGGCGTTTCCCCAATTAAAAGCCAAGTGTCGGTATTTTGTTTATATTGTTGGTGTTGTTCATATACGCCCCAAGCCGGGTAATTTGTCGCCCAAACGTAAGCGTAATTGGATACCCCCAAGCTTGGCCGCTTGCCGTTTGAATTGGCAAACCAAGATTGCTTGGACGTCCAAATATTCAAATCGGCATTGTATTCGTCAAGGCGGCTTGTATATTCAACCGTGGTCCGTCCGCCGAAGGCGTAACCCTTATTGGACCCAATTGAAAAATTTGCCCCAAAGCCCGACCATGCGACGGCCCCCGAAGCTTTGGTTTGATAGCTGTTTGTTGTCGGGTCATAAGCTTTTAAAGTGTCAACAAAATTCGCCGGGTCGTATTCGTTCCAACTGTTAAGGTTTACCGGATTGCCGCCGAAAATATAAGCCAATTCGTTCAACGTCCAATAAGCCGTTCGCGCGCTTTTATACCCCGCCTTGCTTTCGTAGCTGTCGCTTATATCGTTATAGCGGTCATGTGTTGAATAGACTTCGCAAAGCGGTTCAATATTATTTTCTTGCCATTGGGTCCCGCCGATTAAATGGGTATGGCCATTGATATAAAACCCGGCCATATCTGACCGCTTTTCATTTGGAACCGCTTGCCGGTCGGTCCAAGAAAAAGCCGCTTTATCATAGCGATGGGCGTTATCGACTACTTCGTGAAAAGTGTTATATGGATAGGGTTGCGCAAGGCTTGCGGGCGGCTGAACCGTTCTGGCGGGCTTGCTTCCGCCGAAAACCCAATAGGACGATATTTGATTTGACGAATAGCCGACATATTCCCTTGACCAATAGCCGTCGTTTGGGTAACTAACCGGCAAAACGTATGCCAATTCTTGCCAAGAATCGGTATTGCCCTTGTATTGGTAATGGTTAGGCAACGCCGCCGCTTCAATCGGCGGGCCATAATCCAAAAGGCAATCGTGGTATCCAAAAAATATATAGTAGTCACGGAAGCAAGCCGCCGGGTTTGACCGAAAGCCGACGACCTTTGGTTGATTAAAATCTTGCCCTTCAAATTTGATAACGACTTCGTCGCCGTCGGTAAACGCGGTGGAATTACAAAATTGGTATTCAATGGGAACCGCCGTTAATTTCGTCGATACGGTTTGCCAATCTTGCCCTGCGCGCTGATAATCTAAAAAGCGATATGGAAGGCTTGACGCTTGCCGGACTTCGTCAAAACGATTATCTAAAATCAGCGTCCCCCGATTTACCGTTTGAATCATTAAAACCGCATGGTTGGCAACCGTCGTGCCTTCGACCGCAACAATTGCCATTTGTAAATTTTTTACCGGGTATCCCGCGTTAATTAGTTCTTGCATTTTGGTCAAGGCGAAGTCCTCGCAATCGCCCCTTTGCCCGGTGGTCATTATGTCCCAATAGTCCCCGGCCCCGTACCCGCTTAAATCTGTTTCGTATTCATGCGCCGCGTTAACGTTTGCGTTGGTTTGTTTTATGGTTTCAAATTGCGCGTCTGAAATAAACGTTGGCGCGCCCGGTTCGGTATTGGTGCAAGTTGGGTGCGTCGGGTTGCGACTGCAAAAATCAGTAAATTGCGGCCAAACCGTCGGTTTGCAATCGCTAAAGGTCTGGCCCTGATTGACGGGAAGGTTTTGTTGACTGGAAAACTCCGGTTCTAGGCAAATATCGCAAGTGTCGTTTTCATAATCCATAGAATCCGAAATTATAGTCCCATATCGGTAAATCGGATCAAACTTTTGCCAACCCGGCAACATACATTTATTTAAAAACGTCACCCAAGGCCCAAGACCCAACGACGGGGTTATTTGACCGTCGCGGGCTTGATTCCAAGCCGCGCCGCCGTTATAACCGGCGACAATGTTAACCTTTGACGGGCTTTCATATTCGCCCGGTATTTCCAAAATGCCGACGTCGCCGGTTAGTCCTTCGGTCCCGTCAATGGACCAAGTGTAAATGGTTGGGTCCGCCGGAAACTGACTATTTAAAATCGCAACGCGTCTTTCAAGGGCCGCGATTTGAAGGCCAACAATGTTTTTGTCAAATCTTTCTTCGGGCGTTGTTTCCGGCATGGCGTCATATTCGTTTTGAAGTTCCGCAATTTTTTCGTTTAGGACTTCAATGCGCGCTTCATTTTCGGCGCGGCCCCCATATTTCAATGTAATTTGGTAATAACCCTGTCCAAAATCTGATATAACGGTTCCTTTTCCCATTGCCTAACCTTCGCGGACTTCCATCACTATTGCGACCGCGTTGACTTGGTAAATAATATAATCAACCGTAAATTCATCATTACCCGTCCGGCAAACGTCGCCGGGGTTCAAAAAGGGGTCAACGTGCGCAAATCTATGAACCAAATTCCCGCTTTGAACGCTTCTATAAACCGAATTTTCGACGGTCGCAATTTGGGTCGCAAACGTTTCGATCTTGGTCCCCGATAAACTGATTGCCCGCCTTGTCGGCCCTTCGTCGGTTCTTATTTCTTCAAGCGTTACCCTTAAAATTTCTTCGGTAAATTCAACCGTGCCGTCGATTTCATACCCAAGCGTAATTACCAATTCTCCGTTTGCCCGGTCGGATATTTGACCGGCATATTCAAAGCCGGGAACAACCGCGCTAACATAAGTTGGGTTGCCGCTTCGCTTGCGCGCTTGAAAACTGGATATTGGAATTTGAATATCAGTTGTCCCGTCCGCCGCCCCGGTTACGGTTAAATAAAAACGTTGAATAGCTTTGTTTTTATTTAACGCAATCCAAGTCGACCAGTTAAAAACGGTCATTGCGTCGCCGATTTGAATCGATTCGGCGGTTTCGGCTAATATTTCAATGGCGGAAACGAATTCGGAAACGGTCAAATTTTCGGCGACGTCTATTTCAATAGAAGGCGTCGCGGCGGTAAATTCGGAAACCGCGATATATTCGTTTATCGACGGTTCGATAAGCGTTTCAATTTCAACAGTAAAGTTTTCGGAAACCGCAAGATCGTTGCCCGCTTGTGGTGCATGAAATAAGCTATAAACATCGGCGGCAACGTTTTCGGAAACTGCGATATTGTCGCCGTTGTTAACGTGCCGGTCAAGGTCGACGGCAACGTTTTCAATTAGCGCAATGTCTTGACCCGCTTGCAACTCGCCGATAAAATCCATCGTTAGGAAGGTTGATTCTGAAACCGCCAAATTGTCGACAACATTCGGAATAACTTGAATTTCATATGTAACTTGAAGTTCGGCGGAAAGCGCCGAGTCATAATCCCTTGACCTTCCAGACCTTTCGGCCCCGGAACTAGATGAATTGTCAACCAAATGAATCGTTAAGTCTTGGCCCGACGCCCAACCCGCGCGGTCAATATGCGTTTGAAGCGCTGAAACAAGGCTTGGCGAATCGTACCAATTTCCCGCCGTCCAACCCTCAACGGCATTCCAAGCGGTCGCGGATTGTAAACTTCTGCCAACTAAGTCGGCCCCGCTAGATATTGCAGTTGTATCGTCCGCATCCTCAAAATGAATGTTTAGGTTGCAAATTGTCGCCGTCGTCGTAAAAGCGCAATATATTTTTAAGATCGCCGCCGATATAGTCGCGTTTTTCGGTATGGTAACGCTTTGAAACCTAAAAAAAGTATGCCACTCGAAACCCGAACCGGTGCTTCCAATAATTAGCGAATCACCAGAGTTGGAAAAATTCCCACCGGTGGGAGTCCGCGCATAACCGTCGTCGGCGTTGGCTATTATTTCAAACGTTGCGTCGGTCATTTGTTAGGCCGCCGATAAAGTGATTTCAATCTTAACTTTTAAAACGCTTCCGTTGATAACCGTTTCGGGCGATGAAAATTGACTTTCACAAAAAAGGACGCCGCCGCCCGCCGCGTCGCCCTTGGTGGTCGGCGCGGACCCGCCGCCAAAAAGCGCCGCCCCATATATGGTTTTTGACGCATTGAAAGTAAAACTTGCGCGGTTTGCGCTATTGTCGACAACCGCGCCGGAAACCGTCCCGCCTTGCCAACCGGGCCGCGCCGTTTCTTCATATGCCGTGCATTCGGTAAAGCCGGGCGTCGCGTAGTTGTCCCCGGCGGCGGGCGTATGGTCGTCTTCAAACGGCGCAACATACCAGTTTGCAATTTGCGTCCCGCCGTTTATGGCGGAATCTAAAAAATGGTTGCGGCCTTCCAAGGTGCAAAGATTTTTATCGTTCCATTGATTAATCAAAAGGCCGTCAAGCCAATGTTGCCAATGCCAGATTGAACCAATATTTAAATTGTTCATTCCGCGCCTTCCTTTACCAAAAAGGTCATTTTTAGCCGCCCGCCGTCAATTTTAATTTCTGAAATGGCCCCGGTAAAAAAGCCTTCCCGGCAAGCAATATTTAAAAGCGTTTCGTTGCGGGACATATACCAAAGATTATCGGCGGTCGTTTCGTCAATAAACGCTTCAATTTTTAAAGCCCGGTCCCCGTCACTAAAACCCCTATGGTCCAAGACCGCGCCGCCGTCCAATGTCGCGGTCCGCGAAACTCGCGGCGGCGTATCCCTAAAGGCCGACGTTGGCAATTCTTCAAAAACGACCCCGTCAATTGTCTTGCTTTCGATTGTCGTTATGCTAACCATTTAGCCCCCCAATAAAAACGCCGTGCCTTCGGCGTTGGCCTGTATTTGCGCGCGTTCAATTATCGACTGTAAAACAAGGTCAAGTTCCGGGTAAACCCCCGACGATTCGATTGTTATCAGGCCGCCGCCTTGTTCAATCCTAGCCGTCCGGGCTTCGGTGTATGCGATTTCCGCCGCCGTCAATTCCCTTTGCATGATTAATAATTCGTCGCGTCGTCGGCTTTCGGCTTCAAGTTCCTGTTGGATAACTAGCGCGGAATAGCCCGACGCATTGTTTAAGGCCCCGACTATTTCGCCGATAACGTCGCCGGTGTTGGCAAAGCTTTCGGAAACCATAGTTGCAACCGTTTCAAGCCGCGCGGCCCCGGCTTCGACTTCGGCAATATCAAGGCGGGCTTGCCATTCAAACGCGGTGCGCAAGGTTTCGGCTTGCGCTTCGATTTGGGCAATTTCAATTTCTGTTTCGTTTTGCATCCGGGCAATGGTAATGCGTTCGGAAGGCGTCGCGGCTTCAATTTCCCGTTGGGTTTCGTTCAAGTTATTTGGGTCGGTTCGGGTCCTAACCGGGATTGCGATTTCTTCGCCGTCAATGGTCGTGTATATCGTGTTCCAAGCGCGGTTTGCTTGTGCGGCAACGTCGTCGTCGTTGACCTCAATTTCAACCGCCTTGGTCGCCGGTATGCCGTCAATAATGAAATGGACCGTTTCACCGTCAATAGTAAATTGCCCCAAGTTGTCCCAAAAAACGTTAACCGGCGTTTGTTCCGGCAAATCGTCTATTTCTTCGCCCATTTCATGCAAGGCGACAATTGCCTTTCCCAATTCAACGTTGGCTTCGCCTTGGCGTTGTCTAAGTTCAATTGCCGCCGTATCATAACCAGAAAAGCTTAATAAGGTGCTGTCGACCGCTTCGCCAAACGATCTAAAAAGGGTTGAATTTTCCCGAAGCCAACCGCCAAAGCCTTCGTCCCCTTGAAGTGCCGCAAAAACCGCCGCCAATGCCGTCGCCGGTAAAATAATTGTCCCAAGCGCCGACGCAAGACCGCCCGCCCCGGACAACAACGGCAAAAGCCCCGGCAACCGGGTCAACGCCAATAATCCGATTGCGCCCGAAAATATATTTAATGCGCCGGTAACGTTTGGGATTTGTTCCGCGATTAAATTTATCCCGGTGCCAAATCCCGCAATTTGTCCAATCGTTTCAAACGTCGACCCTTCCAACTCGTCCATTTGCCCGACAATGCGGGCAAAGCCTTCAAAAAAGGGACCAAGCCCGCCGACAATCCCCGACGTCGTGTTAATCAGGGCTTCAATTCCCGTAATGATCGCTTGTATAGCGCGCGCCAAGTCTTGGGGGTCGGTCAAATCAAGGTCGCCAAAAATATCTTCAAAGACATTTCTGGCCGTGGTTCCAAGCGTATTAAACGCGGAAACGATACCGTCCCAATCAAGCGCGGCCAACGCTTCCGGCATGGCGGCGGCAATGGCCGACAAATCAGCGGCCAACGCCTGACCGAAGTCTTGGACAAGGTCAAGGACCGGGTCAAATGAACCTTGGTCTATTCCAAGCGATACCCCTTGGAATACTTCGCCGATTGCGCGCGCAATGTCGGCCCAATCGTCAAGCAACGGGGTTCCAACGTCAACTAATGTCGCCCGCAAATTGTTAATTAGTCTTTGGTTGGTTAGATTGAAATTGTCGGCCATTAATTCGTAAGCTTGCGCCGCCGCCCCGGCCCGGTCGGCCATTGCGGCCATTGCGTTAGCATAACCGCCCGAAGCGTCCCGGCCCAAAATAAGGGCCGCGTTTGCGCCTTCGATACGCGGTATCAATTGTCGCATTGCTTCAAGGTTTCCGCCGGTCGCTTCGTAAAGTTGCCTAAAAACGCCGTCAAGTCCGCGCGCGGCAACCGCCCCGGCCCCCAACTCGACCCCCATACTTTCGGCGGCGTCGCTTGCTGCCGACGTCGGCGCAAGTATAGCGACCAAGGCCGACCGGATTTGCGTAACTGCTTGCGCCGTTGGCGCGCCCGCTGCGGTCAACCCGGCGACTGCCGACGATAAGTCGGCAAACGAAATGCCGCCCGACGCCGCAACGCCGGTCACATTCGCAAGGGTTGGTTCAAGTTCTTGCAAAGTTGTTTTGCCGGTTCTAACCGTCGTAAAAAGGACGTCCGCATAGTCGGCGGCTTCGTCGCTCGCCGCGCCAAAAGCGTTCATGGTCGGGCGTAAAACGTTAACCGCTTGGTTTAAGTCCGCTTTGGTTGCAATGGCAAGCCTTTCGGCTTCGGTAATAAGCCCAAGTGAAGTTTCGTAACTTTCGCCCGATGAAATGGCGTTATAAATTGCGGAATTTATATCGTCAAAGGATTGGGTCGAATCCCGCGCATAATCAATAATATTTTGCCTGAATTGGTCGATTGATTGCGCCGGGGCGTCAATTAGGGTTGTTATTTCGTTGAAGCTGTCGCCGAATTGACCGGCGGCAATGGTCGCGGCGGTCAAGGCCCCCCCCGCGACAAGGGCAAGCGCGGCGTCGATTGCCAGAATTGACGCGGTAAAATCTGCCAATGGTTGCGTTGCGTCGGTAACGCTTGTCGAAAAAGAATCAAGCCCCCTTTGCGTCGAATTGATCGTTTGCGAAAGGTTGTCTTGGCCTTCAAAAATTATTTTGACTATTTTTTCAAGATCGGCCATTTTGTTAAATTCCTATAAAAAAAAACGGAAATTATTTTTGGTTTCTTGCTTCAAAAAAGCGGCCCCAAAGTATAAGTTCCGTTTTTACTAAACGCCCATGCGGGAAAATGTCCGGCCTTACTTCAAATAAAAACCGCCCTTTGGCATGGCAAAGGCTTAAAGCGACTTGGATTTCTTCGCTTTGCCAAAGGGCTTCGATTTTCCCGGCGACGCCATACCTTGGCCGCTTAAAATCAAAATCCGATTTGTTAGGGTCAAAAAAACCGTCGGAAACGCCTTATTAAGACGCGCGGCTAGGTCTTCGTCGCAAACGGGGTTGACGCTTCCGGCTACCAAATGCGCAATCCGCTTCGCGGTCGATTCCGGTATTTCTTCGCCGTGGCCGACCATTTTTGAAATTGCGTCCTTGACCTCGCCCGCGCGCATAGTCAAAAGCCCTTCTAAAATTGCGGTTGAAATTGACCGTTTGCCCGCGACTTCGTCGGCCTTGGCAAACTCGACCCCCGTCAACCCCCTAACCTCCCAGACAAGCTCGTCGCCTTCGTCAAACCAATCTTTTAATTCCGGGACGGGGACTGCCATTGTTCGCGGTTCGAAATGCGTTGCTAAAAATTGTCCCTTATCAAATGCCATGCTTCCCCCTCATTGTTAAAATTAGCCGAAAACCCGGACCGCTTCGGTTTCGGCGGCAATGGCGCAAGTCGCGTTGACGTTGGCCCCGGCGGGAAATGATACCGGCGCGCCAAGGTAACCTTGACATAATATAAACGGGTCGTTTAGCCGGTCTTGAAAAAACTTAAACCAAATAAACTCGTCGGCAAACCTTAAAAGGTTGTCGGTTATACCGTCTTTTAACTCGACGCTAAAGGCCCCGGCGTTTAGGGTTTGGCTTGCGGACCCTTTGACCCGACCGTAAACTTGGGTCGTGTTGATTGTATGAGAATTGGCCGGGGGCGAAAAGTCGTAGGCGTCAACAATTTCGACAAAGCTTGGGACGTAATATTGCGCATAAACGTCTTTGCCGTAAACGGTCGAGCCGGCGTCTTCGGAATGAATCGCGGGTAAAGCCGAATGAAAAGTTATTCCGGCATATCCCAAAACCCCGTTTGAAACGCTCGCGTATTGGATTTCCCAACCGGGCAAGTCGTAACGTTCTTGGTGAACATTTTCGACTTGTTTTATTTCGTCGGTTGTAATGACCGCCGGGGTTTGGGACGAAACGCGGATTTGGCCGATTTCTATTGCATCATTATCAATATAAGGCGGTCCGCCATTAGCCCCGCGCGTTTCGCTAAAAGCGGTCCCTTCCGCACCGTCGACAATGGCAAAGGCCCCCAATGCGGTTACGGTTACCGAAAAAATTTGGTAATCGCTCACCGCCGGGCGTGTAATGGCTTGGTCGACGGCGGCGGAAACTGTCGTTTCAACCCCGGCGATATAAACCTTACATTCTGAAATGTCGACTTGGTCGTTGGCCCCGCCCGCTTCCGGCGTGATAACGCCGCCGGATTTAACGCCGTTGGGCTTAATATCCGGGGCCTTGCCCGACCGGCCCGACCAAATTTGCGCCGCGCTTTTAAATTCCTGTTTGTCGCCTTGGTCGGTTAGTTCGAGAAAGGCGGTCAAAACTTGGTCGGCTTCATACATTAATTTTGCGTTTCCTGAATTTGACATTTTTATACCTCCAATTTTATTAGTTGGTTTGACTGTACGGGTTGCCCGCAACCCGTTTATATTCAACCCCAAAAACGATATTGACGCCGGTTGAAAGCTGTCCTTGCGTCGGAAATTCCGGCTTCGCGCTTAAAACGTCAATCGCGTCAATCAAGGGACCGCCGGGCGTTTTCAACGCGCTTCGGGCCGACGCGGCCCCGTCAACCGTTGCGACGTCGTCATTGCTTCCAATGTCAAGTGGTTCGTCGTCGATAAAATCGCCGGTAACCCGGCGAAGTGTAAGCGTCCCGGCGGCATCTTGGTCGGCCCAAGCCCCGGACGTAACCGAAACCCCGGCGATATATCCGGTCGCCTTGGACGTTTGACCAATGATATATTTGCCAACCGTGGCTTTAAATATCCCGCCCGAATCAAAGCCAAGGGACCAAACCGGCCCTTGGATTGCTTCGACAATATCGGCGTAAATCAATTCGGCCATTGGCCCCGGTGCAATGGTCCCATGTTTTTCAACGCCTTGGACCTGTATTTGTAAATCAAATTTTGAGTGATTGCCGTAAATATTAATATTTTCTTCGACAAGCGGCATAAACCCAACCGCCGGTAAATATTCAAAATCAATGGGCGGCAAAAAGGACCGGAAAACTTCAACCCCAAGGTCAAGGTTGAAACCGTTTTTGACCCTGATTGTTTCAAGCCTTAAACCCCAATTGATAAAAATCCTTTCGCGAATCGGCAAAAAATCGCCGACAAATTCAAGGTCGGTCGCGGCGGATTCTCTAAGGGCTATTTGTTCGAAGGTTTCCATAAATTATCTGGCCGAATCAATCAAAATATTTGTATGGTGCTCAAGCCTTGCCTGTAACCGCGTGTTCGCGTTGGCAAGGGTTGGGTTGATAACGTCCGGGTCGTCGAATATATCCGCAATCGCGGGGCCGTATAGCTCATTTATGGGCAAGGCGTACTTTGACCCTTTTAGTTGGCCATAAATAAACGTCGGGTTGGGCTTTACCCTAAAGTCGTCAAACTCGCGCCAAAATACCCCCCGGTGTCCGCTTTTCATGGTCGCAATAAAGGCGTGTTTAATAACCGTTTTTTTGTTCGCTTTTAGGACCCTAACGCTAACGCCCTTTTTGACCGCCGTTGAAGTGTAGTTGATAAGCGCTAACGGCTTCCCGGTGCATTCAAGTTCGGCGGTCAAGCGGTTAAGGGCCATTTTTTTAACTGAAAAATGCTTTCGAATTACCGCCGCCTTGGCGGTCACCTTGGCCCCTATGTTTTTGACCGCGTCGGTTTTTAGCCCGCTTAATGCGTCATTCGTCGCGCGCTGAATAACTACCTTGCTTCCTCTAAAGGTCGCAATGGTTCTTTGAATTTCCAAAAGGTCTTGACTGTCAATTGATACAGACGCCATGTTATTCGCAAACCTTAATTAGACAAGTAACAAAAAATTCGTCGCTATCAGCTATCCCGGTAACTTCAAAGGTCGTCCCGTCGTCGACAACAAATTTTTCGCCGTTTCGCCCTTGGGTGCGGGCGACCGGAATTTTGCCTAAAATATGGCGCGGACATTCAAGGGTTAGCCGTTCGCCCCTTGCTTGCGTATTAAACCCGTCCGGTTCGGCTTGGTTTTCTTTTTCAAGATTGATTTTACAGTTAACCGGGTCGCCGTCGTTTGGGTAATACGTCGCCGCAATATCGCTTCCGATATGCGAAAAAATATCTTCGGCGGCTTTTAATAGCGCCGCGTCGTTTTGTCCGGCCATATTTTAAGCCCCTTAAATTGCCGCGTTAACTTGTTACGGATAGAAAATAGCGTAAGGCAACGTGAAACTTTCCCGCCGTCAATGCGGTCGTCGCAATCGTTACGGTCAATTGGGTGTAGGCGGTCGTCAAAACGCTTGTCGCGGCGGTTCCAACCGGGACGACGTCAAGCAAAGCGTCAAGCGTAAAAGAAGTAATAGCGGTCGCCGCTAAAATATCTTCGGACCCGACAAGTTTTAGCGCAATCGTCGCATTCGTTCCGACCGGGGCCGTAACGACCCGGATAATACCCGACGTTATGATTGCTTGCGGCGGCAAAACCTTCGGCCCAACCAAAATGTCGCCAATCGCGCCGCCGTGTTTTGCGAAGTCATAAAGAAAATTAGCTTCGCGGTGTTTTCCTGATAATGCGGATTCTTGCATGATAAACCCCCTTATTTAAAGGTTTTGTTGTTGGTTAAAAACTGTCTTGCCGGGAAGGCTTATTTAATACCGCTTTCGGGGAAGCATGAATTTTTTTCGGCCCCCCCGGCAAGGTTAAATTTTAATTGCCGTCGTTAAAATATAGGGCTTTCCAGTCAACGGCCTTGGCCCCGCATTCAATCCGCACCTTGTATTCCGTCCCGTCAACCGACCATCCTTGGCGTTGTTCAAGGTAGGGGGTTTGAACCCCGTTTAAGAAAAAGGCAACGACGGTCTTGCCCTTTGGCCCGGCCCCGTACCATGCCGCCGCGTCGTCGTCGTCAAGGCGCGGTTCATATACGCGGGTAAAATAGTTCCCGACATAAATATTTTTGCGGGTAGCGGCAAGCGACGAATCGGTTGCAATGGTATCCGAATCGGCAAACTGGATGGTTTGAAAAAAGACCTCCGCCGCGCCTTCCAAGGCAACCGGCATAATAACAAACTTGGGTTGAATGTTAAGCCGCCGCAAACCCTGTAAATCCTTTTGGACCTTCATTGCGCGAATCATTTCGGCAATGGTCGCTTGGCCGGGGGGAGCGCCGGAACCGTTATCAACAAAATTGCCGTGGTCGGCATGAAACAAGGCGGTCCCGTCGCCCATTGCGGCGTTGGCCGTCAATACCGCATAAACGACGTCGGCAACCTTGCGGTTGGCCGCTTCGCCGTGCATGGCCGGAATGCGGGTCAAAGCGCCAAGGTCGTCGTTTATAATCGTTTCGCGGGTTATGGCGAAAAGCTTGCCGTATTTGGCAATCGAATATTGTTCTTGGGCTTCGGTAATTTTCCCGTAACGGTATTCGCCGCTTTCCGGGATTTCTTCCAAGTCTGAAATTTCGCTTGCGCGCGGCATCGAATGCGTTTTAAAGTCGCTGACTTGATCGGTTGCAACCCATGTCCGCCAAGTTTCTGACGCCGTATCCCAACCTGAAAAAAGGGCTTTGTTGGCGACGTTTGCCAGTATATAAGGCAAGTCCCCGGTCGACAAGGCCCGCCCGACCATTTCCATAACATTGCCGCCGGTCGGAAGCCCGGCGACCCGCAAGGATTCGCGGGCAAGTTCGCGCAACGAAAACCCTATTAGGTCGGCGCTTCCCGCCGCCGGTTTTTCGATTTTCTCAACGTCGCCGCGCATCAAAAGCGAATCGGTCGCCGCCGCGCGGAATTTGTCTTGCGCGTCTTCAGTAACGGTCGCCGGTTTATAATGCGAAAAATCGTCTTCGCGTTGCTTGTCAAGGAAGTCGACAAAAGCCCGGTAAGCTTCGTCGATTGTTTTTTCTTCGACAATCAGACTTTCGGCCAACTTGACGTTGTCAAAGCGCTTGCCCAAGGCGTCAATTTCTCTTATTCGGGTTAGTTCTTCGCCCTTGGCTTCGGCCCGGATTTTATCAAGATCGACCTTGGGCGCGTCGTCCTTGGGCGGTTCGTCCTTTTTGGGCGCGCCTTCGGCCCGGACGTCAAGGGTTTCTAAAAAGGCCCATGCTTCGGCTTCGGTCGCGTCTTCGGCAAGGCCGCGTTTAATTAAAAATTCTCGTAATTTCTTGTTCATGTTTTGACCCCCTTCGGGTTTTAATTTATTGTTTGTGTTCGCGGACCGGGCTTTTGCAAGTTCGTCGGCCCCAATTGGAACAATGGACCCTTCCCGGATTCGCCAACGTTTGGTAACCCTGACCGGACCCGCAAAGCTGCGCCCCTTAAATTCATAGCTTTCGCCTTCGGGGACCCATTGGCTGTCGATTGGTCGGTAACCGGCTGAAAAATCCGTCAAGTGTCCTTCCCTTACTTTTTGCCAAATGCTGTCAACGTCGGCAACGCCGGAAAAATGCGCGCGGCCAACCAAAACGTCGCCGTCTTTTTTAAGGCCGCGTATCGACCCGACGACGTTGGCGGTATCAAACCGCCTATGGGTATCTAAAAGCGGGACTTGCCGGGACCCCGGCATTTCGACCCCGTCAATTAGCAAAATTTCCTTTACAATTTCGTATCGGTCGAAGTCAAAGACTTCAACGGGTTGTTCGCTTGCAATAACCGCTTCAACGCTTCGTTCGTCTTCGTTGACGCTATCCGGCCCGGTCGCTCTAAGGGCGAAACTTCGATAACTTAACTTGTCGGCCCCGTTGGTTTCGGACCGCTTCATTAGCTTTTTAATCGTGCGTTTTTTCATGGCGTTTAGTCCTTTAGTGAATTGGCGTTAACGAATCGACCCGGTCAAGTATTTCTTGCAAAACCGTTTCAAGTTCTGCAATTACGCCGCCATTTCGCCCGGCAAGATTGACCGAAAGCGTTTTTTGCCCTTCAACTGCCGCCGGGTTGTTGGCGGTACTTGTCGAATCGGTTTGCGGTTCAAGCCCGGCGTCGTCAATAAGCTTTTTAGCGGCCTTGATTTCCTTAACGACCGTTGCATAATCGCGGCCCCGCGCGCGCGCGACTTCTTGCGGGCTTCGTAATAAGGCGTCAATTTCTGAAATAAGGGCCTTTGATTCGCGCAACGGGTCAACGTGTTCATGGCCCGGCGCTTGCCATTCGGTCAACAAAAAGCGCGCCGGATTGGCAAAAAAACCTTGGGCCGGAATAGATATTTTGCGTTGCAAAATCGCTTGTTCCATAAACGGGTAAAATGTCGGTTGGCAAAAGCGCCGAATGTGCCGGGCGACTTCCGGCTTTAAAAACCGTGAAAAATCGTTCCTTGAAACCCGGCTTGACGAATAGGAAAGCCCTTCATAATCAAAGCTTAAAAGTTCATAAGGGACGTTGGTTGTTGCGCTGAAAAGCCGAAGTAACAATTTTATTGTCGGCGGAAAACTTGTCCCCGGTCGCGGATTATGGGCAATTTCTATATCTTCGCCTTGGGCCAAATATTCGATAATTGCGTTTTCCATTTCGTCAATCTTGTTGCCCGCGTCCGCGTCGGTCCCGTCGGTTAGCATATTTGTTCGGCCCGCCGGGTCGTTTCGTTTGACAAAAGCAAGATATTTCGCGGCAAGCTTGGCCGTATCAATTTCGGCGTCAAGATATTCGGACAAGTCGCGCGCCAAAAGTACCCCCGGCGCAAAAGATGAAATGCCCCGGACTTGTCCGGGCCGCAACGTATGGAAACCATGAATAACATTTGCCGCCGCAACCCTGACCGACTGGCCCCAACCGTCCGGGTCCGTGAAGTGATAGGCAACCCGTTCGCCGGTCGCCTTGACGTATTCAACCCCTTGGTCAACTTCGTTGCTTGCCGGTATCTTGCCGGTAGGGTTGCCGGTCAACCAATCGGCTTCGATTAGTTGAAGGGCAAAGGGAAGGTAACGCTTCGTTGATCGGCTTCGGCGCTTTACAATGATAAATTCGCCGCTTTCCAATTCTTGGCGCTTGGCCAATTCCATAAATTCGTAATAGTGAAGGTTTCCGGCAATGTCGGCTTGGTCCGCCCAAAAATTAAAGGCGCTTTCGATTTCGTTGGCAAGCTTTTCGTCGATTGCGTCGCCCGAAGGCGTTACGACCCGCGATTGCATAATCAAACCGGGGCCAATTATTTCGTCAATTAGGACTTGAACCGCGCGGGAAAAAACGGGGAAGTCGCGGACCAATTGCCGGACCCTTGCCCGGACCGCCGGGGACGACGCGCGGATTAAATCGTTAACCGAAGCGTCGGCGGGCGACCAGTCCCCGGTAAGGCGCGACGTTTTCGCCGCCGCATATTGGGCCGACCGGGTTTGGCGTGATAATAAATCGCGGTAATAACGGCGGCGCAACGCGGCGCCCGGCGATATGACGCCAACCGCGCCGTCAATCAATCGCGCTAAAAAATTTGACTTGGTCAATCAAACCGTCCTTTCGGCTTCGCATAGGCGCGCGACGGGACAAGGCCCAATTCGACGGCCATTGCGTCAAGCGTTGCCTTGACTTCCTTAATTTGTACGTCTTGATAACGAATGAATTTGCCGCCAATAGAAACTTGAACGACCTTAGACCCGGCTTGAAGTTCCAAATAAGCCGCCTTCATGCTGTCAAATTCGGCTTGGGTATAAAAAGACATAGGGCAATGTTAGCATAACCATTGCCCTATATTTGAAAATTTCGGGTTTTTGCGGATAAAAAAGGGTTTTTTACGGGTTTTTATTGGTTTTTGCGGTTGACATTACCATTTTTTTTGACCCTTGCGGCTTTTTTTGGCCGTGTTGCGCTGATTAATCGCGGCTTCAATTTGTAGTTTCCGCCATTGGTCAATTTTTTCGGTATCGCTTTCCCAACTTCCGGTAATCTTGACAGCCGGAAATGCGCGGCTTCGTATCCATTCTAAAATGGTTGCTTCGCTTCGGTTGCAATGGCGACTAATCTGTTTCATCCCCGACAAACCCGCCATAAGACCCCCTTATTTTCTTTTCGCTTTTTTCGCCGCAACCCTCGCGTCGGCTTCCGCCTTTTCCGCTTCCTGTCGTTCTTCGGCGGCTTGCGCTTCGGCGGCGTCGGCTTCGGCGCGTTCTTCGCGGGCTTTTTCGGCGGCTTTTTCAGCGGCGGCTTGCGCGGCGGCGTCGCCTTCGGCGGCTTTTTCTTTCACGCCGCGCCATTTGTCAAGGTCCTTGGTCGAAGCGGTCCATTCGCCGCTGATTTTTTTTGCCGGTAACCCTTCGTTTTGGATTTGCAGTATTAGGGTTGATTCGGATATGCCCAAATACCGTTTAATTTCCAATGCGCCTTTTAAATTTGCCATAACTGGCCCCCTTTACCATCTTGGTTTTGCTGTTTTTGGTTTGCGCTTCGGCCTTGGTCGCGCTTCGGCCTTGGCGGTTCCGTTGCCTAACTGTTTTTGCCTTACCGCTTGCCAGTCGGTTATGGTCGCCATGCCCGCGCGCAATGCGGCGGCGTAGGCGTAAACCTCCAAGTCTAAAACGTCGTTTCGTTCCCGGACCTTAACCCATTCCATTATAGGGAAGCCGTTTCGATACTTGGTAACCTTTTTTTCGGCGGTAAACTGTAAATAATATTCGTCGTCAATCCCAAATGGGAAATGGTAAAATCCGGGGCCGGGCTTTTGCATCCCAAGCCGCGAATAAATTTGACTTTTTGCGGTATCAACGCCGACGGTCCAAAGTTGGCAACCGTCCTTAATCGTTTCGCCTTGCCAATCGACGTCGACCAGACTTGGCCGGTTTAATACCGGCTTGTTTTGAATCGACGACCCCTTTATTGCAATCGTGTTAATTGGGCGAAACCGGCAAAAATTATAAACGACTTGGGAAAGATACCCGGTATCAATTGCCGCCGTCGTGATATATAGCACGTTGCCGCTTGCGTGTTTGTAACCTTGCTGTAAAAGGGCGTCAAGGGCGTCCCATACTTCGGGCCGGTTGGGGTCCCCGTAAAGTTCCGTATGCAAAACAAGCCAACTTTGTTCGGCTTCGCCCCAACCCCGGACGACGACCGGCAAGCGGTTGGCTTGGACGTCAACCCCGGCGGTCAAAAAACAAACCGAATCCGGGGCCGTTAATACCGGGTATGCTTCCGCGCGGTTTTTTAAAACGACCCAATCCGGTTGACTTCCTTCTTCGTCCCAAACGTCGGCAAGCCGGGTATTGGTCCATACTTGCAAGCGTTCCGGGCTGTCCTTGGCGTCTAAAAATTCGTTAACGATTTGTTCCCATGAAACCCAACCAATCGGCGAATAAAGGCTTGATATGTGATAACCGCGCTTTTTGCGGTGCGGATATTTCGCGCGCCATTGTCCGCGTTTTAGCATTTCCGGTTTGTGGCTTTCGTCAATGGCTTCATGGCAAAACCGGCATTCGTACCAAACCGCGACGACTTCCCCGGCGTCGTTTCGCTTAAACTTGATTCCGCGCTTGAAGCTTTTGCCGCCCCAATCCAAGGTTTGAAACTTGCCGCAAAACGGGCAAGGGACATAATACCGGCGTTGGTCGCTTGCGTTGAAAAATTTTTCAATCTTTGAAATACCCTTGACCGTCGGGGTTGAATTGCGGAAAATTTTTTTGCGCGCGCTATAACTATCGGTTCGCTTTTCGGCAAGGTCCGCCGGGTCGCCTTCGGACCCGACCGTTTGCGGGAAACCGTCAAGGTCGTCCAACATTAAATAGCGGATTGATTTGTTGCGGTAGTTGGCCGGACTATTGGCCCCGGATATAAATAAAATGCCGCCCGGAAACTTTTTGCGCAACATAGCGTTTCCGGTGGTCTTGATTTTTCGCGGCGCAATCTTTTTTGACAAAACCGGGGTTTCTTCAATCGTCGGGGCAAGCTTGCCGGTGCTATGATCGACGGCCAACTTGTCGGTCGGAAATACCATCAAAAACGGCCCCGGTTCGGTATCGACAATATACCCAAACCAGTTGTTGCCAAGTTCGGTCAAGCCTAATTGCGTTGCCTTCATAACGGAAACGTCGTCCACTTCGCTATATACCGAAAGCGCGTCCATTATTTCGGCGCAATAGGGCGTTCGGCTTGTCCGGTAGCGCCCCGGCTCAACCGACCCTTCGCTTGGCAGTATCCGGTTGGCGTCCGCCCATTGCGAAACGGTATATTCCGGCGCGGGTTGTATGCCTTCGCGTATGGCTTGAATAAAATCCATTATCGTCAAGCCTTCAAATATTTGTTAGGTTTTTTTAGAAACCCTTCCTTGGCCGCGGGCTTTGTCTTGGCCGCGGGCTTTGTCATTGTTAAAACGTCGCGCAAGGCGTCGGCCCGACCCTTCCAGTATTCGGCGCTTTGCGGGTCAAGGTGTTTTATGCTTTGGTGTTGTTGGTCGTGTCTGGCAATCATTTCTTCAATTTTTTCTCTAATTTTGTTTTTCATTTTTGCCCCCGTTTATGATTTCATTGTTTATTCTGGCTCGTTTGCCATTTCCGCCGGGCTGATAAGCCCGCCGCATTTAGCGCAAAAAATAGCCGCGCCATTTTCGCCCTTGGTTTGCACAATCTCGTAGCCGCGACGTTCGGCCCAATCCGAAAAAGCGCGGATTCCCGCGCGCCAACCAAAGCGAAGCGTCGGCGCTTTACCAGTTCTAACGGCTTCAAGGTATTTGTCAAAAAGGTTTTCTATATTCATAATATACCGCCCCTAAAATTTTGCGTCGAATTCCTTAAGGCAATCATCGGCCCATTTTATCGCGTCGTTTTTTTGTAAAGTATTATTAGACGACGCAAGCGTTCTCCAAGCTTCAAACCAAACGACTTGGCGCGATATTCTTTGACCCCGTTTGATACTGTCGACCGCGTTGGCCGTCGCGTCCGAAAGCTTTAAAACTAAAATTTCCAATTCGGCAATCCGTTCGGCAAGCTTTAAGACTTCGTCTGACAAGTGTTCAATTACCGGGTCCATATCAACCCCCTTTCGCCAAGCCTTCAAGTTGGCGGACAAACTCGTTTAGTACGTCTTTGATTTCGTCATGTATTAGCCGGTAACATTGCGATTGATCGGTTTCAGCGGCAACCAAGGCGGATATTCGCGCCGGGACGTTTAGGAAATTATCGCGGGCCATGCGCGCCGCCCTAAAGGCCCGGTCGTTTACTTCCGCGCGCCGAATCCAAAGCCCTTGGTTAATTTCATGTTTTAGCTTTAATTCCTTGGCCCGGTATTTTTCGACCTTCGCCCGCGCGCCGACAAACGACTTGCCGCCCGCCGGGCCGACCGGCTTGCCGTTGCCGCCCTTGGCTTTTTTTTGCGGCGTCTGGTTGGCTTTCCTAAAAGTCGGGTCAAGCCGCGCGTTGTAATAGCGGACCGCCAAGGCGTATTTAAGCAACGGTTTTTTCTTGCCGGGGACCTTGACCAAGGCCCCCTCAAATACGCCTTGGGTCTTGGCCTTGCGGACCATTTCCGCGCTGATTTTTTGCCGCCTTGCAAATTCGGCGGCGCTGACCAATTCAGCTTTTGACATAGTGAATGCACCCGAAATTTTCGCCAACCGTAACGCCGCCGTCATGGCCGCAAGTAACCGCCATTTGGTCGGCCTTCATATCCCTTACGTCAAAGTTGTTTTCGGCGGGACCGTCGCAACGGCCAACGATAAAAGTCAAATGGCCAATAAGCCAATCGTCCCGCTTGTCGGTGTTTATAGTAAAGTGCTTACAAGTTTTACAAGTGCCGCCGCCCATTTTAGCCCCCTTGTAACCCCCTGAAATTCAACCAGTTTTTGCCCCTATTTTCTGCGCGTTTTTCGGGAGTTTTG
>Ga0180438_10002992_pt1 | contig 26332 bp, 14 predicted proteins | sample SS_ome_12_FD_132455 | JGI IMG/M metagenome (GOLD analysis project Ga0180438, IMG submission 132455) | Hypersaline lake sediment archaeal communities from the Salton Sea, California, USA - SS_3_D_2 metaG | ecosystem: Environmental > Aquatic > Non-marine Saline and Alkaline > Hypersaline >... | reverse complement strand
CAGGCCTCCTTGCCTACGAGTGATGGGATCGTTCACACCCCACTCATCGACAAGGCAGGCCTCTTTTATTCGAGGAACTCCCGTTACTTGCGCTTATCTACGGGCCATTGGGGACGCTAACCGTTTTCTGAAGCGGAAATCGGTTAGCGTCCCCAATTTGGGCCGCTACTTCTTCTTCCGGCCGAGCGCCATCAGCCGGGTTCGCGTGCGGAGGTACATCACGCCGTCGGCGACGGCGGGGGTGGCGTAGGTGGGCTCGCCGAGGTCCGTGCGGCCGAGCAGCTTGAACTCGCCGGCCGCGGCGATGACGACGACCTCGCCTTTCTTCGTGATGCAGTACAGCCGGCCGGCCACGCAGATGGGCGAGCTGTAGAACTCGCCCTTCACCCGATGCCGCCAGATCAGCTTGCCGGTCGGCGCGTCCATGCAACTGATCGTACCGTCGTCGGACCACAGGAACGCCCGCCCGTCTTTGACCAGCGAGGTCGGCACGAGCGGGACGTTTCTTTTCAGGTCCCAGGCGATTCGCGGGCGGCCTTTGGCGTCGCACTCGTCCGGCCGTACGGCCACCAGTCGCGTGCCCTTGCGGCCGAAGCCGAACGACGCGATCACCAGCCGCCCCGCGCAGATGGGCGAGCCGACGCAGCGGTCGAGGAAGACGTCGGGGATCTCCCAGACCGTCTTGCCCGTGGCCGGATCGACGCCGCTGATGCCGTGGGCGGTGGTGGTGAACACGAGCGTGTCTCTCCCGTCGGCCAGGCGGAATACGCACGGCGTGGAGGCGGGGGTCAGGGCGCTTCGGCGCGGAACCTGCCATCGCGTCTTGCCTGTCCGCCGGTCCACGGCGATCAGGAACGCCTTGCCCTGCTGGTCGTTCGGCAGGACGACGAGGTCCTTGTAGATGATGGGCGAGTTGCCGCTTCCGTGCATGCTGTCGAGCGGCCCGAGGTCGCGGCGCCACTTCTGCTCGCCGTCGTGATCCAGCGCCAGCAGCGTCACCTGCTTGGGCGTGGCCCACGTGACGCAGACGTTTTCGGCGTCGACGGCCGGCGTCGACGAGGCGTAGCTGTTGTCCTTGTGCTGCTTGTGGGGCCTGCCGCGAAACTCCTTCCGCCACAGTTCTCGCCCGTCGGAGGCCGCGAGGCAAAGGACCATCCGTGTCGCCGTCCGCTGCTGCGTGCAGGTCAGGAAGACGCGTCCCTGCCAGACGACCGGCGAGCCGTGCCCCGTGCCCGGCAAGCGGACGGTCCACTTGTAGTCGGCCTCGGACCAGCGGACGGGCATGGCATTCGCATCGCTGATCCCCGCCCCGTTGGGCCCGCGAAACCGCGCCCACTGCCCCTGCTCAGCCGTCGCAGCCGGCACGGCAGCCGACAGCGGCAAGAGGAACGTCAGGACACAGACCGCATGGCGCGACGAGCAAGGCATACAAGACTCCAGTCAGCCCGAAGGGCGGCGTATCTCAGCCCGCCGCGGGCGCGGTGGGTCCGGAGCACAGCTCTGGCGAGAGCCCCTTCAGGGGCACAACGTTCCGCCGCAATGTGTCGCCCTCGGAAGGGCTTGTCGTCTTGTGGCTCCCGGTTCCCCACGGCTGTCGCCGTGGGCTGAGATGTATCGCCCTTCGGGCTCGGTTGGTCTCGAAAGGCCAATGTTGACCGTACCGCGCCGCAGGCGTGCCAACAAGCCTGTTTGTCGGCGGGTGGGCGAATGGTATCCTCTGATGGACCGAAGTCCGCCTTGCCTCAATCAAGCTCTGACGAGGAACGGAGACGATGGACTACCGCCGTGTTGTCTGTGGTGTTGTCTGTGCCCTGCTGTTGCCCGCCGTCGCCGCCGCGGCGGCGGAGGATGCCGCGCCGGCCGTCACGGAGGAGGCGCTGCTGCACGACTGGATGTTCCAGGATCACGGCCTGGACGTGAAGGCGCCCTTCGCGGCGGCGACCGGCGCGGAGATCGAGTCGAAGATGGTGGCGAAGGTTCTGGCCGAGCTGGGTCCGGCGGGCAAGGCGATGGCGGCCGAGGCCGACGGACTGAGCAAGCGGGACGTCGCCGGTTCGGACGGGCGGTGGCGGGCGCTGTACGTCCGGGCCTGCCGCGCCCGGCGGGCGAGGCGGCTTGGGCCGCTGCTGGCGAAGTGGCGGCAGATCGTCTTCACGAAGCACTACGACCTCGGGGGCAGCCACTACGCCTACACCGAGGGCCAGTCCGACGCGCAGGCGGAGCGCCACTTCAAGCGCGGCTCGGCGTTGTGCGTGCTCGAGCCGGACGAGCACCTGGGGGCGGTTCGGACGCTGCTGACCGACGCCGAGGGCGTGATCCGCGACCCCGACGTCAGCTACGACGGCAAGCGGATCCTCTTCGCCTGGAAGAAGTCCGACCGCGAGGACGACTACCACCTCTACGAGATGGACGCGGCGACGGGGAAGGTGAGGCAGTTGACGAAGGGGCTGGGCTACGCGGACTACGAAGGCGCGTACCTGCCCGGCGGGGACATCGTGTTCAACTCGACGCGCTGCGTGCAGACGGTCGACTGTTTCTGGACGGAGGTGAGCAACCTCTACCGGTGCGCAGGCGACGGGCGGTTCCTGCGGCGGCTGAGCTTCGACCAGGTCCACACGAACTACCCGACGGTCACCGACGACGGGCGGGTGATCTACACGCGATGGGACTACAACGACCGGGGGCAGATCTTCCCCCAGCCGCTGTTCCAGATGAACCCCGACGGGACGGCACAGACGGAGCTGTACGGCAACAACTCGTGGTTCCCGACGACGATCCTGCACGCGCGGGGCATCCCGGGCACGCGGAAGATCCTCGCCGTCCTCAGCGGCCATCACTGCCACCAGCGGGGCAAGCTGGCGATCATCGACCCGACGATGGGCCAGCAGGAGGCCGCCGGCGTGCAGCTCGTCGCGCCGGTCCGCGAGACGAAGGCCGTCCGCGTCGACGCCTACGGGCAGGAGGGCGACCAGTTCCAGTACCCCTATCCGCTCAGCGAGCGGCAGTTCCTGGTGACGTACGAACCGCACAACAACAGGAACCGCCGCTGCGAGGCCCCGTTCGGCGTGTACTTCATGGACGTCGACGGGCGGCGCGAGTTGCTGGCGTGGGACGCGAAGATCTCGTGCAACCAATCCGTTCCGCTGTCGGCCCGCCCCGTGCCGCATGTCCGCAGCTCCAGCGTCGACTACCGCCGGAAAACGGGCACGTTCTACGTCAAGGACGTCTACACCGGGGGCGGGCTGAAGGGCATCCCGCGCGGGGCGGTCAAGCGGCTGCGCGTCGTGGCGCTGGAGTACCGGGCCGCCGGCGTCGGGCGCAACGGCAGCCGCGGGCCCGCCGGCGGGGCGACGGCCAGCACGCCCGTCTCCGTCCGAAACGCCACGTGGGACGTCAAACGGGTCCTCGGCACGACACCGGTTTACGAGGACGGCTCGGCCATGTTCACCGTGCCCGCGCGCGTGCCGGTCTACTTCCAGCTCCTCGACGCGAAGGGGCGGACGGTCCAGTCGATGCGAAGCTGGTCGACACTCCAGCCGGGCGAGGCGTTCTCCTGCGTCGGCTGTCACGAGGGAAAGTCGGACGCCTCGCCGATGACGGGCACGACGGCGGTGGCGCTCGAGAAAGGCGCGCTGCCCCTCGAGCCGTTCTACGGGCCGGCGAGGGGGTTCAGCTTCCCGAAGGAGATCCAGCCGATCCTCGACCGCCACTGCATCCGCTGCCACAACGACCGGGCGGAGATCAAGGCCATGATGAGGGCCGACCCGAGGGCCCGCCCGGCTGTGAAGCTGATGGCGGCCAGGCCGCTGCTGCCGATCGAATCCGAGTGGCGATACACGGTCGACAAGCCCGAGAAGAAGTGGACGAAGCCGGGCTTCGACGACTCGCATTGGCCCAAGGGCAGGGCGGGCTTCGGGACGCGGGGCACGCCCGGCGGGCGAATCCACACCGAGTGGCGGACGAAGCAGATCTGGCTGCGAGCGACGCTGACGCTGCCGGACGACTTCAAGAGCGGTTACGACGTCGCCGCCGTCCGCTTCTGCCACGACGAGGACGTCTCCGTCTACGTCAACGGCAAACTCGCCGCCAGGGAGAAGGGGCACATCGGCAGATACAAGGACGTGCTGATGGACGCTTCGCTGCTGCGGGCGGGCGAGAACATCGTGGCCGTCCACTGCCGGCAGACCACCGGCGGGCAGTTCATCGACGTGGGGCTGATGGCCGCCGAGGCGTGCTGCGGGCCCGACGGGAAGGTGATCGCCGGCAAGCAGCCCACCCCCGCCCCGCCGCCCGCCGCGACGGACCCGAACAGGCCGCGGGCCTTCAGCCTGCTTGGCCGGACGAACCTCGACAGTCGGTCGAAGCGGCTGTGGAGCGACTCGTACCTCGCGCTGACGCAGAACGGCGTGCCGAACCGGGTGGTCTACTGGCTCAACGTGCAGTCGATCCCGCCGATGCTGCCGCCCTACCACGCCGGCTCGGCCAAGAGCGAGCTGATCGACATGCTCGAGAAGGGCCACAACAAGGTCAAACTCACCCGCGAGGAGATGGACAAGCTCTGCTGCTGGATCGACCTGCTCGTGCCCTACTGCGGCGACTACCTCGAGGCCAACGCCTGGTCCGACGCCGAGAAGGCCAAGTACGCCCGCTACCAGGCCAAGCGAGACCGGATGGCGGAGCTGGACCGGTGGAACATCCGGGCGTTGCTGGCCCACCAGGAGGGCCGCCCGATGCCGGAGCGGCCCAACGGGTATCGCAACGTGGCGCTGAACCCCGCCGACGTGCAGGGCAGGGCCGCGAGCTTCCCCCATGCGACGAGCAACAGCGAGTACGGCAACAAGGCGGCCTTCGCCGCCAGGTGCGCCATCGACGGCAAGACCGCCAATCGAGGCCACGGCGGCAGGTTCCCTTCCTGGGGCCCCGACCGGCGGAAGGACCTGTGGTGGAAGGTCGAGTTCGGCCGCCGCGCCGAGATCGACAAGATCGTCCTCTACATCCGGGCCGACTTCCCCCACGACCGCCACTGGCACGGCGCGACGATCGAGTTTTCCGACGGCAGCCGCGAGAAGATCCGCATCGACAAGACCGACAGACCGCAGACGTTCAAGTTCGCCAGGCGAACCGTGACGTGGCTGCGCCTGACCGACCTCGTCCAGGCCGAGCCGCTCGGGTGGTGCGGCCTCAGCGAGGTCGAAGTCTGGGGCCGCAATGCCGACGGCCGATGAAGAAAAAGGGGACTGGCTCCGTAGCGCAGCGCAGGTGCCTGTCCCCTTTTTCTGGTCCCCTAGGGACCGTTGATGGTAGCCCGGCAGTTCACTGCCGGTAAACGAGTACCCAAAGAGAAAGAGAGTCCCGCCAGGGACGAATGACATGTCCACAAACAGCGCAGACAGACGCTGGCTGATCGGCATCACCGACCATATCGAGCCGCCGGCCGACGTCGAGCAAGAGGCGTTCCCGGAGGCCGAGATTGTCTTCCTCGGCGACTGGCGGGCCGACCCGGCCGCCGCGGACGCGTGGCGAGGCGTCGACGCGCTGCTCGTGTGGCATTGGGTGATCGACGAGGCGACCGTCGCGCTGCTGGACTGCTGCCGCATCGCCGTCCGCTACGGCGTCGGTTACGACCTCGTCGACGTCGCCGCCCTGGCCCGGCGCGAGATCCCGCTGTGCAACACGCCGGACTACGGCACGGAGGAGGTGGCCGACACGGCCTGCGGGATGATCCTGGCCATTCAGCGCCAACTGCTGGCCTACGACCGCGCCGCCCGCTCCTACGCCGACGGCTGGCAGGAAAACGCCCTGGAATCGCAGCAGCGGACGAACACGCAGACGCTGGGCGTCGTCGGGGTCGGGCGGATCGGCACGGCCGTGGTCAACCGCATGAAGCCGTTCGGCTGCCGCATCCTCGGCTACGACCCGTACAAGCCGTCCGGTCACGAGAAGGCCATCGGCTACGAGCGGACCTGGTCGCTCGACACGCTGTTGGCCGAGTCGGACATCGTGACGATCCACTGCCCCCTGACCGACGAGACGCGGGGGATGATCGACGGGGCGTTCTTCGCGCGGATGAAGCCCAACGCCGCGCTGGTCAACACCGCCCGGGGGGGCATCCTGGCGAGCCTCGACGACCTGGCCGACGCGCTGCGGAGCGGGCGGCTCGCCTACGCAGCCACCGACGTGCTGCCCGACGAGCCGCCGGGCGACCACCCGCTGCTGGAGGCCTGGCGTGGCGACGAGCCCTGGCTGGCCGGGCGGCTGATCGTCAACCCGCACGTGGCGTACTACTCGCAGCAGGGCTGGTACGAGATGCGCTACAAGGCCGCCGAGACGGCGCGGCTGTATCTGATCGAAGGGCGGCTGCGGAACCTGATCGAGCCGTAGGCGCTGTCCTCGGTGGGGCGAGTGGGTCTTCCCGTCCTCGCGAAGCCGCAAGCGGCTGCGCGCGGGGACCGTCCACGCAGGGCTTTCGGATTGCTCGCCTTGTCTCCCTCTGGCTTTCTGCGTTCTCTGCGCTGAAGGGCCCGCGTCAGATCTGCGACGAGGCGGCGGGCTTGAGGATGATGTTGGTGATCCTCGAGACAGTATCCCTGTACTGGGGGTCGCGGCTGATGCGCTTCCAGTCGGGGTGCTTCATGAACTTGCCCCAGGCGGCCTTCTGGGCCTCGGGGTTGTCGAAGCCGAGCATGTACGTCAGGTTCGGAATCCGCGTGCCGATCAGCGACTCGCCGAAGAACACGGGGTTCATCCCGCACTTGCGGAAGATCGCCACCTCCCCGCCGGTGTTGAACATCTCGATCTTCTTCTGCCCGCGCTCGGCGTTGTGGGCCTCGTAGATGCGGAGCTGGAAGACCCGCTCGTCGCCGGTGGCGTGTGTCTCGACCTTCGGCACGGCGTCGAAGGAGATCATCAGCGTGCTCTCGATCCGCAGGTAGGCGGGGTCCTTCTTCGGCGCGTCGACGATGCCCTCGCCGCCTTTGATGTACCTCTCGTCGGCGAGCAGGCGATGGACGGCCGTCGCGAACGATGCGAAGGATGCGTGCGGCAGCAGGACGTAGAGGTCCGGGCCCTTGTACAGGTCGTTGCCCTTCGGCTTCGGGTCGACGAACACGCCGACCGGCTTGATGCCGGCGCGGTTCAGCGCGGGGATCGCCGCCTCGGCGAGGTGCTTGTCGAAGGCATCCCGCTTCGCCTCGTCGGCGAAGTGGTACACCCGCATCTCCAGCACCTGCTTGTCGGCGGTCTCGGCGGCCCCGGCGAGGCGGCTGAGCCCGAGCGGCGCCAGGCCCGCGGCGGCCGAGGCGGCCAGGAAGTCACGTCGTTTCATCTGCTTGCTCCTAATGATGGGGGCTGTCGTCACGCTTCACCGAGCCGCAGATCGGCCGATGGGAATTGGACTTTACCGACCCGCGCCCTGTTGCCGCAACGTTCCATGCAATGAATAATGCAGGCCGACACAACCGACCGGCCCGGCGCGGCCGGGCCAAGGAGTAGAGAATGAGCATCTCAAGAAGACGGTTCCTCCGAATGGCGGGCGTCGCGGGCGCGGCGATGGCACTGCCGGGACGATTGTCGGCGGGGCCGAAGAAGGACCGCCCCAACATCCTCTGGATCAGCCTCGAGGACATCGGCCAGGAGCTGGGCTGCTACGGGGACGAGTACGCCCTCTCGCCGAACATCGACAAGCTGGCGGCCGAGGGGATCCGTTACGACCGGGCCTTCACGCACGCCCCGGTCTGCGCCCCGGCCCGCTGCGGGATCATCACGGGCGTCTATCCGACCACCAGCGGCGGCAACAACATGCGGTGCAGGACCATCCTGCCCGAGGGCATCCGCTGCTTCCCCGAGTACCTCCGCGAGGCGGGCTGGTTCTGCTCGAACCACAGCAAGACGGACTACCAGTTCCGCCACCCGCCCGGGGTGTGGGACAGCAACCGCCGCAAGGACCACTGGTGGCGCGAACGCAAGGAGGGCCAGCCGTTCTTCGTCGTGGTCAACCTGACCAGCACGCACGAGTCGCGGATCCGCGGCGGCCAGCCCGGCCTGCCGGCCGGCCTGAAGCACGACCCGGCCAAGGCGAAGCTGCCCGCCTACCATCCCGACACGCCGGTCGTCCGGCAGGCGTGGGCGAACTACTACGACAACATCACCGCGACCGACAGGGTGGTGGGCAACATCCTGGCCCAGCTCGCGGAGGACGGGCTGGCCGAGGAGACGATCGTGTTCTTCTGGGGCGATCACGGCAGCGGGATGACCCGCGGGAAACGGTGGGTGTACGACTCGGGCACGCGCGTGCCGATCGCCGTCCGCGTGCCGGCCAGGTGGCGCGAGTACGCCAAGGCCGAGAAGCCCGGCTCGGGCGTCGGGGACTTCGTCCAGTTCCTCGACCTGGCGCCCACGGTCCTGTCGCTGGCGGGGGTGAAGATCCCCGCGTACATGCACGGGCGCGCGTTTCTCGGCCCGCAGCGAGGCGAGGCGCCGGAGTACTTCTTCGCCTTCCGCGACCGGATGGACGAGCGGTACGACATGATCCGCATGTGCCGCGACAAGGAGTACATGTACATCCGGAACTTCCGCTGGTGGCGCCCCCACAGCCAGCTCATCGGCTACATGCGGAACGTGCCCAGCCTCGGCGAGATGTGGCGGCTGCACCGCGAGGGCAAGCTCAACGCCGCCCAGTCGATCTTCTTCGCGCCCCGCAAGCCGAAGGAGGAGCTTTACGACGTCGTCAGGGACCCGGACCAGGTGCATAACCTCGCGGGCGATCCGGAGTATGCCGCCCGGCTGGCGAAGATGCGGAAGGTCAGCCAGCAGTGGCAGAAGGACACGGGCGACCTCGCCTTCATCCCCGAGCCGATCTTCGACGTGCTGAAGACGCAACCCGGCTGGCGGAAGAGGATCGACGGGTCGGGTGTCCTCGCCCGCCTGCACAAGCTCTGCTGGCCGATCGACCCGCCGCCTTTCGGCGCGCTGAAGGCCCTGCTGAAGAAGCCCGCCGACCTGCTGGCCGAGTCCGTTCGCTACTGGGCGCTCGTGCTCATGCACCGCCACGCCGCCAACGGCGCCGACCGCAAGAGGGTCGCCGAGGCGGCCGCGCCCGTGATGGCGGACACGTCCGCCGCCCCGTGCGTCCGCGTCGCCGCCGCCGAGGCCGTCGCCGACTGCGGCCAGGCGGACAAGGCCCTCGACGTGCTGCTGGACGTCATCACCGACCACAAGGACGCCAACGCCACGTACGCCTTCGGCGCGTTGGAGCGGTTGGGCAGGAAGGCCGCGCCCGCCCTCGACCGCATCCGGAAGGCCCCCGCCACCGGATACGCCGGGCGACTGAAGCCCTTCGCCATCGCCGCCATCGAAGGTGCCGAGATCCCCATGGGCAGCCCCGGCAGGAGGACACGGAAGAAAAAGGCCCGCCAGGCCAAGTGACCCGGCTTGGCGGCGGCCGGCACGATGGCCTCCGGAGCCCCGAAGGGGCGGCAGAAAACAGCCGAGGGCGCGAGCCCTCGGTAGCCACTTCTTGCGATCCGGATTGACGGAGGCGACGCATGGAACCGACGGCATGGCCGCGGCGGGCGCCGCTTTGGGCGGCGGCGTGGATGATCGTCATGGGGCAACCGACAGGGGCGGCCGAGCCGGTCTGGCCGGGCAAGACGTGGGCGAGGCGCCCGCCGAAGCTCGCCGGCCTCGACGAGAAGAAGCTGAAGGCCTTCAGCAAGCTCGCCGGCGGGCGCGGGTGCGTCGTGCGGGGAGGCTGCATCGTCCACACCTGGGGCGACGCCGCCAAGCGCGGCGACGTGGCCTCGGCGGCGAAGGTCTTCTACAGCCACTTTCTCTTCAAGGCCGTCGAGACCCGGCTCGTCGCCGCCCTCGACGCGAAGGCCGTCGACTTCGAGCCGCGCCTCGCGGAGATCAACCCCAAGCTCGGGCACAAGGACCGGCAGATCACCTTCCGCCACCTGGCCAACCAGATCTCCTGCTACGGGCTGGCGGAGAAGCCGGCCGCAGCCTACGCGTACAACGACTGGCAGATGGCGCTGTTCTGGGACGTGCTGTTCCTGAAGGCCTACAAGGCGACCTACAGGTCGGTGGACGCGAAGGTCTTCGCCCCGCTGCTGACCGGCCCGATTGGCTGCGAGGACAAGCCGACGATGATGGCCTTCGGGCCCGGGAACCGCCCCGGGCGCGTCGCGATCTCACCGCGTGACTTCGCCCGCTTCGGCCTGCTGTATCTGCGAAGCGGCAGGTGGCGCGGCAGGCAGCTTATCCGCCCCAAGCACGTGAAGCTCGCCACGACCAGCCCTCTGCCGAACTCGATCCCCCGGGCCGGCAGGAAGGCCGCCGAGATGATCCCCGGACAACGGTCCATCGGCTCGACGCGCATCCCCGACAACCAGACCGACCACATGGGCAGCTACAGTTGGCTGTGGTGGACCAACGGCGTCGACCGCGAGGGCAAGCGCCACTGGCCCGACGCGCCGACCGACACGTACGGCGCGTTCGGCCACGGCGGCATCCGCGCGATGGTCGTCCTGCCGTCGGTCGACCTGATCGTGAGCTGGAACGACGCCAAGACGCGGGGCCGCGAGAAGGAGAACGCCGCCCTCAAGCTCCTGCTCGCCGCCGTCGCCGATCGCCGCCCGACCGGTCCGCGCGGAGCGGTCGGCCCCGTCGAGCCGAAGGCGAGGTGGACCGTGGCCGACCCGGCCGAGGTGGGCATGGACGCGAAGCTGCTGGCGAAGGCCCGGGACCACGCGTTGACCGGCGGCGGGTCCGGCTGCATCGTCCGCGGGGGCAGGCTCGTGATGCGATGGGGCGACCCGAAGCGGCGATACGACCTGAAGAGCACGACGAAGTCGATCGGCGTGACGGCGTTGGGCCTGGCGATCGGCGACGGGAAGATCAAGCTGACCGACAAGGCGAGCAAGCACCATCGGTCGATCGGCAGCCCGCCGGCGTCGAACGTCAAGACCGGCTGGCTGGACGAGATCACGATCTTCCACCTCGCGACCCAGACGGCGGGGTTCGACAAGCCAGGCGGCTACCAGAAGCTCCTGTTCCGCCCGGGGACGAAGTGGTCCTACAGCGACGGCGGGCCGAACTGGCTGGCCGAGTGCGTCACGCTGGTCTACAGGCGCGACCTGACGGAGTTGATGTTTGAGCGGGTCTTCGGCCCGTTGGGGATCGGCAAGGCGGACCTGACGTGGCGCCGCAACTCGTATCGGCCGGCCAAGATCGACGGGCTGGGGCGGCGGGAGTTCGGCAGCGGAATCTCCGCCAACGTCGGCGCGATGGCCCGCATCGGGCTGCTCTACCTCCGTGAGGGCCGATGGGGCGGCAGGCAGATCCTGCCCGGGGATTTCGTCGCCGCCTGCCGGACGACGCCGAAGGCCCTTCGCGGCCTGCCGGTGGTCAAACCCGACACCTACCCGGGCGCGTCGGGCCACTACGGGCTGCTGTGGTGGAACAACAACGACGGCACGCTGCGCAACGTGCCTCGCGACACGTACTGGTCGTGGGGCCTCTACGACAGCCTGATCGTCGTCCTCCCGTCGCTGGACGTGGTCGCGGCGCGGGCGGGCAAGAGTTGGAAGGGCAACTGGGGGGCCGGCTACGGCAAGCTCACGCCGTTCCTCGGGCCCATCGTCGCGTCGGTCAAGGGCACAGCGGCGGCGCCTCGCGAAGCCGCAAGCGCCCCGCCATATCCGCCCAGCCCCGTCATCCGGTCGCTGACGTGGGCGCCGAAGGGCACGATCGTCCGCAAGGCCGCCGGCAGCGACAACTGGCCGATCACGTGGGCCGACGACGGTCACCAGTACACGGCCTACGGCGACGGGTGGGGCTTCGAGCCGAAGGTAAGGGACAAGCTCAGCCTGGGCATCTGCCGCGTCGAGGGCCCGGCCGCGAAGTTCCGCGGCGTCAACGTCCGCTCGCGCACCGGCGAGCAGAGAGGCGGCGGCTCGGCCGGCAAGAAGGCGGGCGGCATGGTCTGCATCGACGGCGTGCTCTACATGTTCGTCCGCAACGCGGGGATCTCGCAGTTGGCGTGGTCGGCGGATCACGGCAAGACGTGGCGGTGGTCCGGCTGGCGGTTCAAGGAAGGCTTCGGCTGCCCGACGGTGCTGAACTTCGGCCGGGACTACGCGGGCGCCCGCGACGGGTACGTGTACGTCTACTCGTTCGACAGCCCGACCGCCTACAAGCCGTCGGACCGGATGGTGCTCGCCCGTGTGCCGAAGGCGCGCATCCGCGACCGGGAGGCGTACGAGTTCTTCGTGAAGCGCGACGCCGCCGGCGGAGCGGTATGGAGCAAGGACATCCGCCGCCGCGGGGCCGTCTTCGCGCACGAGGGGCAGTGCTACCGAAGCGGCATCAGCTACAACGCCCCGCTGAAGCGCTACCTGTGGGTACAGGTCGTCGGCGGGCGGGACACGCGCTTCAGCGGCGGGCTGGCCGTCTTCGACGCGCCCGAGCCCTGGGGGCCATGGACGACGGTCTACTTCACCCGCAACTGGGACGTCGGCCCGGGCGAGTCGGCCGGCTTCCCCACCAAGTGGATCGGCAGCGACGGGACAACGCTGCACCTGGTCTTCTCCGGCGACGACTGCTTCTCCGTCCGCCGGGCGACGTTGGCAGTGGATCGCCGGAACTAGCCGCCGCAGCCCCCCCCGGGGCGAGAGGACCGGGCGGCTACATCAGCCCGCCATAGGCGGCCGGCCGTACCGGGCCCACGGCGATCCCACGAAAGCGGCCGGCTGCGGGGAGCCCTGTCGCCTGCCCCCAGGCTGACCGGCGTGCAGGGCAGAGAGGCGCTGGTGACCATGGCCCCCTCTCCTGCCTACTGCCCGAAGCAGCCGAGCTGCGGCGACTCGACGCGGAGGTAGTCGGCGTAGGGCATGCTGATGGAGATGGCGTGGTCGCCGGCGTTGAAGTTGATCGTCTCGTTCTCGCTCAGGCGGCTGTCGCAGAGGGTCGGCAGGGCGAAGAGGCTGCCGAAGGGGGGGATCGAGCCGGGCTCCAGGGCGGTCAGGCGGGCGACCTCCTCGCGGTCGGCGAAGCGGAGCTTGCGCCAGCCGCGGGCGCGGCGGACGGCCTTGCCGGCCAGCCTCAGGTCGGCGGGGAGGACGAACATCACGAACTCGTCGCCGCCCTTGCAGACCAGCGCCTTGGCCCCGCTGGCCAGCGGCGCGCCGCGAACGGCGGCGGCCTGCTCGCTCGTGTAGACGGGCTCGTGACGGAGCACACTAAAGTCGACGCCGTGCTCGGACAGGAGATTGCGGACTCGCTCGAATACAGACTCATCCATGCGTGGCGCCTTTCAGGTTTCCCCGACGTTCCGGCCATCACGGGCAATCCCATCACCCTCCCGGGAGCTTCCATTCGACGTCTCCGACATGAAAGGCGGCCCACGACCGCCGCGGGTCTCTTCGACGGCTCTGTCGCGGTCGCGGAGATCGGCCGGCCCTACTCGACGAGGCGTTCGTACACCGCCTCGATCCGGTCGACCATTCGGTTGTGGTCGAACATCTCTCGGCATCGTTCGCGGCCGGCAGCGCCGAGCTTCCGGCGCAGCTCGGGGCAGGAGGCGAGCGTTTCGACGGCGAGCTGGAGGCCGGCGGCGTCTTTGGGGGGCAGGAGGATGCCGGTGTCGCTGTCGACGACCTCGCGGGCGCCGTCGACGTCGAAGCTGACGACGGGCTTGCCGGCGAGCATCGCTTGGGGCAGGGCCCTGGCCAGGCCCTCGCGCAGGGAGCAGTGGACCAGCACGTCGCTGGCGTGCAGCAGCGCGGGGATGCGATCGGGGTGCACGAGGCCGGTCAGGCGGAACCGGTCGGCCAGGCCGGCGGAGGCGATCTGCGCCTCGATCCGCTGCCGCCAGTGCCCGTCGCCGACGAAGCAGAAGCAGACCTTCGGATCGGCGATCCGCGCGGCGGCGGCGAGGATGTACTCGTGGCCCTTCAGCTCGGCGAGGCGGGAGACCTGCGTGACAAGCACCGTCTTCGGGGGCAGGCGCATCGACCGGCGGACGGCGTCGGTCTCGTCGGGGCGGGCGAGGAAGCGGCCGGTCTCCATACCGCTGTAGACGGTCGTGAACTGCTCCGGCCGACCCACCCCGGCGGCGAGGGCCTGCTCGGTCATCGCGTCGGCGACCGACAGGATCGCGTCGGACCGCCGCGCCGCCCGGCGCTCGAGGGCGACGTACAGCCGCCTCCGCAGCCGCGACTGATACGGGTGGAAGGGCAGGCCGTGAATCGTGTGGACGATCTTCATTCCCCCCACGACCGCGGCGGCCTTGCGGGCGAGGATGCCCGCCTTGGACGAGTGGGAGTGCATCACGTCCGGCCGGATCTCCGCCAGCACCCGCCGCAGCTCGCCGGCCGCCGCGCGGTCGCGGAACGGGTGGATCTCCCGCCGCATCGCATCGACGACGATCACGCGGTATCCGCCCTGGCGGGCGCGGGTGAGCAGCTCGCCCTCGGGCCCGACGGGCGGGCCGGTGACGAGTGTCACCTCGCGGGCCCGGGCGTGGAGGCCCTCGCAGGTCAGCAGCGTGTTCTCCTGGGCCCCGCCGAGGATCAACCGCGTGATGACGTGACAGATGCGCATGACGGTAGCTTCGGTACCGAGGGCGGTGGGGTCAAGTGCCCGGGCCGTTTGATCGCGTCAGCTACCCCGGGATTCCGCCCCAGGGGCCTGCCGGTCGGGGGTGATCGCTTTCGCTGACGGATGCCGACGCGCATAATGCGTCCCGTGAGCACGGACGCTGAGCACGCACAGGGCGAGCACGAACACTTCTTCGGCGCCGCGAAGGTCGTCGCGGGCCTGACGATGTGCTCGCGCGTGCTGGGGCTGCTTCGCGACATGGTCCTCGTGCCGCTCGGCGGGCCCTTGGCGGCCGACGCGTTCTGGATCGCCTTTTCCGTCCCCCACCTGTTCCGCCGGCTGTTCGGCGAGGGGGCGTTGTCCGCGGCGTTCATCCCCGTCTTCACCGAGTCGGCCGAGGCGCGGGGCTGGGACCGAGCCCGGCTCGTGCTGGCCAACACCGCCGGGCTGCTGGCGCTGGTGCTGACCGTGATGATCGCCCTGATCGAGCTGGGCCTGCTGGCCTGGCTGCTGGGCGCGCCGGGCGCGTGGGACCGCCAGCTCACGATCCAGTTGACGATGGTCCTCCTGCCGTTCACGCTGTTCATCTGCCTGCTGGCTTTGTGCTCGGCGGCCTTGAACAGCCGCGGGCATTTCGTCTATCCCGCCGCGGCGCCGGCGCTGCTGAACGTCGGGCTGATCGCCGTCGGGTGGTCCATCACGTGGATGGATCGGTGGACGGACGTGCAGCAGTTCTACATCCTCAGCGTCACGCTGGTCGCGTGCAGCGTCGGGCAGCTCGCGGGGGCGATCTGGCTGATTCGGCGGATGAAGCTGTCGGCCCGCTGGACGCTTCGGCCGGTGCTGCCGGAGATCCGCAGCATCGCCGCCCGGATGGCCCCCACGGTCGTGCCGCTGGGGCTGATGCAGGTCTGCGATCTGCTGGCGCGGCTGATCGCGAAGGGCCTGACGGCCACTCCGGAGCATCCGGACCTGCCGCTGCTGCCGGGCGTCGTGCGCTGCCATTACGCGGCCGGGCGGCTGTACCAGTTGCCGATGGGCGTGATGGGCATTTCGCTGGCGACGGTGGTCTTTCCGCTGCTGAGCCGCTGCGCGGCGCGGGCGGACCGGGCGGGGCTTCGTGCGGTGCTGAACCGCGCATTGCGGCTGTGCTTCTTCCTGGGCATCCCGTCGGCGGCGGGGCTGATCCTGCTGGCCGATCCGATCTTCGGAGTGATCTTCGAGCACCGGGAGTTCACGGCGGCGGACACGGCCCGCGCGGCGGGGATGCTGCGGATGTACAGCTTGGGCATGCCGGCCTACTTCTGCGTGCATATCCTGCTGCGGGCGTTCTTCGCGCGGAAGGACACGCGGACGCCGATGATCACCTCGTCGGTCCTGGCCGTGGTCAACGTGGGGCTCGTCACGGCGGGCATCTTCACGCCCCTGCGGTCGGCGGCGCTGGGGCTGGCGACGGCCGTCGCTTCGTCGATCAACGCGCTGGTCCTCGGGTGGGTCCTGCACCGCCAGGTCGGCCGGCTCGGATGGCGGAGCCTGCTCAGATCCACGCTGCGGACGCTCGGCGCGACGGCGATCATGGCCGCCGCGGTGGCCGGCGCGCAGTGGGGCCTCGGTGCGGCGGGGGCCCGGCGGCTGGTGATCCTCGTCGCCAGCGTGGCCGTCGGAGCGGCCGCCTTCCTCGCCGCCGCCCGGCTGCTGCGGTGCGGCGAGCTCCGCGAACTGATCCGACGACGCGAGAAGTCCGCCGACGATTCCGGTACAATGGTCTGAGCCCCCACGAATGGAGCGATTCGCCATGCCGTATCAGCAGACATTGCCGCCGGAGTACGCCGAGCTGTCGGCCGACGACTGCCGGTCGCGGATCGCCGAGCGCAAGAGGCAGCTCGGCCGGCGGCTGTGCGTGCTCGGCCATCACTACCAGCGCGACGAGGTGATCGAGTTTGCCGACCTGACGGGCGACAGCCTGAAGCTCTCGCAACTCGCGGCGGCGCAGGCGGAGGCGGAGTTCATCGTCTTTTGCGGCGTGCATTTCATGGCCGAGTCGGCCGACGTGGTCTCCTCGGACAGGCAGGTGGTGATCCTCCCTCACCTCCAGGCGGGCTGCCAGATGGCGGACATGGCCGACGCGGACGGCGTGTCGGCGGCGCTGGAGGAGTTGGGGCAGTTGACCGGGGCGAGGATCGTGCCGGTCAGCTACGTCAACTCGACGGCGGCGATCAAGGCCGTCACCGCCCGCGCGGGCGGGGCCTGCTGCACGTCCAGCAACGTCCGCGCCGTCTTCGAATGGGCCCTCTCGCCCGACGGAGGCGGCGGGGGGAAGGTCTTCTGCATCCCCGACCAGCACCTCGGGCGCAACACTGCGGCGGCGATGGGCTACGACGAGGGCGCGTGCGTGGTCCACGACCCGCATCTTCCGGCCGGGGGGCTGAGCGCCGAGGACGTCGAGAAGGCCACCTTCATCCTCTGGAAGGGCTACTGCTACGTCCACCAGCGGTTCACCCCCGCCCACGTCGAGGCCGTGCGGGCCCGCCACGAGGGCATCCGCGTCATCGTGCACCCCGAGTGCCCCCGCGAGGTCGTCCGCCTGGCCGACGCGTCGGGCAGCACGGAGCAGATCATCCGCGCCGTGGCGGCCGGGGAGCCGGGCGGCAAGTGGGCCGTCGGGACCGAGAGCAACCTGGTCAACCGGCTGGCGAGGCGTCACACGGACCGCTTCGTCCGCGTCCTGTCGGACGCGCCGGCCCTGTGCGCGATGATGCAGCGAACGGACCTGCCCCACCTGCTGTGGGTGCTGGACAACCTAGCCGCCGGCAAGGTCGTCAACCGCGTCGCCGTCCCGCCGGAGACCGCCGCCGATGCGCGGATCGCGCTGGAACGAATGATCGCCCTGAAGGCCGCGATTGACGTGACGCCGGCCGGGTGAGCTTGTCGGGGAGGCATGAGAAGAACCGTCGAGCAAATCCTCTATCGCAAGGGCAGCGACGTGATCGGCGCGGCGCCCGCGACGACCGTTCGCGAGGCGGTCCGGCGGATGATCGAGGCCGACGTCAGTTGCCTTCTCGTCGAGCAGCGGCCGGATGTCTTCGGCATCTTCACCGAACGCGACCTGGCCCGGCGGGTCGTCGCGGCCGGAAAGGACCCGTCGACGACACACCTCGCCGAGGTGATGAGCTCACCGGTGTATCACTGCACGCCGTCCGACACCGTCGAGCAGTGCCTCCGCGCGATGGCCGAGCACCACATCCGCCACTTGGCCGTCTTCGAGGACGGCAAGCTGGTCGGCGTGCTGACGCTGCGCGACCTGCTGTCGGCGTGACGTTCCCGTCCGACATCGAGGGCTTCGTCGTGACACCTGCAATCAACCTGCTGGCAGAGGACTTCGCCAACCTGCCCGTCGGCCCGCTGCCGACGGATTTCAGCGCGCTGGAGGAGTACCACCATCGCCCGCCCGAAGGGCCGATGGGGCCGTGGTACGAGCCGATCCGCGGCAACTGGCGACCCAGCGCGCCGTGGGTCGTCTTCGAGGACGCCGGCCGCCATCGCCTGCTCCAGGTCCACGGCGAGCCCGGCGAGCGGCTTCGGGCGCCGCGGATCCTCGTGGCAGGCGAGCCGGAGTGGGCCGACTACCGCGCGGCCGTCCGCGTCCAGCCGCTGCGAGGCCACGGGCAGGCGGGGCTGCTGTTCCGCTACGAGACCAGCCGCCATCACTACCGCCTCGTGCTGGACGGCGCGGGGGCGGTCCGGCTGGTCCGTGTCGAACACGAGGCCCACGACGTGCTGGCCGAGGCGGGCTGTCGCGTCGACGGCGAGACGGTCTTCGAGCTGGCCGTGGAGGTCGACGGCGAGCGGATCGTCGCCCGTCTCGGCGGCGAGGCGGTCTTTGACGTGCGTGACGCGGCCTACGGCGCCGGGCGGGTCGGCCTGATCGCCACGTCGCCGGCGATCTTCGACCGCGTCGAGGTGGCCGCCGCGCCGGCTGCCCGCGCGGTGTTCGTGCAGACGCGCGACCGCGCCGCCCGCGAGATGGACGAGCTCCGCGACCGCATGCCTCGCCCGGTCCTGTGGAAGCAGATCGACACGCGCGGATATGGGACGGGGCGGCAGATCCGTTTCGGCCGGCTGGCCGGCACACAGCGGCTGGACGTGCTGCTGGCGCAGAACCTGAAGCTGCTGCCCGGCAGCGACGCGCTGACGACCGTTCGCTGCCTGACGGCCGTCGATCTGGACGGCAAGGTGCTGTGGCAGTTCGGCGAGCCCGCCGACCACGCCGACGCGCAGCTCGTCTCCTGCGACCTGCCGGTGCAGATCCACGATATCGACGGCGACGGGCGCGACGAGGTGATCTGCCTGAAGAGCTTCACCCTCTACGTCCTCGACGGCGCCACCGGCGAGGTGAAGAACGCCCGCCCGCTGCCGCGGAACCCGCGGAAGGAGAATCGCTTCGGGCGGCTGGTCGGCGACGCGATCATCCTCGCCGACCTTCGCGGGACCGGCCGGCCGGCCGACGTGATCGTCAAGAACCGCTACCGCCAGATCTGGGCCTTCGACGACGGGCTGAACGAGCTGTGGACGCGCGAGTTCGACGACTGGCCCACCGGCCACTTCGCCCAGCCGTACGACTTCGACGGCGACGGGCGAGATGAGCTGTTTATCGGATACGGCCTGCTCGGGCCCGACGGCGAGCTGCGGTGGAGCCACGCCTGGCACGACCACACCGACGAGATCGCCATCGGCCCGTTCGACCCGGACCGCGACGACGTCCAGATCGCCCTCGTCTGCGGCGACGCGGGGTTCAACATCCTCGCCCCCGACGGACAACTGCTGCACCGCGAGATGCTCGGCCACGCCCAGCGGCTCTCGGCGGCGAAGTTCCGCCCCGACCTGCCGGGCCTCCAGTTCTACGTGTTGACCTACTGGGGCCATGCCGGGATCATCTCGCTGCACGACTGCCGCGGCCGCGAGCTGCTGCACCTCGAGCCGACCTGCCTGGGCAATGTGCTGAACCCCGTCAACTGGGTCGGCGACGGGTCGGAGCTGGCGCTGCTCTGCGGCAGCCGACTGTTCGGGGGGATGATCGACGGGCTCGGCCGGCGGGCCGTCGTCTTCGCCGACGACGGGCACCCCGAGCTGTGCTGCGAAGCGCTGGACCTGACCGGCGACCCGCGCGACGAGATCGTCCTGTGGGACGCCGACCGGATGTGGATCTACACCCAGGACGGCCCCTGCCAGGCCGAGCCGATCTACCGGCCGGTCCGCTACCCACACCACAACGCCTCGAACTACCGCGCCGAGATCTCGCTGCCGGAATGACCGCCCGCATTTGGAGAACCCCCGCCGACCGCGCGTGTTTGACATTGCGCAGGGACAAGGCTACACGGGCTTTTGTGCTCGACGCACGCGCCCGAAATGACGACAGTACCAATGGAATGACGCGGCAGCGGAGCAGTTACGAATGCAGCACGCCGTAACAACGATCGCGATCGCGATCTTCTCGGCGGCGCCGACTCCGTTGAGCAAGGAGGCCGCCGAGCAGATCAAGGCGCTCGAGGCCAGGATAGAGGCCATCAAGCGCGACGTCCGCGACCCGCTGCGGGCCGAGTACGAGCGCCGCAAGGCCGTCCTGGTCAAGGAGGCGGACCTCAACCACCTCCGCTTCGACATCGACCGCGCGAAGAAAGCCTATGAGCTGCGGAAGGTGGGCGACGCGGGCATCCTCGCCACCCGGCGGGCCGCTGAGCAGGCCACGAAATCCCTGCCCCTCATCACCAAGGACCGCGTCGAGAACAACCCGCGCGTCGTCGCGATGACCCGCGAGATGGAGGCGATCCGCGCCTACTATCCCCAGATCGCAAAGATGCAGTCCGAGCTGAGGAAGAAGCTGATGGTGATCCGGCGCGAGCTGAATGACGCGCCCGAGGTCCAGGCCGCCCGACAGGCCCTCCGGGACGCCGAGAAGGCCTACGCCGAGTTCTCCTACAAGCACCCGAAAGTCCTCGCCGCCCGCGCCGCGCGGGACGAGGCCCGCAAGGTCCTCGAGGCGAAGGGCAGAGAGCTGCCCGAGCGCAAGGCCTACGAAGAGGCCTCCGCCGCCTACGAGAAGCTCAAGACGACCAGCCCCGAGATGGCGAAGGCCCGCGGCGCCCGCGACGCCGTCCGAAAGGCCTACGAAGCGAAGCTACAGAAGGCCGTCGCCGAAGGGCCCAAGGGCCTGGCCATTCAGAAGCAGATCGAGCAGTTCCAGCAGCGGGAGAAAGACGCCGACGCCGAGCAGATCGAGTTGAGGAAGCAACTGGCCGCCCTTCGCGCGGAGGTCGGCAAGTCCGACGCCGTCAAGCCGTCTCGCGAGGCCTGCGAGGCCGCCAACAAGGCCTACTACGAAGCCTACAACAACGGGCCGAAGATCAGCGCCGCCCGAAAGGCCCGCGACGAGGCCCGCGAGGCCTACGGCAAGCAGAAGACGCCCGAGTCGAAGAAGGCCTACGAGGACGCCGATCGCATCTACCAGGGGCTCAAGACGACCGACCCCGACATCGTCCGCACGAAGGCCGAGCGCGACAAGGCCTACAAGGTCTACTCCCGCAAGCTCACCGAGGCCGTCGGAGCCGACAAGAACGGCGCCGCCCTGACCAGGCAACTCGCGAAGTCCCTCAAGATCGAGAACAAGGCCGAGGAAAAGCAGCGCGACCTGAAGAAGCAGCTCTACGCTCTCCGCGCCGAACTCGGCAAGTCACCCGAACTCGCCAAAGACCGCGCAGCCATTCAGGCGGCCGACAAAGCCTACGCCGACCTGCCGAAGACTCACCCGACGTTCCTGGCGGCCGCGAAGCGGCGCGACGAGGCCCGCGCGGCCTGGGAAGCGAAGATCAAGACGCTGCCGGAGCAGCAGGCCGTCGTGGAGGCCGACAAGGCGTACGACTTCGTCCGGCGCGAGGGCCCGGAGTATCAGCAGGCCCGCGCCGCCCGGGACGCGGCCCGGAAGGCGTCCGAGGCAAAGCTCGATGACCTGTACCGCAACGGGGCGAAGGCCGCCCCCCTCCACCGGGAGATCCTCCAACTCGACAGCGACCGCGAGGGCGGGCAGGCAAGATACCGCCAGCTCAGCCAGGAAATCGCCAGCCTCCGCCGCGACATCCATAAGAACGACCCGGAAATCCAGAGGGCCCACCAGGCCGTCAAGGAGACCCGCGAGGCCCACAACAAGGCCATGAAGGATCGCCTCGCCGACGAGCAGAAGGCCATCTCCGAGGCCACCAAGGCCCTCGAGGCGCAGATCGCACGCAAGTGCGCCGCGGACGTCTTCATCCGCGACATCGGCGACCGGATCAAGAAGGCCGAGGACGAGATGGGCTACCTCTACAAGCAGATCAAGGCGATCCGCTACCCGGGCAAGAAGCCCGACTCACACAAGGACTCGCGCTCCGACCGAGACCGCCGCTCGAGCAAGAAGTCCTACCACCACAAGAGATCGCGGTAGGGCCCCGCCATCCGCCGCCGCCCTCGCCCCACCCCGCCACGGCTTTGCCGGTCGCCAAGCAGCCTCCGGAGATCCGAAGGGCCGACAGGGAATAGACGGGGGCGCCAGCCCCCGGTAGCGATCCCCCCCCCATGAACATGAGCCCCGAAGGGACCGCAGATCGCCCCGCCATCCGCTCGGGTGGCGTTTCGCGATTGGGACGAGGCGAAGAGAAGAGGAAGCCAAGAGAAGCCGAATCCCCAATGCTCAACTGAAGAGCCGCCTGGGAGCTTGTGCTCACAGTTGGGCGTTGCGCGTCCTTCTCTTCTGCCTTCACTTGGACATTGAGAACGGAGAGCTGAGCATTGAGTCTTCGGCCGCTCGCGGCCGCGGACAGCCGGCGGCGGGGCCGTCACTTCTCCTCGTACACTCGCAGATCCGCGATGGTCCAGTGGTTCTTGTCGTGCTTCCTGGTGAGGGTGATCTTGATATGGCGGGTCGTGACGGGCTTGTCGAACGTGATCCAGACGGGGTTCTTCTTGCCGTCGCCGCGGTGCATCGACCGGCCCCAGTCCTTGCCGTCCTTGGAGATGTATGTCTTCCAGCCGCGGGGGTAGTCCTTCTTCGCCTCGCCGCTGTCGAGGACGATCCGCTTGATCTTCCGCTCGGCGCCGAGGTCGATGGCGAACCAGTCGCTCGTCTTCATCGGCCGCCCGGTCGACCACTTCGTCCGCTTGTCGCCGTCGAGTGCGAGCTTCGCCTTGCCGGACTCCGCCGAGGCCGAGACGCGCATCTTCCAGGCCTTGCCGCCGCTCTCGCCGGACGGCCCGGACGACCTCGGCGGCGTCAGCGGCCTGCCCGCCGCGAGGAGCACGGCGTTGCGCAGCAGCGCGAAGGCCGTCTCCGGCCTGTAGCCGTAGACGGTGTATGACGGATAGCCGACCAGCCCCGCGGTGATATCCTCGCGGCTGAACAGCACGCCCGCGCGCCGGCCGACCATGACCGTCCGCAGGCTCGGCTCGGTCGTCTTGCCGAGCACTTCCTTCGTTCGGCGGCGGTAGTAGGCCCGCTTGATCTCGAAGCCCTTCAGTTGGTACAGCGGCGCGTCGGTGGACATCTGCCGCAGCGACCGCCGCCCGAACAGCTCGTACAGCATCGCCTCGGCGGCCTCCCGGAACGCTCTCGCCCCGCCGGCGCAGTCGATCAGCAGGTAGCGCCCGTCCTGCTCGACCCACGCCTTCAGCGCCTTCTTGTCGGCCGCCGAGAGCGTGAATTCCCCCGTGCCGGTCATGACGGCCAGCCTCGCTCCGCTGCCGGCCAGCTCGCCGATCGGCATGGGGGCGGCGACGTCCACCTTCACGCCGAGCCGCTGCCCCATCAGCCGCTCGAACCGCTCGTACGCCAGCGGCTCCGGGTCGCAGTTGCCCGCGTGCCTGATCCGCGCGACCTTCACCGTCAGCCGCGCCTTGCCCGACCACTTCGTCGGCCAGAGCGTCGTCCCGCGGAATCGCAGTTGGCCGGCCAGCGCGGTCTTGTCGTTCGTGTAGGCCACCACGTTCGCCGCCGCGTCGTAGGCATAGCCGTCGGTCAGCCGGCGGTTGCCCTGCCAGGGCATCGCTACGTCGTCGTCCGTGTGCACCGCCAGCGGACGCGCGCCGTTGGAGACCTCCCAGAACGTCGGCTTGCCCGGCTTCAGGTCGTTGTAGGCCGAGTAGATCGCGTGCCCGGGCGCCAGCTCCTTCAGCCCGTAGGTGCCAAACAGCTTCCTGTAGACCTCGCGGATGCCGTCGGTGAAGGCCTTGCCGTTGCACTCGGCGATGCTGAAGATCGTCCCCCCCTGGTGGACGAACGTGCGGATCTTCGCCAGATCGGCGTCGGAGAGCTTCGGCGCCTTCGAGCCGGTCAGGCAGAGGATCGGCGCGTCGTGCCAGTCGGCCACGGGCGTCTTCAGATTGATGATCTGCCAGTGCACGTCGCGCTCGAACTGCCGGCTGAACCACCGCGTCAGGTTCGCCAGCGCCCGCGGGCGGTTGTTCCAGTCGCCGTCGTACTCGAGCCGGTTGAACAGCACCGGCCGCCGGCCGCGGAGCAGAAACAGCAACGCATACGACGTCGTGCTCGCCGGCCCGCCGGAGTGGCCGCCCGAGCCCTTGGTCCACGAGCCGTCCTTCTCCTGCCGCCCGATCAGCTCCGTCGCGCCGCGCTTGTACCAGTCATTCCTGCCGAAGTACTTGTACCCGCTGGCCAGGGCCACGCGCTCGACGCCGTAGAGCGTGTAGTAGAAGTAGCTTTTCTCCCTGGCGATCTCGCCGAAGCGCTTCTCGACCCACGCCAGCCCCTTCTCGGCCGCCGGAAGCCGCGCGTTGCCCCGGCAGGCCAAAAACTGCGCGCCGTAGAGGTTGTCGTAGCAGACGAACACGCTCGCCAGCCCCGCCAGCGTCATCGCCATGTACGAGTTCTTCTTCGCCTTGACGCTGTAGCCCCACCCGCCGTCGCGCTGCTGGAACCTCGTCCAGTAGCGAAGCGACTGCTGCCAGTAGCCGCGGGGCACCTCCAGGTCCATCCGCCGCCCGGCCCAGACGCCCAGCAGCGCGTACTGCGCGTTGGACTGGTCCGGCCCGCCGGCCGAGCCGCTGTAGTCCGCCCGACGAGGCGGGCTGCCGCGCGACGTGTATGTGTAACCGCCCACGCGGTCGATCGAGCGGATCAGCATGCTGACGTCATTGCGCAGCAGCCGGCGGTATCGCGGATCCTGCCGAGACGCCACCGCGCACGCCAACGCGCGGAACGCCAGGCAGTACGTCGCGTCCGACTTCGTCTTCGACAGGTACGCCATCGCCCGGGCCATCCGCTTGTCGGACAGCTTCACGCCGCTCTCGAGCAGCGCGTAGGCGCAGATGGCCGTCGGCCCGACGTGGTAGGGCTTGCGGCTGCCGCAGTGGATCGTCTTCCAACCGCCGTTTTTCTGCTGCTGCGACCAGAGGTACTTCACGCCGCGCCGGATGGCTGCCTCGACGGCCTCGTCGGAGAACGTCGCCGCCGGCGCGGCGGCCGCGAGGGCCAACACCGCCGCCAAGGCCGCCGCCGATCCGACCCACCCCGTCAGCCCCCTTCTCCTCCCGCCCAGGTCTGTGAAAACTCGCATCCGGCAAACTCCCATCTGTCCATCGCACCGTCCGACAAATCCGACCCACCGCTGCCTCCGACGGCCGCGACTTCGCCCGACGCGCTGCTTTCTCACCACACTATCATACCGCGGCGGCTGCCAGCCGTCCACGACTACCGCTCCGCCGCCGTCCGCCGGCCGCCCAGCCGCCGTCAACGCGCCGTTTTGCGGGGTCCGCTGATTGTGCGTCTTTGTAAGCTTTTCGCAATGCCCGTTGTCGTGCACAATGAGCGTAAAAACAACTGACTACTACTCTTGGATTGTGCACTGTTTGTGCGATCGTGAAGAGCGTGCACAATCGACAGACACAAACAAATCCTGCCCATTCAGCCGTTTCGCCGCTGCCGCTGCCGCCAGCCCCCGCCGCTCGGCCGGAAACCGCCTGCCCGACCCGAGTGTTGGTTTCGCGAAACATCACTCCACGCCAAACAGCCCGGCCGGCACCTGGGAAAAACGCGCCTCCCTAATAGAATGGACATCTCGAAGCCCCTTCTGTCGCGCCAAAATCCGGCCGCGGCCGTTTTTTTTTTCCCGCACGGGGCTTTCCCGAGTGCTCCATCGCAGAGGACGCCGAGGGCGCGGAGTGGGAGGAAGCAAGGCCAATCCTCAACGCTTGAGCCTTCGCCGTCTCTTCTGGTCCGATGAGCATTGAGCCTTGGAGATTGGTTCCTCCCCGGAATCTGCCCGTAGACACCCAACGCGGCGTGCCGGGAAAGATCGATGGGGCCCATCCGCCGCGGAATCCGCCCCCCCCCATGTGGCTCGAAGACTCGCCCGAATCCCGCGGCTGCCCGTCGATCTTCCCCTCGCGTGGGAAAAGGGGGACAGTCCCCTCCGCTGCGCTGCGGGTACAGTCCCCTTTTTCGGCGCGGAAGGGCACGAGGTCAGGCCGGACGGGTAGGCCGAAAGGCGGGTGAGTCTTCGAACCATCCAGGGGGGGCGCGTTTCGGCCGGATAGGACCCGTCCGGCCGGACCGGACCGGGCGTGCCGGGTGCTGTTCAGCTGCGGCCCCGCGACCGCCTCCGCAGACCCGAAGGGTCGGCAGGGAATGGCCGGGGGCGCCTGCCACGGCCTAGCGTAGCGAAGCCGGGCAAGCCCCCGGTAGCGAACCCTT
>Ga0180438_10002990_pt1 | contig 26334 bp, 30 predicted proteins | sample SS_ome_12_FD_132455 | JGI IMG/M metagenome (GOLD analysis project Ga0180438, IMG submission 132455) | Hypersaline lake sediment archaeal communities from the Salton Sea, California, USA - SS_3_D_2 metaG | ecosystem: Environmental > Aquatic > Non-marine Saline and Alkaline > Hypersaline >... | reverse complement strand
GAATAGGTAAGAGGAGCTGCATTGTTCACGGCTCCAAGATAATCAAGGAAATACTCAAGATAATGCAGAAAAACAAATACATAGGATCTTTCGAATTCATAGAGGACGGGAAGAGCGGCAAGTTCAAGGTGGAACTTACAGGAAGGATAAACAACTGCGGTGTGATAAGGCCCAGGTTCGAGGTTAAGAAGGGTGAGTTCATAGGGTGGGAGAAAAGGTTTCTTCCGTCCGTAAACATAGGTTTGCTGTTCATCACCACTTCCAGGGGGGTTCTGGATCACAGGCAGGCTAAAAAGGAGAATATAGGTGGAGGTCTTCTGGGATTCATCTACTAGTGATAGCATGTCAGAGGAAAAGGAAATAAAATCCGCGATAAAGGAGAAAAAAATCGTGATAGGGGGCAGGAGCGTTTTTAAAAAACTGAAACAGAATATTATAAAATCGGTAATCTACGCCTCTAATTGTCCTGAGGATAGAATTAAGGATATGGAATATTACAGCAAAAACTTTGGAATAGAACTGAAAAAATTCAAGGGCAATTCGAGACAGCTGGGCGAGATATGCGCGAAGCCTTTTAATGTTGCTGTGCTGGGTATAAAGAAATAGTCTGATAAAATGACGATAAAGCTAACTACTGATCACATAAGAACCGTCGGCGTGTTCGAAAGGCTGACAGGGGTCCACGTAAAAGACTGCCTGATGGATGAGCAATGCGTATACTTCCTGATAGAACCCGGAAAGATGGGGATAGCGATAGGGAAGAGCGGAGGGACTATAAAAAACGTCAGCAGGGCTCTGGGAAAGAGCGTGAAGATTTTCGAGTACGCTGAAGGTCTTGAGGAAATGGTTAAGAATTTCATACCGAATCTGAAAAATATGGAAATAATGGACAGCGTGGTGACGGTCTCCGTCAACGTAAGCGATAGGTCAACCATAATCGGAAAGAACGGAAGGAATATAAAGATGATAAGGGAATTCCTCAAGAGACATTTCAAGATCGAAAACCTGAGGTTGAAATAATGCCAGGGAAGTTTTCCGCACGGAATTTGAGGAGAAAGAGGGAAAGATTCAGATGGAACTCCGACCAGAAAAAGAGACAGATGCTCAAACTCTGGGCAAAAACCCCTCTGAAGGGGTCGCCAAGGGCTAGGGCTCTTGTTCTCAAAAAGAAGGGGGTCGAACAGAAGCAGCCGCACTCAGGAATCATTAAGGCAGTACGCTGCCAATTGATAAAAAACGGGATACAGGTTACTGCATTTGTCCCGAAAACAGGTGCTATCAAGCATATAGATGAGCACGATGAGGTTATCATAGAAGGCCTTGGGGGTTCGCAAGGTGGAGCTGTAGGATCAATGCACGGCATAAAATACAAGGTCGTTGCCGTGAACGGGGTTGCTCTCTCCGAAATTCTTAAGGGGAAGAAAGAGAAAGTGAAGGAGGGGGGTTAAAATGAAGGTGCTGCTTTTCAACAGATGGGAGACCGAGGGGGTTGAGGTATTCGATAAGGGTCTCAAAAGATACATAAATTTAAAGCCGTTCATAGTACCCAAAACGTCCGGAAGGTTTTCGCCGACCTCTTTCCACAAGTCAGACATGAGCGTTGTTGAAAGGTTTATAAACAAGCTTGCCGTCCCAGGACACAAAGGCAGAAAACACAAGCTCACCTCGGGCCATGTACCCGGAAGGTATGACCTTTTATACAGATCCGTCAAGGAGTCATTCGAAATAATAGAAAAAAGGACCAAAAAAAATCCGCTGCAAATTCTGGTAAGGGCAATAGAAAACGGGGCCTTGCTTGAGGAAGTGGTAGGATATAGAATGGGGGGAATAATAGCGAGGAAAGCTGTGGTTACGAGCCCGCAGAGGAGGCTTGACGTTGCCCTGAGGCTGATGGCACAGAATATCTTTTCGCGGGCGTTCAAGAGCAGGAAATCTTTCGCTGAAACCATTGCGGATGAACTGATCGATATAGCCAACAACGAACAGAGGAACAACGTTATCCGTGAAAGGATCAGGACAGAAAAGGAAGCTGAGGGTGCGAGGTAGTTTCTTGTTAATATTTATATACATTTGTGAACAAATTAAAGAAATTATATAGTCAGAGTGAAAGGCATGGCCACAAAAGATGTGACTTCCCTTATAAGGGAATTGATGAGGAAACCCGAACAAATTAGAAACATCGGGATCGTTGCTCACATAGACCACGGTAAAACGACCCTGACTGACAACCTTCTGGCGGGAGCAGGAATGATATCGGAGGATCTCGCAGGGAAACAATTGGCAATGGACTTCGTGGAGCAGGAACAGGAGAGGGGAATAACGATATACGCCGCGAATGTGAGCATGATCCATAAATGGAGTGACATTAATTATCTGATCAACCTTATTGACACGCCCGGTCATGTTGATTTCGGGGGGGATGTTACGCGCGCGATGAGAGCGGTTGACGGGGTTTTGGTTGTCATAGACGCCGTGGAGGCTGTAATGCCGCAGACCGAAACGGTCGTCCGCCAGGCGCTGAAAGAAAGGGTCCGGCCGATCCTGTTCGTGAACAAGGTCGACCGCCTGATCAAGGAGCTGAAGCTCACTCCTGAACAGATGCAGGAGAGGTTCAAAAAGATAATTGATGATGTCAATGTTCTCATAAGAAAGTACGGGGAAAAGGAGTTTGTTGAGAAATGGATTGTAAACGTCAATGACGGTTCCATAGCTTTTGGTTCCGCGGTCAGGAACTGGGCCATATCTATCCCTTACATGCAGAAAACGGGCATGACCTTCAAGGACGTGATCGACCTTACTGAAAAAGGACCCGAGGGGGAGAAGGAACTGGCGAAGAAATCTCCTCTGCATACCATAGTCCTGGACATGGTTATAAAACACCTGCCGAACCCGCTGCAGGCGCAGGGTTACAGGATATCGAAAATCTGGCCCGGGGAGAGTGATTCGGAGGTAGCGAAACACATGTCAAAATGCGACCCCGATGGCAAGCTGGCAGCCATCGTTACCAAACTTTACCCCGACCCTCATGCGGGCTACGTAGCGACCGTCCGCATTTTTTCCGGGAAGATGAAGACGGGACAGGAGGTCTATCTCGTGGGTGCGGACAAAACCCAGAAGATCCAGCAGGTCTCCGTTTACAAGGGCCAGCAGAGAATAGGTATGGAGGAGGTGGACGCAGGGAATATCGTGGGTGTGGTTGGACTGAAGGAAGCTTCCTCGGGAGAAACACTCTGTGACCCGGAAGATGTTATTCCGGGCTTCGAATCCATAACTCACATATTCGAACCGGTTGTGGTGAAAGCGATAGAACCCAAGAAACCGCAGCAGCTTGCGAAATTGATAGAGTTCCTAAAAAGAGTCGCGAAGGAAGATCCCACACTGAGGGTTAAGATAAACGAGGACACAGGGGAATATCTGGTGTCGGGATTGGGCGAACTTCATATAGATGCAAAGATCGAGAGGCCTCTAAGGGATGAGGGGCTGGATGTGAGCGTTTCACCTCCGATCGTGATCTACAGGGAATCCATAAGGGGGGTTACAGCTGAAGCCATCGAGGGGAAATCACCTAACAAGCATAACAGGTTCTACATAATTTCCGAGCCTCTGGAGGGTAAGGTCCACCAGTCAATGATAAGAGGCGAAATCCCGTCAAACATGGAGGTCAAGAAAAAAGACGTTGAACTCCAGAACAAGCTTGTTGATCTCGGCTTTGACAGGGAGGAATCAAAAAAGGTTAAACAGATATATAATCGTAACGTGTTTCTCGACATGACAAGAGGGGTTCATGCCATCCTGGAGGTTATGGAAATGGTAAAGCAGTCCTTCAGGGAGGCAATGGAAGAAGGCCCTCTGGCAAGGGAGCCATGCGATGCTGTGAAGGTAAAACTGGTTGATGCCAAGCTTCACGAGGACGCCATACACAGGGGGCCTGCGCAGGTTATTCCTGCCGTGCGTTCAGCGATAAGGGAATCCATGGTTGCTGCCAAGACCTATGTTCTCGAGCCCAAGCAGATCATAAGGATCGATGTCCCTACAGACCAGCTGAGCGGGGCCATGAAGGAAGTCCAGAACAGGCGTGGTCAAATCTTGGAGATGAACGAGGAGAGGGGGGTCACGAGCATAACATCGAAGCTCCCGGTTGCGGAGATGTTCGGATTCAACTCTTCCCTGAAATCCTCCACTTCCGGCCAGGGCTTCTACTGGCTGATAGATGTCGTATACGAGCCGCTTCCGAAGGAACTGGAACAGAAGGTACTGAACCAGATAAAGGAAAGGAAGGGGATAAAGGACTGAATGTATTATTTAACTTTTTATATTTTATTACAATAAACTTCTATCAACGGGGCCGTGGTGTAGCCTGGTCTAGTTTCCATCTCGCAAGAGAGGTGCGCCAAAAGCATTCATGCTTCGGGCCATTCTTCGTGAACACGAAGTCTGCGGAACGGCATGCGACCTGAGTTCAAATACCATTCCTTCCAGTGGTTTGGAAATCTCAGCGGCCCCATTTATATTTTCCTTTTCTAATAATTAGTATGTTGCTGGGTTTTGCGTTGCTTGCGGTCGGGATTGCCGGGTTTGGGCTGGCAGGCTACTGGGATCTCAGATACACTGAATTCCCTGACTGGCTTCCATATTCTATAATAATCATAGCCTTGCTGGTCAGGGGTGTTTTTTCCATTTTGGAGAATAATCTGTGGATAATAGGGAATTCCTTAATAGTCGGCCTGATTTTTCTTGGACTTGGCCTCTTTTTATATTTCTCAAAGCAGTGGGGAGACGGGGACGCATGGCTGCTCGGAGCTCTTGGTTTCCTGTTTCCTAACGCATCCGGTTTTGTTGTAAGGACCCTCCTCCCGTTTCCCATAATGCTTCTTTTCAACTTCCTTTTCGTGTCCCTTTTTTATTTGATAATTTATTCCGTTCTGCTTGGGCTGAAAAGAAGGGAGGTTAAGGGGATGTACATGGATTACCTCAGGGGCCAGTCCAGGGTCTTTCTTCTTCTGGTAGCATTGTTCTTTGTGGTTTCCTGGGCACTCGCTCTTTATCTTTATTATGCGCTCTCGGTTTCTCTTGATTCTTTGATAACGGTTATCCTATTCCCTTTCGTCCTCACCTTCGTCCTCCTCTTCACCTCATATGCGAAAGTGGTTGAAGAACACCTGTTCAAGAAGAAGGTAAGCGTTAAAAACCTTAAAGCAGGGGACGTTGTTTTGGAAGGGAGATGGAGGGGCCTTAAAGAAAGCGAGATAAAGGAACTGAAAAGGGATAAAAGGCATGTGTGGGTCAAAGAAGGCGTAAGATTTGCTCCTGTCTTCCTGTTATCGATGTTGATAAGCCTTTTTTATGGAGATTTGATATTAATATTTATTTAAAATACTCCATATTTATTAAAAAGGTCTAAAAATCTTTTTGGAACAATTAAAACATGTTTTAAAAGCTTTTTGATGAAAAATAACCACTTTTAATAATAGTTTCATTTCCTTTGCGACTGTTTCACTGAACTTATATATACCCCCTCGGACCAATTATTATCAAGTTGAGGCCTTTGGTTAAACCAGGGCTTCTGATATAAATAGGAGGAGATAGAGTATGAAAATTAAGCAAATTGTTGCCGGCGGTTTGGCAGCAGCTGCAACGCTTGGAGTGACATTATTCGGAGCATTCGGTGCAGTGACATTGGATCAGGGATTGCAGCCCTACGTAAAGGTAAGCGACAGCACGCTTTCTTCACCAGCAATAGTTATTGGTGGATCAGGCGTGAACGCTCTTGACGTTTTGGGTGCGGCAGACATAGCAGCAAGCATGGTTTCAAACTACGCAGTAACTGAAGTGACCATCCCTTCTTCAGGAGTGACCACAAGTGTAACGGACGGTGTTTTAATAAAGAGCGAAAAGGATTACACATGGCTCAACACATCCGCAACGTTCTCTAACATAAAGACAACCGTGACGGAGAACGAACTTCCGGATGTGCTTGCAAAGGGAACCGTTGACACGACTAGCGGGACTCCTGTAAAGTACGAACAGCTCATAAATCTGGGTGCGCACTACGTTGAATACAGCGAAAACCCGGAAGACGTAGAGGAACCTGTTCTGCATGTTAGCTTCGGCACGGGAACTACATACGATCTCAAGGTGAACTTCTTCGGCGGACTGGACACTGACTATGTGGACACAACCACGGAAATAGAACTTTTCGGAAAGAAATACACGTTCGGTCCAAATCCGACCAACACTAGCCTTGTATTGTATTCACAGACAGGTGCCGAGACAGTGACTATAGGTAACGCTGCGGGTCTTGATCCTTCAGCAACCGTGGATGCGGACGGAACTGACTACGTGATAACCTTCCTCGGTTGGGACCCAGCGAACACCAACACAGCTACAGTCAAGATAGAGTACAACGGTAACAGCGCGACAAAATCCTGGACAGAAAGCAACACGTACACTCTACCCGGTTCGACGACACAGGTCTTTGTGAACAGGGTTGACGTTTTGGCTACGGGTGCTGAGAGCCAGTCTGGTTCCATGGAGCTTTTCGTGGGAACGGACAAGCTCGAACTTGATGACGGGCAGAACGTAAAGAAGAACACGGATACTATGGACTACACAACGGTTGCATTCAGCTCAACGGGTACCAAGATAAACTCGTTGACGTTCTCCGTGGCTCCTGACGACGATTCGTACCTGATAGACGAGAGCACAGATTTCGGAGCTAAATTCACGGATCCGTTGTTCGGTAGCTTCAAGTTCGCCCTAAAGGGAATGAGCCCAGGATTAACCAGCAGCGCAAGGGACATGGTCAAGATAGCAAAGAGCGGAACTGAGAAGGTCAAGCTGACATTCACCAACGAAGACGGGACTCAATACGGAATGGACGTCTTCTACTATTCAAGTGGGTGGCAGCTTGGTGACGGAACAAGGACGCTGTTTGTTAGCGAAGCCAACACCTCAGACCCTTCAGACTCCGACTGGATAGCAAAGAACTCTTACTTCATCCTCGAGAGCGGTGAAAAATCATACATCCTGAAGTACACCGGCTACGACGATGATGACAAGGTTCTTGATTTCCAGGACACAGGAAGTTCAGAGGACTATGAAATGACGTACACGGGATCAAGCGGCCTCAGGACAGGTACCCTGATAATAGGCGCCGCTCAGTTCGACGTTAGCTACAACGTGACTTCACACAAGATAGCAGTCGACCTGAACGACGACAATTCCATAGACGCAGGGGACGGTGCTGTTCTGAAGACAAAGGGCGACGGTACGATAGACCTTTCCGCGCCAGGAAACGTGACCTTCACGGAAGTGAAGCTGTACTCCATAGGTGACTACGAGCCAACAGCAAAGGCATTGAAATTCGTTGTTAACTACGACACAGGTTTGGGAGAAGTTAGCACAATCTCTATGCCGAGCGGGCTTCTTGGAGGCCAGGTTGAATCCGAGAAGCTTTACAACTACCTGTCTAACTATGGAACCTACGTTATCCATGACTCGGACTCTGACACAGCGACGATCTACTATCCAGGAAACAGGCCTGCATACGTGAATGTGGCTGTAGGATCGAACCCTGACATAAAAAGTGCTGCAGCAGCTGCAGGCGGAACATACAATGCGGCAGTCCCGGTCACGAACCAGGTGGCGAAGCTCGCATCCGAGATCCCACAGGACTCCTCACTCAACAAGGATTTGATACTTGTGGGTGGTCCTTGCGCAAACGGGATCGTGGAGACCTTGCTTGCAGCGGCCTGGGAAAAGGACAGCGCCTGTGATTACTGGCTTAGCGGAGAAGATACGGACTTGGCGGCAGGAAAAGGTGTTATAAGGGTTGTCGAGAACGTGTTCGGATCCGGACAGAAGGCGTTGATCGTTGCGGGTACAAACGCGGCAGACACAAGGGCTTTGATAGCGAACTACGTGATAAAGCCGACCAAGATGGCAACATTGACTGGTGAGGAATACAAGGGTAGCGCATCTTAAACTACGCAGAGAACCAAATAAAACCCTCTCTTTTTCTTTTTATTTTGACCCTTTACAGACGCAGGTCTATCCCGTGAATTCGTATATCCTGGCCGCTTCAGGGTCTCCCCACTGTTCGAATTTCCTGACCAGCACGAATTCATCGCTGTTGTCGAAATAATCCTCCACGTATTCGGGGTTCTTCGGCTCGAATTTGTAGAGCAGAACGTATCTGATGTTTTTTTCGTTTATTGCTGTTTTAAGATCTTCCATTTTCCTTGGGAATATAACCGCTCTCCTTTCCGAGAGATAATATACGTAAGGGTAGGATTGCGACATCACGTAATCGTCTTCTACTGTCAGGTTCTTTACATGGAGGGATGCCTGGACAAGGCCGTTGGCCGCAAACCTGTCGTTCCAAACCATTCCAAAACCGCTAATCATCGAGAAAATGCATGCCAGTATCGCAAGCAAGTGGAGCAAACGAAATAGTTTAACTTTCTGCCTTAAAGCGAAACCGGAAAAAATTGCGTACATGGAGGAGTAGGAAAGCAGGTACCTGGGTTCCCTGTATGGAGCCAGAGAGAAGAAAATCAGGGGCATTAGGAAGATAATAATTAATAAAATTCTATTATCGGTCTTGCCGTGTCTTGCCATGAAGTAAAAACCCAGAACTATGAAAATGATTTGCAGCCCGAATGCCTGGAAGATGTAGTTGAAATAGGAATAATCAATAACGCTGGTGAGATATGAAGTGAAGAATCTGCCTTGATCCGAGTATTCCATTATGTTGGTTGAATATGCACCGAAGATATTGCCGTAGTAAGTTTGACTCATGAAAAGCCAGGGGGAAATGACGATGAAAATCCCGGCCAGCAATAGAAAGAGCTCTTTCGTTAGCCTTGTCGTATCCTTTCTCCTTGAAAGCAGATAAAGGAAGTAAATGACGTACGAAATTGACAAAACTGTTCCCAGGTACCTGGTCAGGAAGGCGAGCCCTGCAAATATCCCGGAAAGCAGGGAATATGAGGGTTTGTCTTTCCGCCCCAGAAAGAAAATTAGGGAGAGGGAAAGGGATGAGATGAAGAGGGATTCAGTCAGTGTTTTGGTGGTGAAAAATATGAACAGCTGGTTCGTGGAGAGGAAAAGGGAAACCCATAAGGCGGTCTCCTTGCCGAAAAGCTTCTTCGAAAGCAGATACGTGAGAACCACCGCCAGTATCGAGAAGCAAACCACCAATATCCTGGAAAGCAATATGGAACTGGAAAGGGGTGATACCAGTAGAGGGAAAAGAGGGGGCCTGAAGGTTTCGAGGGGCTCTCCAGGATCAAGGGAATAGAATCCCTTGGGTATGTTCTTTCCCAGACCGAGGTATACAGCCTCGTCCCACCACAGGCCCTGATTGAATACTATAAGTAAAAATTTGGCTAAAAGGGAGATGGTAATTATTGAGATCAGGACGTATTTTAAATATCCGGCCATATTTATTAAATTCAGATCAAATATTAATTACTGATATTATGTCTGTTGCGTTTTGGACCACAATAGTGAATTACGCGGCCTGGTATATTTTCGTATTCATAGCCGTAACTTGGCTGATAGTTCTATTCATAAACAGGGATGAGTTCTCAAGGGTTAAGAGGAAGAGGATCGTGAGGTTTCCGAGCATTTCTGTCCTCATTCCGGCCTACAACGAGGGAAAGAACATAAAAAGGATCGTAAAATCTGTCCTGAGGTTGAACTACCCGAAAGAGCTGATGGAGGTTATAGTGATAAATGACGCCTCAACCGACAGGACCGGGGAGATCGCGGAAGGCATGGAGGGGGTGAAAGTGATAAATAACGCGAAAAACCGGGGTAAAGCCTACTCCCTGAACAGGGCACTGAAGGTCTCGAAGGGCGAACTCGTAGCCTGCGTGGATGCGGACTCCGTGGTTGAGAGGAACATCCTGATGAAAATGGTGGGCCATTTCGAGGATCAAAATGTCGCCTCCGTAACGCCCGCCCTGAAGGTTCTCAGGCCGAAAAACTTCATAGAGAGGATACAATCGGCCGAATACCTGCTGAACATATTCCTGAGGAAATCGCTCGAGATGATCGATTCCATCCACGTTACTCCTGGCGTGTTCTCGGTTTACAGGAAGAACGTATTGAAAGATGTGGGGGGCTTTGACGAGAACAATCTGACGGAGGACATGGAGATAGCGCTCAGGATACACGAGGCGGGCTACAAGATAGAGAACTGCCTGGATGCGTTTTCATATACGATCTGCCCGCCCAGCCTGCGTTCGCTCTTCAAGCAGAGGCTCAGGTGGTACAGAGGGGCGCTGCAGAACACGGTCAAGTACAAGCACATGATATTCAACCACAAATACGGGAACCTGGGGATGTTTCTTCTTCCCTTCAACTTCATTTCCATATTCGCGGTCATAACGATTTTCCTGATTCTGATATGGAATGTCCTGGACAGCGTGAGGACCTTCATCTGGCAGCTTTATCTGATCGACTGGAATGTTCTGGTTTTTCTTAAAAACTTCGAGATCAACTGGGAGGTTTTCTTCCTGAATACCTTCAATACCCCCTTCGTCTTCATGTTAATGGGCCTTATCCTCGGGGGATACCTGCTGATGAAGAGCTTCCATGTTACGAGAGAGAAGTTCAGCTTCAACAAGCTCGGTTATTTCACGTATCTGATAGTCTATCCCATTATAATGATGTCATTCTGGCTGACCGCGATGGCCTTCGAGATATTAAGAATAGAAAGAAAATGGTAGTTATGGCGAGGAAAAAGCAGCTGAATTCGAGGATTATAATTTCTGCGGTCATAATCTCAGCTCTTTTGTTCCTTTCAGGGATATATGTGGGCTATTCGATAAACAGGGAGAAACTGTCCTCCATAGAGACGAAAATCTCAGAAATAACCTCGGACATACAGAATTTCCAGCTGGAGTTCCTTTTCCTTGAGGTTCTGGGGGAGAACGCGACCTGCCCCCTGCTTACGGATACGCTCTCTGGGATAAACAAGGAGAGCTATGACATAGGGACGAGATTGACATCCTACGGGGGGGAAGGCGAGATACAGGATTACGATGAATATATGAGAACGAAAAGGGAATATTCCAGATTGTTAATAGGTTACTGGCTGCTAGCCAACAAGCTGAAAACCTCCTGCAGGATGGATGCGGACACGATAGTCTACTTCTTTTCGAAGGAGTGCGGAAAATGCGATGACCAGGGATTTATACTTACCTATTTCAAGAAGGAACTTGGGGAGAATTTGCTGGTCTTCGCCCTGGACGGGGACCTGGACGAGCCCTCCATACAGGTCATGAAGAGGTATTACAAGATAGAGTCGTATCCGACCCTTATAGTGAACGGGGAAAGCTACGGAAGGTTCCTTTCCAAAGGCGAACTGGAGGGGATGCTTGTTGGTCAGACCTCGTAAACAGACCATCCTGATCCTGAATATATCTCCTCAAGGTTCGTTCTTTCCCTAGTTATAACGTATTTAACCCCTCCCGCCAGGTTGCCTAAGTCCTCCCCGGATTCCAGTCTTTCCCTTATCCTTTTCCTCAATTCAAGCTGATCCAGGTAATCCCTGGAGAACCTTTCGAGATAGGATATCTGGGGTTCCAGTGGTATCTTGTTGGAGAGCATGCCGACCCAGGCGGGCGCGCTGTCAACGTATATCCTTTCCGGGTTTTTGTCGTAACCGCCCAGCCAGATCGAGGCCTGGTAGAGGGGAGGCTCGGGCGAGATCTCCGAATTGAACCAGAACCTATCAGCGTAATTGAAATGATAGGCCTGGAAAGAGAACATCAGTATAACGAACGCCGACAGGACAACGAAGCCGTATTTCTTGAAGTAATCCGATAGCTCTTTGATCCCTATTGAGGCCAGGAATATGGAGGGGATCGTGAGCAGATCGAAAACCTTGAGCTGGGTGTAGGGGATATGGTAAACTGAGAATATGAAACAGGAAATGAAGAACACCTGCATGAACCTGTCCCTGGTTTTCACAAGTCCCATGAAGGAGAGAATTATGATTACCGGGGTGAAGTAGTTCAGATCGAACAGGTATTTTGCAAGGGACTCCATGCTCCAGAACCAGAAGTTCGGCTGCTCCAAATTGAAAACTACGTTCTTCCACTCCCCTGAGAGCACGTTCATTAATATCTGGAGGTATTTGGGCAGCCAGGGCAGGGAGACTGCAAGAGGGACGAGTATGTAAGGGATGTTTTTCCTGTTTTTGATCGAGGAGGGGATCAGGAAATAAAGATATGCCAGGACAGAGATTATCCAGACGAAGGGGTGGGAAAGGATGACCAGGCCTGTTATAACCCCGGATTCGAGCAGTTTCCCCTTTTTGAGGAAGTATATCTCCAGGATGAGCAGCTCCATAGCTAGCAACTGCGGGAACTCCCCCAGTATGAAGATGTTGGAAAGGAAGGGTAGGAAAGCGGATACAGCCGCGGAGAGTAGGGCGATTTTCCTTCCGTAGAAAGATCCAAGGAGATAGGCACATAGCGGGAGGAGGGCCCACAGGATTATCCCCGCCGCCATCACGGAGTCTATTACTGAAAGGCCCAGGAAATGTGGAACGAGCGAAAGGTAGTGGAAGAGTGGCGTATAAGTGAATTCGTTGTTTGCGTAGGGCTCCCAGGTGTTGGGATAGCCCTGGTGGAGGATTATGTTGACTATTTCCCCGTGCATGGCCGGGTCGTACGTTATGGATACCGGGTAGTGGACGTAAATGCCCAGGAACAGGGATATTGTCATCAACGGGAGAACCGCGTAAAGAAAATCCCTTTTTGACAGGAATTGCCTGATTGTCTTTAAATCGAACTTCATGCTATTTCCCCCTGACCCCCCATGTCCATTTGAGGTTCACGAGATAGTTCCAGAGGAAGGCGAACGATATCCCGAAGAGGTTCGATATTAAATAATATACCCCGAGGGAATTGGTAAGTGAGAAAAGAACGATCATGTTTATGACCAGTCCCCCGAGGGAAACCAGGTTGAACTTCGGGAACCTCCTCAGGACGCCTACGCCCCTCGCCCTGTCGCTGAAGGTCCATTTATCGTTCAGGATGAAATTGGTTATTATCGAGAGCTCTATCCCTATCGCGCTAGAAATCAGATAGTAAAGGCCGGCAATCTCGGTTAAAACCCAGAGGAGACCTTCGTTAACAAAAACCCCGCTCAGCCCGACCAGGGCGAACTTAGCGATCCTCATAATTATTATTCCCCGTGATTTCTTTTATTAGCGTGGTGGCGTAGCTTCCCCGGGGGATCTCGAATCTCAGCTTTAACTTTGATTTACCGGGATTTAGCTCGTCCTTCCCGAACTCCCATTCAAGACCTTCGGGCCTGATTATCCTCTCCCTTTCCGCCCCCTCGCTCGAGAGCTCCGGCATGGATTTCAGGAGGAAATCTCCCGGTTTCACTCCCTCCTTCCCAAGTATTTTTTCCATTTGTTTTCTTGATTTGTACCTGTCAATATCCGTCCTGAAACCTATCAAGGGAATGGAATCCTCCTTGGAGGATTTCGCCATCCCGTTCCACAGGTGGGACTGATAGGCGTGGACGAACATCCTCCTGAACTTCTTGGGGATCTTCCTCAGCGCTCCGGCGTAATCGTTCGGTTTGGCTGTAAGGTGGTTTAGCAAAACGATCTCGTTTTTAAGGTTTTTCGGGCATTCCTTCAGGCCTCTTTTCACATCCTTTGTTTTCCTCAGGTTCTCGCGGAACTTCTTAGCTTCATCATTTTCGTCCCCTTCCTTAGTAAGGTATATCCAGACCGCTTCCTTCAGGCGGTTCCTAATGATCGCTTTCCCCACCAGGTGGGTGTTATTCCGCAGGCCGAACCTCTGCTCCCCGAAGTAGTTTACGAACCCCTCCTTTCTTGTTCTTTCAAGGTTTTTCTCCATCTCCCTCCTTTTCTCGATGTCCCTCACGACTATCTCGAACCCGTTTCCCTTCAAATCGCCCAGGTTGATTCTTTCCTTCTTCCTTTCGAAATCCGATAGCTCGATGTCCCTGATTTTCACTTTCTTCAGCTTCTCTATGGGGACGTTCCATACCGAAATTTTCTGGTACGTGATCGCCCTCTTGTCCTTGACCCCGGCGTATCCGAACCTCTTGATGGAAACGCCGAGCTTTTTCGAAATGATATTCAGCGCCCGGAAGAGGTCCCAGTTTCTCTTCCTGAGAGTGAACCATACGTAGAAACCCTTCTCTTCTTCCCTTTCATCTTTTTTGTTAAAAACCTCCTTCACTACGAAGTCCTCGGGGGTTTGCTTGATCATCATATATATTTTATTTTTGGAAGATAACTATAAAGGTGGCAGCATGTTTTCTGTGGACACGAGGTTTCTGTGGGTCTTGATCCTGATAATTTTGGTTTTGGTCCCATTCGGGGTTCTCAGGTACGCGTATCTTCATGAAATGGACGCCTATTACGCGTACAACGACATAAAGATATTCAGGGGCTTCTCTGAATCGGGAATCCCGTACATCGAGAAGGGGATAGAATACCCCGTTATCACGGGATTGTTCATATACCTGACGGACGTGATAACGCCGACAAAAGAATCCTTTTTCCTTTTGAATTTTTTCTTGCTCGCCACATTCGCCTTGATAACAGCCTTTGTCTTGTATAAAATGACAAACCATAGGAGAAGGATAATGTCCCTCTTTGTACTGACCCCTTCATTTGTCCTCTTCACGGTATACAACTGGGACATTATAGGGGTCATGTTGATGACGATCTCCTTCTACTTCATACAGAAGGATAGGGGAACACCTGCGATCGTATTTCTCTCCCTCGCTGTGAGCGCCAAGTTCTTCCCGGTGATATTCCTGATACCCTTCCTCCTGAAAGGAGACAAAGGTAAGGCAGTCAGAAACCTCTCCCTTTTCGTTCTCACGTTTTTAGCGGTGAACCTTTATTTCATGGCAAGCAACTTTTCTAACTGGTTTTACAGCTATTCCTTCCACATAAGCAGGACCGCAAACACTGATTCGATCTGGTATTTCATCTTGAACGTGTTCCCTTCCGAGGTCCTGTATATCAACCTGATTTCAGCAGGCCTCTTCTTTTTTCTCTATTTCTTCATAATATACAGGAAAAGGGATCTCGGGTTCTTCAGGATGTCCTTCCTGCTCTTACTGGCATTCCTGGTGTTCAACAAGGTCTTTTCCCCACAATATCTGCTATGGCTCCTCCCGTTCTTCGTGATACTCTTCAGGTCCCCCGAGAGGAAGTTCTACTTGCTTGAATTCTCCAATGCTGCCGTATTGTTCCTGGTTCTGTGGTATTATTTTTATATATCAGGACCCGGGCTCTTCTTGACAGGGATAGCGGTCCTGGCCAGGCATGCAGTTCTGGTTTACATGCTGGTAACATTATATAGGGGCAGGGAAGTCTTGCCAAATAAAACCTTTATTACTTTTGGTCAAATATCAAGATGGTTTTCGAGTTTGAGAAGGATTTCGATCTCGAAATCACGGATTCGGCATTCCAAAAGAATTATGGATTGAGATGGAGACATGAATACGGAGGAACGATTGCCTGCAGGCCCTGTGAGGATGATGGGATCGTGTACTTCGGTTGCGACAACTATTTCTTCTATGCGCTTAACGCGGAGACAGGAGAAGAAATCTGGAGTTTCAAATCCGGAGGATGCGCCGGGAATTACACGCCCATGGTGATAGGAAGGGTTGTTTTCTTCGGATCTTATGACGGTTTTCTGTATGCCCTGGACAAGAAAACGGGCATGATATTATGGAAATTCAGGACTGGAGACAGGGTTGTTCCCGGGGTTGCCGCGTACGATGGAAAGATAGTATTCGGGTCATCAGACGGGTATGTTTACTGCCTGGATCTTGAAGGCAATGAAATCTGGAGGTTCAGGACAGGGGATGAGGTTGTCTCAACGCCCGTTATTGTTGAGGGGAGAATCTACATAGGAAGCTATGATTCCAGCATGTACTGCCTCGGCATGGAAGGCAATGAAATCTGGAGGTTCAGGACAGGAGGCGCAATAGGAAATGTCGCTCCCGTCAACATATACGGGGATAAGATATTTTTCGGCTCGTGGGATCTTAACATGTACTGCCTGGACAGGGTTAATGGTAAGGAGATATGGAGGTTCAATGCAGGGAGAGGGATACTTTCTGGAGGAGCGGTTTTCAATGGGGTTTTGTATTTCGGGTCGAAAATGGACTGTCTGCATGCGGTTGACATCGAAACAGGGAAGGAGTTGTGGAGGATAAAAACCGGTCATCACACCCATGCTTCCAATGTCGCGACGTACAAGGGAAGGATCTATTTCGGCGGCGGGGAGGATGGTTATGAAAGGGGGTTAATTGAATGTGTTGAACCGGACGGGAAAGAGATATGGAGATTCGTAACCAACGGTCCTTCCTGGGTTGGTCCCTACATAAACAATGGAAAGCTCTTCGCAGGGTCATGGAACTGCTACTTTTACAGGCTCGATCCGGATACGGGGAAGGAGATATGGAAGTTCAGGACGGGTGGAACCCCCTCCAAGGAGAAGGTGATAGACCACAGCGAGGTCGCGCTGGTAACGATCATTACGGGCGAGGGGGTTTTCAGGGAAGAGGAGAGGGGGGAGAAATACTCGCCCATGCCCGAAATAGAGATTTCCGAGGACCTGTACGAAACCAAAAGCGAGTACTCGTTCGGATCGAAAACGTACAAGGTGGAAAGCGGGTACAGGTGATCACAAGAATCCGAGCGTTTCTGTTATCAGGCCCAGCTCAGGGCCGCTGGTCTGGTCGCCCGCGAGGAAGCCGTTTGAATTTACGATAAGGCCTGACTTGATCCAGGGGTTACCGAAATTCACGGACCCGGGGGAGACGTTAACTTCCAGGGTTTTCTCTATAAGATCCCTCTCCTTCTTGGTTATCCATTTGTGAACAAGGCAGCCGTTTCTGTTGCAGGCCCCTAGCGATCCGACAAGATCTATCCCCCCTATCGTTCCTATCCTAGTGTCTACCCCCAGGAAGTCCCGGATGTCCTTCCTGAAGGCTTTCAGGTCCTTAGAAATTATGCATCCTTTGTCGTTCGTCAGCATTAGGTTGCCGATAGCGGTGTGCTTGGTCTCGAGAACGAGAATGTCGAAAGATCTCTGCATCTCCTCTATCTCCTCTCTGTATATCCTGTCAGAGATCACGATACCTTTGGAGTTCCCGGCGGTGAATATGCCAATAAGTCCTGTCCCCAGGACGCTGGTCCGGTAGACCTTGACCTTGAGGACGTTCTTGATCAGATCGGTATCCCTCTTCCGGATGAACCTGTTGACAAGGCAGAAACCGTCGCTGGCGAACGAGAACAATCCTATGTTCGGGTTTTTCTGGAAATTGAGCTTCGCTATCTTCATTTTATTTCTTTTTCTTTTCTTCCTTAAATCCTTTCTTCTTTTCGGGTTTTTTTTCCTTTTCTTTGGCTTCCTCTTTCTTGACCTTCTCCACGGCTTCCTTTATCTTTTCCTCGGAGGTGGCTTCCTTTATCTTTTCCTCCACCTTACTCTTCATTTCGTCTTTTCTCCTTTCCTCATCTGTTTTCATGAACCTTTCCTTGAGGCCGGAGACCCTTGTTCTCTTCTCTTCCTTCTTCTGTATCACCTCTCCGGGGAGCTTGGCCTGTACGGTCTCGAAATCCCCCTTAACCTCGACCTTGACCTTTCCGGGAGGTTTCTTGAAGCCACGCGAGAAAATAAGTTCGTTCAGGCCTTTCGAGATCTTTATCTTGTTGGATTTCGTGTGTCTTTTCAGGAATTTTTCTACCTCACTCCGGGCTCGTTTGGATCTTTTCGAGCGCGGCTCCTTTAAAAAGCTCTTTCTAAGAGGGATGGTGTAGATCCTTTCTATTCCTTTAGCCTCGCTGGTTTTTTCAGCCATTTTATCACTAAACCTTTAACTTCGAACCCCTTCTCCAGTCCTTCGTCCGGACTCGGACCCTCCTTGTCCTCGCTCTTTTAAGACCGAACTTCTTTATGTCCGCCCATCTGGGGGCTGACCTCAGCTTTGCCCTTGCGGACAGCCTTATCTTCTTTCCCGGAGACTTGTTCCTTGACATCATAAGACCTATTTTTTGGTTATTTTGAAATCCCTCTTTTCCGAGAGCAGTTTGAGGATTTCCTTCATCTGCTGATCCGTGACGGCTCCCTTTAGTTTACCTGACTGATAGATTTGCAAGAGGTAAACCTCTGCCTGGGAAGCGAGCTCGGGGTTCACGGACCTTACGCGACCCAGCCTTTCGTATGCCTCCTTTGAAAGTATCTTGCCCAGTATCTGTTTCTTCAGGGCCTCGATCTGCTGCATCTGTTGCATTTCCTGCAGCTGCCTGGGATCAACATAGTCCATGTTTTACCCCTTCATGGCCTTTGCAACCTCGTTAAGGAAGTTTTTACCTTTGGCTGTAATGCTCCTTCCCTTTCCCTTTTCCGTTTTAACAAATTCCGCCTTCTCGAGCTGCTGAAGTATCTTTCTCGTGACCGATCCTGATGCGGGATACTTGTGTCCGGGTTTGTGGCCTCTCCTTTTCCGGGACCCGTAAACCTTCCTGAACCTCGAAACGCCCAGAGGCTCGTTGGAGGAAAGCTTGCGGAGGATGGAGGCCGATCTGATGTACCACCAGTTGTCCTGCGAGGGCATTCTTTCCTTGCAGACGCCCGTTTTGGCGAATTTCGCCCATTCAGGCGGTTTCATCTCTCCCATCTTCTCGAGTTTCTTCGCGGTCTCGTCTATCAATTTATCAGCCGGTATCTGTTCCATATGAACACCTTTACCTAATGTATTATGAATTATCTATTTATATTTTTCCTTTTTAAGTTTTGCCCAAAATATCTAAATATGGTAACCGAATGGGAAAGAAATGAAGACGTGATCGCGGAAAGGTTCAAGAGGGAAGAGATAGAAGGGATATTCAAAAAGAAGTTCCGGGCGAGAGAGAAAGAGAACCTGGTCATAGAGAAGCACGGAGAGATATACAAGGAGCTGGGTTCGGGGGAATTCACTGTGAGCGGCCTGCTGGACAAGGATTTCACGTATGTCTTGGTAATGGACAAATCTGAAAAGACCTTGGGCAGGACGCTGAAAAACGTTTGCCTCAGGGACGAGAAAAGGATGGACATGCACCTGGAAATAAAGTTCAAGATATCAAATCCGGACAGGTTTTCGAGCAACCTCGTAAGGAACAGGAAAAGGCTTTTCATGGAGGACGTGTGGATTGACATACTTTCGAGCCTGATATACAAGAAATCCCTTCCTGAAATCAAGACCCACTCGATTAAGGAATTCTTGAGCACGGATTTCTGCAAGGAAAAGAAGGGATGGGTGGAGAACGATATGAAAAGAATATTCAAGGAGTGGGGTCTCATGCTGACTTATTTCTCTATCGAGTTCAGGATTCCGGAGGATGAAAGGAAAGCTGAAAAAGAGAAACCGGCTGAACCAAAGGAGGGACCCGGGGAGATAAAGGAAAAACCCGAAGAGATCGTTGAAGAGTGGGAAAAAGGCGGGAAATCAAGGGAGGAAACCGTCGCTGATCTTGAGAAGGAGCGGCTGAAAAGGGAAGTGGGGATGGAGCTGGAGAAGGAAGAAACGCAGAAGGACATGGAAGAGGCCATGGAGGCGATGGATCTTAAAGAGTTAAAAGACAAGCAGGAAATGCTTAAAAGGGCTGAGGAAAGGGGGCTTGGAGCGAAAGAGAAGGGAGGGAAAAGGGAAGACCTTGAGAGACAGCTTGAAGAACTGAAGGAAGCGAAGGATATAACGGAAAGGAAGTTCTACAAGAAGGAACTAGGTGAGGAAGCCTTCCAGAGGATGATGGAGGATTTCGAGAAGAAAATAATAGAGATAGAGACCAAGCTGAGATCTAAAAAGGATTAATCTGCTGCTTCTATCGCTAAAGCCATGAACGCGAGAACGAAGCCCAGCGCTATTGAGAGTATAAAGTTGAATGTCGATATCTCTGGGTTGAGTATCAGTTCAGAGGCATTGTAGATAACGAGCGTGGCTGCCAGGCCGAAGAGCGGGACAGAAGCGATTCTTGAGGTTTTTCTTTCCTTGCCTTTTATGCCCTTTCCGAGCCAGGCTATGGTTCCCGCTATCCAGAAGAAGTAAATTGAGGCTATCAGAAAGGCGGAGGTGGCCTCGAACAGGCCTATGTTGATGAAGTCTATCACAGAATTGTATCCCCTGTACACGGCAAGCACGAAGACTGCTATCGCAACGATGTACATGAAGAAGGCGAATCTCCTTTTTGTGAACGAATCCTTCAGCTCGTTAAACATGCCGTATATGTAGCCTTCCAGCTTGAAACCCCTTATAAACAGATAGGCTCCAACAACTCCCACTATAACCCTCCATCCTGTTTCCCCCAGCAGGGCGTACAGGAGTAAAGCGATCGCGGGGAGCCCGAAAACAAGCCTGGCGAACTTCGGGTTCTCCAGGGTTTCCTTTATGAAGTCCTTTATCTTGTAGTAACCGGATTCCAGCCTTTCGGATTGCCTGACAATCACCCTTTTCACGGAAAGTATGGGTATGTGTGACTGGATGATGGGGATCACGTGTTCGTCATCGGCTCCGTCCGTGACAAGAACGGCAAAATCGCTAGGCTTTTTTTCCAGGACCTTTGTAAGCTGTTTCGCGATCTCCCTGTCCGCGTCTATCCCCCTGTTGGTGTGGCCCGTCAGGACAGCGATCTCCGCCTGGTACTTGTCTTTAAGCTCCTCGAAAAGCTTTACCGCCCCGAACATGGCGTTGCTGTCGCTTTCCTCCGGATCCTTTATGCTGAGGTTTGTTGCCACCTTCAGGACCTTCTCCTTCCCCAACAATGGACCCTTAACGTTCAGCTTTCTCCCTATATCATCGTCCCTGTCTACGCTCATCACAAGTATCCTGTCTTTCGCCATTTTTCCACTGCCGGTGAGTTATATGTTAAAAATATATATAATGCTTTTATAATAGACATATAAAATTTAGGCGATTGACGTGAAGGTAGAGATCGGGATAATAGGTGGAACGGGGGTTTATTCTCAGGACATGCTGAAGGGCCAGAAGGAGATCGAAATGGAAACGCCTTACGGGAAGCCTTCGAGTCCGATAGTAATCGGTTCTTACAGGGGGAAGAAGATTGCTTTTCTTTTCAGGCACGGCAAAGATCACTCCATACCGCCTCATATGATAAACTTCCGAGCGAACATATGGGCCTTCAAGGAACTGGGAGTCCGGAGGATATTGGCGACATGCGCCTGCGGCTCCCTGAGGGAGAATTACAGACCGGGCGATATCGTTATTCCCGATCAGTTCATGGATTCCGGAAAGGACATCCACACCTTCTATGACGGAGGGAAGGAGAGGTTTTATCATGTTTGCTTTGAACCGCCGTTCTGTCCAGAATTGAGATCTGTCCTGGCGGATTCCGCCAAAAGGCTGGGCATAAGGCATCATGCAAAGGGAACGTACATGAGGATTTCCGGCCCTCGTTTTTCAACGGTAAGCGAATCCAAGATGTTCAGCAACTTCGCGGACATAATAGGGATGACGGGCGTGCCTGAAGCGATATTGTGCAGGGAAAAGGAGATGTGTCTCGGCATAATAGCCACCATAACCGATTTCGACGTATGCATAGGGAAGCCAACGCCTTTCGAGGAAATGAAGATCGTGATGTCCAAGAACCTGGACAATACCAAGAGAATCCTGCAGGACGTTCTGGGAAAAATTCCGGAAAAGAGAAAATGCATCTGCAAGGATGCGCTTAAGGGTGCAGGGGCCTGATTAAAACAAATTTCTTGCTAAATATTTAAATTTATATATACAATTAGATAAGATAATCCTATCGGTGTTGCCATGAAAACAAGGGAAAAGGACGAGATAAAGAAGGGGATGATAGTTAACATTCGGGAGAAGGGCTTCGAGAACAGGTCAAAATTCTGGATTTCGGTAGCTGAGAACCTGAACAGGCCGAGAAGGGAAAGGCGCGAAGTAAATCTTAACAGGCTTGAGAAGCACGCGAAAGCTAACGAAACGGTAGTCGTCCCCGGGATCGTTCTGGGGAGCGGTGAGATAAAGAAGAAACTGACTATAGCTGCCCTGAGGTTTTCGGGCAAGGCAAAGGAAAAGGTTGAAAACGCCGGAGGGAAATGTTTAACTATTGAAGAAATGATCGGGAAAAACCCAAAAGGAAAGGGTATAAGGATAATGGGATGAATTGTTATGAAAGTGATAAATGCCGAGGACTGCATTGCTGGTAGGCTGGCTTCCTGCGTGGCAAAGCGTTTGCTCGGTGGGGAGGAAATCGCAATCGTCAATGCCGAGAAATCGGTGGTTTCAGGCAATCCTAAATCTATTGAGGAGTTCTTCGGGGAGAAAATAAAGAGGGGAGATCCCTACCACGGTCCCTTCTATCCCAGACAGCCCGAGAAAATCCTCAGAAGGATCGTGAGGGGCATGCTTCCGTTCAAAAAGTCCAGGGGCCGCGAAGCTTACAGGCGCTTGAAGGTTTACAGGTCTGTTCCAGAAGAGTTTAAGGGAGAGGAAATGGAAACCATAGGTAAAGCGAAGAGCAAGCTTGAGCATAAATTCGTTTACCTGGGGAAGCTGTCTGAAAAATTCGGTGGTTAGATGGAAAAAAAGAAGAGGTTGAAGAAAATAATTGAAAAAAAGCAGGAGAGGAAGAAGAGCATAATATTCACTGTAGGTAAGAGGAAGAAAGCTGTCGCTAGATGTACTGTAAGGAAGGGGAAGGGGATTGTCCTGATAAATTCAGAGCCACTGGAAAACATAAGGAACGAGGTTTCGAGACTGAGGCTGTCCGAGCCACTGATAATGGCTGGAGACGGGTGGAAGTCTTACGATTTCATGGTTAACGTCAAGGGCGGGGGGGTATCCGGACAGGCTGAGGCTGCCAGACAGGCAATAGCCAGGGGGCTGGTTGAGATACTGGGAACTAGCCTGAGGGAGAAATTCATGGACTACGACAGGAACCTGCTTGTCTACGACCCCAGGAGGACAGAGCCTCACAAGCCTCCGAGGAGTTCGCAGGGCCCGAGGAGATATAAACAGAGGAGCAAGAGGTAGATTTTTAAATAAATCCGTTAAATGTGATGATTATGGAATACGCAAGGATCAAAATCGCCGGAAGGGATCAGAAGCAGCTGGAAGAGATATGCAGCCATATCAAGGAGATCGCCCACAAGTATGGAACCTCGACACGCGGCCCCATCCCGCTGCCCACAAAGAAACTGAAGGTAACCACATTAAAAACGCCCTGCGGGGACGGCACGGGGCATGGAAATGCCACGTACGACCGGTGGGAGATGAGGATACACAAGAGGATCATAGACATAGGGGCGAACGAGAGAGCGCTCCGCCAGGTCGTCCGCATTCCGATACCAGAGGGCGTGAAGATCGATATAGAACTGAGATAGAATATTTATTTTCTTAAAAAACTTTAAATTGCTTATTTCTCCCCTTTCAGCAGGACAGCGTTCACTATGCCGTCCTGGCCGGGTTTTGAGGTTACCTTTGCGGAACCTATCTCCGTCTTGACTACCGCTCCCTTCGTCAGGATGTTCCTCCTCACGAAATGGGGGTTGGCGGGGTTCTTCTCGACAGAAAGTATCTTTACCCTTTTCACTTTCTTCGTTTCGGGGTCAGCGACGTTTATCTTCTCCACTGAAAGGAGCTTTAATTTCAAGCCCCCTCCTTTGGTTTTCTTTGTTTTTACCTTCCTCTTCCCTATCCTGGTCTCAAGGAATTCGCTTCCCCTCTCGTATTTCTTCTTTTTCCTGAGTTTCCTCAACCTGCTACCTGTCAGCGTCCTTCTTGAACGCAGATGCCATTTAACCATGCAACCACTTTGGATTAATTTAAATGCGGTATTTAAATAAGTTACCGCAACGCTTTTATATAAATTAATTTAAATAAAACAAATAAATCTTATATAGCAGAACAGGAGGTTTTTATATGCAGCAGAGACCATTGGATGTTCTTGGGAGTTCGGAAAACAAGAGGATCATCATACAGGTCAAGAACAGGGACAAGATAACAGGAACTCTGAAAGCCTTTGATTCCCACCTTAACATATGGCTGGACGATGCGGAGGTTAAGAGCGCAGACGGGGAGAATTCTCTGAAACTTGGAACGGTTCTTGTGAGGGGCGACAACATAGTCCTTATTTCTCCTGGTAGGTAAATCTTTCCTGGAATCTTAACGTATTTAAATAAAAAATCTATGTTGATACCATGCCAAAAGGAACGCCCTCGTTCGGGAAAAAGCAGAAGAAGACGCACGTCTTGTGCAGGCGCTGCGGTCGTCATAGCTATCACGCGAGCAAGGGCGAATGCGCTGCCTGCGGATTCGGCAAATCCAAACGAATGAAAAAATTCGACTGGCAGTGGAAGACCGTGACCCGGAAGGAAAGAACGAAATGATTCTTTATTTTAGTGGGCCCGACGGGAAATCCGGAAGCCAGGAATGAACAACGTGAATGACGTTGGCTCCATTTTGGCTTGAACCTTTTTCTTGAAAAAGGCTCATTCGAACCCGCGACACCCAGGTATCTTCCTGAACACCTGATTTCTGTCATCAACCAGCTTTTTGCCGGTTTCAGCATGCTTTTACCGGACAGATAAAAGCCTGGTGCTCTTTACAGAGGTTTCGAAAGAAACGGACAGGTCCGTTTCAAACTACCCTACCAGCTGAGCTACGGGCCCACGGAACGAGAGACAGCCTGAACAACAGACAGATGACCTGAAATATAAGCCCAAGTCATCATCCGAAACATCCAAGCTGTCAATCGCTAGTTTCGAGGGACGCATACTCTGTATGCGTCATACGATAGATAATAATAGGAATAATATAGATTTAAATTATTTTTATTTTCAATAACCTTATGTATTCCCTCAAGGAATCGAAAATGAGTTTTGAGGACATGTTCCTTGAAATAGCCGACAGGAACAGGATAAAGAAATACAATTTCGTGCTGTACAGGCCTGAACATTTAGATTACTGGGAAGGGGATCTGCCACAAACAACTATTGCGCATGTTATGGTCCCCTCTGGTTATTTCAAGGGTAAATCTCTCAGGGATATGGAAGCCCAGTTGAATTCAGCCGTTATGGAGCATTTCAAGGGTTATGATATCGAAAAGGGTCTGTTCGGTATTGATTTTGGTGATGTTGAAAAGGCGGATCCGAGGATAAAGGTAACATTTCCGGATTATGAAGAAACGCCAAGTAACTGGGATGTACGTGTCGGTTGTTTTGGCGTGAATTCTTTGTGTGTAACAAATAATAAATGGAAACACATGAAACATATTGATTTCGGTATTCTGTCACCTCCCCATAAAGAGGGGTTTGGAATTTGCTACGATAAAATCCTAAAGGAATTTGAAGATATCAGGCCAGGTGACGGATGGCTTGTTCACTCCGGCAATTCGTTCCATTTCCACGGGAAAAATATCATGGATCATACGGAGTGGGTCAAATATATGGATATGCTGTACGAACAGACCGCAAAACCAGGCACCACATTGGACGATTGCTGGCCTTATTTGCAGCTGGAAAGGAATCATTCTATCCTGCGGGTGGAAAAATCAGAACTGCACACACAAAAACCTGAGATAATAGGCGAGATAATAGAACAGCCCGGCCTTTTTGATTGAAGCGCCCCGGCCGAGATTTCCAATTCTGGTGGCAGGATGCATCGAAACCCGCTGATGGTTTCGATTTTTGAACTCGGGTCCTGGGAGGTCCGTGAGCTTCCAGGAAGCGTAAGCTCCTGTTTTCGCTTAAGCCTTTTGGTTAAAGGGCTCATGACAGTCCCAGATGATTGGTCCGTTGGAAGCTGTTTCGCTTTTCAATATGTTGCCAGCCCACAATCGTTAGACCACTACACTACCGGGGCAATGTTTTGGAAAGACGCAGACATAGTCTGCGCCAATCTATCCGATATTATTTCTTAATCGCATCCAATATTTATAAGTTTTAAAGGGGGGAGAAAAGGAACAAGAGTGAGCAGCGATCTGGATTTCCCCCCTGTTCGGGAGTAATCCCCAGACCGCGGGGAAGTTTAACTTCTGTGTTCGAAATGGGAACAGGTGAACCTTCCCGCTTTGGCCGCTCGTAATGTTATTGTAGGCAAGTATTTATAAGTTTTGCGTTTTCGGACCAATTCGTAAAGATTTAAGCCCTTTTTCCAGAATCGATCGTGGCTCTATGGAAGACCACCGTGATCCCGGGCTAAAAAATAAAAGTCCCGGGAGAGAGATTTGCCCCGCATCTTTACCTTTTGGTAGGCGTAGCTTTTGTATAAGCGTAAGCTATCGGAAAAGATACG
>Ga0180438_10002988_pt1 | contig 26346 bp, 17 predicted proteins | sample SS_ome_12_FD_132455 | JGI IMG/M metagenome (GOLD analysis project Ga0180438, IMG submission 132455) | Hypersaline lake sediment archaeal communities from the Salton Sea, California, USA - SS_3_D_2 metaG | ecosystem: Environmental > Aquatic > Non-marine Saline and Alkaline > Hypersaline >... | reverse complement strand
GGAAGTCGGCGTCATCCAAGTTCAACACACCGTTGTTCACGATGGTCAGGTTACCGTCGAGGAAGTAAGAGCCGGTGATGGTCATCACTTCGTTGGGATCGGTCTGGCCGATGACGAGGTCCTGGGGCTGGAATTCCGGAAGAGCGAATTTATCGTCGCTAGTGGGAGTTGACCTCCACTTCTTGAAAAAATGGCTGACGTGTTCCATCCTTTTCGTGCCAACGATCCTTTCCGATTCCTGGCTGAACGCGAGAACCGTTGATAATGGAATCAGATAAAGGAGCAACTTTTTCATTCTCATTGCATGGTTCCTTGTTATTTGTGTTTGATATTTTGCAAACAGACGATAATGCCTCTTCGTTTTTGCACCTCTGATTGTATTCTGCATATCTGGTCTGAACGGTGTGTGACTGGCATTATTATCTTTCAGATGTTATGCCTGCGAATGTGTCGTTCAAATTAAGAGCGACATGGTTCATAATCAAGGACTATTTGATAAAACTGTGGCGGCTCCTAATTATACAGACAGAACCAGGCTTGAAACGTAATAAAGATACAGTTTAAACCTGGTTTTATTAAATCCATACTCCCTATATGAATGCAAAAAAATGCTTTATTGCATTGCCATAGATTCTTAAATTTCACTAAATAACAAATGTGAATGGGCTGCGAATACGAATCATCGCCGAGCAATGGATTAAAAAACAAAATTGGATGACACATTGATTCCAATACAATTGTTTTCTTATTGCAGATGACAGTTGGTAATGTTAAATTGTCATGATAATTTAGAAAATCCAGATTGTACTCCTATAGAAAAGCGAATCGGGGATTATCGGACAAATACGATTCGTGACTATTTTTAACAATCCTCTTCATTGGGAATTGAACAAAGACACTCCGGTAAATTGGAGAACATGAGAATAATATGTAATACAATTTCTAAATATCGTCTTATCTGGAAGCCATTCGTTGGAGTATATAAAGAAGGGGGATAAAAATGTCACTCATCAAAAAGATATTCATTGTCCTTTTCGTTGTTGGATCGGTGAGCGTTTGTAGGCGGGCGCAGAAGTTCATACCAACCTCCGTTGACTTCACCTGGATGTCCAATACCAGCTGGCTCGTGGAAACGGCGAATGTCCGAATCCTTTTGGACGGATGGATAACACGGATTCCGCGTCCGGCGCGACCAGATATACGGAAGCCGGAAACACTGACTATGATGCCTGTTGTGCCTGACACAGCAGGCATTCGCCGGATTATCCAAGCGCTGGGCGCACACAAGAAACTGGATTACATCCTGTCCGGGCACAGCCATTTCGATCATTCATTCGATACGGGAGTATGGGCCAAGCTGACGGGAGCGCGTATCATCGGTCCCCGGTCGACGTGTTTGCAGGCCTTTGCTCAAGGCATACCCGAATCTCAGTGCACCATGGTCCAGGGAGGCGAGACGATCGACCTGGGCGACGGACTGAGTGTCCGCGTTGTGCGATGGCATCACAGCGGTGATATTGAAACGCCGTTAGGTCTATTGCTGCAAACTCCTATGGAATTAGTCAATGCCCCGATACCCGATCCAGAAACCGAGGGCCTGCGGCCCGGCATTCTCGAGGATTTTCCCGTCGGATGTTGTTTGGGCTTTCTTTTCACTCACCATCATCCTCAACATCCTTTGAGCTGGTATTGGTCCAATTCAGGAAATGCCGACACATTCACTGAAGCCAAAATTGCGGATGAGGCTTTCCTACAAGAATACGGCATTGCATTAGACAATCTCAAAATTATACCTCAAGAGAAATCCATAGAATCCTATCTCATCGAAGCAATGGATGAGCAAAAGCTGGACAGTGTTGACCTCTGGCTGGGATACAATAGCTCCTATCAAGTCGAACAGGTGATCCCCATCCTCAGGCCCAAGGCATTCATCCCCCAGCACTGGGGAGGATTATGGAATCCGTTTTTTGAGGGATTAAAATCGCCTTATTCCAATGAGAGGCTAGCATCGGTATTAAGCGAAAATGGTATCGACTTTTATCCCCAGAATCAGTTCATGGATAAGTACAGGGTGGACGCCAACGGTATTACGTGCGTACCCAACGATGCGGTAAAAAAAAAGCTGGGTTTTATGGATTGATGTGAAAAAATATGGTTTGTATTGTGTTAGACCTGCCAGGTCTCGAAGGCTTTGCAGGTTTTTGTTATACGGAAAACATTTTTACCTGATCAGAACCATTTTCCTTTCCGCCCGAAAATCCCCATGAACCAATACATCAAAGCCGATATATGAATGAAAAAGATGACAATCATTGCAGTTTTTACACGACTTCTTACATCGACTCCTTTGTCTGGTGAGTTTTCTTCACGAGGTAGAAACATCGGTATTCACTCAGCGACGTGTTTGGAAAAGAATTCCCAACGTTAATGTATAAGGACTATTGTAAGACCGACCGAATTCGTGATGAAGGAAACCGACATGATCGAGGCATCAATAACCGTGAAGAATCGGGAAACGGGTGCTTTGAATTACTCGATTTTCCTCAAGAAAGGGTTGCCTAAAAAGAGGCGGGGAATCATGAAATTCTGAAAAAAACACGTCTCCTTATGCCGGAATATCGAAAGGATGAACGATACTCCGCAAATCGGAAGACACGTTGAAAGAATCATCCGCGAACAAGAAAAGCTTTAAATCTAGGAATATTGAAGGACGTGAACAGCCGCTCCGTATCACTCTTTCAGTCGCTCAATGGCCTCCGAAGCAGCGGCTACGTACCGGTTTATCCTGGAGCTATCGACGGAGGAAGTTTTCGCCCGCTCCAGTACTTGCCTGTAGGCATCGATGGCACGTCCCGATTCATCGATGGCTTCGAACGATCTGCCCAGATACAAATGAATTTCCCCGCCATCGTCTACGGTCGCGTACCGTTCCAGAATTTTGTGCAGCTTCACGATGGCATTGGGATAGTAAGATTGTTCGTAGAGTGCCCGGGCTCCATTGACTTCGTACCGCCATACATCCGACGCAGCAGCCTTATCCTCGGCTTCTGTTTGAACGCCTTTTCGCTCGGCCCGGACCACACCGATATTTTCGATGCGCAACTTCGATTCGCCCGTGGGTCGTTCGATATTCTTGAGTTTCTGAGACATCAAATACAGGAACAGTTCCCGGTCGGTGATTTTTCTCAGGTCACTGATATCGAGAATGGAGTTACCACCCAGAGTAAACAGCCGTTCTCCGTCGATGACCAGCACAACTTCCGAGACCTCCCCCGTCAGAATCGAATCAATATCTTCCAGGAGCATGCCAGTACCCACGAGATTCCAGGCTTCCTCCAGACCCCGGCGCACCTTTACATCGCCCTTGAAATTCCTGATTCTGACATCAGTCGTTGGATACGTGATCTGAAAACAGAGCAGAGAAACGACCATCAAAAACGGTTTATTCTGCATAGTTAACCCCCTCCCATTCCATATCGATAATCTTCATCCAGCCCTCGGCCAAACCATGTCTCAGCTCGCCGTCCTGAAGATATTGCAGCGCACCCGACGCCCAGGCCTCCTCAAACCCGGCTTTGATCAACGTGGTCTCCACGGGAATCCAGACCGAACTCTGCCCCGAAGAATTCTTTCGAAGGACGAAGCGTTTCTCGTTGGTGCTGATGAGCCCACTCTGCTCTGGTCCCAGCCCCGTGTCGAACATCAGATAGACATGGGCCAATTCTTTGGCCGGATCATGGACGTCCACGAAAGCCGTCTTGATGCCCGCACTCTCCAGAAGGGAGGCATAGAATACGACCAGATCATCGCAGTCGCCCGTCCGAAGCTCTTGCGTCTCCGAGGCGAACTGGACACGGTCGTCCTGGTAGAACGGAATGTTCGGATCGCTGTGGTACCGTATTTCCAACTTGCCTAGTTCGTTAAAAAGATCCCTGGCGATAGAAAAAGAACGTAGAGATCCCGCGCTGCCTTCCTCCCCGATAGTCCGACTGGCGACACTGCGGCTGATCTCCAGCACGTTATCATCATCCGGCGTGAGGAAGAATCCCAGCTTGTTGATCTCTCCGTTCCAGGCGTTTCGGTCGTGAATCATCACTGGAGCACTCAACGTTCGGGTATGCGTCGCACCGGCCTTGGCCTCTATTTCCAGGTCGATCACGGCAGGTTCGCGCTGGGTCGCATTCAACAGCTTCGACCCGAAAAGCGCATGCACGGGAATATCCTTGGTTTCGCCGGGCCCGATATGGATAGTACCACTCTCCTGGGCACGCTCTGAGTAGCCTTCGATGTTCGACCATAGGTTCACTTCGATGGGATAATCGACCGTGTTTTTCACGGCCACCAGGGCCAACGGATACGTGTTGTAGAACTGATAGTAAGCCGGGTAGATGTCTTTCACGACGACTCGGACATCTTCCACATGAAATATTTCTCGCCTCTTTCCCCACATAAAAAAGAAGCCAAAACCAAACTCGAGGCCGGTATAGTTTCTTGCGGGTGTATTGCTCAAGTCTACGAAATGATATTTCATGTCGCAGTTGAGTCCAAACCAGCTCAGCAATACCACGTTGATTCCACCGGTGATGTAAGCCCCGTATCGTCCGTCCGTCTCTGTAATAACACTGTTACCAACTAATGAATGAACAACCCAATACGCACCAACACCCGCCCCGACGTAAGGCTGGTATGAACTCCCGTATTTCGTAGAGAGTAGATCATAACGCACTCCGAAGAGCAACGGTGTCACGACGGTAGCCTCGACATCACCCCCACCGATTTTCGAGTCTGCCACACCACCCAGGCTCGTCTCCAGGAACAGTTTATCGCTGACACGTGAAAAAAAGTAGAGGGAGCCGAAAAACCCTGTACTCACCACATATCCTGGAGGATAGAGTTCCGATGCCGATTTCTTCGTCGACCAGAGCCCCCATCGTACACCCAGACCCGACGAACGGGGTATTCCCTGAGAAAAAAGACGCACGACAAGAACGAGATTGATTAAAATAATAAATGTCTTTTTCATACGATAGATCCGATTTTTTTATCTATTCAGTAATACGTACGAATACCTTTTTACCTTATTCACTTTATTTTAGGATTCGGCGGTTGATACTGTCCCCATAAAAAACTAAATCCAAATCCAACCTCCAAACCACTGTAATCGTGATTCGGATCGAAATTGATGCAGTGCACCTTCATGTCCCAATTCAGTGCAAACCAGGAGGCCAGATGAAAATAAATTCCACCTCCGAGGAAGAATCCTGTGTGCATTTTGGAGTGGATGGTCACCTCCGAACCTAGAATATCCGGCTCATACACCCGCACGCGATTCACCCAGTAGGGCCCGCCGCCCGCTGCTACATAGGGTTGCAAAGAGCTGGAATTGGAAGTAGGTAGCACGTTGTAGCGCAACCCCAGGAGTATGGGTATCAAGCCTGAAACATCGACCTCGTCGCCCGATAGCGTATAGTGATCTATTCCAACCCGGCCCATGGCTCCGAGATGCAGCTCCACAAACGCCCTATCCGTTACCCGCGAAAAAAAACAGAGCCATCCGCCCGCATGCCCCGTACCCACCTCATCGTGGTCCCAGTCATTCCGGATGGCAATCAAGGCTTCATCGTCGTTCACATCCCAAAAAGTCCCCCGGAGCACCACACCCGAAGAGCGCACGACAGACTGACTATATAGTGTACCGCCAGAATCGAAAATAGTTGCCAGCAGAATGAATACAAATGGCATTACCTTTCTAATCATTTTGACACCTCACCTTCTTCGTTGATCTCAACATCTGTGAGGGGTCAAAGCAATCGGAATGCCAGAAAATTCGGTTCGATGGTATGTATGCGTAAGCATACATTTAACAAGCTATTGGAGGATTCCTAAAGAACGTAAACCGATGTATAACCGAAAAGGTGAAAAGCGGAATCGCGGAATATTTCCGCAGTCATACCCCCCCTTCATCGGGAATCAGTGGATCTCAGTATAATGACGTAATACATCATCGAGGTAGTGATGATATTTCTTAGGAAGCCCCCGGTAGCAGGATAATGACGAAGGGGATGAGGAGGGCTGTGTTCCCCCCGGCTTCAGGAAAGGACGGAGATTATGCAGGTAGCCTTTCATCTTGGTCTCGACCTTTTGGATGACATCCTCATCGTCCGATCCCGCAATGTCTCTGGCGGCTCGATGCATGTCGTACTCGTGCTTCACCAAATACTCGAAACAGAAACCCCGTAAGTGTTCTGTTATCGTCCCCCGATCCCGATTATCCAGTACACGCGCGGTCTGACTGATGGCAGAACGAGAGAACCGGAAGGCTCTCAGCATCGTCAATATCTGCTCCTCCAGGGGATGATACATTGTGTGCGGCAGCGAGGAAGGACGGCTTTCGCGAATTTCCAGGGGCAAGTCGGCCTGCTGGATCATCTCCCGTCCCTCGCTCTGGGCCAGAATAGCCGCCCGCCGGACGACATTCTCCAGTTCACGCACGTTCCCCGGCCAGCGGTAATCCCGCATGAGTTCATGTGTCCTGTCCGAAATCGTTGAAATGTCTTCGAAACCATGTTTCCTGAGAAAGTGCCTGGCCAGGACAGGAATATCTTCGGGGCGCTCCCGCAGCGGCGGAATCGTCAACGTAAATCCCTGGAGGCGATAGAACAGGTCTTCCCGAAACGATCCCTTAACGACCTCGGATTTCAAATCCTTGTTCGTGGCTGCGATGATGCGTACATTGGCTTTCAGGGTCCGCTCACCGCCCAGGCGTTCGAATGTTCCGTCCTGGAGGACACGCAACAGCCGGGCCTGGAACGCCGGCGCCGTCTCCGTGATTTCGTCCAGGAAAAGGATTCCCCCGTCTGCCAATTCGAACCGCCCACGCCGTCTGGAATGTGCCCCTGTAAAGCTGCCTTTTTCGTGTCCGAACAGCTCGCTTTCCAGGAGTGTCTCCGGCAAGGCACCGCAATTGATGGCCACGAAAGGCGCATTCTTACGATGGCTCGTCCGATGAATCGCCCGGGCGATGAGTTCCTTTCCCGTACCCGTTTCACCCTGGATAAGTACGGTTATATCATCCGATCCGATTTTATCCACCAGTTCAAGTATCGACACCATCTTGCTGACCGGGGCGTGTACAATCTCTCGGTATTGTGCCTTCGATATATCCTTCTTGGGTATGCGATACGCTTCCAGGTCGCGGATTTGTTTTTCCAGAGTCAGGAGGACTGCCTGTTTTTCTTCGGCCAGTTGTCGACTCTTCTCAGACAAGGCATTCTTTTCCTCTAATTCCGATGCCAGCCTGCTCTCCAATTCGACCAATCTCGTCTGTGCTTCTTCCAGTTGATCATGCTTCTGGGCTATCCGAGCTTCCAGGAGACGGCTTTCCACGCGATCCTGCGTCCGTATATGTCGGGATTTGACAAAACCCCCATACGCCATTGTCAGAATAAAACCGAGGATGGGATAGATCATAGGTAGGATAATATGGAACAATGAGAACAATAGAACTGTTACCGACAGATAGACGAACAGCCCACCCAAGCTTATACTCGAAATGACTCGAATACGCCCCCTTCTCCAGAGCAGCCAAGCCAGGGATATCAGCACCAGGAGGATGAGACCCTGGAGCCATCGGGGTGTTCCCCTGAGGATGTGCCGGAATACAACGTTTTCTGCAACGGTGGCGTGGATGAGAGCAGCCGGCAGCCCATCCGTCAACGGCGTCGCCTTGATGATGGGTACGCTGGGGGAAGCGGCATCCACGATAACAAGTTTGCCTTTGAGATCCAGGGAATCCAAGGAGGCTTCGAAGGTGTGGAGGATATGCAAAAATCCCATGGAAAGGATGCGATCCGTGTCCCCAAAATGATTCAGGCGCATTCGGCCATTCTTATCCAGGGGAATAACCGTATCTCGCCCTGCCCGATTCTCAAAAACAAGGTTTTTGGGTGTGATGCGTGCTCGGGCGTCGAATCCCATATATAGGCGGGCCATTTCAGCGCCGAAGCAAAGCATGCTGGAATCGCCGGCTGTCACGACTACGGGCATCTTTCGAACCACCGATTCACGATCCAAGTTGCTGAACCCGATGCCGGCCGCATGGTCCTTGAACGACGGAATTGGCAAGAGCGCGTTCTCCCCGACGAACATATCGGCAGGCCGTTGGGGCGACTTTCGTGAATCCGATTTACCATCAACCAGCGCCGCGAAGGCCGTGGGCAAACAGACTTTCCCGGATGACTCGAAAAAATCAGCAAGACGTCTATCGAATTCCGGGTAATGCCGATCCGGCCTGTCGAACAAGGCATACAGGCCGATGATCCTCGCGCCCCGTTGGGTTAGAACATGGATCATGTATCCATAATAGTCCCGGGTAATCGGCCAGCCTCCCATGGCCCGGACATCCTCATCACTTAGATAGATGTAGATGATGTCCCGGGAGACAGACCTTCCGCCACGTATGTTAAAGAGCACGTCCACGCCGGCATTTTCCAAGGCATCGTTCCAGGGCATGGGCAGTACCATCAGCAAGAAAAGTACGATGAATATTCCCCAAAACCCCAGTACTGGGGAAATGGACGGTACCATTTGCCGGGGTCGCTTCATGTTCGACTCTCGGTTACGGATGGTCTATTACTCAAATATATAAAAGTTAAATAATCCCTCATGTATAAGCAAATATTTTTTCAACAATTTGTTAGCACGGACTTGCGATTTTAAAACGAAAACTTTATCTTGCTTATAGTGTACGAATCATTTCGCCGGATGATTCATCTATTGACCCTCTGAATAACGATAAGGAGTAAGGCCATGAAAACAAAACTGACACTCGTACTCGGACTGACCTTCGCATTCACCCTGTTGATCCTCCCCGGAATCGCCTCTGCCGACGTCTTCCTGAAGCAGAAACAGCACACCGACGGCGTGGAAATGATGGGACACACCCAGCCGGAGAAAGACCTGATCACGACGGTCTGGATCACAGAAGACAAAGCTTGCAGTGACAATGAAGAACAATCGACCATCATCCGCCTGGATAAAGGGATCACCTACCTGCTCGATCACAAGAAAAAAACATACATGATTCTCAACGTGGACCTATCAAAAGTATCGTCCTCCACAAATTCTGAAGTCGATAAAGAAGAAATAGAGCAATTCCAGTCCATGATGAATCACATGATGAGACTGGAGATTTCCATCAAACCCACCGGTGAAAAACAAAAAATCGGAAAATGGAACTGCGAGAAATACACTCAAAAAGTCGTAACCGGCATGGGATCGATGAACACCGAAATCTGGGCAACAGACCAGATTCGCATTAACCATGATGTGTATACGAAATTCGCAGCCGCCATGTTTGCCTCGGTGCCGGGTATGCAGAATATGGTGGATTCGATCACGAGAGAAATGCAGAAGGTGAAAGGCGTGTCCGTACTGACGAAGACGACCAGTGAATTGATGGGGCAGACGATCACCTCCAGTACAGAGCTCCTGGAAGCCAAGGAGGGCAAGGCACCAGCCGGAATTTTTGACCTTCCGTCGGGATACAAGAAGGTAGAGATGCGACGGCGGGGAATGCATGATTGAAGGAGATGAATCATAAAAGGACACAGATTCATACGCCTTCTTTCAAAACGCCTTAATCGACGTTCAATGCTCTCCGGATTGATGTTGGGAGCATGGGATTTCGTTTATACAAAAAATCTGTCAAGACGCGCCCGCAGACTGGATCTGGACAAGGCTGAAGACAACCTCTTGGCATTTATCAAAACGCTGGCGTCTATGGACGATGCGGATACTGTCTTCTGGTGGACGGGCCACAAAGTGGACCGCGTATTTGACGGATTACCCACGCAACTTCGCGAGTTCGTAAAAGCCCGTAATTCCCGATACTGCACGGCACCGGAAAGCTTCACACGCCCCAACAAGACGAGCCGGATCCGTTTCAAGAAAATCCTCGAACGAGGCGGCACAAAATAAATCACGGGGGGAGAACGCCATGGCACAACATCCGAAGGTCGCACAGGACTGGATCGTATCCCTGATGAAAAACATGGAAGTCCAGTTTCAGCCGGACTCCCGTATGCGGCTCATGGAATCCTGCGGCCGGGACTGTGCCCGGCGGAGTCCCATCTATCCGACTGGGACAGAAACGAACGATCCTGTAGTCTTCGCAAACACGTTGAAACGATATATCGGTAAGGAAAACGTGATCGTCGAGGATGGTGTGATTCACCTTCAGTACGACACCTGCTTCTGCCCCCTGGTGGGCAAGGGACCGGATAAATTACCGGAGAGTTACTGCCGCTGCTCTGTGGGCTGGCTAAAAGAGATGTTTGAAAAAGCATCGGGAAAACCCGTCGACGTCGAATTAATCCAATCCATCAAACGGGGTGCCCCCTCGTGTCAATTTATCATCCGATGGTGAACCGTGAGAATAACACGATAACGTGGAGGTAGGCTATGAATGCCTTCAGACGTACTCTCGTACCCCTGTTGGGAGTGCTCCTCTCAGTCGCCCTCATCAACTGCCATAAAAGACCCGCGAACACCGCGACGTCCAGCGATGGCGTATCCATCGTCTATAAAACCTACGGACAGGGCAGCCCGGTCCTGGTCTTCGTCCACGGTTGGTGCTGCGATAAGAGCTACTGGGATGCACAGGTGCCCCATTTCGCGCAAAAGTACCGGGTCGTCACCCTCGACCTAGGCGGTCACGGGGAGTCCGGCCTGAATCGTAAGGACTGGACCATCGAAGCCTTCGGAAACGACGTTTTGGCCGTCGTCCAGAAACTCAAGCTTCCGTCGGTCGTCCTCATCGGGCATTCCATGGGCGGTTCGGTCATCGTCGAGGCGGCCAGGCAATTGCCACAATCCGTCATCGGAGTGATCGGCGTCGACACGTTCCAGGATATCGACCGGCAGCCGACTCAGGCAGACATCAACACGCTGATGGAGCCCCTGCGAGAGGATTTCGAGACGAGCACCACGAACTTCGTGTGCCAGATACTGTTCACGCCGGATGCCGATACGACCCTCATGGCCAGGGTTGCCGATGACATGGCCTCATCACCCAAGGAGATAGCCCTGAGCGCCCTGGAGAATGCATGGACGTATGACATGCGGGCGGCATTCGAGGACGTCCGAGTGCCCATTCGCGGCATCAATTCCGATTTTTATCCCGTCAACATCGATGCAGGGAAGCACCACGCCTCCTCGTTTGAGATCACCTTCATGTCCGGTGTCGGGCATTTTCTGATGATGGAAGACCCCGAAACGTTTAACAGACACTTGGAAGACACCATCCAGGCATTGATACATCACACGGCTGGAGGATGAGAATCGATGATAAAAATGGACAAACTGGCGACCCTTACCTTCTGTATCGGAATCCTCTTCTTGAACGACTATGCCGGAGGGCAAAGCTCCATCGAAGAGCAAACCCGATACGCCGTGACCGTGGCATTCGATACGGCAGAGACTCGTTTGATGGGTCACGTTATTATCGATTATCACAACCGCTCGGGAATGGACCTGGCCACGATCCCGATGTTCTTCAGGAATGACGATAAAGAGGAAAATCTCATCCAGAGATGCACCGTCAATGGAGAATCCGCGGAATTCGAATACCGGTTCAAGAACGGCAGTGAAGGTTACTGTGGTGTCGATATCGATCTGCCAGAGATGATGGCATCTGGCGAACGCAGTACAATTCGTATCGCCTTCATGTCCACCAGAGGAGCGTTCTTTTATGATTATTATCATTTCTGTCATCATTATGATGACAAGACCGACTGGCTGCCCACGGTGCTGGTCATGGAACACGGGAAAATCTATCCTTCAAGACAATCCCTGTCCGATTACGAGGTGACCCTGACCTTGCCCGCAGACTTCACGTGTGCCGCCACAGGCACGATCCAGTCGGAAAGCGCGTCTGGTGATACAAAGACATTATACATGAAAGCCCAAGGCGTACCCGATTTCGGCATTCTTCTGTCCAGAGACTTCATCGTCGAGGAAGCGGAAGCTGCCGGCGTGCTGATCCAGTCGTTCTATTTCGAAAAAGAGAAAAAATGGGGAAAATACCTCCTGGAAAAAGCCCGGGATATCGTTCCGTTCTACGCCGATACCATCGGCTTCTATCCCCAGCCCATCATCTCCATTCTTCCGGGTCACTCCGAGCCCTGGGGCGGATATCCAGTCTGCGCCAACTGCGTCGTCATTCACATGGGATTGGATAAAAAAGGAGACGATGCCGAAGAATTCGCCAACTGGATCCTGGCCCACGAGATCGGCCACGAATACTTCGGATTCGGACACATCCTGGAAGATTACGAATACCCCCAGTGGTTCGGCCTGTCTATGGGCATTTACACCGATTACCTGTATAACTCGGCCCGGGGCATACACCGCTCCGATTTTCACACCCGGTGGCGCTACTACATGGCCGGCATCCTGGCCGGACTCAACACAACCATCCTCCGTAAAGTCGATGACCTGGATAGGGAAGGATTCGACTGGAACAACGTAATCGCTCACTCCAAGTCATCCACGGTTCTGTCTCTGCTTCAGCAATTGGTGGGAACGGACACCTTCTGGATCATCTACAAGACCTACCTGAATGAGCATAGGGGAAAGACCGTCACCCTGGAATCGTTCAAAAATACATGCGAATCCATCAGCGGCATGGAGCTGGACTGGTTTTTCCATCAGTGGTACGAAACCCCGGCCTACCTGGATTATCGCGTGGAGGAGACCAACACGTGGAAGGCCGGTTCCGAATTCATCACCGAATGCCGAATCGTCCGAAAGGGAGACGCCGTCATGCCCTTGACTGCGGCCCTGGTGACAACCGAAGGGGACACGATACGACAAGATATTGACGGCTGGTTCGAGGAACGAACCCTGACCTTCCGATCCGTTACAGGACCTTCCCGGTTCATCATCGACCCTGACAAAAGCCTTCCACTCATGGCACACGCCGAGCAATCCTTCAGCCACTACGGAATCGCCGGTATGCAGCTGCAAAAAATCGGAAAAAATGACGAGGCTTTACATTTGTACCAGAACGCCTACACCCTGGCCAAGGACTTTTCCGCATACTGGTACTTTCTGGGCGTGTGCTACCGGAATGTGGGTGACTACGTATCTGGAATCGAGTCGTTCCGACATCTCGATGACTGTAAAGACGACGAATACAGACAATACAAAGAACTCAGCATCCTGGAGTTGGGGAAGACCTACGATCTGATGGGAAGACGGGACGAGGCAAAAAAACAGTACCAGGAGGCGCTGAAGAGCGACCGGACGAAAGAGGAGGCGGAGAAGTACCTGGAGCGGCCTTTCGTCTCTCGATGATTCATTCCATGCATGAGGATGAAGAGATTCTCCTCTTGGCAATGCGTGCTGACGGACAACGGCAATACGATTTAAAAACGTATTCTTCGACACGGCTGCCTCCCTGTGGATGGCCATTGGCGAAAGCGACGCTCATCGTGTATTGACATATTCTGTTATCATCGGATTCATTCCAAGATGTTGCTGAAAGGCTCTGATCAACCATGTCGAACATCGTCCTAAAAAATATAAAAAAAATCTATCGGGTCTCACCCGAAAACGATGCAACCCCTCTTTCCATCTTCATCCAAGACGGCATCATCCAGGACATCGCGGAGTACGAGCATCTCCTGGAATCGACCGATGAGCATGTGTTGAGCAAGTCCGAGGTCATCGACTGTTCGGATTGTATCGTCCTGCCCGGATTCGTAGATTCCCATACGCACCTGTTGTTCTACGGTTCGCGGGAGGCTGAGCTCTACATGCGGGCCGAGGGCAGGCCGTACCTGGACATTCTGAAACAGGGCGGTGGCATATACAACACGGTCAATGCCGTCAGGAAAGTCTCGGAAGAAGAGCTCATCAAGAACGGATTGACATACCTGGACAAAGCTCTGGGCTTCGGAACCACGACTATAGAAGTTAAGACCGGATACGGTCTTGTCTATGAGACCGAAAAGAAGATGTTACGGGTGATGCAAAAACTGAACAAGCTTCATCCCGTGGACATCGTCCCGACCTTTCTCGTCCATACCGTACCCAAGGATACCGACCGGCGGACGTATATCGATCTGGTGGCCCAGAAAATGATCCCCGAGTTCCGGGAATACGCCGATTGGTTTGATATCTTCCTGGAAAAAGGCGTGTTCGACCTGGATGAGGGCGAACGGCTCATCCGGAATGCCATGGATGCCGGATTCCGCGTCGGGATACACACCAATCAGGTACACGATATCGGAGGCGTCAAACTGGCAGCTGAGCTGGGAGTACGGCACGTGGATCATCTGGAAGTCCTGGACAAAGCAGATGCCCGACGCATTATTGACACCGAAACGCTGTATCCCGTGTTTCTTCCAACAGCCGAATCCTACGTCTTCTCGCAGCATGTGGGACAGATTCATCAGCTTCTGGACATTCCTTCGCGTATCGTCCTGTCTACCGATTTTAATCCCGGCTCTTCACCCGTCTTGTCTCCCCAGCTCATCATGGCCCAGGCAGTCCTGCGGTACCGGGTTTCCGATCCCTTCTTGTTGATCGATTCGTTTACCTCCAATCCCGCGGAGATGCTGTATCTGCACAACAGGGGGAGAATCGAGAAAGGAGCGCAAGCCGATATCCTGGTCATGGCTCTGGATCGGTTTGAGCAGATCCCTTACTGGGGCACGATGAGCCATATCAAATATATCGTGAAGAACGGATCTCTCGTTTTTCAAACGCCCGAATAAGCAGGAGTCTGTAAATTTTCTTTTCTATCGAAAAGTAGCCATCGGATTCGTATCCAGCTATCATCCGGTGGCTGATTCATTCCATTATTATTCATTTTTTACTTGACATTTTTAAAAAATTGTGTATATTTAGGTGCTAAAATTAGCACTCCTTATAGGAGAGTGCCAAACTAAATGTGTTATTTCCAAGATTAACATCATCTAAGGAGGATGCTCAATGAACATCAAACCGCTATCTGACCGGGTTGTCATTAAACCTTCAGAACCCGATGAAAAGGTGCAGGGCGGAATTATCATTCCCGATACGGCTAAGGAAAAGCCCCAGAAGGGCGAGATCGTGGCCGTCGGACCCGGAAAAACCTCTGAATCGGGCGACATCATCCCGATGAGTGTGAAAGTCGGGGATACTGTCCTATACGGTAAGTACTCCGGTACCGAAGTTACCATCGACAACACAGACTATCTCATTGTGCGAGAAAGCGATATTCTTGCCGTCATTTAATGGATATAATAGACTATTTTGATAAATTGGAAGGAGGATAGTACGCAATGGCAAAAATAATTGAATATAGTGCCGATGCCCGACAGGCCCTTAAGCGGGGAGTCGACCAGCTGGCAGAGGCTGTGAAAGTAACACTGGGCCCCAAGGGACGTAACGTAGTCATCGAAAAGAAATTCGGCGCCCAGACCGTGACCAAAGACGGTGTCACCGTGGCGAAAGAGATCGAACTGGAAGATCCCTTCGAGAACATGGGAGCCCAGATGGTCAAGGAAGTGGCCTCCAAGACCAGTGATGTGGCTGGCGACGGAACGACGACGGCCACTGTATTAGCTCAGATGATTTTTAACGAAGGTATGCGAAACGTGACCGCCGGAGCCAATCCCATGGACCTGAAACGCGGCATCGAAGACGCGGTAAAGGTCGTCGTGGAAGAGTTGAAAAAAATGAGCAAAACCGTTACCGATCAGAAAGAAATCGCACAAGTCGCCGCCATCTCGGCCAATAACGACGAGGCCATCGGACAGCTCATCGCCGATGCCATGGATAAAGTGGGCAAGGACGGCGTGATCACCGTGGAAGAGGCCAAGACCACGGAAACCAACATGGAAGTGGTCGAGGGAATGCAGTTCGACCGCGGGTACATCTCTCCCTACTTCGTGACCGATCCGGAAAACATGGAAGCGATTCTGGAAGATCCGCTAATTCTCATCTACGATAAGAAAATCAGTGCCATGAAAGACCTCCTCCCCATCCTCGAGAAGGTGGCCCAGATGGGCAAGCCCATGCTGGTGATCTCAGAGGATGTAGAAGGAGAAGCGCTGGCAACCCTGGTCGTCAATAAACTGAAGGGTACACTGAAAGTAGCTGCCGTAAAGGCTCCGGGCTTTGGTGACCGGCGCAAGGCCATGCTGGAAGATATCGCCATTCTCACTGGCGGACGCGTCATCGCCGAAGAGGCTGGTTTCAAACTGGAAAACGCCACAACAGCCGACTTGGGTAAGGCCAAACGCATTCGTATCGATAAAGACAACACCACCATCGTCGAAGGCGCCGGCCAGACCAAGGATATTCAGGGCCGCATCAATCAAATCAAGAAACAGATCGAATCAACCACTTCGGACTATGACAGAGAAAAACTTCAGGAACGTCTGGCCAAGCTGGCCGGTGGTGTGGCCGTGTTGAATATCGGCGCAGCAACTGAGATCGAACTGAAGGAGAAAAAGGCGCGCGTCGAGGATGCGCTTCATGCCACCAGAGCAGCCGTCGAAGAGGGCATCGTTCCCGGAGGCGGCGTGGCTCTTCTGCGATCACTGCCGGTGTTAGAAAAGACCAAAGTCGACGGTGATCGTAAGGTCGGTTTGGAAATCATCAGGCGTGCTCTGGAAGAGCCCGTACGGCAGATCGTGAATAACACGGGTCTGGAGGGTTCCGTGGTCGTCCAAGAATTGAAGGGCAAAGAGGGCTCCTACGGATTTAATGCCCAGACCGAGAAATACGAAGACCTGATGGCCGCTGGTGTCATCGATCCGACCAAAGTCGTACGGATTGCCCTGGAAAACGCAGCCAGTGTATCCGCACTCTTGCTGACGACCGAAGCCATTGTCGCGGAAAAACCCAAGGAAGAAAAAATGCCGCCCATGCCCCCAGGCGGTGGCGGATACGGTGATATGTATTAAACGATTTTTCGGACAACTGACATACCAAAGCCTCTGCTACAGAGCAGAGGCTTTTTCATATACACAAATCCAGGAAGGACGGATAGAATACATACCTCTGTTTAAACTGTTTGCGATAGACTCAGATTCGAATATCATGTTCAGATACCGAGCGAGGTAACTCGCGCAGGAGCTTGTCCCGATAACATCCAGACTCACAGTCTGGTGGGCGACCATTGTTTTCGTCTTCTTGGATGTTCTATACCGGCCGACGAAATCGGTCGTGTTTGTGATGATCCATGAGATTGTCGAACTCTAACTCTCGTAACTCAATCTGACTACGAATGTATGGAACCCTTCCGCGATAAAAGAACGAATCATAATTAGTGAAGAAACCCCGAGGTCATCAGAACCCCGGGGTTTTTATCAGAGGATTAAGGGGTGGGAATCTATTGATATGTGATCCTTGGCCGAATTATATTGCACGTCTATTCAATCATTCTATGCTTTCTTCAACTTTCTCGCCTGGCGTCGCTGCTTGATTTTTCCACTGAAAACCTCAAGAGTCGCGTAGATCACGGGTACAACGACCAATGTTAGAACTGTACCGGCCGTCAGACCCCCAATAACAGACCGTGCCATGGGCGCCCAGTTCTCACCACTCTCGCCCAGACCCAAAGCCAGGGGCGTCATGGCCAGAATGGTTGTCAGTGCCGTCATGATCACCGGTCGCATACGCGCCTCTCCACCCAGATGAATAGCCTCGTACATATCATGACCTCGCTCCCGAAGCTGGTTGATATAATCGACGAGCACGATTCCGTTGTTCACGATGATACCGACCAGCATGATGATACCGATGAGCGACATGACGGAAAGCGTCGTTCCTGTCAGCAACAGTCCCCATGCCACACCGATGAGGGATAGCGGAATAGTAAAAAGGATGATGAACGGATCGATGAACGACTCGAACTGGGATGCCATGACCATGTACGTCAACAACATGGCCACGACGAATGCGATGCCAAGATACATGAACGACTCTATCATATCTTCGGCCGCGCCGCCAATCTCGATACGAAAATCATTGGGTACGGTCACGTCCCGGAGGAGTCCTCTGACCTCATTCGTCGTCGTACGCAGATCTCGACCCGCCACATCGATGGAAACACTAACCTTGCGTTCCTGGTCCTCACGAACAATCTCCGTGGGTGCCGTTCCATATTCGATGCTGGCGACAGCACGAAGGGGCACCTGGTGACCCATCGGTGTCATGATGAGAATATTTTCGATGTCCGTCGTATTCTCCCGGGCATCTTTCCTCAACTGAACGCGGACATCATATTCATCACCGCCATCTCGGTAACGCGTCACCACAGAACCCAGCACACTGGTACTCACAACCTCTCCGATCTGGGAAGTAGAAAGACCCAGGTCGGCGATACGCTGACGATCGAGACGAACCTTGAGCTCAGGGGCCGCTTCCTCGATGCTGATTTCGATATTGACAACGCCTTCAACTGAGGACACTCTTTTTATAACGTCATTTGCCAATGCTTCGGCTACATCAAGGTCATGACCGAAAATTTCAATGGCGATATCTCCACCGCCACCAAAGAACATCTCCTCGCCTCTATCCTCGAATCGCACTTCTACATCGGGGAGTGTTTTAAAGCGTTCTCTCAGGTCGTTCTCGATCTGTTCCACAGATCGTTTGCGCTGTGTCCGGGACACCAGACGAATCATGACCTCACCCTCATGGGATGCACCCGAACCGAACGCTGCAAACATGCCTTCACCCTGGCCAAAATTTGTATACACCATCTCTGATTCGGGAACATGTTCCTGAATAATCTCATCGATGACATGGACACTCCGTTCCATGGCAGCCAGGCTGGTGCCAGGGGAACGGTCTATGGTCATCTGAACGATACCCTGGTCGCTTTCCGGGAAGAATTCACCTCCTCGTGTAAGCAGGATTCCTATGGATAGGATCAAGAGACCCAACGTTGAAAAAAGAACGGTCTTTCGGTGTTTGACTGACCAGTCGAGCACGCGTACGTAACCATCCTGTAAACGCTTAATCCAGCCACCAATTCGATTGCCCAATCGTTTGAGAAAAGATGTCTCGTTGACATTTTGACTGATTTGTAAAAACCGTGATGCCAAGAGAGGAACCAGTGTGAGTGCAACGAGCAGAGAAACACCCAGAGAAAAACAGATGGTCACCACCATCTCGTTGAACAGTTCCCCGGCAAGTCCAGGAACAAATAGAACCGGAAGGAACACCGAGACGGTCGTCAGGGTCGATGCCGTGATGGCCATGGCTACCTCATGCGTTCCGATATCAGCGGCTTCACGAGGCTCCTTCCCCTGTTCTCGGTACCGGAAGATACTCTCCAAGACCACGATGGAGTTATCTACCAAAAGTCCTACGGCCAGTGCCAGACCCGCCATGGAGATAATATTCAGAGTAAGTCCCGCCTGATCCATCACGGCAAATGTCACGATGATAGAAATAGGTATGGAGAGGGCTACGATGACGGAACTGCGGAAGTTTCTCAAGAAAAAGAGGAGAACCAGGAAGGCCAGCAGAATGGCCTGAAACACCGTATTGCCCAGATTGGATATAGACCGATTGATGAACTGCGACTGCTCGTAAATGGTCTCCAGCTCGACACCCTTGGGCAGCTCCTTCATGATGGATGGCAAACGACTGTACAACTCCCTGGATACATTCACCGTATTGGCGTCCGACTGTTTCTGGATCACCAGGATGACAGCCGGCTTATCGTTTGTCCAGACATGCGACCGTTGTTCCACAAAACCATCGATCACATCGGCCACATCCCGGATGCGAATGACCGACCCCCCCATCACGGCGACACTCGTGTTTTCAATCTCCTCGATATTCCGATATTCACCCTGCGTTTGAATCGTGAATTCCTGTTGTCTATCGTCGATCCATCCCGAGGGAAGCTGCAGATTATTCATCCGAAGCGCTGCTTCCACTTGCTGAATCGACACGTTATGGGCCTTCAGCCGGACGGGATCAACGAGGATTTTAATTTCGCGTCGTAGCCCACCTGTTGTATAAGCAGCTGCCACACCCGGAATGCGTTCGATACGGGGTTCGATATCCCTCTCGGAGATTCGCCGGAGTTCGGCCAAACCGTGGACATTGGATCCCAATCCCATAAAACCGATAGGCTGCATGGAAGGATCGAACGCGAAGACCAGGGGTTTGGACATATCGTCGGGCAGGTAATCTTCGATGAAATCCAGATTGTTGCGGACATCGATTTCCGCCTGATCCATGTCGGACCCCCATTCGAATTCCAGAAGGATCAACGAGAGTCCCTGGCTGGAGTAAGAATTGACTGTCTTTATATTCTGAACCGAGGCTACGGATTCTTCGATGGGCCGGGTAACCACGGTCTCGATATCGAAGGGCCCGACGCCCGTATACTGGGCAATCACCGCGATAACGGGAAAATCCAGGGAAGGAAAGAGATCGATGCGTAGACGCCCCAGGGAGAAGAGACCAAATCCCACGGCCACGATGTAAATCATTAAAAAAGTCACGCCGCGCTTAATGGCTGTTTTCGTGATTTGCATTATTCACCCTCCCCGCCTTGGACGATATCCACAGGAAGGCCGTCTCTAAGATTATTCTGTCCCGATACCACCAATTTCTCACCCAGTGCGATGCCGGAGCGAACGGCAATCTGCTTGTAATTCACATAGTCCACATCCAGCCGGCGCTGCTCGGCACGGCTGCTGTCATTCACGACGAATATGAAATAGTTCTTCACAACCCGGTCGTCGCCATTCACCGACTCCATGGACGTGCTTTCGATTACCGAGTACCGGGGAACCACCAGCACGTCTTCCAGAATACCCGTCGTGATCTCTGCTTCGGCATACATACCCGGTTTTAACTTCTGCTCGGGATTCGGGATCAGCACATCCACTTCTGCCAGCCTCGTGGTCGGATCCAGGATGGGACTGATTTTTTGAACCTGGCCGACAAAAACTTCATCTTGATAGCTGCGAACCCGCACTTCCGCCTTCTGTCCGACGGACAGGCGTCCGAGGTCCTCTTCCGTTGCATCGACTACGATTTTTACCCGGTTCATCTGTACGATACTGACTAGGGGCATCGTGGGTGATGCCATATCACCGACTTCATAGTAACGTTTGCCGATAATCCCAGAAATCGGTGCCGTGACTGTGGCATCCCTCAGTTGAGTCCTGGCGGTGTTCAGGGCGGCTTCAGCCTGGGTCACTTGGGCACTAGCGGCTTCGTACTGGGTCTCGATGGCATCAAACTGCTGCGTACTCATGGCATTCTCACGGTTTAACCGCTTGGCCCGTTCGTATTCCACTTTCATGTTTGCTTCCTGGGCTTTCGCAGCCGTCAAACCGGCCTCTGCCTGGAGTACCGCCTGCTCGATCGTGGTGGCCAGTACTTTTGCGATGGGATCCCCTTTCTGGACACGATCACCATCATCCACAAAAAACGCCTCAATACGGTCGGGAATTTTGGCGAATACCTTGACCTCTACCTCGGCTCTGATATCACCGTGGAAAGTCAGGGATTGTTTGACTTCTCCCAGGCCTATCTCCACGACTTCTACAGGAATGGCGTTTTGTTCTTCAGAAGGTCCACCTCGCTGACTACACTGATAGAATATAACCGTGGAGGTCAGCCATACCAACAACATCCATCTTCGTTTCATGTCGACTCCTATGCTACCATTGATCTGTTTATTCGAACTTCTATGGTTTATCGGATATTATTATAAAATTCCTTTCAACGTACCTGTTGCTCTCCGCAATGCATACCGGGCTTTCTGATATTCATACAGGGCAGATATGCGATTCAATCGAGCGCGCGTTAAAGCGAGCTGCGAGCTGAGGACATCCAGTTGCGTACTGGCTCCCTCCTCGTACATCAAATTGGCCAAGCGCAGTGCTTCTTCGGCCAACGACACCGATTCGAGAGCTGCTTGATATTTCTCCTCTGCTTCTTTGAACGTATTATAGGAAATTTCCACCTCTGCTACGATGCCGTCTTGGAGTTGTTTCTCCGAATCCTGAACGATCTTAAAATCCAGACTTGCCTTCTGATACTGCCTGACCGATCGGAATCCGTGAAAAATGGGAATCTGAAGGCTCACGGCAGAGGTGAAGCCTTTGTTGAAATCGTCGCTTTGGAAACGAAGATCATTCCGCATACCCAAGAAGGAATAATCGCTCTGGAAAAAAAGCTTGGGCAGGAATTCGCTCCGGGCCAAGGATACACCTTTGGCTGCCATTCGTTTCTGGGACCCCAAGGCTAAAAGTTCGGGCCTATACTGATACGCCTGATTGAGTAAGTCTTCCAATGATTGATTGCCCCAGGCATCGGGCACAAACTCCAGGGCGCCCTGAATCTCGATCTCGACATCGTCTGAAAGGCCTAATACAGTACGGAGTCCTGTGAGAGCCGACCGGTAGCTGTTCCTGGCAGAAATCAGGGAGGGCTTCAAATTGGCGACTTCCACTTCCGCCCGCATTTTATCCAGACCCGAGGCCGATCCCACCTCGTATTTCTTGAGAACGATGTCGAGATTCGCCTCGGCCTCCTCGAGTGCTTCCTCCTGAACCTGAATCAGCTCCTTGGTCACCAGGCACCCGTAAAAAGCATCCGTGGTTCGATAAATCAAGGCCTGCTTCTTTGTCTCCAGTAGATACTCACTGGCCCTGAGTCCGGCCTTAGCCATCTGTACACCGGCAATACCGGCCCCTCCCAGGAACAGGGGCTGTGTCAGAGTCACACCGTATCTGAATGTATTTTCCAGCCCAAAGACCAACTCCACAAAGTCGGGCATCTGCTCGAGTTCGGGGATAACCGGCGCTAACGGAGCCAGCATCGGTTTCAGAAAGTTCGGGATCAGGTTTCTCTGAAGCTCCCAAGCGTGCTGGAAATTAACGTTGGCATCCACGGTGGGAAGCAGTGTGGCATACGCCTCTCCTACGCCGGCCTTTGCCTTACCCACTTCCTTTTCAGCCATTTTTAATTCTGGATTATTCTGCAGCGCTATGGACACACTCTGCTCCAAATCCAGCACCATGATATCCTGTGAAAAAATAGATACCGAACCCATCGATAATAAACACAATAGAACGAATCCTGTTTTTCGAATCATCGTATTCCTCCACTCCGCTACTTCTGGATAAATAATCTCACGCATCGATGGCTTTGACCCCGTTCAGGAATAGATCCAGAACATGCGGTGTCTCATCCACCAGCGAGTAATCGGTATTCATGAATATACTTTGAAACGTGAACGCGTTGAGTAAACCTCTCAAGGTTTTTGTTATCAAATCGGGCCTGAGGGCCCTTAACACGTTCTCTTCCTGTCCCTTAGTGATCAATGTTAATATCAGCTCCTCAAAATCATCGAAGGATTTAATCATGTGTGCCTTTAAGCGATCGGTATACTGTTCGTCCATCCTGCTTTTTTCGCAATGGATTATCTTAAAGTAATGCTTGTGCTCTTCGAAGAAAGCCAGGTAGGAATGAATAAAATCTTTGAGGCGTTCCAGAAACGGAGCTTCCCGCTTGATGGACGATTGAAGTCTGTTGAACAGCGCATCCGTTTTATCCTGAATAATCGAGAAAAACAAGTGCTCCTTGTTCTCAAAATAGAGATACAGGGTACCCTTAGAAAGTCCCACGCGTTCTGCAATTTCGTCTACGGTCACTTCGTGAAAATCTTTTTCTGCAAAAAGCACCAAAGCCGTCTCAAGTATATCCCGTTTCCTGGCTTCTCTTTCGAATTCTTTACGCGTCATGCGTTCCATTATTACCCCATGAATAAAAACTGAATAACTATTCAGTCATAAACTGACTGGTCAGTCAAAGAACACTTAAAAAAAATATCCACACTACTACATATTTTATAGATTTTCTACGATTATGAATGATAATTGTTCCAAAAAATATTCATTTCTACATGGCGCTGAAAAAATTTTTCATCAAATGATCGATTAAATTGGACGCCCTTTTGCTTGACAGCTTCCCATCATCATTCTATGCCACGGCATTCATCCTTAGCTAATACAATGTAGAATTATTCATTTAAACACAGTTATACTGACTTAGTGTAACTGATCCTCAGCATTTTTCTCTTGACATTTTAAAAATTAATTATATATTTTGATTATGCCACGTTGCAATCAACGAAATTTGTTTTTTTCATCCCGCTATCGTCATATTTTGTTTAAAAGAGGGCAACTATTATCGATTAGTTATCGCTTATAAGATGCCGACAAGGGTAAACCCCGGCAAACCGGGGGGCACAAAGCTACGGGTCTAAAGTAAGCCGCCTAGATGGGAGAGGGACGCGGCAATTTTTTCGGATGCGCCGAATTTAAATCCATTGGCTTACCATGATCGCCGAGCTGCCGAAGTGTTTTTTTACTTCAGTGGGGCTCGGCTTTTTTTATAAGAGGAAATGATCCTAAAGCCGTTGTGCATTTTACCTGTTCATGACACCCTATTCATTTCGTACGAATAAATGGAAGATCTGCTTACCGAAATGGATCGTTCCAAGACGCGTGCGATACCGTTTCGGCATAATACAGGAGGAGGTATTTTCCGATGAATGGAAAGCCAGCCAACATACTGCTGGTAGAGGATGAAGAACATTACGCTTATGTGGTAAGCCGTTATTTTGAATCCCGAAACGGGGAATTCAGCATCACTGTAGCTGAAAGTATAAAAGCGGCACGAGATAGACTGAAAGAATCGAGACCGGACTTGATCATTACCGACCTAAAATTGCCCGACGGTAACGGCACAGAATTGCTGTACGACAATAGTATTAAGAATGAAATACCCATCGTGGTTGTCACAGGCTGGGGGGATGAACAGGCAGCCGTTCATGCGATGAAACAGGGCGCATTGGATTATATCGTAAAATCACAGGATACGATTAAAGAAATGCCCCATATCGCTGAACGTGCCCTCAGGGAGTGGAATCATATCAACCAGCGCCGGTTGGCCGAAGAAGCCTTACAAAATGCAAATGAGGATTTAGAGAAGAGAATTCATGAGCGAACAGCCGAACTTCAAAATGTCAACGAGGTCTTGAAATCGGAAATTATAAAGCGAAAGCGTATCGAAAAGAAAATCAAAGCGTCACTCGATGAAAAAGAATTGCTCTTGAAGGAAATTCACCACAGAGTCAAGAATAACCTGCAATTCATATGCAGTCTACTGAGTCTAAAATCTCAGCAATTCGAAGATGAAAAGATACGCGGGATTTTCAACGAATGTCGTGACCGCGTCCGCTCCATGGCTCTGATCCACGAAAAAATGATGAGCTCCAGGGACTTTGGTAATGTCGATTTCCCGGAATACATCAAAGAATTGACCAACAGCCTCTATCGGTCGTTCAAGATCGACCCTGATGATATTATCCTGAACGTCAATGTGGAGGACATCGCTCTGGGAATCGATTTGGCCATTCCGTTCGGCCTGATCATCAACGAACTACTATCCAATTCCTTAAAATACGCATTTCCTCCATCCCGAAAAGCAAAGGGCAGGATTGATATCACTCTGAAAACGAACTCGGACGATGAAATCGAACTCAATTTTGGGGACAACGGCGTTGGCATACCCAAGGATTTTGACATAAAAACGACGAAGACCCTTGGCCTGCGATTGGTTACTATTTTGATAGAAGATCAACTCATGGGAAAATGTGAATTAGACGGAAGACAGGGAACAAAGTTCAGGATTAGGTTCAAGAAACCTGAATAGAAGCACCTATTTTATGATGGTTTTTATTTCTAGCAATTCTATTCTTTAATCATTTCCTCCTCTACTCCAGCAACGTCATCTTCCGTGTCCACACCCAGTGCCCGGCTTCCAGCCTGTACACATAAACGCCCGATGGTACCGCATTTCCCCGCACATTCGTACCATCCCAACGAACTGCATAACGGCCCGGCTCCTGGGCCTCATCCACCAGGACAGCCACCTCCTGGCCCAGCAGGTTGTACACGGCCAGTCTCACGTGCCTGGCCAGCGGAAGGTCATAGCAGATTTCGGTCTCCGAGTTGAAGGGATTGGGATAGTTGGGATAGAGAACAAAATCCAGCGGCATATTATTCGGTTCAGAAAACGATTCCTCTTCCTCAGGAAAGCCGATCTCAAAATGATTCTGTGCCAGTTGACGCGCCCACTTGGCATTGTACTTCATCACCGAGATGCTCGAGAGCCGATCTGCTCCCAGCCCCCCCACCAGAGCGATGATGACCTCCTGCGTATCCCCCAAAGCCATGGAAAACGGCCCGGAATTGCATACAAAGTAACGTTCTCCTGGAGGATATGAAAAGAGTCGACCTAATC
>Ga0180438_10002987_pt1 | contig 26347 bp, 33 predicted proteins | sample SS_ome_12_FD_132455 | JGI IMG/M metagenome (GOLD analysis project Ga0180438, IMG submission 132455) | Hypersaline lake sediment archaeal communities from the Salton Sea, California, USA - SS_3_D_2 metaG | ecosystem: Environmental > Aquatic > Non-marine Saline and Alkaline > Hypersaline >... | reverse complement strand
TTAAATGATTAATATAGATGTTTAAGATTTTCAGCTTGTTGTAGTTTACAATCTAACTCATAATCACAACAAGAGTCAAATAATACCTTGCGAGGCTCAATCTTGCCAAAATTATCCATCTGATCGTAACACACGTAGATATTGTTACATCGGCCTTGTTTTGTGACTTCGATCTCCCTGTTAAGTGTCTGCATTTTGTAACTCCTTAAAAGATTATTGATTAATTTAACTATATTAAGTATACACTGTACTTCGACCAATGCAAGATAAAACTTGAGAAAATATTAAAAAAACTTAAAATAATCACAAAACCCGCCTTTAAGACAGCAAAAAGGCTGAAAATAAATGCAAAATAAAACTAAGAAAAAACCAAAAGTCAGCAATAAACAGAGTAAGCGTAAGGCTGAAAAGGATATAATGCTGGCAAGTGTGGGATATAAGAGGGAAAAGAAACATGCCTAGTATAAGAGACAAGCACACAATTAAAGCCATAGCTAGGGAATACGTTAGCAATGGCCATAAAAGGGCTGAAGCATTGGTTGCAGTGGGCTATCAACCTGCTTATGCTAACAGTGGGCACTGCGCGAAGATATACGCAAGAAAGGACATAAGAGAGGCTATAGAGGCTTATCAGGCTGATCTGAGAGTTGATACCAGCTATACCGTCCATCAGGCTGAAGCTGAGTACGAAGAGGCGCGTAAGCTAGCTTTATCCCTTAACCAGCCATCAGCGGCCGTCAGCGCCACTACAGGCAAGGCTAGGCTATACGGCATGGATAAGGATAACGACGTATCAGACGATAAAACAGCTGAGATAGAGGCTAATCAAGTAGAGGCTGCAAAAGAGCTAGCAAAGGCCTTAGTTGAGCAATCAGTACAAAAGCCTAAGATTAAGCTAGCTTAACGCTTACGAGAAGGGGGCGCCAGTCCACAAACGGCACCTAACCTATACCAATGCACCAATTAGGCCACAATCGCCTTCAGCGGCCTCCTGCTGCGTCATACAACATATAGTGGGCCAGAGGCAGGGCCAGGCACAAGATATAGGGGCTAACAGAAACAGAATAAGGACAGGGCAAGGGGCGAAACCCCCCAGCACCCCGGCAGGCTAGATAACATAGTGTCCCCAGAATTTTTTGTAGGATTTAGCAATAATGTACAACCCAACTCCACAACCCAAGTCAGCATCTGTAGGATGGACAACCATGGACCATTTTGCTAAGTGCTGTAGGTGTAATGGGTTATATATCAAAACAGCCTGGCACAGGCCTTTGTGTATATCCTGCAAAGGGGAATGGCTTGATATAGCTTTCAGCCCTAGCCCAGATACCAAAAGTGTGCTTTCCACAATACGCTGAGAGAATTTATAAGTAGTTTATTAAACAGTACTTAAGTATAAATTTACGCAGTAAATAAGATTTGAGAGAGAAATATGCCTGACTTAACCCCCCAACAAATAGCTTCAGTAGACTGTGGCTATTGGGCCACCCTTAAATGTATTCAATTACAGGCTGCTAAGTTTTCATTCAGTGGCCATGAATACCAGATAGAGCCCATGTCATCTACAGCCAGAAGAAGATGTTATATGAAGGGAACTCAGGGTGGCTGGACTGAGATTGAGGTCTTAAGAAGCCTTCATGCCATGATACACGGACACCATCCTCAAGGCGACTTATATATGTTCCCTACCACAGACGATGTACAGGAGTTCAGTAAGTCAAGATTCAATCCCTTGATTAGTGCTAACAAACAGGCCATTGGCAGGTTCGTTAAAAGCTCCGGCAAAGGAACTGACACGGCCTCACTTAAGAAGATAGGCGATGCCTTCTTGTATTTGAGAGGTGCCCGTCTTTCCCAGAAGATTTCAGATGTAAATGAATCTTCAAAGATGAAGGGTATTCCCGTAGACTCTGTTAAGTTTGATGAAGTCGATCACATGGACCTTGATGTAATCGCTAAGGCCCGTGGTAGAATGGGACACTCTAAAGTCAAAGAAGAGGTCTATCTATCTAACCCTATCGTTCCCGGCGAAGGCATTGATAAGATTTTTGCTACCTCCGACCAGAGGTATTGGCACAGACTTTGTACCTGTGGTGCATGGACTTGTGCAGAGAAGTTCTTTATTGAAGACCCCGAAAGATGTGTAGGTCAAAGAGCTGATGGGTCTGGTTTTATCAGATGCCATAAATGCGAGAAAGAAGTTCCTATTTGGTCTGGCACTGGGACTGGGATGTGGATTCCAGACCTTCCTAGTAATTCGGATTACATGCACGGCTACCAGCATAGCCAGTTGACATCCAACTACAACGACCCATGGGAGATACTGACATCGTTCAGAAACCCACCCGAAGGCAATGTAGCAGACGTATATCGAACCAACCTCGGCTTGCCTTATATCGCAGCTGAGGACAGACTGACAAAAGCAGACGTATTTAACTGCTGCAATAACACCGGAATGTATAGTTCCCATAAAGGCCCTTGTGCCATGGGTGTTGACGTGGGTAAGATTAAACATGTAGTAATTGGTGCTAAGATTGGCAACGACCAATACCAGATACTAAAGGTTGCCAGGGTTAAAGAGTGGTACGAGATACACGACCTTGCCCGTAGGTTCAATGTCAAGAGCGACGTTATCGACATCCGACCCTATGAAGACTCAGCAAGGGAATACCAGAAGAACTCAGGGCACAAGACTTTCCTTTGTGAGTACAAAGAGAATACCCCAATGGGGACTGTTTATAACGACAACACTGGCATAGTAGCAGTCAACCGTACAGAGATATTCGACAAGACCCATCGGTTAGTAACAACCCCCGGCATGTTTACCATCCCTAGGGTATGCCCAGAGATGCAGGAGTTTGCTAAGCAGTTATGTGGTGCATACAAAGTCCTTGAGACAAACAAGAGGAATAACTCAGCCGTATACAGGTATAAGGGTAAGAACGAACATTACCGTAATGCCCTTAACTACTTCATGTTAGCAGCAAGCGGTGGGAAGATTGCCAATGCTTCAAGAGCGAAGAATAGACCTAAATTTGCTAAAAATTCATTGAGAAAATAATGGACAATACAAGACAGATAAAAGACCAAATAGTAAAAAACTACAGGCTTGGTAAATGTGACCATAACGGAAAAACCCTCCCCAAACACATGTGGGGTAGGAATGGTAAGGGCTCACATTTTGGCCCAAAGTATGACTTAAGTAACTCAGGCATGCCTGAACGAGTAGTAAAGCTTTGGCCAAGAGATGCTGAAGGTAATTTAATAGAGGACTAACATGGCCGACAAACGAGCCCAACAAATCATCTCCCTTAGAGATCGTGAACATTCAAAGCAGTCCAACTTCAGGAATCTGTGGCAGGACACTGCTGACCTCACTTATCCAAGAGAGAATCAGATTGTAGACAAGAAGGAGCCGGGTGAACGTAAGACCCAGAAGATATATGATGTCACTGCCGTGATGGAAAGCCAGAACATGGCTGCTGGATTGGCTCACAACCTAGTCCCTCCAGGCCAGAAGTTCTTCTCATTGAAACCATCTAACCGTGACCTACAAGACGTAGATGACGTAAAGAGGTATCTCAATAAGGCTACTGAGGTTGTACATGATGAACTGTTTGCATCTAACTTCATGCTCCAGCTCACAGAAACACTCAGGTCGTTGGTTGTGTTTGGGACTGGTAATCTTTACTCTGAATACCAAGGCTTCCTGAACTTTAAGGACTATGCCATTGGTACATACCAAATCATGGAGAACTCGGCAGGTAGGGTTGACACAGTAATCCTCACCCTTAACCTCACAGCACGTCAGGCAACACAGGAGTTTTCCAACCCAGGCAAAGAAGCTTCTATGGCAGCATCAGACCCAGACAGAGCCGAAGAGATATTTGAATACATCCACATCATTCGTCCAAGGGCAAGACGCAACCCCAATCTCCAAGACAACCAGAACATGCCTATTGAGTCACTGTATGTATCTGTCAAGGATGTAGAGGTAGTAGACGAGGGCGGCTTTGACGAGTTCCCTTATAGCGTCCCACGTTGGCTCAAATCGTCCACAGAGAAGTATGGCAGGGGTCAGGGCACAGAGATACTCCCACAGACGCAGGTATGTAATCTGATGATGCGTGACCTTACCGAATGTGGTAATAAGTGGAATAACCCAGCCCGTGAGATACTTGATTCGTTTGAGGGTGAGTTCGATGCTTCTCCAGATGCCAATAACTATGTACAACAGATTGGTTCAATCAAAGCAGTTGACGATGGGATTAAAGGCAACTTCCCAATCACCAAAGACATCCTAATGATGCAGCAGGAGATAATCAAAGATGCCTTCTTTGCCTCAGCCTTTGCCCCACTCACCGGACTAACCGGAGACAGACGAACCACAACAGAGATTAGACAGAGGGTTCTAGAGTCGTTCAAGAAGATTGGCTCACCAATTGGTAGGTTACAAAGTGAGTTGTTCACTCCTACCATCGAGCGTGTTGTCATGCTTCTTCTAAGGAACGGCAAACTACAGCCGCCACCCCCAGAACTACAGGGTCAGGAGTTCAAGATTGAATATACCGGACCACTCTCCCTTGCGTTAAGAAGCGGTGAGACAGAAGCAGCTCAACAGTGGATTTCGATTCTTGGTGCAGTGCAGGAAATGAATCCAGCCGCCCTTGATAACATAGACTGGGACGACGCAATACGAAGAATGGCCAGAGACTTTGGCGTGAACGAAGAAGATATTGCATCAATGGAAGAGGTTCAGGCCAAGCGTGAGAAGCGTCAAGCTGAGATCAACGAACAAAAGGGAATGCAAATGGCAGAAGCAGCGGCCAAGGCTTACCCTGGTTCAACTAAAGCACCAGAACCAGGCTCACCTGCTGGCCAACTAATGGGAGCGTAAATGACTGAAGAGAAGAGACAGTTAGTAATGGACTTTAAAGACACCTTTGGTTCGCCTTATGGACAAAGGGTTCTTGAAGCACTTAATAAACGGACAACATTAAACAGGCCTTGCTTAAACAAAGAAGGTGAAGTTGACTTAGGCAAGCTTCCATATGAAGAAGGAAAGAGAGTCATGGTATTGTATATCCATGAGATGATTAATAAAGACATAGAAACAAAAAAGAAAGCGAGAGCAAGAAATGACAGAGGTAGCTGAAAACACGTCGGTAGAAGAACCGGTAGCGGGTGAAACAGTCTCAACAAACTACATTGGAGAGGATGGTAACTTCACAGAAGGTTGGATGGAACATGCAGGAGTAGCAGAAGACCTCAGAAGTGACCTGACGCTAAAAAGCACGCCTAGTGTAGCAGCAATGGCGTCACAGTTGGTAAATGCACAGAAGATGATTGGCAAACAACCAAATATGATGGTTATGCCAACAGAACAGTCAAGCCAGACAGAGTGGGATGAGTTCCACAAGGCCTGTGGGAGGCCAGACACACCGGATGAATACGAGATTACACATCTTGAAGAACTTGGAGAAGTCAACCAAGAAATGGAGTCTGCCTTCAAGAATCTTGCCCACTCACTCGGTTTGAGCCCAACAGCAGTTCAGAAGTTGATTGAGCTTGATGACAGCCGTATGATGGGGATGAGACAGGCCATGCAAGAGTCTGAGATGCAGGCCATGGAGAAGTGCCAGGCCGACCTAAAAGAACAATGGGGTGCAGCCTACGATGAACGAATGCATCTTGCAAACAGAATGATTGAAGAGAATACCACAGACGAAACAAAAGAAGCTTTGCTTGGCAAGATTGGTAACGACCCATTGGTTGCTGACTTCCTTGCTAATATGGCATCTAAATTCGTTGAACATAAAGTAATATCTGCCGATGTAACCAAACATACACCAAGCGATGCACTAGCGGAAGCAGATATGCTGCGTAATACTCCGGGGTATCTTAATGGAGAGCTCAAGAAAACGAGTCCGTCGAGATACAACCAGATTACGCGAGAAATAGCGGCACTGTATGCCGAAGCTCACCCAGAGTAGCCGATAGCCGTGAGGTCGGTAGTCTATCAGACTTTAAATGAAGATAAGGTCGCGCGTGCGGTAGCTTATATCGAACAACAGTAAACTAATTTAAGGAACGTAACAATGGCAGCAAGTACAGTTACAACTGCCTTTACGGAACAGTATTCCGCGCTAGTTTACATGCTCTCACAACAGAAGGGTTCTAAGCTTAGAAACTTTGTACGTAACGAGACTGTGACAAATGCCCGAAATGCCTACTACGAAAGGCTCGGACTTGCGGACGCTCAAGAGATGACTACTCGCCACGGCGATACTCCTCTTAACGAGATTCCGCACAGCAGACGTCGGCTGACTCCAGCAGACTACAACACAGCAACACTTATTGACAATATGGACGAACTCAAGATGCTTGTCGACCCACAGAGCCCTTATGCTAACGCACAGGCTATGACTCTGGGACGTAAGCTTGATGACATCATCATTGCCAGTGTTTATGCAGATGTAGCCACAGGTCAGTCTGGTCAGACAAGTATTGCATTCAAAGACGATTCACGCTCTATGAATGGCGATGGAACTATCACTAGTCTTGGTACTCTCGCAACTCCAGGCACAGAGACAATTATCACTCTTGCTAAGATGCTTGACATGATGCAGTTGTTCAACGAAGAGGATGTAGACCCTGACATCACAAAGTACTGGTGTGTAACTCCTCAAGAGATTGCAGACATGCTTGACATCACAGAGGTTGGCAGTGCTGATTACAACACCGTCAAAACTCTTGTGCAGGGTAAAGTAGATTCGTTTATGGGGTTCAAGTGGGTGTGGTCGAATAGACTTCCTGCTGATACCACAGACGGAAGCTGCTCACGTACATTCGCATGGGCAGAAGATGGAATTATCCTCGGAACGGCTGAGGGTGTCACGTCAAGGATAACAGAACGGGACGATAAGAACTACTCAACTCAGGTTTACTCTGAAATGAGTGCTGGTGCTATCCGTCTTGAAGGTGCTAAGGTTCACGAAGCACTTATGAAAATCGCTTAGAAAGGAGCTTGTTATGACTGCACCAATTATCAGTTACGATAATACAATCATCAACGGCTCGCTAAGTGAGCCACAAACGGACATTTATTCTGTTAGTAAAACACAGGAATATCAGGTAGGCACAAAGCTTGAGTATGGCGATGGACGTATCTTCAGATACAGCCGTAATGGAGCTGCAGCTATTGGTGCTGCACTGATGTCTCAGCAGGCACCGGTTGAAACTAAACTGGTTGCCATTGCTCAGACTGCCCACCCTCAATCTGTGGGAGCTACAGAGATTACTGTCCTGATTACTACTGGCGCAACTCTCGTTGATGACGAGCTTGCTGGTGGTTATCTTAACGTCAACAAGGGTGCTGCAACGGCTCTTGGTGATATTTATAAGATCAAGTCTAGTAAGCAGCAGTCTACCGACACGTTGCTTGACCTTGTTCTTGAAACTCCAATTCGCAATGCTATTGTAGCGACCGACGAGATTACTATCGTTCCTGCAAAACAGAGCAATGTAGTAGTATTCCCAACAACTCAAACTGGTGCTGCCAATGGTGTGGCTCTAGTTGATGTTGCTGCTGACGAATACTTCTGGGCACAGACAGCTGGGCCTGCTCCTCTTATCGTTGATACCGCTGAAACAGTGGTTGTTGGTGATACAGTTGGTGCTCCCGCAGCTATGGCTGTTGCCGGGGCTTGTGGTGTACGTGTTACACTAAAGCCTTCATGGGGTACAGTTATGATCGTAGCGGCTGCTGCTGAACCAGCAATCGTCGATCTTGACTTAGAGTAGTAATAACGGGCGGGGGCTTCGGCTCCCGCTCTTTTCTTTGAGGTAATTATGGCATTAACAACAGAAGAAGTTGCATTAGCAAACCAGTCACTAGCTAGGATTGGCGCAAAGCAAATGACAGAAGCCTTGCAAACAACAGTCCAAGGCGAACAGGCCAACCTGCATTTTGCCCAAGTAAGAGATTCGCTAACAAGAAGTTTCAACTGGCAGTTCGCCCGTGTACCGCTTAGGTTATCATCTGGATGGAAGACTGAGACTGTATATACCACAGACCAGTATGTATATGAGGACTCTGTTCAGTATAAATGTGCAATAGCTCATACCTCAGACGACTTTGATACAGACCTTGGAGCTGGCAAGTGGGTGGAGGTGTCAGCTTCTGCAACAGATGTATATGGAGCAGAATATGACCTGCCAGCAGACTCACTTAGGCTCTATGCAGTAATAGACATAAACAGTGCAACAGACTCCAAGCAGGACTGGGCACTTGAAAGCAATAATATATTATCAACTGAGACTGAACTTGATATAGTTTATATCAAACAAGTCGCAGATACTACAGAGTGGGATTCACTGTTCACAGAGATGTTCATAAATCAACTCGCACTCGCACTGCTCAATCCCTTATCTGGTATTGACTCAGGGGCACAGTCGTTAAGGAATATGCTTCTTGGTGAATACGCCAGACTCTCTAGTAGAGCAAGAACAATAAGTAGACAAGAAGGCAAGGGCAACTTAGCCAAACTAACATGGAATGATGCACGATTTACTCACAATATATCAAGGAGACGATAATGGGAAGCGTATTTGGCGGAACACCAGACCCAATTGAAGCACCACCAGTACCAGAGCCACCTCCCGTACCAACCGTACAGAGCGAGGCAGAAGAATTTGCAGTAAAAGAAGAACGCAAAAGGTCAGGTCTATCGAAGACATTCCTTACCGGAAACCTAGCACCAAAGTCAACAGGAAAGAAAACTACCCTTGGCTAATGAAATATACAATACTTATAAGTCAGGCTTTACTTTATACGCCGTCATTAGAAGGAAACAGGATGACGCTGTGAATATAGTAGGCACTGATACATTTGAAGTCTGGAATGACGCCAACATATTGACGTATGATATTCCAATGACAGACAATGGTGGTGACTATTACTCAGCAGACTTCCCATCTGCCATCACTGGAACTGACGTAGAGACTTATCGTATTGAGATATTCCTACAGACAGGTGGTTCACCAGCCGTAACCGACTACCCATTAGCACAGGGTGAGTTGTTCTGGCAAGATGGTAAAGAGATTGACCTCGGTATAGTATATAATTCAAACCAGACAGTAACAAACGTATATGATGAATCCGACCCACCACCCGTAACTGTTATCAATGAATCGGTAGGCAGAGTATGACCAATATAAATGTAGTCAATTTCAATTCAGGTGAAGTAACGCCAGAAATAGATGCCCGAAAGGACATTGAGAAATACACTGGTGGTTGCAGACGCTTGGAGAACATGATACCGGATGTCTATGGTAATGCCACTAAGAGGCCTGGGACTACTAAGATAGCGGTCAGCAATGAGGATGGAACATATGACTAATATAAACACAGTAACATTCTCAGGCGGTGAGTTCAGCCCCAAAATAGACACACGCACTGACACAGAAAAGTACGCCTCTGGCTGTCGCAGGCTAGAGAACATGATACCTCGTAAATATGGCAGCGTAGAGAAGAGGCCAGGCACTGAGATGATTGTGGTAGGGAACGGGGCGGCTTGCTACTATGAAGGGCCTACGCCTGACCCAACTAAGATTCAGATATATACAATGTCGGATTTAATGAAAATCGGTGTTGAGGGTACTCATCTGAGAAGTGGCGATTATGAACTAATGAATAATCTTGACGCCACTGGCTCTGGTTTTGTGCCATTATGTACGCCAGGATTACCGTTTATTGGCTCTTTTGACGGTAACTACTTCACAATAAGCAATATTTCAATGGACGCTTCTAATGGAACTGTTAGCTTTTTTAGGTCTGTAAACAGTGCTACAATAGAAAATTTAACCTTATCAAATATGGCAATAACTAATGCAGGTTCGGCATGTGCTTTACTAACCTCAAACGATTTTGGGGCAACTGCCATTACAAACGTGCACGTTCAAGGTTCTATTAGTGGAAGCCAAAACAATCAGTCTGGTGGGCTGATTCACACAACTAATGCTAATATGAGTATATGTTCAGCTAATGTAATAAATACGTCTAGCCGTAACTTTTTTTCAGCAGGCGGGTTATGTTATTTTTCTGGTGGCGACATTGCTAATTGTTATGCCACAGGTTCGATTATAAATACATCTGGAACAGATTCATTAACTAGGGTTGGTGGTTTAATAGGTTTAAAAGGCGGTACAAACAATTCTATAACTAATTGTTATTCATCTGTAATTATAAGCGGAATTGAAGATTCTGGGATACCAGGTGAGATTGGAGGGTTTATAGGAAATAACTCTGATGGTGGAACACTGACCCATACTGGCATATACTGGGATGGCGACTTAATAGCAACTCCACCAGCACCACTTAATGATGTCGGTACAGACGGCGACGTAGCAGGTATAGCAAAATCAACAACATCTTCAATGCAACAACAAGCAACTTATTCGGGATGGGATTTTAGTACTATATGGATGATAGATGAGGGAAACGATTACCCAAGATTAAAGTGGCAAGAGAACGCAGATTTTAAACAGATATGTCAAGCTGTATAAGGAAACAATATGACAAGAATGGTTCCATTTATATACTCAGCCACAATAGCCTATACTATTGAGTTTGGCCATGAATACGCCAGCTTCTTCTTTGACGGAGCCCTATTAGACGGCGACGGCGCCCCAATAGCAACTCCGTATAGCATCTCTGACCTGCCTCAGCTACAATTTGAGCAACTAGGTGATGTAATGTGGATTACTCACGTAGATTACCCCCAATACAAACTATCCAGAACAAGCCCAACCACATTCTCTCTTGATAAAGTCGTCTTTGAGAAAGGCCCATTCCTACTCAGGAACGACCTTGCTAATGACGATGACGTTACTATGACTTATACAGGAACAGAGACAGTTGGTGGGACTGGTCAATTAGTGGCTAGCTCTGCTACATTTGAGACTGGCCATGTAGGGGCTTTATTTGAACTCACCTACCCAATGTCAAGTGGAGACTCTAAGACATCTACCACTGGCACATCTACAAGCTCTGCGTTAAATATTAAAGGCAATTTTACGTTTAATACCCATGGGACATGGACTGGAACCGTAGAGCTACAGAGGAAAGTAGCTGGTAATGACTGGGAGGTATTCAGGTCGTTTGTTTCAAAGAACGATAGGAATATACAGTTCACAGCCACAGAGAATTCAAGTAACGTAACATATAGAATAGCACCGCAAGCAGGCATGTCATCTGGCTTTAGTGCAGACCTCACCAACAATACCAGCCTGACGATAGGCATAGTAAGGGTTGACTCTTACAATAGCTCAACCTCAGTGCAAGTCACAGTCCTATCCTATCTTGGCAGTAAATCATCTGGGCAAGCTATCTTACGCTGGGCTGAAGGCTCATGGAGTGATGTGCAGGGATACCCTAAGTCTATCACGTTTCTCTCTGACAGGGCCATATACGGGGCTAGGCGGGACGTGTGGTTAAGCAGGACTGGTGACTATGAGAACTTTGATGCAGGAGTGAACGATGACAATTCCTTTGCAGTTTCGATAAGCTCTGGTAATGAGATACGCTGGGTTGACACAGTAGACAAGACTGTAGCCATTGGCACATCAGGTAAGCCATGGTCAATACAGACAAACCGCATTGGCACCCCTATTACTCCAACAAACTTCACAGTAGACGAGCAGTCAGGGTATGGTTGTGCTGATGTACAAGGTATTAAGATAAACAACGCTATTGTCTTCATTGACGTTGTTGGCAAGAAGTTAATGGAGTACACATACAATGCCAATGAACAGAAATATACTACCCCAGAACTAACCTTGCTAGCAGAGCATTTCACAGCAACCTCTACCGTAACATGGCTTGCACACCAAGAGCACCCAGAATCAATCCTATGGTTTGGTATGGCAGATGGCACACTTCATTCCCTGACCTACCAAAAGGACCAGAATGTAATAGCTTACTCCAATCACCCAACAAACGGTAGCGTTAATTCAGGCTGTGTAATACCAAGTACAAACGAAGACGAGGTATGGCTATCAGTGAACCGTACCTTGAATAGCGAAGAAGTAGTGGTAATTGAGAGGTTTACTCCAAGGAGATTCACAGATGATGATGACGCACATTTTGTCGATGCTGGCTATATTTATGACGATGTGGCTACCACAACTATTACAGGCCTTGACTATCTTGAAGGTGAGACTGTGGCTGTATTGGCTGACGGTATCTCTGTGGGTCCAAAGACGGTATCTGGCGGTGAGATTACGCTGGACGATGCCGCCTCTGTAGTACACGTAGGCTTGCCGTTTACGCCTATTGTAAAGCCCATGAGACTTGATACAGACACAGGAGGTGGTTCAACACATGGTAGCACAAAGAAAGCCGCAGAAGCCGTCCTCAGCGTCCTTGATTCAAAGGATGTGTCTTATGGTGATAGTGAAAGCGATACATACGATGTTGACCTCACATCGGCTGAACTGATTAATAAGTCTGAAATAGACGACCTATTCACTGGTGACGTAACTGTTCATCAGGACGCAGGATTCACTATTGACGACCCAATGATAGTAACGAGCAAGAAAACGTCTGGGGTTACTAATCCAACCCCATTAACAGTAAGAGCTATTTTATCAAGAGTGAGCAAAACTGGACGATGATATTTAGAGAGAGTATACAAGAAGATTTGGACTATATGGGCGACAACTCCACAAGCCGTGGAATGCAGAAGGAATGCCCAGGACAGATTAGTTATTTATACACACTGGAGGACGATGGCCAGGTCATGGGCGTTGGTGGGTTTAGGTTTATTAATCTCCATACGGCATGGTGCTGGGTTGATATGACCCAATTAGCCAAAGACAAGCGGTTGATTGCTTTCCGTGTAATCCGTGATAGTATAAATAACTTCTGCGAAAACAACAATATAAGCAGGCTTCAGGCTTACGTAGAGTGTGACTTTCCTGAAGCAATAAGATTAGTTGAACATCTTGGTTTTACAAAGGAAAGCACAATGAAGAATTTCGTTGGCGACAAAGATGCGTTTATGTATGCGAGGTATATGTAATGGGACAAGTGTTGAATGACTCGGTTGGACGTGCCACCTCTGCTTCAAGGAGCATCGGTGTTCTTCCTAAGGAGGCGGACTCTATTGAGGGTATTGAAGCAACTCTTACTGGCAAAACAAAAAAGGAAGCCAGGAAAGAAGGATACTCTTCGTTCCTTAATAAGATGCCAGGGGGGATATTTTAATGGGCAACGTATACGAAACATTAAGTGGTGCATCCGGTATCCGCGCAGAAGGTACATCGGCTCAAAATATAGCCGAATACAACGCACAGGTAGCCGAACAACAGGGCAAGGCAGCAAAGGTTCGCTCTGGATTCGATTCAATCCAGCAAGCCAAAGAAGCCGAGAGGATTAAGAGTTCTCTCAGAGCTGGACTTGGTGCAGCAGGCGGACTAGATGCTCCAGTCGGTACTGATATAATTGGCGAGCAAGCAGAAGAGTCCGAACTTGAAAACCTCTTGATTGGCTTTGAAGGCGAAACAGCCTTAAGTAGAGCTAAGTCTCAGGCTACAGGTGAGCGACTAAGAGGCAAGGCTGCTAAGGCCAGAGCCAAGAACGCAGCACGTAGAGCCAATATAAACTTCGGAATCCAACTTGCAGGCATGGCCGCTGGAGCCGCTTTTGCTCCAGCTGGGTTTGGGACAGCTAATACAGCGGGCTTAGGAACAGGAAATCAAGCTGGGATGAGTACTTTAACTGGGTTTGCATAGGATAAAACATGGCAAAATTTGGAATACAACGATCAAGACCAAGACTAGGCTTCACTCCGTCAACAGCTACCCCGCTTAATATAGACGTAAGAGGCACTGGTGGCACTGGTGCTGCCGTAGGACAGGCATTACTGGCCGGTGCAGACCTGTATAAACAGTACGACTTACAACAGGCTAACACTCAGTTAAGCGAGTCACAGCGTAAAGCACAGGCCGAACTGAACGACTTCAAGATTCGCATGAAAGGCAATTTAGACCCCGATACATACCAAGCTGATTATGAACAGACCTTGGAGAGAATAAGCCAACATGCCCCCAAGAACAAACGAGGGGCACAGGCATACAATTTATGGGTAGGTTCACAGGCTCCTAAGTGGCAGATGGGCGTTACTACTGCTCAGATGGCAAGGGCTGATGATAACTGGCAAACAGAGATGTCTGCTAACATAGCTGCCGTGGCTTCAGGTACAGACCCAGATGCCATTGACAGAGCAGAACGAATGATAGCCCGGAGACAACTTGGCCCTAATCCACTTGACAAAAGCGATGCAGCGAAATTACTATCTAAGGCTCGTCAGTCGCAAGTTGAAGGCGAACTGGCCAATCTCAAGAAAGCTGGCATGGGTGGTGATGTAGAGGCATTCGATCAAGCCCGTGAACTTGTCAACCAGACAAATATATTCAGCTCTGAAGAAAGCCTTGCCGAACTCAAAGGTATTGACATGATGGAGCAGTTTGCTCGTAAGAAGTCTGAAGACCTCAAGTTCTCTCGCAACATGGATATTAACACCGCCTTTGTTGAGCAAATATCTCAAGGCAATCTTACTCCAGATATGATTGCACAAAGCAAACTTGATGACGGGTCTATACTTCCATCTCTTGATGCAAAGCCAGGTGAGGTAGTTAATAAAGCCAAATGGACACAGTGGGCAGAAGATTCATATCAGCCAGCACCCACGGAAACCACACCAGATGGCAACGCTGTAATAACTAATACGCTATTAGACTTCTCTAAATTTAAACTCAACAAAGAGCAAGCTTACGATGAACTTTTAACTGCAAGATACAGCGATAGAAGTATTACTGACTCAGAGTTTCAGACGGCAATTGCACAGCTTGAAACTCCATATCCAAAGCAAGTAGTCAATGATATGGAGGCTATAATGAAAGCTAATGACAAAGAACTTAGGTTCTTCAGGACTGGTAAAAAGAAAGACGATGCCAGAGTGAACACTGCGAATGCAGAACTACGGACATGGGTCAATTCAGAGATAGCACAAGGCAGAGTCCCTACACAAGACCAAATGTACACTCAATCAGCGGTCATTAAATCAGATGAACCAGCAGTAGAGCTCAAGCCATTGTCAGCGGAAGAGGAATCACGAAGGCAAGAATTACTTAAAAAGAAAGCCCAGTAATGCCATTAACGGTACAAGAACAATCTGAACTTGACTCACTTAACAGCAGAGCAGGTGTGTCCACATCGTTGACTCAAGATGAGCAAGTTGAACTGGACGACCTTAACGCAAGAGCTGCTGGCCCCAATGTTTTTGCTGGCAACACAGACAAAGAAGAGGTTACAACCGCAGCTGAAGACATATGGAAGATGCACCTTGACCTAGGCATACCCTTGTCCGAAGCAGAGCGTGGATACGAGAACCTTAACCAGCCATTAAGCCCACCATCACAGCCCACATCTGAGTTCACCACTCCTCCAAAGTTCCTATCTAAAGTTGGAATAAAGAATTTCTTTGTTGGTGACGGAATGGACTTACCTCCAAACCCAAGTAGGATAGAGAAAGTAGACGCAGGGATAAAGCTTCTTGGTCAAACACCGATACGCACATTCTTCAAATATGCAAATGGCAAAATGTTTCACATAGGAGATGTTGCTTACGCTGCCATCAAAAGAGTGATGCCAGAAGGTATGATAGCAGAAGAAGCTAAGGATATGACTTTGACTGAGGCAGTTGATTGGGCCATGGGGTACGACCCATCTGGATTTAGTAAAGCTATAGGCGAAATCGCAGAGTTTGCTGGTGGAATACAGTCCGCTAATGCACTAGGTATTAAAACTAAGCTCGTAGGTGGAACCCCAAAAGGAATCACTGCCACTATTAAAGCCGCTGAAGCAGGGAAGATATATGGGATCAACGCAGCTATTGCCCAAATAACAAAGGCTGCTAGTACGGTTATTAATCCAACAGACACTGAATATGGCTTTGAAGGCCCAAAGGCAGTGCTTAGGGATATGGCTGTTGGTGCGGTATTCTCATACCTAGGCTCTGGCATTAAAGGTGTATGGTCTAAACTAACCCCAACAGAAAAATTAAGGGCCCTTAAACTCCTCAAGCTCAAAAAGGGTGCTACTCCAGAACAGATTCGCAAGGCCGCACAAAAAGAGGCTTTCAAGTATCACCCAGACAAAGTAAAAGGAATGAGAGATGAGTTTGAAGCAGTCATAAAGGCTCGTGATTTACTAAAGGATGGGAAGGCAAAAGATATAATATTCCGTGGCCAGCCAGTCACTATCAAGCCTAAGTTTCGGCCTGCTTCTGTCACAGAGCCCGTTAAGGCCCCTGTGACGTCCGTGAAGGCGAAATCTCCAGCCACACCTCCCGTAGAGCCTATTAAGGTTAAAACGCCTCATATCAAGCCACAGGAGCCGCCGCTAACTAAGGTGCCTAGTCAAGAACCAGCCCTAGCTGGAGGCAAACAGGCAGGTGCCACTACAATCATACCTGATATTGTAACAGAAGTAACAGAAACAGCTACACGTTTAGGTTCTACTTTGTCTGATATTAAGGGTGCGACTAAGGAAGTTGCAAGTCGCAATATACGTCGATATACCAAGCACCTTGAATCTCTTGGCCCTGAAGGTAAATCTATCTCCAAGGACTTAAATGAGGTAGGCCAGAGGGCACAGAAGCAGATAAATAACACTGCTTTGGATACAGAGAAGATACTTAAAGGTGTCAATAAGGCTAACCGTGAACGTATTGCCAAGTATATCAATGGACGTGAAGCTAACCCTCCTAAATGGATAAAAGAGCGTGGTGATAAACTACGTAAAGCGCTAGACGTAATGCTCGATGAAGCAAATAAGGTCGGCATTAAGCGTACAGTAGGCGGTAAGAAAGTTTCATTGACTAAGACTGGCGAGGCATTCCCGCAAGTTCCTAATGCACTTGGCGAAAAGATACTCAAGCAAGCTGCCAATAAAGGCATGAACTCCCCTGAAGTGATCGAGGTCGCCCAAGAAGCCGTCAAGAATGGTACTGCTAATTCAGTAGAAGAATATGTAGCAGACTTGCAGAGGTTCAGGCAAGATCAATTACGTGGAGTTTCTGGCTACCTTGAACGGACTAGAGTTCCATTGCCAGATAGATTTATAGAATGGGACCCTGACAGAGTCCTTGAAGGTCTTATTCAGAAGAACTGGCTCTCTATTGAAGGCATAAGACAGTGGGGCGCTGACGTAAAAGGCCAGCCATTCCCTAAGCTTGCCGTCAAAAGTGAGTCTTTGCGTGGAGTAACAAATGCAGACGAAGCTAATACACTAGATACTTTCATTAAAGCTTCTTTTGGAAGAGGTTCACAGGCATCTGCGGCAAGCCAGGAGATTAGCGGAGCAGTTAGAGGTTATCAGTTCCTATCTAAGATTGGACTATCTCCTTTGACGATAACAAAGAATATGCTTGACAGAGCCCCAAAAGCAATTGCAATGGGACCAACTAGCACTTTGTTTAAGACGTTAAAAGAGTTCCCACCAATTATAAGTGCATGGATTAAGCATTCAAGAGAAGTAGAAGAGGAAATGATACGCCGTGGTGCCATCTTTTCCAATACATCTCTTGGTGAAGGATACCAGCCTGGCCATCTCTTGACTAAAGTTGCAGGCAAGATATTCTCTAAATCTGAAAGAGGCAACCAAGTGTTCCTTGCTCAGATGAAGAAGAACTCAATCGACAGAGACTTGAAACTTCTTAATAGCAACAGCGAAATATCAAAGGTTCTTGACAAGAGAATCGGCGGAATCATATCTGTTCTTGAAACTATTGGACAGTCTCCGAGGCAAGCTAAAAATAGATTACGTGAGCTTGGAAATGACGAATTAATAAGCAAGCTGACTTCGGCTGACGACATCCCTCCAGAGCTGTTAGATGCAATCCTTCACCGAACAGTCAAAGACACGGCCTTCCCTGTTATGTTAAGTACTAAGCGTAGCTGGTGGGACAATAAGCCATTCATGCGAATCTCGGCTCAATTTAAGACATGGGGTGCAGACCAAGTTGGTCATGTATGGAATGACGTAATCAAAGATTCCGTACAGAATCGTGACCCATCTAAAATGGTAAGATGGCTAGTTTCAATGGCTATTGTCGGTGAGATATACAACGTTGCACGAGACTTTACTTTAGGAAAAAGCGAGTCACTAACAAAGAACCTCACTAAAGAAGAGAATCGAAACCTCAAGGCCATCTCATCTAATATCATTAAAGATATATTGGACGGAGGCGCAGTTGGTATTCTGGCTGACATAGTCTACGGATTGCCAAATCTTTTTGGTGGGCCTACACTTCAGACAGCTAAAAATGTTGGCGATGCAGTAGTGAAATCTACATGGAATCCAAGTCAAACCAAAGATGCAATTGTCCAATTAGCACAGAAAGAGTCTGCCGCACTTAAACAAGCAATGGCTTTATTTGACAAAGTAGATGCCAAGTTCAATGAGAAGAACATAACTCAGGAATATTCAATAGCCAGAACAAAAGGCTTTGAGTATGCTTATGACAAGAAAAACCCTAATGCCACAGATAAGGCCAAGCAGAAGGCTTCACAGGCTATCCTTGGTTGGACAAAGAAAGTTCCTACAGAGCGTACGCTTTCTTACGAAATGGCAATCAGGCAGATACTTGTCGGCGACACCAAAGATGCAAGCAAACACCTATTCTTCCTCTTAAATAGGGCAGGTGATGACGCAGAAGAGCTTGCTAGCATTGAGTCTGGCATAAGGTCTGCATTAGACAATGCTTCGCCGTTAGGCTTGGTTGCTAAACGTGACGTAGGTGATTTCTTGAACAAGTTCTCTAAAGAAACACAAAGGGAATTGATTAACCTGGAAACACAATACAACGCAAACGCAGCAGAAGCCTTCTCACTGGCAGTTCGTAAATGGCAAAAGGAACAATAGATGGAAGTAAATTCTCTAATAGATGCACAAGTAGACCGTGGGACCGAAGAAGACCAGGTCTTGCAGTGGAACGACACAGCCAAAAGGTTCGAGGTCACTACCACTCCTACAGGCATTGATTCTATAACCTACGACATCGACTATACTCCCCCTTCCGAGCCAGAGGGTCTCGCATGGTGGAACAACATGGACTATACCATAAACCTATCTACTGGCCTAGGCCCTGTATTGCAGGTTGGGCAAGAGCTTTTTGTTATTGTATATAACAACACTGGTTCTCCGATTCCAAACGGAACTCCTGTGTATCCAGTAGGTGCTGTCAGTGGCAGGCCTGCCGTTGCCCCTGCCAAGGCCGACAGTCATTCTACCTTTGCTGGAGTTGTCCTTATTACCACGATGGATATACCTACGGGTACAGAGGGCATAGCTACACAGCTAGGTAAGGTCAGGGACTTTGATACATCTAATATAGAGACAACAACAACAATAAGTGTTGGTGATACTGTATGGGTATCAGCAGCCACGGCCGGCAAGCTGACAAATAATAAGCCTGAGTTCCCAGACTACCCAATACAGATTGGTGGTATCACTAACACCGGCACTGCTGGTACTCTACAGATCGACATATCCGGTAAAGCCATTGACACTCTCCAGAACTTTTGGAATGGCGTATTCAGAGAGTCGTTCGATTTCAGGACTGTCGTGGAGGACCAAGGTGGAGGTGACAAAATATGGGGCAAACTTAGACCATCAAACGGCCATGTTGACATGACTATGATATTCAGTGACGGCTTCACATCACTCCCTACAGACGTTGGTGAAGCAGAGATAGAGCTTACTCCGTCTCTGGACGACACTGTTCCTGTTACAAATTTTGTTTACATACCAAAATCAACAAAAGTCCTGACGACTGGTACAGAGTGGCCGGAGTCAGTTGAGCACATTAAGGTAGCAGAGGTTGTAGTCCAGACCATAGCCACAACAAAACTTAATGGTGCATTAAGGAATCAGAACTGGAATGACCATATCCAGGACACTCATACCAACCAAGGCCACCTGCCACATATAGGCAGGCGGATTCGCATACTTGATGCTGCATGGGAAGATGGGTGTGAGTCAACCTTGTCAGAAGTCACGGGGACGCAGATTGACGTAACAAGCGGGCAAGTAAACCAGATGCACTTACAGACGTTCCCAGGCGAGTCAATGACCTCCGGCGGAGACATTCATATTCTAAATGACCCTGACACACCTTACAGGGTTTTGACAGACCTTGACGTTCTGACTAAAGTAGGCGATGGTTCTGCTATTGGCAATGCAAAATGGCACTCTCTAGTTATCTGGGGCGTGTGCAATAAGACAGGTGAGGAATCTCATATATTCTGCAATCTTCCGTCAGGAAATGGCTCTTACAACAGCGTAGAAGCTGGTATGTCTGATGCGTCCAGTAAAGCAGTCTATTCCATTCCAAGGCAATACAGAGGTGTTGGTTTCCTGATAGGTCGGTACGTCCTCAAATACGTTGGAGGTGCATGGACGACAGACGGAGAGCCATTATCCTCTTACTATCAAGACCTGCGTGGCTTCATTCCGAACTCAACAGCAGGCTCAGGTGCGGGCGGTTCTGGTATTACGACGTTCTTAGGGCTTACAGACACACCAGCGGCTTATACAGGCGAAACCCTTAAAATACCACAGGTCAATGCTGGTGAGACGGCGTTGGAGTTTACTGACAGCCCTGTGTTCCTCAAAACAACCAGCACAACCATTGAATGTCCGACAATAGGAATATCAACTGACACAGACCTTATCCAGCTTGCTACAGACGAGGTTACTGTTAATGGGGATTTGGTAATCCCAACAGATAGTCTTATAGCACAGGCAGAAGACGATGCTATAGACTTGGCATTGGCAGGCACAGGTGCGGGTATTCACAGTGTACTGAAGTTGAATACATCAACGCTTGGGGCAGTTGAGCTTGGCACGGCCATAACAAGTGGTTTCTTAAAATCCAGCTCAAGCGAGTTTTTCAACCTTGTCGGAGGCGGGGAGGCAAGTACCGTATTCGGTGGTGGAGTGGTAGGTGATGATTACAGAAGGATATTAATCCGTGCCGATGGAGAGATTCGATGGGGAAGTGGAACAGGTGTCGTTGATACATTCTTATGCAGAACTGGTATTGGAGAATTAAACACGAACGGAGACTTCATAGTTGACGACCACACAACCACGGGATCATTCAATTCAATAGGCTCTGCTTTGTTCGGGAAAGCAGGTACAGCAACCCTGCCGCTTCATGTGTACGAGAACTCGTCATCACTGGTCAATGGAATTACTATAGAACAAGACGGTGCTGGCGACGCCCCTTTGTTCTTTTTGTTGTCCGGCGTAGAGAGATTTTACATCAGCCTGGACAATACCGATAATGCATTGAAGTTTGGCGAAGGGAATAACGCTGGCGGCGGAAATGACCTAATCATTCTAGACCCAGACGACACGGTTAGATTCCCTAAGAAAGTTAGGGTCGGCGACAATTTATCACCTACTAGCCAGTTAGAAGTCAATGGTATTTCATCCCTCGGCGATGGCGGCACAACCAACTACACCTCAATATCAGCAACAGGCACACAGACATTCAATGGCTCTGCGAGATTCCAGCTACCAAATGTAACTGACGCAGGCCCAATGACAGCAACAAACGGAACAGAAAGTGAAGTGGTTTACAATACAAGCGATAACAAGGCTTATGTGTGTACGGCAACCGGAACGCCTGCAACATGGGCCGCATTGAACTAGGAGATAGCATGGCATCAATAGGATTAGAAATGGCAGACGAAGAGTTTGAAGTATTTGCAGAATGTTTCTGTAGGGACATGCCGATACCACAGACCTTACAAGAAGATGGCACATTCACAGACGACTACACATCCCTTGAGTGGGTAAAGATGTATGTCATAAATCAGCTTGAAAGAAAGGCCAAAAAAGGCTACAATAAACTCGTATTAGACCAAAACCCACCAGATACAGCTCTGATGGAATCAATGTTAAGCAATCTTTAGGAGACATCATGGAAGTACCAGTAGAACTAGCACAACAGATCATCAACTACCTCGTAACAAAGCCATATGCCGATGTGCATTTGCTTATAAGCGAACTGGCGAAATGCAAAACAGTGGAGGTTAATGATGTCAAAGACGACTAGTGATAATTTAGTCACGGCCTGCATTGTTATAGGGACTGTCATAGCTTTGGCGAGCATTATATATGCAAGCGGAGCAGTGACTGGAGATGTAAAAGAGAACAAACAAGATATTAGTTGCTTACAGACTGACGTGAAAGAAAACACCAAGCTGATAAACAACGTAAATGGAAAGCTAGACGCAATCCCTAGGATAGAGTCTCAACTAGACAGCCTATCCACATACATTAGAAATGGCAACACAGAGCCAGTTAAGAAATAATACTCTCTCTCCAGCCCCGTCCTCAGATTATCGGGGGCGGGGCATTAATAAGGATTAACATGAACATAGGAATACTACTCTGCTCTGGCACGTCCCCAATGTCCAGAACAATCCAATTAGCTCAATGGGCAGTAGGACATAAACACTCATCTTTGTCCCACGTAGCCTTGCTGGTGAAATGCGACAAGGTCATGAAGTGGGAGTTTGGCAAGAAGGGTATTCACCTTAAACTGGGCGAGCTTTATGTCTTTGAGTCCACGACCATGAACAAATGGGCCAATAAATCTGGCGTCCAGATCAACTCTTATGACGAGTGGCTGAAGAACTACAAAGGCAAGGTTTTCTCACGTGCCGTACAAGCTCCTGACACTTGCGCCACGGGACTTTCTCTGGTTATGGCTAGGTTGCATGGGGTTCCTTACGAAAGTGGCTACAGCGGCCTTAGAGAGCTTGCTAAATGTATCATGCCTAGGTGGATAAACAGGGAGAATACAATCAACCTCCATTGTACAGAAACAAATGGAATCATACTACAGGAACTGGGGACCATGGATGCCTTCCCTACAAATAGAATGCCCCCTTGTATGTGGTGGGGCGATAAACTAAAAGACCTCATGCGAGTTCCAATATCAGACCCAGAACGATTGAAATAAAAAAAAGGGACATAACCATAGCGGACGTGTCCCTTTTTCATGCGCTTATTTATTTACACCAACGTCAATCTCAATCGGCGTCTTAGGTATCTTCCCTTTTACATTTATATCTTGTGGGGTACTTGCTGGGTTCTGGATTCTTATATCCCCAATAGCAATCCCATCGGCAGTCACAGTCTTAAACAGGCTGTTGTACTGCCTTTTTTTATGCTCACTTTCCCATTCAATGTACTGTGTGCAACTGGTGCATACTAAAAGTATACACATAGCTATAAGTGTCTTCATTTCATCTCCTTATTTTCTTTGAAAATCCCTATTCAGAAAAGTGTTCTATTTCACATAACTCATCATATATATATTCAAGGTAAGCAACTGGGTCTTTATCTGGCATGTGCTTAAGATACATCCTTAATCCCTCCCTGACTTGCCACACCTTACTTAAGGTAGACTTAGCATTCATGGCATCCATTGCTTCATCTACTTCATCTTCTCCGAACTCTAGTCTTGTTATCATTTCTTACTCCTTATCTCGCATAAAGCTGCGGCTTTGAGGTAGTGTTCTGGTTTCAGTTCGCACCCAAATAAACCACATACAACAGTGAAATCTATGTCTACTGGATTCCATGCAACACCAAAGACAGCAAGTAAGGCTTTAACGTATTCACATTTATCAAGCTTGTCCACCGCCCAATCACGCCACTTAAACGCATTGTCTGGAGTGAGGAGGATGGGCACTGCGATACATTCACGTCGCCAACTAGGGTCTGTAAATTTACATAAGCACTTTTTACACCTACCGGAACTATCTTCATCATGGTTAGCTCGCATATCGCCACGTAACACCTCGCCCAACGCCATGCTAAGTTCATCGCCTGTTAGTTTTAGCAGTTCTTGTTCAGTCATTGATTGCCCCTTTTAATGAATCCACATTCACAGTCTACCTGAATGTCTTTCAGTTTTTTACAATGAGGACATTCCATTTTGACAACAGGCGTGGAACGCAACTCTGACATAATTTTAATTGTATACTTTAACTTCTCGTTCTCTGCTTCAAGCTTTGTGATTCGTTCATTCTGTGCCTCATCCTGAAACTTATGCTCACCTGTAAGAACATCTATTTCTGTGTGTAGCGAACATACGTCACCAGCGTGAAGCTCTAGAGTTTTCTTTAGCTTCTCGTTCTCAGCTTCAAGCTCTGCCGCCTTCCCCTCCGCCATCTTAGCCCTTTTCCTGTACCTAATAGCATCACAGGTCAATTCCTCGATCATGCCCTCGTTACAGGAGATGCAGAGGCCAGCGTTAGTGCGGGCTTTGTCTTGTTTACATTCTGTGCATAGCATCATTGGAATAATCCTTTCGCATCTTCAATTCGTTTACTTGCTATTTCAAAATACTTGTCGTCCATTTCAATCCCGATGAAGTCACGCTTTAAATTGACACATGCCACGCCCGTTGTGCCTGAACCCATGAATGGGTCAAGGATTGTTGCACCGACAGGAAGTATGCCTACTATGTTTTCCATGACTTTCAACGGCATTTGACAAGGATGTTCTGTTTTTTCCTTGGATACATTCTTTACTTGATTTACGCTCCACCAGTCATACAGCTTGGCCATCTTACCTTCTTTGATTCTTTGTGCTATTCGTTTATCTGTTGGATTCTTGTAAGGTTGGCCGACTTGCTTGAAGTTTGGCTTGACGCCGTAGAAAGCAATTTGCCTGTGCTGCTTAGCTGTGTTTGAATTGTAAACCCAAGATACAATTTTGTCTGGAGCATACCCAAGCTTAATGCTCAATTTATGCAACTGCTCTCCGTAATGCACAATAACTGCCTTGCGTCCACCGATGACCGTAGAAAGCATGTCGTAATAAACAGACTCTTTCATATTGTCACGGCATGTATTGTAATGGTATTTCACGTTGAAAGGTGGGTCGCTTACTACAATGGCATCCTCTGGTATTAGTTTCATTGCTTCTAGGCAATCGCCATGTATTAATCTCATATCTTCTCCATTAATTTAGCCAACCTTTTACCTTGTGAATGAGACAGCCTACTAGGGTCTACCTCATAGTCAATACATAATCTTACTAGCTTATCCTGCACATCAAGGAAGTCCTGTTCCTTCCACGTCCCTAGAGGCTTGGGCTTAGAATAGATAAACTCATACCTCTCTGGGAACGTCTCACAGAACCACTTCTGCAACTTAGCTCCATTATGCCATTCCCTGTGACAGCTTGAACATAAGGTGATGCCATTGTCTAACTCCCATCTTAGGTGGTTCAGGGTCCTGTACCTTATGTGATGCCACTCCATGACCCCAACTGGCCCCTTACAGTGTTCATACTGACAGCACCACTCGTCCCTGGTCTTGACCAAGAGACGGGCAAGGGAATCGAGCCAAACCTTCATGGGCTTTGCTTTGAACTTTTTCTTAGCCATTATTTAATCTCCGGCGAATTAATTGGTTTCCAGTGAGTGACTTCGCCTCGGTCGCTGTCCCATTGCCAACCCTCATCAAACTCCCTATAAGAACATGCGTCTGCCATTTCATTTGTCAAGACAAGGTATTGCAGCCACCTGCTATCCTTTCTCGGCAGCCTATCCTCAACGCTAATCCAGTCGTGCTTCTTGAGTTCAGCCTCAAGCTCTGCGACCCTGCTTTGCAACACCTGAATACTTGTGTTTAATCCTATGTTTTTCTTAGCCATATCTTTCTCCTTTCTATCACTTAATGTTAGTGCTATAGTAGCTCTGGACTCTGGTGTATGTTGCCGATGACTTCGTATTCATCCCAATCATCATTAGGCGAGATTTGCCTTGAAGGTGTATTCATTCCTTGGTAATCTGTAATGTAATCCAGTGCGAACATCGCACGCATATCGTTATAGAAAACAATCATTCTGTTCCCAAATCCTTTCACCACATCCCCCTCATATATCTCAACACCATTCTTGTCCTTGAGGCCAGTGTATTGGCCGACTGTTTCGGGGCCAACCTCAAGGCAATCATCCTGTATGTACTCAGGGTAGCATGAAAAGTCAATCTCGCACTCACTTATCCAATTGTCGGCTATAAGATAGCCATTGGCCCACCCCTTGCCGTCTGTTCTTAGTCCTCTAAAATCTCTCATATTACATCTCCTTAAACTTAGTAAACTCTGGCAGCCATTGCAATTGCTTGACTCCAGTTTCTCCGGCCCTTGCCTTGTCTACGATAATGTCAGCAAGATTATTATTAACATGCCC
>Ga0180438_10002986_pt1 | contig 26372 bp, 10 predicted proteins | sample SS_ome_12_FD_132455 | JGI IMG/M metagenome (GOLD analysis project Ga0180438, IMG submission 132455) | Hypersaline lake sediment archaeal communities from the Salton Sea, California, USA - SS_3_D_2 metaG | ecosystem: Environmental > Aquatic > Non-marine Saline and Alkaline > Hypersaline >... | reverse complement strand
ATGACCGCCAACGCCGTATACATCGCAAAGTCCCGCGTGCTTAGCCGGGTACGAGCGGAGTTCGGGGAATTGATCGACTGACTGGGGCTATTCCCGGCAGCCGTGCCGACGCAAGATGGGAGCCGTGCCTATGTCCCATCATTACGAGGAGTGTCCTCAAGGTGACGAGCTGTCGCGTTTTGCTGTGGGCTTGCTGGCTCCTGACGCCGTGGAGGTGATCGGCCGTCACGTGGAGTCGTGTCCGGCCTGCCAGTCTACGTTGGCGTCGATGGCCCACACCAATGACGCTCTGGTTAGCGGTCTGCGGCGGCCGTGCGATCCCGATCCGTTCATCGAAGAATCTGCATGCTTTCGCGTCGTCGAAGAAGTGCAACGTCTTGGCGACAGTCTCGCCGAAGCGCCCGGCGAGATTCGCGGCACGCCCGTGGGAGCGTCACTGGCAAACCTTGGCGTGCGCACGGAGCTCGGAGACTACCTGCTTTTGGAGCGGCTGGGGCGCGGCGGAATGGGTACCGTCTTCAAAGCCCAGCACGTGCAGCTCGGCACGCTCGCGGTGGTCAAGGTGCTGCACGCCCGAGGGCTGCACGACTCCGACGCCGTCGCCCGTTTTCTGCGGGAAATGGAGGCCATCGGTCGGCTGGACCACCGGAACATCGTCAGGGCGATCGACGCCGATGAAGTCGACGGGATTCCTTTTCTGGTGATGGAGCTGGTCGACGGGGTCGACCTCTCGCAGCTCGTGGCGCTTTGCGGACCCGTGGACATTCCCAGCGCGTGTGAAGTGATCAGGCAAGCGGCGATCGGGCTGGAACACGCCCATCAACACGGCCTGGTTCATCGCGACGTCAAGCCGTCGAACCTGATGCTCGCGACGGACGGCGTGGTCAAGATACTCGACCTGGGGCTGGCCCGGCTCCGCGACCGGACCCCGGAGAATGAGCTGACCACGACCCACCAAATCATGGGCACGCTTGACTATATGGCGCCGGAGCAGGGCTCCTCGACACACCATGTGGATATTCGAGCCGACCTTTACGGCTTGGGTTGCACGTTCTACAAGCTGTTGACGGGCCAACCGCCCTTCTGGGGCCGCGAGTTCGATACACCTGTCAAGAAGATTATGGCCCACGTGCAGGCCCCGGTGCCTCCGATTCGCGATCGCAGATCGGAAGTGCCTGAGGCGCTCGCTGCCGTGATCGAGCGGATGCTGGCGAAGAGTCCGGACGAACGCCTTGGCACGCCAGCGGAGGTCGCCGAAGCCCTGGGTCCGTTTGCCGATGATGCAGACCTGCCGGACATGGCCGTACAGGCCAAGGAGAAACAAGAGCCGAATTCGGATGCCGGCGCATTGATGACCATGACGGCCCAGCGCGTGCCCGTTTCGGCCGGTCGCCGGCCGAGAGCACCCCGAACTCTCTGGCACTACGGCGCTCTTGCCGGCCTGGTGTTGCTACTGTTTGCATTCGGAATCTACCTTGCCCCGTGGACGCTTTCACTCGTTCGGGGCGAGGGCAAGTTGGTCGTCGAGTGCGACGAGCAGTCGCGAGAGATTGTCGAAGCACGGGGCGTGTTGATCTACGCGCCGGCCCTGAATCGGGGATACCTTGTGAGGGAAGGGGCGTCTGATCTGGACGCCGGCGATTACGAGATACCGGCGTCGCAGCCTTCCGACCGGCTGGCATTTAACGTGCCCAGCTTCTCGCTTGACTCGGGCGGCACTGCCGTGCTCAAGGTGACCGCGCGGCCGGTTGCCGAATTGCCGGGCGGGCGTGAACGGGCATTGCGCTGGTTCGAGCACGCCCTGCTGTGTCTGCGTGAGGACGAGACGCAACTGTATCGCCAAGTCTGCGATCGCATGCAGGAGTCGCTTGCCGCGAGCGACGATCCGGATGCCGTTGCGTACGTGGTTCGCACCTGCGCGCTCAGCCCGACGGCCACGGCCGATCCGGCGGTCTTGCTGCGACTGGCCAACAAGGCAATCGAGCGTGATCCGAAGCATTGGTACTTCCACGCTATGGGCTTGGCTCATTACCGTGCGGGGCGGTTCGAGGATGCGATTGGAGCCATCGAGGGAGCCGTGAAGCTTGAGCCAACCTGGGACGCGACGGTCTTGAACTGGCTGGTGCTGGGCATGGCCCACCTACAGCTCGGTCGGCCTATCGAGTCTCGCCAGTGGCTGGGCAGGGCATTTCTGTGGATTGACCGTGTTGAAAAACAAAACAAGGACACGGACCAAACCATCGATGCCCTGCCCATGCACTTTGACGACTGGCTCGAATGCCAACTGCTGCGTGCGGAGGCTGACGCCTTGATTGAATCAGCGTCCCTGACGTTCCCGCCGCGCGTCGATCTCCTGGCGCTCATCGACCCCGGCAGAGACTCCCTGGAGGGTGAGTGGCGGCTTGAAGAGGATTCCCTGGTAGCTCCTGACAGCGAGACCGCCCGCCTTGAGATTCCGTACATGCCCCCTGAACAATACGATCTCGTGTTGACCGGCCAGCGCGTATCGGGTGAAGACGGCCTGTGCCTGGGCATTCTCGTTGGCGGCAGGCAATGTCAGGTGGTAGTGGACGGACATTCCGGCGAAGCGTTCGTCAGTGGCGTGGATGGGCTTAAGGACGGTGAACGGCCCGAACGCCTACATCACGGGCAAGTGATAAGCGACGAAGAGCAAGTAACTATTATCTGCGCGGTGCGCAAAGTCGGTGCCGAGCACGCGGTGAGCGTCGAGTGCGACGGTGCCGAGATCCTCCGCTGGCAGGGGCACGACGAGCGACTGTCGCTATCGCCGACCGAATGCCCGGCACATAACCGGATCCTGTTTCTGGGCACCCGGTCCAGCTCGTTTCGGATCAATGAGATGCAGTTGATTCCGATTACGATCGGAGGGTGCCGGATCCCGTTTGGCGGCGAATCGGCCCCGGACGATCGGCTGGCTGCTGAGCGGGTGTTGTGGAAGGGGGGCCGGGTGTCCGTCTCGGTCGACGGACGAGAGTTGAGGATTGGTGACATCAACGATCTACCCACGTCCTTCGCGCTGAGAGCGATCGACCTCCGCGGAAACCACCACTTTCCCAATGCCGATCTGGGATTCATCACAAGCCTGCATGGGCTTGACTCGCTCGCGCTGCTCGACCTGGGCAAGACGTCGATCACGGATGGGCACCTTCACGGCCCGTTGGCGCTGAGAAACCTCGTGACGCTGAGACTCGACCTTACGCAAATCGGCGATGAGACACTGGCGCAGCTCGCGGCGAGCGAGTGCAAGGGGCTTCGCATTCTCTCCCTGGCGGGGACGCGAGTCTCCGATCAAGGACTCAAACACGTCGCTGGACTTGCACAGCTCGAAGAGCTAGACTTGCGCGCGACGGCGATCTCGGATGAAGGCACCGAACACCTGAAGAGCCTCGCCGGATTGAAGCGGCTCGTGCTCGGCCAGACCGGGATTACGGATGCCGGGCTGGCGAGCCTCAGCGAAATCAAGGGGCTTCAGCACCTGTATCTCGACGGCACGCAGGTCACCCCGAAAGGACTGGAGGTCCTCCGAGCGTCGCTCCCCCAGTGTGCGGTGACGTGCGAGGTTGGGGAGCCGGTCGACTTGCTGGCGGTGATTGACGCGGAGCGCGACGCTCTGGAGGGAGACTGGACCGTCCAGGCAGGGGCCCTGGTGTCGCCCTCGACTCATGGCGCGCTGCTGCAAATCCCGTTCTCGCCCCCGGATGAGTACACGCTGGAAGTAACGATTCAACGAGAATCCGGCTGCGACGGCGTGGCCTTCGGCCTTGTCGCCGGAGGTCGCCAGGTGGCATTGTCGATCGACTCTTGGCCCAATCGCGGAAGTATCACGGCGCTGGATACGATCGGTGGCCACCGGGGGTTCTGCCCGCACAACGGGACCGGCGTGAAGACCAAGGTGCTCGCGCCCGGCGAGCCGGTCACGCTGGTGGTGAGCGTTCGCAAGTCGGGCATTGCCGTGATGGCCGATGATCGACTGTTGATCGACTGGAGCGGGGAATCCAAGCAGTGTGGGCTGGCCAGCGACTGGTCGGTTCCCGAGAACGATCGCTTGTTCATCGCCGGATGCAGCGACAGCTTCAGGATCAGCAGGATCCAGCTTGCGCCGATCGAAACCAAGTCGGCTCCACCTGAGCCTGGCGGTGGCGGAGGTGCGTTATGAAAGCTCGCTGCCCCGTGGGACACGCGTTTGAGGTGGATGAGTCGCGATCGGGACGCAAGTGCATGTGTCCCGAATGCGGCCGGACCGTGCGAATCCCCCTCGAGGACGCCGACACGCCGTGCGTCTCTCAGCGCGTACCGGACGAGGGCGCTGCCGTGGCGCGGCCGAGTCCTCGCGTCCAGGCCCAACCATCTGACGGGCCCACCGCGACAACCGCACACGAAGGCGACCGGCTGGGTCCTTTCGAGTTATTGGGAACGCTCGGCCAGGGAGGCATGGGCGCGGTCCACCTTGCCCTGCACACGAAGCTCAAGAAGGAGGTCGCCCTGAAGGTGCTCCCGGCCGAACGGATGGCCGACGAGCAGGCGGTGGCCCGGTTCCAGCGCGAAATCCAGGTGGTCAGCACGCTCGACCACCCCAACATCGTACGATTCATCACTGCCGGCGAGAAGGACGACACGCATTTCTTTGTCATGGAATACGTACGGGGGCTCAATCTGGCCGCCCTCGTCGCGCGGTGTGGGCCGTTGCCCGTGGCCGACGCGTGTCAGTTGATCGGCCAGGCGGCCGTGGGACTCCAACACGCTCACAGCCACGGACTCGTCCACCGCGACATCAAACCGTCGAATCTGATGCTCTCGGCCGGCGGCGAGCTGAAGATACTGGACCTGGGGATTGCCCGGCTGTCGGGCGACCCGTCGACGACCGAAGAGCTCACCGCCGCAAACCAAACGATGGGCACGCTGCGTTACATGGCGCCCGAGCAGTGCGACGACAGCCGCAATGTGGATATCCGTGCCGACATCTACGGACTGGGATGCACGCTCTACATGCTTCTGACCGGAGAGCCACCGTTTGGGCCCGAGGACGCCTCGCCGCAGCAGATCATACTGGCCCACCTCCAGGAGCCGGTCCCCTCGCTTTGCGAGCGTCGCCCGTACGTGCCGGCCGAGCTGATGGCGGTCCTCGAGCGGATGATGGCGAAAGACCCTGCCGACCGTTTCGCGACGCCGGCCGACGTGGCCCGGGCACTCGCACCATGGGCGACCGGATGTGATCTGTCGGCGCTCGTGCGCCGGGCGGAGATTGAGCCGCCGTCCAAACCTTCGACCGAAGCGTGCCAGACAACGACTCCGGAGTACCTTGCCACGGCGACCGACACTCGCCCGGATCACGGCCCTGCCGGGACGGAGCCCGGCGGCCGCGTGCGGCAGTTCCCGGTGGCTGCGGTATTGTTGGTCGGGCTTGCGCTGCTGGGCTTGACGGGCGTTGTCGGGGTGGTCATGAGCATCCGTGCGGCAACCGACTACGGCGAGCTGGTCATCGAATGCTCGGACGCCGACGTGCAGGTGCTTATCAAGCACAGCGGGGAGACGATCAAAGAGTGGATGTTAGAGCAGGGCACCAACCGCACGACGATTCGGTCGGGCCAATACGAGATTGAGCTGGTCGGTACAAATGCCGATCTTCTGAAGATGGACAACGACAAGATCACGTTGGCCCGCGGCCAGAGCGTCGTAGCGACCATCGTACGTACGCGCGCGTCGCTTCCCGAGGTTCCCGTTGACCAGCCGGCACGCGTTGATTCTCAACCGGACGTCATCCCTGAAGAAACGCCGAGGCCCGTCTCTCCTCTCAGGGACACGCTGCAGGGACACGCGGATCAAGCTACGTACGTCACGTTCTCTCCCAATGGCAAAACCATCGCGACGGCCAGCGACGACCACACGATCAAACTGTGGGATGCCCAATCAGCCACGCTGCTGGGGACGCTCCTGGGGCACAAGGCCGCGGTGATCTGGGTCGACTTCTCCCCCGACGGCAAGACGCTGGCCTCGGCAAGCTGGGACCGCACGGTCAAGCTGTGGGACCTGGAGAAGGGCGAGGAGCGAAAGACGCTTCTTGGTCACAGCGACGTGGCGTGGTCCGTGGCCTTCTATTCCGATGGCCGCAAGCTGGCTTCGGGCAGCTACGACAAGACCATCAAGCTGTGGGACGTGGAAACCGGGCAGGCGGAGGCGACTCTCGAGGGACACACCCGTCGCGTCTACGGCATCATGTTCTCTCCCGACGGCAAGACCTTGGCCTCGGCGAGCTGGGACAAGACGATCCGCCTGTGGGACGTGGAAAGGGCCCAGTTGAGCAAGATTCTCGAAGGACATACCAATTTCTGTCTGGCCGTGGCATTCTCGCCCTCGGGAGACGTGTTGGCCTCCTCCGGCGAAGATCGCACCATCAAGCTGTGGGACGTGGAGACCGGGCAACTGCGGGACACCCTCCGGGGACACACCGGCTCGATCTGGGCGCTGGCGTTCACCCCCGATGGGAGCACCCTGGTCTCCGGGGGCTGGCAGGACAAGGCAATCAAGCTCTGGGACGTGAAGACCGGGCTGCTGGAGAAGACATTCGAGGCGCACGCTCTCCCCGTGAGGTGCGTGGCCTTCTCGTCCGATGGGAAGACGCTGGCCTCGGCCAGCCACGACCGCACAATCAAGCTTTGGGACGTGGCTTCTCTGCGGGAGTGGAAAGACGCGTCAGTGCCCGTGCCCGCGGCCCAAGTCGCGAAGACTCCGGAGGTTCCAAGGAAGTTCGTCACGTTTGGGTGGAAACCCTCTTGGTCGCCCGACGGGAACCGCCTGGCCTTTGCCAAGAGTCCAGGGCAAGGGATTCGGATTTTCGATCTGGAGAGTGAAGAAACCAACGATTTAGTCCCCACGGGAAAAGATCCGGCCTGGTCCCCCGATGGGCGCTTCATCGCCTATGTCGAAGAACCTGGCACGTCGTACGTGTCCGAGGAAGTGTGGATTGTGAGGCTCCCGGACGGAACTCCCCAGAAAGTCATGGACGGCGGCTATCCTGGCTGGTCACCCGACGGCAAAACGCTTTTCGCGCATTCTCGCAAGCAGAAGAAGGTCCTGGCCCTCGACGTCGACCGGCTTGACAGCGAGCCGACGGTCTTCTCCGAGCACCCGCGATCGTGGTACCCCGCCATTTCCCCGGACGGGATAGCCATTGCATCGGGTGTGCGAGGTGCATTGGTTGTCGTGGATCGAGAAAGCGGGGAAGAGATGCTCAGGTGGCCGACGCCCGGGAACCGCGGTCTGTTGCCCGCCTGGTCGCCTGACGGCAAGAAGATCGGGTTTGGCGGGTTCCTCGATTCCAACCTGGGGCTTTGGGTCCTCGACGTGGAAAATAGGACCGCCATCCAGGTTGTGCGAGGCCGGTACACCATGCCCGAGTGGTCGCCGGACGGAACGCGCCTGGCCTTCGACTGTCGCTCCAGCACACCGCGGCAGGTGTTTGTGATCGAGACGAAGGCACTCGAACCACTCGAACCGCTCGAGCTGCCCGGGGACCGGCCGGCAGATCGCGACTCCTCCGGCACCGCGGCACAAGGGGATTCGCAGCAGCGCCACGCCGACTCCGAACGTCTCCTCAACCCACAAAACGGGCATTAGTACCAACGTATTGGTATTCCCATCTCGTGGCACGAGGCCAAGGCGCATTGCGAAAGCCTCGGAGGACATCTGGCCACTGTCACGTCGGCCGAGGAGAACGCCGTGATGGGCGCAATCGCCGTGGAACGCCTGGAGGCAGGCTTGGTCGAGCCGCTGGATCTCGACGTGACCCCCGGGGTGGTACGAAGAACGGGCTGAGCCCCCTAATCGGGGAACCCAGCCCGTGGGGCACTGTCAGCTTGCAAAGACCTTCGATCGCCGCTAGGGAATCGGTTGTGGGTTGGGGTTGGGGTTGGGTTGCGGGTTGTTATTGTTATTCTGGTTGTTTTGGTTAAACCCGCCGCCGCCGAACAGTTGGCTGAACCCTTGGCCGCCGGTGCCGCCTCGGCCCTGGGTGTTCGCACCCGTGGCGGAGTTGAAGACGTTCACTTCCGACACGCCGGAGAAGAGCGGCACCACGGTGATTCGCACGTAGCGGCGGTCGGCAGAGACCACGGCCGTGGCCGCCATGTTGGCCCCTTCGGGCAGGGTGATGATCACGGGCTGGTAGCCCACCGCCCCGCGCGCGAAGAAGGGGAAGTTGCCCGCGGGCGTGCCCTGGCGGGCCATGGCGAGGCTGCGGGCCACGCCGGGATCGGCCGCGGCGGCCAACTGCTGGGCGAGGATGTGGCGCCCGACTTGCCGGTTCAGAGCGATCTGACTCAAGGCCGCGTTGACGATCTGGTGCTGCTCGAGCGGCTCGGCGCGGCGCCCGTTCTGAAGGTCGAAGAGCACGACCGCCTTGTCGTTCTTGAGCGATACGCTCCGGGCCTCGCGCACGGGATTCTTCGTTCGATGGTGGTTGATCACCTCGACGTGCACCTTATCCCCGGTGACTTTACCCCACACTCGCCGCAGCAGGACCCGGTAGCTCCCGTTGAACCCTTGGGGGCAGACGTAGACCTCGCGGTAGCCGTCGGTGCCCGCGTCGTCGAGCCGGGCGAAGCTGTCGCCCAGCATCACGCCCCCGGCCGTGGTGCGGGGATTGCGGACCGAGCAGACGGTTCCCGAGGGCTCTTCCACGAGCAGGTCCACGTCGGCCTCGCCCGTCCAGCTCACGACGACGTAGACGTCGCGGCACACGGCAGCGTTCAGCGCGGCTTCGTACTCTCGGGCCTCGGACTGGCGTCCCTCGCGCTTCAGCCGTTCGAGCGTGGCGGCCGCCACGTACATCCCGGTCTTGCGCACGTCGGCCTGGTCCTCGGTCCACTCCTGGCTGAGGATCCCCACCGTGGCCCATTGGATGGCCTCCAGGTCGTCGATCTGCCGGGCGGCCCGCAGGCCGAGCATGTAGGGCTCGGGCCAAGTGGGCACAATCTCAGACACCTCGCGGAAGACGGACAACGCCCGGCGCTGAAGCCCCAGCCGCAGCATGTACGCGCCGACGTGCATCAGGTCGGCCGGGTTCTCCATGAAATCGACGGCCGACATGATCGCCCGCTCGATCTCCTCTTGCGGCCGGTGGTCCATCTGCATGGCCACGACCAGGCTCTCGTACATCCAGGGCCGAGGCTCGCCGTGGCACAGCGCGGCCTGAATCAAGGCGATCGCGTGATCGTACCGCTTGTGCTCGACCAGCCACCTGGTCGTCTTGAGCACGGCCATCGGCGCGGGATCGTGGGTCCGGAAGTAATCGTCCCAGACTTCGGCCGGCTTGGCGCCCTCGGGCAGATCGACGCGGATCTCGTCAACCGACTTGCGCTGGGGGACCTCGGCGGGCGGCTTGGAGAGGTCGTCCTTGACCGAGAAGGCGCGGAAGCCGCCGGCGGGCACCTGGGGCAGGAACTCCCGGGGCACGTTCATCATGCCCATGCCCATGCCGCCCATGCCGCCGCCCATGCCCATGCCGCCCATGCCGCCGCCCATGCCCATTCCCATGCCGCCCATGCCGCGGTTGAAGGCCCCGCCCTGCATCCCCATGCCGCCCATCGACGCGCCGAAGCCGCCGTAGCCGCCCAGGCCGCCGAACCCGCCGGAGAACCCGGCGTCGCGGATCGGGAGCACCAGGTCGGCCACCGGATAGACTTTCACCGACATGTAGTCCGGGTTGTTCTCCACTTCCTCTTGCGTGGTGATCAACAGGACTTCGTCCTGGACGACGTAGGTCAGGTCCTGCTCGCGCAGGAGCAGCTTCAGGGCCGAGCGAAGCGAGATGCCCTTGAGGTTCTTGGTGATGGGCGTGTCGGTCCCCAGGCCCACGCCCTCCAGGGCACGCTTGTCGATCTGGATCTCGATGTCGTGAAAGTCCTTCAGATAGTCGATCACGTCCTGCAACGGGGTCTCGATGAACTCCAACTGGGTGGGCGAGTCGAGCGCCTCGTCGATCTTCTTCTCGGCCGCGCCCCGGCTGGCCAAGTCCATCGACTTGTACTTCTCCGAACGCCGGGCGGTCAGCTCCTGCCAGACCTGGGCATCCGGATAGACGATGGGCGGCTCGTCGGGGAAGGGCACGTGCGACTTCTCCACCTGGTACAGCGCATCGACCACGCCCTTTTGCCGCGCCACGCGCAAGGCCAGGGCGTCGTGCAAATAGCCGGTGCTCCGGCCTTGGAGTGTGGCCGAAACCACCTCGGGGAGCGCCGCGCGGCCCGGCTCGCGCGGAAGGGGCAAACGCTCCGAAACGCGCGCGGCCTCAGCCGCGGCCCCCTCCTCGGCCAGGCGGTACTCACCGTCCTTCATCAGCGCGTCGAACCGCTGCATGAGCTGGCGCAGCTTCTGGTAGTCGCGCAGGAGGTTCTCGTTGATCAACGCCCGCTCCCGGTCGGCCGCGATCCGCTCGTGAATCTCCTGGCGACGCTGCTCGACCTCCACCTTGCGGCGGCTCGCCGCGCGCAACGCCGCCTGAATCACGTCGACCAGTTGATCGCGGACCTCGGGGTCCAGGTCGGGCGCCTGCTTGACGGTCTCGAGCGTCAGCTTGAGGTTCTGGATGGCCCCGTCGGGATCGGTGCCCATCTGTCCCCGGGCCGCGTTGACCGCGTTCTGGACCTGGGTCTTGATCACCTGGGCGACGATCCGGCGCTCCTGGCCGAATGCCTCGGCGAAGGCCCCTTCGGCCGCGACCGGGCCGCCGCCGATTAGGTTCAAATCGTCGGCGCCGAACACCCCGCCGGCGCCGATCACGCCTCCGCCCATCGGAGGACCCGCGGCCGGCGGACCGGCCGCTACCGGGCCCGCAGGGGCCGGGCCGCCTCCCTCCGCAAGCCGCTTTGCCACGGCGTCCTTAACGGCCTTGGCCGCCGCGTTGTCGGGGTCAGCCTCCAGCGCCGCGTCGGCCAGCTTGGCGGCGTGGTCCAGACTGCCCGAGGCCAACGCCTGCTCGGCCAGCTCCGTGAGGCTCATCACACCCAGGTTGATTTCGTCGCGGGCCGCGACCAGGCTCTCCGCGCCGACCAGCGGCAGGCTCACGCCACCGTCGGCCTTGGCCCGGCCGAACAGCTCGACCAGGTAGGCGTTGTCTTCATCCGGCGTGTCCAGCGGCGCCGCGAGCGTTAGCTTCTGCGGGCCGCCCGGCCCCGTCACGCTCAGTTCCAGGTCGATCGGACCCTGCCCGTCAAGCTTGCCCACCACCACGCTGGCACGGTCGCTTCTCAGGGGCGGGAACCGCTCGGGATACAGCTCGCCGTTCTTGATCGTGGCTTTGCCGGGCCAATAGACGGTCGCGTGCACTGCGTCGGCCAGCTCCTGGCCGGCCTGCTCGCTTAGGTCGATCGTGCGCCCGCCGGTGTTCGCTGCCAGGGCGCCGAGAAGCTGAAGGTCCACTTTGGGGCCGATCGGGCAACTGCTCAGCGGAATCCGGGCGTCGACGAGCCGGCCGGTTAGATTCTTGAACTCTTCGGTGCCCAACAGTTGGGCCGTGCTCATGCCGTCGCCCAGATAGACGGCGGCCCGCTCGCTTTGCGAAGCCGCGCCGAAGCTCTCGACCGCGGCGCTGAGCGCCTTCTCCATGTCGGTCGAGCCCAACGGCTCCCGGCGGTTGAGCTTCTCCAGCGCCTTCTCCATCTCCGGGCCTTTCGGCGCCACGAAGCCCTTGGTCATCGGGATGGCGTGCAAATCGACCGCGATCAAGCGAACGCGGTCCTCCGGCCCGAGCTGCGAGAGCAGATCGCCCAGCGACGCCAGGGCGTCGGAGCGGTACTGGCCGGCTTGACTGGCGGAGGTGTCGAACAGCACCACGAGGTCCCGGCCCCCGGCGCTTGGAGCGGCGCTCGGCTTGACGGCCAGGCCAAAGTAGTTCGTGCCGTCGGCGTGGGTGTAACAATCGAGTTGAGCTGCCTCAAGACTCGGCTCGGCCGCCCGGCCCGCTCCGGGCAGGGCGAACACCCCCATGAACAAAGCCAACACTCCCAGCGGCAAGACGGTCCTTCGGACGACAACCTTAGACATGACTCTCCTCTCCCAGACAGCGGACGGCGCGCACCCGGCGCATAGCCCTGTTCCGGAAACGGCTACGGCGGCACGCAGACGGTCCTGGGTACGAACAGCGCCCTCACTGGTCATTTTATCCAAATCCGCAAGGTTTTGCCAACGAAAAACCGCCCGGGGGCGTCCCGGCGTGGCGAAAAGGGGCACACGCCGGTGCCGCACCCCCAAGAAGTAGCAAAACGGTCCGGGCACCATACGGTGGCCCGGACCGTAAGTTGTTTCGATATAAGTATTTACGACAAAGCCGGCAACGCGGCGAGACCGGCGATTACAGGGGGTCGAGGCCCCAGCCGGCCGAGATCGTCGCCGGCTCCTCTACGGAAACCATCGGCACTAAGTTCAGCCGGGCCGTAGAAAGCTCCGCCCCCAGACGCTGCACCACCCCGCCGAGCTCGCCGAACGACACGTCGGCCCAGCCGGCCATCAGATCCAGAAGCCCCCTGGCCCCCGACCCGTCCGACGACAGATCCAGGTCCTCGACCGTGATCTCGCTGACCCCCTCGACCCAGCATGCCGGAAGGTCGCCCAGACCGTGCCGGAACATGTCCACGCCTTCGTCCAGGTCGATCTCTTCGCGCTCGACCAGCCGGAACGTGCCCAAGAAGGCGGCCGCCCCGGCCAGATCGTCGCACAGATCCAGCACGTCGCGGCCGGTCGACTGCTCCCACTGCCCGGCGAACTCGAGCGCCAGCGGACCCAGGTCCTCGAGGTAGTCGGCAAACGCCGCCCGGCGGACGCCCTGGGGCTCTTCGCTCATCCGGTGAATCTGGCGGATCAGCGCCTCGTCCTCCGGATCGAGCAGCTCGCCCGGCATCCAGTCGGAAAGCGACGCCCGGCTCCAGCCGCCCTCGACCTCGTCCAGCTCGGCCCACTCGTAGTAGCCGTCGCCGTACTCGTCGTAGGCGGCGTCCTCGTAAGCCGCGTCGTCGTGGCACTCGTACTCGTACGGATCGTAGGCTTCGGTTTCCCAGGACTCCTCGGCCGACGTTTCGTACTCGGCGTCGTACTGGTAGTCGTCGTACCCGCTGTCGTCGTACTCGGAACCATATCGGTACTCGTCGTCGTACGGGTACTCGTCCTCATAGGCGCCGTACTCGCTCCGGTCGTAATCGTACTGCGACGCGTATCCGTCCGAGTAGTCGTCGGCGTAGTCCTCGTAATAGTCGTCCTCGTCGTAGTAGTAATCCGCGTCGTCGGCCCAGGACTCGTCCTCGTATTGCTCCTCTTCGTAACCGTAGTCGTCCATGGTGTCCGACTCGTACTCGTCGTACGTGTCGTACTCGTCGTCGTACGTGTCGTACTCGTCGTCGTACGTGTCGTACTCGTCGTCGTACGTGTCGTACTCGTCGTCGTACGTGCCGTACTCGTCGTCGTACGTGTCATACTCGTCGTGGTACCTATCGTACTGATACGGGTCCACGTAGTCGTAGGCGCCCTCTTCGTACGGCTCCGACGGTTCCCGGTCCGTCGAAACCTCGCTTTGGACGTCCCAGGCGTTTTCCTCGTCCCAGGTTTGGTCCTCGTCCCAGGCCTCGTCCTCGGCCTGCCACGAGTCCTGGTACTCGTCCTCCATGTCGTAGGACTCTTCGCCGTAGTCGTACTCGTCGTAGCCGTACTCGGGGTTGTCGTACTCCGGCTGTGACCACTCGGGTTCCGACTCGGCGCTCTCGTCATACTCGCTGCCGAACTCGTCCGAGTAACCGTACTGCTCCTCGGGGTAAGCGTACTCATACTCGTAGTCGTACGCGATGTCGTCCTCGGAGCACGGTTGGTCGTTCGAGACCGCGCCGTCGCCGGTATCCGTCACTTGCGGCGGCGGAAGCTCCTGAGGCGGCGGCGGGAAGTCGGGCGCCTCTTCGCCCTCGGCCGGCTCCTCGGCTGAATTGCCGTAGGGGATCCCGGGCTCGGCGTGACCGTAGTCATACCCGTACTCATCCTCGTAGTACCCGTATGATTCCCACTCGGCAGTCTCGTCGGACAGCGTCGATGCCGCGTCCTCGTCGACGTCGGCGTCGGACTCCGTCTCCTCGTCGGACCAGGCGTCTTGGTACTCGCCGTAGTCGTACGTGTAGTCCTCGCGGTCGTAGTCTTGGTCGTAGGAATACTCGCCTTCGTAGTACTCCTCGTCGTCGGCCCAGGACTCGTCCTCGTACTGCTCCTCTTCGTAGCCGTAGTCGTCGGTGGTCTCCGATTCGTACTCGTCGTACGTGTAACCGTTCGAGTAGTCGTCGGCGTAGTCCTCGTAGTAGTCCTCCTCGTCGTAGTAGTATTCCTCGTCGTCGGTCCAGGACTCGTCCTCATACTGCTCTTCCTCGTAGCCGTACTGCTCCGAGTACTCGTCGGCGTACTCATCCGAGTAGTCATCGGCGTACTCATCCGAGTAGTCATCGGCGTAGTCCTCGTAGTAGTCCTCCTCGTCGTAGTAGTACTCTTCGTCGTCCGTCCAGGACTCGTCCTCGTACTGCTCCTCTTCGTAGCCGTAGTCGTCGGCATACTCCGGTTCGTACTCACTGTCGTAACTGTACTCGTCGTCGTAGGAGTACTCCTCCTCGGCGGTGTATTCGTAGGGCTCGGCGTCGTAGGCGCCTTCGTAATCCTGCCCGTAGTCCGATTCGTACTCGCCGTAGTCGTAGTCGCCGGTGTAGCCGTCGGTGTAGTCGTCGCTCTCATAGCCGTAGTTGTCGGTGTACTCTGCCTCGTACTCGCTGTCGTAACTGTACTCGTCATCGTACGAGTACTCCTCCTCGGCAGTGTACTCGTAGGGCTCATCGTCGTAGGCGTCTTCGTAGTCCTGCCCGTAATCCGACTCGTACTCGTCGTACTCGTACTGCTCGGCGTAGTCGTCGGCGTAGTCGTAGGTGTAGCCGTCGTCCTCGTAGCCGTACTCGTTCTCAGGGTAGTAGCCGTACTCATCGTCAGCGCAGTTCTCGTTCTCGGCGGTGTATCGCTCGTAGTCGGTGTAATCGCAGTCCCACGGATAGTCTTCGCCCTCGGGGGTTTGCGCGAGCGGCTGGTCGGGCTGGGCCGTGTCCGCTTCGCAGGCGTAAGGCTCTTCGGCGGCGGCCGGCTGATAGCCGTCCTCCGCGTACTCGTAGCAGTCGTAGTACTCGCAGCCGTAGTCGTAGTCGTCTTGGTCGCAAGTACAGGGGGTCAGCACCGGCTCGAAGTCGGCCGCCACCCCAACGCGGCCGTCGGCCGTTCCGAGGGCGATCAATGCGCCCCCGAAGACCGCCAGCAGCAGCGATCGTGCAATGCGCGTGCACTTCATAGTCCGAGTTCCTCCCGGGAAAGGGCCCCAACGTGTTGGATGGACGAACGGTTCGTAAGACGGACCCAGGGCTGGCCTGGGCGATGTTGTTCGATAACGGTATCGGAGTGCGTAGTTTGCGATCCTTAGGTAATTAGCGAATAATGGGAACTCCGGGGGCTTCCGATGCGATGCCGCAACACAGCGAGAATCCAAGACCCGGTGAAGTTCGGAAAAGACTAAGAGATTTGCGGACGCGCTGACTGCTCCCACCCTCCGAACCACCACATCCGGCGTTCGAGATAGGCCGGTCCGGTAAACTCTGACGAAGAACATGCGGGCGCCCGAAAACTCGATACCCGGCCGGAAAAGTTCATGCCGCCGTCGCAGGGCCCGCCGCTTCCGCTCTCGGTAATCTGCCGCCGTTTCCCCTCGATCACTCAGACGCTTGGCCGGGCTCGAACCGCCCGCGTTGCCCGCACTCCGCAGACTGCCGTTCTGATCTCGCCGGTGCCGGGCCAACCCGATATGATGACCTGAAGAGCGAAACCCGGACTCTGGAGGTCGAAACCATGCGGAAAACGGCCATTCTGTGCCTTGTTTCGGGGGTGTTGGGCGCCCTGACGGCGTTGGTGCTCTACGACCCGCCCACCTCGCCCGAGCCGATCGGCGAGGCCCAGGAGCTGCCGCCGCTCGATCCCCCGGCGACGGTGCCCGGCACGGCGCCCTTGCCCGGCACGGCGCCCTTGCCCGGCACAACGGCCCCTCTCCTGCCGGCCCCGGCTGCGACGGCGCCAGGCGTCCCCGCCGCCGCTTATGCCGCCGCCCCCCCGGCCGCCGACGGCATGACGCCCGAGGAGCGGATCAACGTGGCCGTCTACGAGGCGGCCAACCGCAGCGTGGTGAACATCAACACCAAGAGCGTCCAGACCGACATGTTCTTCATGCGCGAGATCATCTCCCCAGGCGAGGGGAGCGGCGTGGTGATCGACCGCCAGGGGCACGTCTTGACCAACTTCCACGTGGTCGACGGTGCCCGGGAGGTCATGGTCACGCTCTACAATACCGAGACCTACAAGGCCAGCCTGGTCGGCGTCGACCCCGACACCGACACCGCCGTCTTGAAGATCGACGCCCCCAGCGAGTCCCTCTTCCCTGTCCGGTTCGGTAGCTCGTCGGGGCTGAAGGTGGGCCAGCGGGTCTACGCCATCGGCAACCCGTTCGGGCTGGAGCGGACCATGACCACGGGCATCATCTCGAGCCTCAACCGCGAGATCCCCAGCCGGCGCAACTACCGCTCGGTGAAATCCATCATCCAGATCGACGCGGCCATCAACCCCGGCAACTCCGGTGGCCCGCTCTTGGACAGCCACGCGCGCATGATCGGCATGAACACGGCCATCGCCAGCAAGACCGGCGAGAGTGCCGGCGTGGGCTTCGCCATCCCCGTCAACACGATCGCCCGGGTAGTGCCGCAGCTTACGACCGAAGGCCGCGTGACCCGGGCCGACGCGGGCATCGCCCAGGTCTACCCGACCGAGGCCGGCCTGTTGATCGCGCGCCTGGTCCCCGGCGGTGCCGCCGAGAAGGCCGGGCTTAAGGGCCCCAAGATCATTCGCCAGCGCCGGCGCGAGGGCCCCTTCGTCTACGAATCGACCCGCATCGACCGCACCGCCGCCGACCTGATCGTCGCCGTCGACGCCCAGCGCGTGCGCACCCCCGAAGAGTTCCTCACCGCCATCGAGGCCCACCAACCCGGCGAGGAAGTCACGCTGACCATCGTTCGCGAAGGCCGGCAACTCGACGTGGCGGTGCGGCTGGAGGCGGATCAGTGATAGCCTTGACTCCGGCGTTGCGCAGTCTTGTAGGACGGACTGTCTAATCCGTCCGGTGCAGCGTCATCGCCGCCTCCGGCCATCTTTACGGCTGCAAGCTGGGCAAATCTTTCGGAAGCGGGGGAACGTTTTGCCGGTGAGGGACGTAGTGGAAGGCGGGGGCCCAGCGCAGCGGGTGGCTTGTCTTGGGAACCCTTTCTCGAAGTCCGGAAGAGGCCCTTTCTTCGGGTCGGCACAGGAAGAAGTGCCCGTCCCCTTTTCCGACGCTGGTGCGAGAATCTCCGGCGAAGCGCCGCGATCGGCGCTCGGCCGGGCCGCAGACTTTTCGCAATCGGGACGGTCCTTCGCCAATCGCCCAAAATCGAGGCGAAACCGGGCGTTGTTCCCTTGTGCGACTTGCGTGGTGGTGTATGGTTCCCAGGCAGCGGCAACGCAGGAAGCACGGCAAGGAGAGCGACATGCCCAGGATCGGTGCGACGCTGGCAGCGCTTGTGCTGATCGCGTGCTCGATCGCGGTGAACGTATCGCGCTATCCGGTAGTCTGGGAAATGGCCACCCCGGTTGCCCAGTCTTCCCCGGCCGGCCAGACCGCGCAAAGCGAACCGGCCGCAAACGCCGACGAACCTTCCTCCTCCCCCGGCTCATTCGAAACGGGGTCGGCGTCCGAGCCTTACGAGGCGTACGCGACGTCGGACGGGTACGATTCGGCTTCGAGCCTTGCCGGGGAGGAGAGGTCGCGCTGCGCCGAAGGGGTCTGCTCGCTGGGGCCGGCGGCGTCCGGCGAGCCGTCTGATACGAGCCGGGGTGAATACACGTACGAGGATCCGTACCCGGCGGTCGACCGCGCGGCGTCGGCGGACGAACGCGAGCGGGGCTATTCCCCGGAGCCGGGGCCCGACCCCGACGAAAACCCGACCCGGTACGAGGGCTTTGCGCAGCACTATGGCCCGACGCCGTACGGCGCCGATACCTCGTCTTATGACGCCGATACTCCCTCCTACGGTGCCGACACTTCTTCGTCATACGGCGATGACACTTCGTCATACGGCACCGATTCTCCCTCGTATAGCGCCGACACGTCCCCGTACGGCAGCGACACTTCGTCATACGGCGCCGACAGTTCGCCGTATGGCGCCGACACCGCCTCCTCCCCTGCGTGGGACCACGACGACTCGGCGAGCACGTACGACAACTACTCGGACAGCGACGAACCGTACGGCTACTCGGCGGGGAGCACGGAGCAGCACGACTACTCAACCGGCCGCGACGAGCAGTACGACTATTCGGCGGGAGGTACGGAGCCGTACGACTACTCGGCCGACAGCGACGAGCAGTACGAACAACCGCTCAGCGGCGGCGCTGAGCAAGTCGAGCCCTCGGGGCCGTACGCCGGGTCGGGCAGGCCCGGGGATTCGTCCCGCCCGGGCGAAGTCTCTCTCGGCGAGGGTCGGCGCACCGGGGCGGCGTGGCCCGGGGCCCAAGCGGCCCGGCCGGTCGTGCCCGTGGTGCCGCAACGTTCCGGATGGGCGCAGGGTCCGGTGGTGTCACGAGACTCCGAGGTGCGGCAGAGCGACGCCGATGTCGCACCGCAATACGGCCCCGGGCCGAGCTCGCCGGGCGCTTCGTCGACGGGTCTTTCTCGAGAAATCCGCCGTTTGCCGCCGGTCGACGAGCTAAACCCCTTCCTCAACGACGGCTACGATCCCCCGGTGCCCGATGTCTCGGGAATGAACTATCCGAGCACGGGGATGCCAAGGAGAAGTTCGTAGTGACCGCATTCATGCGGTTGTGAACCAGCCGCAGGCCGTATTACCCACACCTCGTTACCAAGCTCCGGCGTGGGAACGCCAGGGACGGGTTCCCAAGCCGGAGTTTGGGAACCAGTTAAGGGCCGGCTTCTCGCAGCGAGACCCGATGAATCGGGTCGCTACGAACACCTTTCGGGCGAGTGCTCAGAACTGCGAGAAGTCGACCACCCTGCCGTCGGCCCGGTTGCCGAGCCGGGCGTGGATTACCGGATCGATCGAGAAGCTGACCGTGCGCACGGAGCCGTCGCAGAGGACGAACTGGCAGCCGGCGGGGTGGGGGCCGCCAAAGGCCCAAGTGTCGGCGGTGCCCGGCCGGTCTTGGCGCAGCGGGTGGTCGACGTCGGCGAAGCGGATCGAGTCGGGGTCGCAGCCGATGTACATGCTCTGGGCGTCGCCCCCGCCTTCCCACGTGGCGTATTTGTCGCGGTTGAGCCGCTTCTCGCCCACGAGATACGTGTTCATGGTCCCGTCGGTCACGTGGGCCTGGCGGACCTCGCTCCGCCAGTAGGAGACGCCGGTGAGCATCGAGGTGTCGGGCCAGCGGTGGCTCGCCGCGGCGGCGATGGTGCCCGGGCCGGCGTGGTACAGGTAGTTCGGCTTGGTGTCGCCGGCGTTGATGCAGTAGCAGGTCTTGCCGATCATGTCCACCGGATCGACGCGCACGCCGCCGATGCCGGGGTTGTTCGGGCGGTTCCAGTCCACGGCGTCGGGCCGGAAGGGGTAGAGGATCGGCCGGCGCCGGCTGGGACAGACGACCAGGGCCAGCGGGGTCTTCTCCAGCTCCTCGGCCGCGGCCTTCTTCTGCTGCGGGGTGCCGCCGGCGCCCATCTGGAAAAGGGCCTCCTGTTCGATAAAGGGGAGCACGTCGTACAGCCACCCGCCGGGCTGGCGTATGCCGAATCCGTGGTCGGGGTCGCCGACCCACTTGTGCCCCCAGCCGCCCGAAGGGTAGAAGCCGTACTTCTCGTGGTGCGCCAGGCAGCCCAGCCCGAGCTGCTTGAGGTTGTTGGCGCACTTGGCCCGGCGTGCCGACTCCCGGGCCCCCTGGACCGCGGGCATCAACAGCGCGATCAGAATCCCGATGATCGTGACGACCACGAGCAGCTCGACGAGCGTAAAACCGCGGCGCGACGTGCCCTTCATCGGTTCGACCTCTTGGGGACGGGCGTTTTGGCGAGAAGCGTGCTTGATGAAGTACTCGCGGCTGTGCCAGAGGGGAAAGGGGATGCGTGTCGATCGACGCCGAACCGCCCTACTCCTGTTAGCGTAGCAGAAAGTGCCGGTTTTCGGAACGGGACGTGGCGACCAATCCCCCTAAAGTAGTGGATCATGCCCGCCCGGATCGGCGTTGACCTCGGCGGGGACTCGGCTTACCCTTCCACCCCTCGTCGTGCAGCGGGAAGGAGATCGTAGCACAGGCGGCCCGCCTGTCGGTACGGAGGAGCGGCCATGGAAGGCACGCTTAGGGTCATCGGGGCGATTCTCGTGGTGGCGACGGCCATCTCAGGGGCGTCGGGGGACGGCTGGTTGGACGACATCCGCGAGGACGTGCGCGACCCGGGCCCGGACTCGACCCCGCCGCCAAAGAAGAAGAAAAAGAAGCGGCACGACGACGGCTCCCACTTCCACTTTCACTTCCACGACTGCGACGATGACGACGACGAGGACTCGGGGCTGTACGACATCGTCGGCTGGTTCGCCGCGTACTGCATCACCTCGCCGATCTGGGGCCCGCACTGTGCGGTGGGCGACGACCTGAGCGTCGAGGGCTTCTTCCCCCGTTTCCCCTACGAGGGGCACTGGCCGGGCTACATGCGGATCGGTGTGCCGTCCACGGCCGGGCGGCGCTTCGCCGGGCGGTTTCGCGTGGACTACGCCGATAACTTCGACGATCTCGAACGAATCGGCGGGCACCTGCTCGTAAGCACCAGCTCGCGTCTCGGGCTGGATACCGAGCTGAGCCGCTTCGAGGAGTCGCTTCACGGCGGTGCCCACGACCAGCTCTGGCTGGGTGACTGCAACGTCGTGTTCCGCTTTGCCCAAAGCCCGCGAAGCCAGTGGCGGGCCGGCATCGGATTCAACTGGCTCGACGACCCGATCGACACGAACTTCGGGTTCAACTTCACCTACGCCTTCGACTTCTTCCCCCGCCGACCGTGGGTCCTCTCGACCGAGCTCGACTGGGGCACGCTGGGCGAGGCCGAGCTGTTCCACTTCCGCAGCACCGCGGGCGTGGTCCTCTGGTCCCTCGAATCCTACGTCGGCTACGAATACTGGGACATCGACCGCAGCCAGACCAGCGCGCTGGTGGCGGGGGTGCAGATGTGGTTCTGAGGCAGTCGTTTGAGACTCCATCGCCCCACGCGCACATGTTCGATGCGTATGCTTGATGCGCATGTTCGTAGCCGCGGGCGGAAGCCCGCGGGGCGCTGCGGCTCCGAACCGCCCCGGGGAGGTGAAAACGGATTTCGATTGCCTCAGGCGCCCACTCGTGGTCAAATGGTGCACAACCGGGATCGCCTTGCGATTCCGTCCTCGTGACCACGTGACGAGCGAGCCATGAGCAGCAACATTCGGCGACTTCGGCGGCGCGCGTTCTCGCGCCGCGGGTTCCTGCAATCGGTGGGCGGCACGGCGGCAGCGGCCGGCAGCGGCTTTTTCTCGGGGGCCCCCGAAGTGCTGTGGGGAGCCACCGCCCCGCGTGGGGCACAAGATGAGCCGGCGCCGCCGGGCGACATGCTGGACTACCGCATCGAGCTTTGCACCGCGCGCGAGGGATTCGACCGCCGCACGGCCAGGACCTGCTGGGCCCAGTCGCGTGCGGGGGTGATTTTGCCGGGCGCGGCCGGCAACCCGGGCGGGCGGCCGCTGGCGATCATCACCACGCAGCCGCTGAACCTTAGCGGCAGCGACGTCTACTACGGCATCCACCAAATGCGCAGCACCGATCTGGGGCGCACGTGGTCGGCGCCCGAGCCGTGCCCGGGGCTCGAGCGCCGCCGCGTAAGCGACCAGGTCGAAGTGGCCCTGTGCGATCTGACGCCCAAGTGGCACGCGGCCAGCCGCCGGCTCCTGGGCACCGGGCACACGGCCTGGTACCGCGGCGACCGCTTGATGCCCGGGCGCCCGCGCGAGACGGGCTACACGGCGTTCGACCCGGCCACGGGCGAGTGGTCGGCGTGGCAGACGCTCGCCATGCCGGACCGGCCGGAGTTCAAGAACGCGGGGGCCGGCTGCACGCAGCGGATCGACCTGCCCGACGGGCGGATCCTGCTGCCGGTCTACTTCAAACGGCCCGACGAGCGGTGCTACAGCGTGGCCGTGCTCCGCTGCCGCTTCGACGGCACGACGCTGGAATACCTGGATCACGGCGACGAGCTGAAACACGACGTGCCCCGCGGGTTTGCCGAGCCGTCGCTGACGAAGTTCGGCGGCCGATTCTTCCTGACGCTGCGGAACGACGTGCGGGGTTACGTCACTTCCGGGCCGGACGGGCTGAAGTTCGACGAGCCGCGGCCCTGGACGTTCGACGACGGCAGCGAGCTGGGCAACTACAACACGCAGCAGCACTGGGTCACGCACAGCGACGGGCTGTTTCTGGTCTACACCCGGCGGGGCGCGAGCAACGATCACGTGTTCCGCCACCGGGCCCCGCTGTTCATCGCCCGGGTCGACACGGAGCGGCTGTGCGTGGTGCGCTCGACCGAGCGGGTGCTGGTCCCCGAGCGGGGCACGCGCATCGGCAACTTCGGCGTGGCCGACTTCACGCCCGAGGAAACCTGGGTGGTCACGACCGAGTGGATGCAGCCGCCCGGCGTGGAGAAGCACGGAAGCGCCAACCGCATCTACGTCACCCGGCTGCACTGGACCCGGCCGAACCGGCTGTTCGGGGGGCAGTAGCCGGGACGCAATCCTGCTGCTAGAATGCACGCTCTTCACGTCGTCCCGTTCGCAGGGGCGGTAGTGTTGGAAGCGCTCCGGGAATTGCTTGTAGTAACCCGATTCATCGGGTTTGGATGCGGAAACTGCTTGTAGTGACCCGATTCATCGGGTCTGGATCCGGAAAGGCGGCCTTTGACTGGCTCAGGACCGCATCAATGCGGTCACTACGGACTTTACACGGAGGTACGCGATGACCACTTCCCCGCCGTTTGCCCATCTGCACTGCCACAGCCACTTCAGCCTGCTCGACGGGCACAGCACGATCCCGGGCCTGCTCGAGCGGGCCCATGCGTTGCGAATGAACGCGCTGGCGCTGACGGACCACGGCAACCTGCACGGGGCGGTTCAGTTCTTCCAGCAGGCCAAGAAGTTCGGCGTGAAGCCGATCCTCGGGCTCGAGGCCTACGTCGCGCCTGGCAGCCGGTTCGAGAAGGACGCCCGGGGCATGAAGGAGGCCAGCTACCACCTGACGCTCTTGGCCCAAAACCGCAAGGGGTTCAAGAATCTGATCAAGCTCTCGTCGCTGGCCTTCCTCGAAGGGTTCTACTTCAAGCCGCGGATCGACAAGGAGCTGCTCGAAGCCCACAGCGAGGGCCTGATCTGCCTAAGCGGCTGTGTCTCCAGCGAGCTGAGCCGGATCCTGCTGGCCGGGGGCGAGCCGAACTTTGAGCGGGCCAAGGAGGTGGTCGGCTGGTTCGTTAAGGTGTTCGGCGACCGCTACTTCATCGAGATACAGAACAACGGGCTCGAGGTGCAGCGGGTCGTCATGGAAGGGGCCTGCAAGCTGGCCGACGAGATGGGGTTGCCGCTGGTGGCCACCAGCGACGTCCACTACGTGGCCGCCGAGGACCACGACGCCCAGGACGTGCTCTTGTGCGTCAACACGGGCAAGTTCCGCACCGACACCGACCGGATGAAGATGGAGAGCCGGGAGTTCTATCTCAAGAGCCCGGAGGAGATGTACGCGGCGTTTCCCGGGCGCGAGGACGCGGTGGCCCGGTCGCAGGAGATCGCCGACAGCGTCGACATCCAGCTCAGGCTGGGGCGGCGACACTTCCCGGTCTTCACGCCGCCCGAGGACAAGACCTCGCAGGACTACCTTCGCGAGCTGTGCATAGCCGGGCTTAAGGAGCGTTACGCCGACGATCCCCGGCGGTGTACCGGCGGCGAGCTGGCGCTCGAGGTCACCGAGCGGCTCGAGCGGGAGCTGGGGGTCATCGACAAGCTGGGCTTTCCCAACTACTTCCTGATCGTGTGGGACTTCGTGCGCTTCGCCCGGGAGCAGGGGATCGAGGCCACCGCCCGGGGCTCGGGCGTGGGGTCGCTGGTCTGCTACGCCCTGCACTTAAGCCACGTCTGCCCGCTTCAGTACGACCTGCTCTTCGAGCGGTTCCTCGACGAGAACCGGCGCGAGGCCCCGGACATCGACATCGACTTCGACCAGCTCCGGCGCGGCGAGGTGATCCAGTACGTCAAGGACACGTACGGAGTGGATACGGTTGCCCAGATCGGCACGTTCGGCACGCTGGCGGCCCGGGCGGCGATCCGCGACGTGGGGCGGGCCCTGGGGTTGCCCATCCCGCGGGTCGACGCCGTGGTGGCCAAAGTGCCCGAGCAGCTCGGCATCACGTTGGAGAAGGCCCTCGAGAAGAGCGACGAGCTGAGGAAGCTCCGCGACAGCGACCAAGACGTGCGCGAGCTGCTGAACCTGGCCGTGCAGATCGAAGGGTTGGCGCGCAACGTGGGCACCCACGCCGCGGCCGTGGTCATCGCCGACAAGCCGCTTGTGGAGTACGTTCCCGTCCAGCGGATCCAGAACAAGGAGGAGATCATCACCCAGTGGGCCATGGCCGACGTCGAGGCGGCCGGGCTGCTGAAGATGGACTTCCTGGGCCTGAGGAACCTGACGATCCTCTCGAAGGTGGTGGCCCTGATCGAGCAGACCACGGGCGAGCGGGTCGATCCGTACCGCTTCCCGCTGGACGACGAGGCGACGTTCCAGCTCTTCTGCCGTGGTGAGACCAAGGGAATTTTCCAGTTCGAGAGCGGGGGGATTCGCGATCTCTTGACGCGGATGAAGCCGGACCACTTCCGCGACATCATCGCCACGAACGCCCTGTATCGCCCCGGCCCGCTCGAAGGGGGCATGGTCGACGACTACATCCAGGTCAAGCACGGGCGCAAAGAGGCAGAATACCCCCATCCCGTGATGGAGGAGGTGCTCGAGACCACCTACGGCGTGATGGTCTACCAAGAGCAGGTGATGCGGATACTGAACCGGCTGGGCGGCATCGAGCTGGCCAACGCCTACACCTGCATCAAGGCGATCAGCAAGAAGAAGCTCCCGACCATCGCCAAATTCCGCGAGCAGTTCATCGAAGGGGCGCACGAGAAGGGGCTCACGAAGAAACGGGCGGAAGAGCTGTTCGGGATGATCGAGAAGTTCGCGGGCTACGGGTTCAACGCGTCGCATTCAACGGCCTACGCCCTGATCGCCTACATGACGGCCTATCTCAAGGCCCATTACCCGATCGAGTTCATGGCGGCCCTGCTTTCGAGCAACATCTCCCACCGCAACTTCAAGAAGAAGGACTCGGTGGTCGAGCACCTCGAGGACTGCGCTCGCATGCACATCGCGGTCGTCCCGCCGGACGTGAATGCCAGCGGTACCGAGTTCACGGTGGCCGGGGGGAAGATCCACTTCGGGCTGTCGGCCATCAAGGGCTGTGGCGAGGGGGCGGCCACGGCCATTGCCGCCGAGCGCGAGAAGAACGGCCCCTACCGCAGCCTGTTCGACTTCTGCGAACGGCTCGACCCGCACGTCGTGGGGCGCCCGACCATCGAAACGCTGGTCAAGGCCGGGGCGTTCGACTCGTTCGGGGCCAGGCGTTCGCAGCTCTGGGCCGTAGTGGATCGGGCGATGCAGTCGGGGGCCGCCGCCGCCGCCGACCGGCGCAGCGGCCAGAAGGGGCTCTTCGCCGACCTCGACGACGAGCAGCCCGACGAGCCCGAGGACCTAAACCTCCCCGACCTGCCCGAGTGGGAGGAACGCGACCGCTTGGCCAAGGAGCGCGAAGTGCTGGGGTTCTATCTCTCCAGCCACCCGCTCGACGAGCACCGCGAAACCCTGGAGACCTACCGCTCGCACACCACCGCCGATCTGCCGAACCTGAAGCACCGCAGCGAGGTGACGCTCGGCGGCATGATCTCGGCCATCGCCCTGAAACACACCAAGAACCCCAAGCCGGGCAGCCCCAGCCGATACGCCATGTTCGACATCGAGGATACCGAGGGGATGGTCCGCTGCATCCTCTGGCCCGACCAGTACGTGAAGTACGGCGAGCTTCTCGCCGGCGACGCGATTCTCTTCGTCCGCGGCGCGGTCGACAAACGGCCCGGCAGCGACGACGTCAACGTGATCGTCAAGGAGCTGATTGCGCT
>Ga0180438_10002985_pt1 | contig 26377 bp, 53 predicted proteins | sample SS_ome_12_FD_132455 | JGI IMG/M metagenome (GOLD analysis project Ga0180438, IMG submission 132455) | Hypersaline lake sediment archaeal communities from the Salton Sea, California, USA - SS_3_D_2 metaG | ecosystem: Environmental > Aquatic > Non-marine Saline and Alkaline > Hypersaline >... | reverse complement strand
GGTTTCCCGGCTCATCTCGACGAGAAGGATGTCATTCGCGGCCAATACGCCAAGCGGCTTGATGTCCTCGATACCGGCCATGTCCTTCAGGATCTGGTAGTAGCTCTTGCCCGTGTAGGCGTGGGATTGCCGTAGGTCGTTCCACTCGTTCGCGTGGACGTACAGCATGTACGGTCCCCAGTGCCTGTCGTTCTCAAGCTCGGCGATCAGAAGCCGCACATCGGCCTCGCAGCCGGCGATCGTGCCCGTCCAGTTGCCGGTCAGGGTGCTGATCGCGTTCGAGTTCGTGTACGTCATGTAGCCGTACAGCGAGTTGCCGCCTGACACGACGGTCGACCCGTTGACAAGCGTGTCCTCGAGCTTCTCCACGACCTTACGCGTCGCTTGGGCGACCATCGTCGTGTCGAGCGGAGTGCCCGACCGCTCCATCGCAGCAAGCTGCCGGATCGGAATCCGGAAGTCGCAGTGCGTGATCGGAATGGGCACACCCGTCTCCCCGAAATCGAGAGCGTTCTCATCGCCGGTCGACGTGCCATCCATGTCTTGCCGTGCGGTCAAGCCATCCGACGCATTCTGCCAGTAGTCGTAGAGGATGCCGAGACCACCGAGGTCACGGGTAAACCCGCGCGATTGCAAGTCGGCGATCGCGTTCAGGCGCTGACCAGCAACCTCTTGCACGGTGTTGTCAATGGCGATCCATGCGTTCTTCGGGAGCGTTGCGTTCGTACGGAGCGCGCCAAGATTCCACCCATTCGACCGGAGAATCCTGAGCACATTGTTGGACCCGCCCAACAGCGCTTCCGTCGTCCCAATCTGTACATCTCCGACTTGGTAACTCATCACAACACCTCCACGATGACCTGCGTCAGACCTGGGTCCGCCGCGATCGTCGCAGCTTCCATGACCACGGCCATCGCCTCGCCCACAATCGGGGAGGCCGCATAGATCAGGAACCCGGCCCCGTCCGAGACCAGCTCATTCCCGACCGCCAGCGTCGACAGAGCCGCCGCCGTCGCGTAGACCATGACCTCGTCACCGCGCTGAGGCACGATGAACGGCATCTGGTCGCCGCTCGCGTACGTTCCGTCCGACGGGATCGTGCCGCTCTCGACAACGACCCGTAGCGTCGGGTCAAGCGTCGCCGACAAGACCTGGATGCGCGTCGAGCTTGCGTACTCGACCGCCATGCCTGGCAGGCAAGCCGCGTCCATGATCCATTCCTTCTGGATCGGCCCCTCGGGGGTCGACCGGACAATCACCGACTTCTGTGTCGCGTGATGCTGTGCCATCGCTACTCACTCTCCTTCTTCGCCAACAGGATCGCCGGCGCTTGCGGAATCTCCGACCCCGAGCCGCGCGGGACGCCTGCACCGACGTAGCTGCCCGGCTCGAAGTTGGCTACCAACTGAGCGAGCATCTCGATTGAGGCACCTTCCAGCGTCTCCTTACTGACCGTGCAGCGTTCGTTCGCGACCAACCGCGCGACGAGGCTGTTCCGCTTCTCCGTATCCTCAGCTTTCTGGTTCTTCACGAGCGCGGCGATCTCGCTGAACTTCACGCCGTCGATCTCCGTGTCGCCGTCGATCGAAGCCGAAATCTGCAGCGGCTCATCCAGGGGTCCGATAGGGGCAGCCCCCTCGATCATGTTCGCACCCGATTCGGCTTGCGGTTGAGCAGGCTCGACCGCCGGGGCCGCTGGTTCCGCCGCGGGCTCAGCTGATTCGGCAGGCTCGCTGTGCTCCACCATCCACGCCAGTTGCCCGTCGCCCAGATCCTTGTACAGGTCCTCAGCAACGCCTCGCTCTTGCAGCGTCTTCACCATCTCTTCTCTGTCCATCGTGTTCACCCCTAGGGTCCGAAAAAACGCGCCGATCTTCTGCAGGATCGACTTCTCACAATTCGCCGACTGTGTCGCCATCGTGAACTCCTTCTCCAACAGTGCCCGTGCCTTGTCCTGCGCGGACTTCTTCGCCGCCGCCGGTATATCTGCTTGTGCGCCACGACCGCCGATAACGGCACGCAACGCGTTCTCGTTCAGCTTGTCCGTGCTCGGGTTGACCACCGGGAAGAACATCAGGTTCCGCGTGTCCTCCGCCGACGCCTCGCCAAGCAGCGTCTTGCTAGCGATCCACGACTTGACCGCTCCTGGAAGATCAGCCACGCGCGAACTCTCCGGCCTGTCGCCGCCCGTGTGCTTCACGTAGCCGTCAATCATGTCGGAGAGCGTCGGCCCTTCCCACGACGTGCTCTCCTTGCCGCTGTAGGATGGCGTGCGTGCTGCGCTGCGGATGTTTGCGGCAAGCGGCGTATAGGTCACCTTGCGATCGACCTTCATCGGTTGTCCGGAGAAGACGATGGTTTTGCCGCTGAATCCATAGCCTACGCGGAAATAGGCATCGGTTTTCCCGTCCTCCGATCGAAGGTTGTACACGACCGCATCCTCATAGAGATCGGAAACGTACAGGAATCCTCCGTCTGCCGGCATGTACTGTTCTCGCAACGCCGTCTCAAGCGCCCGCGTCCTATCCTCGAAACTCTCCCCCTCTCGCAATTGAACTGTCAGCATGGTCTGCTCCCTCTCGTTGATCCTCGGCGCACCGCATCCATCCGCCCACGAGCACGCACCGATCGCAGATGGAAGCAGCGCGATGTGATCCGGGCGGATGTTGTGCTGGACCACGTCGTACGGGATACCATTCCACGTGCCGGGCCGCTCCTCTTCGTCGCAGATATATCCCGTCGAAACCTCAAGTGGATCACCAGCCTGCAGCGTGCGCAGCGCCTTCTCCGCCTCACCGCCCATCTCAAGCGCACGCTCGACGTCGACCCACAGCTCGCCCTTCAGCTTGTCCCCATCGTAGTAGGCATGGTAGAAGCGCCCGCACACGTTCTGCTCGATGACCGCAATGTCAGTCGATGAGATCGGCTCGTCCCCGCGCATCGGGTGCCCAACCGGGATGGGAATGTCATCCCACTGAACCGGGAGGACCTTGTGCAACTCGTCCGCCGTCAACAACGCGCTGTTCAGCACTCCAGCACGCACGGCAACGACGGGTGCAACGAGATACGTCTTGCCGTTGACGACCTCTTCGCGTACCTCCGCCGTGACTGTCTGTAACGTTACTAGCTTCATCTTCCCGCTCTAGCCCCCGCCGTCGTGGAAAGCCTATTTGCTGATCGCGATTCCGCCCATACGACCGAATACGGTTTCCCATTCGACTTCCTGCACTTGCGATCTTTGCTGCGATAGCGCCTTCCTGATGCACGGTAGGCCGCGCACTTGACAAGATTGCGCCCGTGCTTCTTCGTCCCGCCAGACTTCTTTTGTGCTTTCATCTCACACCGCCGGTGCCCACGCGCAGGTGCAATTCGGATGAGCCGGCAGCAACCCACGTGCCTCTTCAAGCGTGTACGGAGAAGCACCCGCGCCGTCCGGGCAGACGCCCGTCGGGCACGGTCCGCCGCCGTAGATCCAGTCAACCTTTTCCACCTTGAAGTCCGTGTATCGATTCAGCGTTGCTTCGTCGAACGCCCGCGCTGTCTCCGTTCGCGCCAAGGTCCGCGCCCTGGTCAGGCCGATCTTCCTCACGCGCCCGTTTCTGCCGGCGAGGTCGGAGGCGATGGCGCGGGGATTCTTGCCCTGCGCCAACCCGTCGGTGAGCACCCGCGAGATCTGTTGATCCATCGCCCGTGTTATCCCCTCTAGCTCTGCGAAGTTGCGCGTGTACAGCATCCCAAGTGCATCGGCGTGGAATGGTCCGGCAAGCGTCACGCCGATGGCCGTGTCGGCTGCCGCGGGGATCTCCAAACCAAGTTCCCTCATCTTCTTCTCCGCCCACTCGGCACCCTTCGAGTAGCTGCGCTTCACGTAGATGTTCTGCCAGCCCGTGTGCTTCACGGTCGACCGACCTTCGTAGCTAATGATCTCCAGGATTCCCGCGTCCTCTTGCTTGGCAAGCCACGTCATGAACGCCTGCACCTTTTCCGCCGCGTGCGGATAGTCGTACACGTCAGCATTCACAGCCATCGCGGTACGGATCTTCGTACCCCCGAGGAATCCTTCGTCGACGATCTTCGCGCGGATCTGCTTCTCAAGCAGCCCGAACCGCTTGACCATCTCCGCCTCGTACTGGTCCTGTACGGGCTTGAGGCGCAGGTTTAACTCGCGTTTAGCAAGGGCGACTAGTTCTGCAATCTGTGCGCTCATTCCGCAGACCTCCCTCGCAACTTCGCGAACATCGCGGCGACCTCTTCGTCGCTCTCGTCAAGCTCCTGGACGGTCAGAGCAACGCCCTCCGGCTCGGCCGGTTGTCCAACCATCTCGCGTAGCTCTGGCACCGTAAACAAATCCATCGGCTGTCCCGCGCTGACCTTGTGAATCGCCTCGGCCTTCTTTTGGTAGACCTCGGCTTGCTCCTGATCCGTCAGGTAAAACAGGTTTGGCCACTCAACCTCGTACTGCCCGTCCTGCGGTGCGTCCAGCGCCCCGATGTCGATCAGGCGGTCGATCAGCGCCTCCAGGATGTTCGGCCCCGCAAACTGCTCTTGCCGTTCGGCGATACGGCCAAGCCAGTTCGCCTCGTCCTGAGACGACGCGAGCTCCCCGCGCTCGCTCCCGAGCAGGATGCGCTGCGGAATCCCCGTCTTGCCGGAGACGAGTTGGATAAGCACCTTGAACACGTTGCCGGGATCCTCTGGCGTGGCCCCGATCTCTTTCCAGTCGATCCCCTCCGAGCTGATGAGCCGCTGCAGGTTGTGGATATAGCTCTGCCACTCTTCCTTGACCGCAGAGCGCCCGCCTGCAGTCATCTCGAACCCTTCCTTCGGCTGCAGCACGTACCCTTTGACGACGTTCTGCCAGAATGCTTCAGCCGAGCTGCCCACCACCTTATCCAAGTCCTGCAGGTAGTTGTACACCTTCTGCAATCGGGGTTCGCCGAACACTTCGTTCTCAAGCAAGCCCTCGGCAATGTGGATGATCCGCGAGTGGTGGACGGCCCGTATCCCGATCCCGCTTTTCATGCCCTCGACCACGTTGCTCTTGAGGTCGATGTTGTACGTCTCCGGTCGGCCGAAGCGCGGGCTGTTGACGTTTGTGTCATGGGACCGGATGTCCGCGTAGACCTCGCTGAACGTCGAGAGGTAGATCACGTCCTTGTTGCTCCCGACTCTCTCAAGCGGCTCAGAAAGTTGACCGTCTTTCGTGCCGATCAGAATCACGCCATACCGCCCGATTCCAGAGAGCCGATCCGCCCGCTCTAGGTACGAGTAGATCTTCAGACGATCGCGCAGCTCGATCCAGCCCTTCATGAACTTCGACTTGCCTTCGGACCCGTCGGTGACGACCGGGCGCCGACGCCACGTTGTCTTGGCCGGCGCGTCTACGATCGTAGAGGCGAGCCCACGCCGGTTGTAGTAGGACAGGTATTGATCGAGCGTCGGGTCTTTTGTGTAGCCGAGGTTCGTGTCGATGTCACGGTCGCCGCCGAACTGGTACCCCGCCAGATGTGAAAGGATTGACCGACTCGCGATCGTGCTGGAATTGACAGCCAAACGCTGATTCCGACGTACATCGTCGGCTGTCAGCGGCGTGAATCGCCCACGTGAGTCGCGGCCCATCGGTCCCCCTCAACAATGAAAGCGGCCCTGACCACCCGCGCTCAGAGCCTATTGCATTGCGCGTTACCTCAATCTAGCAGGGGGAGCGCGCCGCGTCAACGGATTGGGGCTAGGAAGTTGTTTCCATTTGTCCCTTCGCGACGTCAACTCCAGGAGATGTAACAGCCCAATCAGGCGGCACCTCGAACACTCGCTGTTCTATCTTCTGTTGTTTGCGCTCGGCCCTGAATCCGCATTGCGGGCATACAACTCCTGGAATCGACGGATACGTCGTGTATTCAACATGCGTCAACCTCGCTCCGCAATTCGGGCACATATCCTCAATCATCACGCACTCCTTGTCGCCATTCATTTCACCTTCCCGCTACCATATCAACCATCCGCCCGAGCAAGCCCCGCTTCCCCTTCGCGCACTTCGGGCAGAGCATCCCGCTGCTCTTCGCGCCGACAATGGAACTCGCCCTATGACCGAGGTCCTTCCGCTTGATCTTCTTCCCGCACTTGGCACACGTCGCGACTTCCTCGTTCGCGCGTGCTGGCTTCATGCCAACGCCGACTCGCGGTCCTCGCTTCGCTAGGCGCATCATTCCGACTCCTTTCTTTCAACGATCTCAAACCGCACGCGCACCGTCATCAGCGACCATCGCGGCTTCCTGGAATCCTGCTCCTTGCCGTCGTACTTCCCGTGATCGCCCCACGCGGCCATCGGGTTGCACCGCGTGGTTGGATAGCTACCAGTCACCTGACCGCAGTCTTCGTCCATGCGCAGCTTTTCACTGTTCCTGGAACACTTGCGAGACAACCAGTCACGATGCGACTCGTTACGAGTAGATCGTGATGCCCGAACTCCTCATTCCCATGCCCGGCCACCGTGTCCGCATCCCAATCAGCACCGACTCCATAGACGCCATACTCCCGATCAAATTTCGCGCGGATCAGCCCAAGCAGCGCCTTGCCGATACTCTGGAACACGCAACCCCCTCGGTAGCCTCTCTCCGGCTCACGAATGATAGCCCAGTGCGGATCGCTCATCATGACCACGGCGTTATGTAGATAGGCTTCCGAAGGTGTCAATCTCCCTAGCTTTGCATGCCGATCGCCAAGTTCCTCGTGGTGCCTGTCGTACACTTCGCGCGGCCCAATCGTGTAAATCAATCGTACACCTCGTAGAACGACAGCGGCATCCCCCACTTCTTGCTGTAGGCCACGCGCATCTCGACGCCGCGGTACGTCACGTCCCAGATCGTGACGGTGCGCGACTTCACCTCGACGCAACGGCCCTCCCCGCTCCGGATCATCTCGGAGATCACGTCGAGGTCGGCCATCGTCAGATACTGGCCGTACCGCTGCCTGGCACGGCGTAGCGCGTGCATTCTCCGCCCAGCACGCAGGTCGCGGTTCCTGAGCGTGTGGCGCTTCGAGCGGCTCATGCTTTGCCGTCCATCGCGAGGACGAAGGCGCGGGTGATGGCCTTGGGCGCTGATTCGGCATAGACTGTCGGCTTGCCCCCTCTGAACTCCGCCCACCAACTATCCCAACAATGCCGCGTATTTCCAACCTGGAAGCGCAACGCATTTTCGCGGACCGACTCAACCAACTCCCACGCCGCCGCGATGTCGTGACAGTAGTTGGGCAACCCAGATGCCGCGCGGCCATCATCCGTATGCCAGTGGACCGCCCGATTGACCTCCTCGACGGGTACGCGACGACCAGACGAGAGCTTCCGATCCAGTTCCGTGTCATACCACATCTCACCGTCGGGCTCAGAATGAAACATCAGCCCGACCGGCATCCCCGCGTCTGGCTGTTCGGGCGGTCTCCATCCATCGAGCCGGGCTGCTGTGCTGTTCAGCTCCTCATCTGACATCGCCATCACTTCATCACGCGTCATCCTCGCCTCCTTATCCAGCGCTACTCCCGAAGAACTTCCCAAGCCGCTTGCGCAAGTCGCCCGATTCGCCATCACCGACGTCAACGTGTACCCCGAACATCGCGAATCCAACGGCAAGCTGCTTGATCCCGGCAAGCGTCTTTTTCACGGCGTCGTCCATGAGCACCGATCCGAGCTGCGCCCCCTCTGGATTCTCTCTTGCGATCTCCGCGAGCGCCTCCCACAACTCGCCCTGCGGTCCATTCGGAAAGAAGTTCAGCGCCTCGACCGCTGTCTTGAACCGACCAGATACCTCTTCCACAAGCTGTTCCTTGTTCACGTCATGCCTCCTCAAGTACTTCGCGCGCCCGCCCGCATTTCAGCATCAATCTTGTCCCCCTATCTCAATCAACACGTGTCGCGATGGATCACGCAGGAACCGCCGCCACGCTTTCCGCCTGTCGTGTGCATTCCCTCCCGGTTTCCGCCATTGCGTAAGGCCGAGCCCGAGCCTTCCGACGGCAGGCCGTTTGCTCCGCGCCCGCCACCATGCAACCGCAAGCCGTAGTCTCCGTTTCATATTGCCTCCTCACCACACTCCGACCGGCTTCCGTTCCTTCCGCGTTTTCGCCAGATCGAACAACTCCGCAAAGCCGTGCACCACCGCATCCAGCTGGTTCGGTGACGGCATCGGCGGCCCAGTATATGTCGTCAACTCCTTCTCGAGCTGCGTGAACACACCAACATGGTGGATCCTTCGCTGAGAATAGAGCGCGGAAACAGGCTCCGCGCGGCCCTTCTTCGATTCCGACGCTGTGATGCCGTGGTAGGACACGTCGGGGTCTCGCAACCGCACAGCTGTCTCAATCCAGTCACCGCCCTGATTGTCCTCTGCAACGACGGCCCCGGCACCGTATCGATGATAGGCGTCGATCACGATCCGCGTCGCTTCGTCCGGCGTGTAGATCCCTGAGAGGTTGTCACGCACGTAACCGTGCTTCGTGTCAAGCTCACCGATGGTCGATCCCTCGCCCGAGGCGTAGTACGGAGCGCCAACGGAAAGCACATAGATGCCGTGCTCGTCACTCGTCTTCTTTGATGTCGTCGACGGGTCCCACGAGATCGCCGTCCTGTAGAGCTCGGGCATCTGTCCCTCGCCGATCCGCAGCGCATCGATCAGGCCAAGCTTCCACAACGCGCCCTCGACGTCTGGCGTCGGTCTCTGCTGATACTGCGCGAGCCAGATCCTCTCACTCGCCAGCAAAGCGCGGATCTGAGCCAACCGCTTCTCGTTGAACCGCCACGGCCATAGCGCCGCACCTTCTTCGCGTCTGAGTGGATCGTCTTCCCCCGCGATCGCCGGGAACTCAACCATCTCCCACACAAGCCCGCTGATCTCGGCTTCCTCCAACAGCTGCCCGATCAGATCCTTCGTGTGCAACCGCGATGCTACAATGACGATTGCGCCGCTCGGAGCAAGGCTCCGCACGATCGTCGACTTGAACCATTCGAGGATCTTCCGTTGGTACGTCGGAGACTCCGCCTCTTCCAAGCTCTTGTGGGGGTCCTCAATGATGACTAGGCTTCCCCCGCGCCCCATCAGCGGTCCGCCGGCGCCGGCCGCCTGCATCTTCCCGCTGTGCCCAGCGACATGCCACAACTCCACCGACTGCGTGTCCTGAGACAGTTCAAGGCCGAACAGCGGGCCCGCATAGTCCCGGAAGATCCGCCGCGCTTCCCTGCTCATATCCGTTGCGAGACTCGCCGTGTGCGCTGCGAGGATCACTTCCTTGTCTGGGTTTCGCCCGAGGAACCACGCAGGCGCGTTGCGGGAAACGGCCTCGCTTTTTCCGTGCCTCGGAGGTGCTGACACGACGATCAGCTTGATCTCGTCGTGCCCCTCGTTCGTCCACCGCTCGGCTTCCTCGATCTTCTCACAGAGCAAGTCGAGGTGCGGCGAGTGAACCCAGCGGCCTTCCCCCGTGTACTCGCAGAAAGAAGAAAGCCGCCGACGTGCAAGCTCCCCAAGGTCGGCGCGATTCCTGCGCTCTAGCTCTGCGCGTTCCTCAATCGCTATCCCCGTCGTCAAGTTCCGCCATCGCTTTCCTGCGCCGCTCGATCCGCTCTAACAGCTGCTCATCGGACAGGTCGGCCATCTCATGCTGATGCTGCATCGGCCCGCCGTCAGGCCCGCTATGCTCGTGCGTCTGCTTGTCTTGCCACCCGAAGTTATTCCGCAAGCCGAACTCATGGCCGTGCGGTGAGCCGACGCCTGAATACAGGCGCCGCTCCAGATTCTCTTCGACCCTCGCGCGCGCGCGCGTTATCGTGGGGAAAAACTTCTTTCCAAAATCGTCGGACCTGTTTGTGTAGTTGACCAACGTCCACCTAGAAATCCCGAGTCTATTCGCGAGTCCCGTCATGGTGTACGGGATCGGCTTCCGCACTTCGACGACCTTGACACCTGTTACTTCGCCCGGCCCCCCCTGCTTCGTGATGACCTGCTCCGGAACGCCCTTGTCACACTCGTCGAAGTATGCGTCGATCTCCTTCTCCATCGCGGCGACAGTCGCAAAGATGCGCGGACGCCCGCCAGGGTGTTTCTTCTCTTTGCTCGCCTTCACGCTAATTGCTCCTCGCGAGCCATTCGTTCCTTGAGAGCCTGCCGAATCGTGTCGTTCTTGTTCGCTTGGCTCTCCAGATACTTGATCACATCCGCGTCGGTTTCCGTATTGAGCTGAAGCGTAAACTTCTCATACGCTGCACGCATTATGGAAGCACCGTCACTTCGCGGCATCCGCACGACGCCGCAAACGTCTGCGCCTTGCGCCTGGCTTCGCTGTACAGTCCGAACGCTTGGAACTCACGGTACGTGACTCCGCCGCCGAATCCGAACCACCACCAGCCGCGTCCGCGGGGCTTCCGTCCGTGCGCGAACGCGTAGCTTTCCGTCTTCACTGCCACGCTCGCTATCGGTACCTTGGTCCCCGCATTCATGACATCCTCCAGACAGCAACCGTATGGTCCGTCTCGTGCAAATCATCCGTGCATACGATGAAGACCGAGAATCCACGCTCGTCATGAAAGTTCGAAGAAGCCAACCGACGAACTGGAATCTTGGAAAACTGCGACGCCGCCTGGGCGCTACTCGGGGCATTCACCTTCGCTGTCCTGCTTCCATCTACCACTTTGTACATCCGCACCGTCCGCTCTATCGGCCGTGGTGTGGTCTCCTTTTTCCTGGTCATGCTTGCCTCCTTCGGGGCTTTCATAAACCAACCATACCATACCCGACCGGTATTGTCAAGTGATCACAACCGGACATCCGTCACCTGTTTTGGTTCAAGCTCCAACGCAGCGAGACGTTCAAGCGTCACGGCGGCGTACTTCGGCTCGATCTCCATGCCGTAGCAGATACGCCCCTCTTGCTCGGCAGCCACTACAGTTGTGCCAGAGCCGAGGAATGGGTCAGCCACGTTACCCTCGTGGTTGCGGATAGGCCGCGCCATGCACTCGACGGGCTTCTGTGTCCCATGTCCAGTTTTCTTTTCGCCGCATCCTCCGGCAGGATTCATCCCAGCGAGATCCCACACCGTTGACTGTTTCCTATCTCCTACCCACTTAGCTTTCGAGCCACTCCGAACTCCGTACCAGCAAGGCTCATGCTGCCAGTGGTATGCTCCGCGACTCAGTACAAAGTGAGATTTCCGCCAAATGATCTGACCACGGATCTGAAACCCGGCGTCAAGAATTGCCTTGCCCGTCGCTATAATGTGGTCGCCGCCCGGCGACCAGGAATATAGGACTGCGCTCGGCCAGTTGCGAAACACCTCGCTCCAATCTGAGCGGTCATCGTTCAATACTTTACCGCGCTGCACTGTCCTGCCATCGCCAAATTGGCCGCCAGCTTCATCGCGCCACGTCGGGTCATACTCCACGCCATACGGCGGATCAGTCACCATCAGATACGGCTCCGCGTCGCCAAGCAGTAACGCCACATCGCCATCGTCCGTCGAATCCCCGCACATCACTCGATGCGTTCCCGCCTTGCCGGAAATCTCCCATATCTGTCCACGTTCCACTCCCCACTTCTCAAGAAGAGCCTCGGCGCGATCGATCATCTCGGCAACCGCCTCGGAATCGTCCTCCATCTCGCGAAACGCAGATAGATCGACCTCCGGAAACCGGAATGTCGTGTCCAGGTCGTCGAATGACAGATCAAGATCCTTGGAGAACGCAGCCAGCCCATCGAACGTCATCTCGCCGTACTGCGAAGTCAGTCCGAGAAGCTTGTGCTTCGCCTCCTTGTACGTCTTCGCCTCGACCCATGACACGGGCAGCGGCGGAATCTCGAACTCGTCCGCCATGCTCCGCAACACCGCGATGCGCTGGTGCCCGTTGAGGATCCAGTTGTGTTCTCCCTTGCGCCAGACGGCGACCGGTTCCGAGAAGCCGTCCTGGAGGATCTCCTTGCGGAGCCGCTCGGCGTTCTTCGGCGTAAGCTTCTTGAGGTCCCCCTGGAAGAACTCAAACGCGTCGAGAGGCAGTGTTGCAGCTCCCTCGCACGCTATCCGTATCTTCGTTTCCGGCATTTCGACGCCCTTATCTATCTTCCCTGCCTCAGATCCGCGAGCGTCCGCGTCAGATCCATCGATGCCCGTCGCACCGCCGCGCGATCCTTCCCAGGAGCGCCGCCATCGCACGCCGCCGCCTGGTAGGCGCGAATACGATCAACGAAGCGTAGGGCTTCCTTCTTTGCACGATCAAGCGTCTCGGCGTTCATTCCCCGTCATCCTCCCACTGATCCACTACCCGAAGTAGGGCGGTTTTCAACTGAAGCGGCGTAGCGGTCAGGACAGCGGATACGGTCCTGTTGAATTCCAGCGTTCGATGATCCGGTTCGGGTCCGTCCTCTCGCGCCTCGAACCAGATCGCCTTGCCGAACAAAACGGGCGCTTTTTCGCACGCCGCTGCGATCGCGCCCTTCGGCCCCCTCCACAAGGCATCGTTCGTCTCGAACGCCGGCGGATCGCTCTGCCGTCCCCCATCCGGCGTCGAGTACCACTCGCCGACGACGTTCCGGTTGTGCCAGCCGAGCCACCTCGCAAGCCTGTCGTTGTCTGTCATTACGCCTCCCTCCCTCTACTATACCACTCTGAGGGCCCGCGACCAACACGCCGCAGGATGAACGCTCCGTCCTCTTCGCGCAGCACCTCGTGGTGCGTGATCGCGGTGTCACCCCTTGTCTTGCGGACGACGTGGCGACCTTGATCCCGCGCCTTCCGTAAGCGCGTTGCGATTGAGTAGTCCGCTGTGCTGACGACCAGCTCGTCACCGGGATGGGGTCCCTCGTCGGCACCGCCCCACTCACATGGCCGCCAACGACACTCCGCTCGCGTGAAGTCGACTGCGCTTGGCTTCACTTGTCCTCTCCGTACTCCGACGGCAGGGCGCGGATGTAAGCTCCAACTGCTCCATTCTGCCCAGCGCCAACCGCTAGAATGCACCGCTCCCTCATCCGCTCCTCGGCCTCGCGTTGGGCGGCGAGGAGAAAAGGCATCACGCTCGGAATAAGCTGCTTCACCCGCGCAGCGAGCCACTTGACATCATGAGGATGCTCGCTCCGCTCTCCGTTCCAATGAATGCTGATCAGCAACGATTCAATGAACGACTTTGCCCTTTCCTCTGCCGTCATCTCAGGCATCGCCGATCACCATGCCTCTCGGTAGATATACGTGCCTGTGGTGTCGAGGCAGTCTCGGCAGAACGCGCATCCTCGCCATACACCACTCGGCGCATAGACACGGACAGGCTTTCCGCAGTTCTGGCACGGGACTTCGATGAATCGCGATTCCTCCTCATGACGAACCCATGCGGCTGAATTATCAGAGCCCATCGCCGATCACCTCCGCCAACGCCGCTGTAAGTTGGGCGGGGGACGATCTCAGCATGCCCCACAATTCAACCGCGGAAGGCATGCTAAAATCACCTTCGTTTTTAATGAGTTGACAGAGAAACTTGTAGATCAATCCACGCTCCTCTATCTTCGCCAGCAGGCCGTCCTCACCATGCCAGAGGGCGATGTCAACGTCGGGCAGCCATGCAATAGTCTCGAAAGCACAGCCGTGGCGATTGCTCTCGACAGCAAGCCATGTCTGCCCTTGATACGAAAAGACCTCGCCCCATTCTGGATCGGCCCCCTTATTCGGCATCTCTGTGAAGATTCCTAGCCACCTCGCAATCCTCTCTTTCGCGTTCATCGGCCCTCCTTCATGAATCTCGCCGCTGCTTTGTCTTCCAATCTTGTGCCATCCTCGAACATGAGATACGGGATCTCAATGCCGTGCCCGCAACAAGCCGAGACTACTCCGCCGCCCAGCGTCCCGATACATGCGTCGTGGCCTTCAGGGGTCGGATACTGGCCACAGCGCGCACATGGCCGGCCTTGACCATCGCCAACAAGTTCAAGCGTATCGGCCCAAACCCATTCCCACGCATCCTCGTCGAACCGCGTCGGATGTCCGCGGACTGCTCCATGCGTCCCTAGTCGCAATCGGCCCTCCTGTCCGGCACCACAACCCATCCGCAGCCGCCACATCCATGGCATGTTTGCTCTATGCCAACTGACGTCGACCCGTACTGTAGATCAGGCGGGACCGTGCCGCGACCGCCACACACTGGGCAAATCTCAGCATGTTGCTTCATCTCATCCATCTCGCACCTCCGGGATCTCGGCCCAGTAAATCACAGCCGCCGAGAATGGATGCCCCGTCGAAAACCAGCGCCATCCGAGCCTCATATTTCTCCACAACGTCACAGGCAGATACCCATCGGCGATCGCCCACACAGCACGCCATCCTTCTTCTGGCCGACCGCTTTCCGGCAACCGCTCCTCGACCGGAATCCACTCGATCAGCGACAGTGGATGATCCTCCGGCGCGTTGCGGATCTGCTCGATCAGTCGCTCGCGGGACATGACTAGAACCCGCCGAACTCGGGTAGCGCGTCCAGTTCTTCCTGCGTCATTACGCCGAACTCGAAGCGATACCAATCACCGGGATCACACCCGTCGAAGAGATGGGTCTGGTGTCCAAGATCAGTTGCACGGAAGATGTACGTAGATCCCTCTCCCATGACTGACACCCTCACTACAGGAATTGCTTCGTGCATGATTCCTCCTTCTGCTCGACCAGCGCGTCACGATTCATCGGCGGCCTCCGCGATCTCCCACGCTAGGTCATGCATCCTCGCCTCCTTCGTCATCGCCTGAGATACATGCACATTATTGGTCCTATCAACAGGCGTCACGCCGATCCCGCCTACCGGATTCCAGCCCGTTAGCATCGCACAGCGTACTGCTTCCTGAAGCAGCATCGGTTCATTGACTACCGATATGATCTGGTATTCGAGCTTTGTCATTCCGCCTCCTTTTCGATCTCCTCCCGTGGCCCCCGAATCACCGATCCTCCCTTCACTACTACCTCGCCCTTCTTCGTGATTATCGCATCATCCTCGGCAGCAGACTCTTCACGGAATGCTCCTGTGAAAATGCGGTACGTCTTCCGCTTCTCAGGCCCCGGATACTTCTCGTTGAATCGGGACCACGCTTCGGCGGGCGGGAGGTCCGCGAACCATCCGGCCACTGCGACCAGCTCGTCATCGGGGATCTTCCGGAGCCGATCGGCCACGTCGAGCGAGACGCGATCGAGCGCGTTCTGTCCGGGGACTGCAAGCCCTCCCCTGAAGCCCGCAACTCGCTTTCGTTTCTTCGCTTCGCCGCTGGAGAGCCCAACATCCGCCGCTACGTCGAGATAGTCCGCAGCCTCGCTGACGGCAGCGTGAGCGATCCCGTGATCCTTGAACCACGCGATCAATTCGGCCGCCTTCCATGCTGCGCTGTGTTCCTTCGCAATCCAGTTTTCCAATTCGAGGTACTTTGCTTCGCTTTCTTTCCAGCGCCAGCGGTTGTAGAACCAGAGATCTCGCTTCGGGACAACCTTCCCGCTCGGCGATTCGATCACCATACGCTGCCCCACGTGATCCACGCCGAACCCGATCGGCTCGAACTGCCGCCACCGCCACCGACCGTTCGGCGGGAATCGCCGATGGCACTCCGAACACGACGACGCCAAATTCCCCGGTTGGTTCAACTCATGCTCCGGTGGAAGACCTCCCGGACCCTGGTGGATCATATGCGAGATCTTCGTCGCCTCGACTGGTTCACGATGCCAGAATTGGCAATCAACGTTGTCGCGCGCGAAGACTTCGCGCCGTGTTTTCTCGCTAGGACCTGTCGTCGGCATCAGTCGATTCCTCCAAGATGTTGTCTCTCACTTCTGGCGGCAATGATTCCCACCACTCCCAGAACTCGTCGAGGAAGTGTCGTAGTGCCGGGAATATATTCTCCTCGATCCACTTGACAAGGGGCTCCATGATCTTCGCCGCATACTTCGCGCCAGTACGGATCACTTCTTCGTCGGTCATCTGCGCTAGGTCGAACACAGTGAACCCATCAAGCATCCCGTGCTCTGCGAGCTTGGTCATCGCAAGTCTGCCATCGCGAATCTGGACATTCTTCATCATTCCCGCCTCCCTTCCGCCATCCCAGCAAGCGCCATCTGCTCAGCCTGCTCCACCTCCGGCCAACGCACAAGCCGGTAGTACCACGCGCCGCTGCGATAGCTTTGCTGGATCTCGTATCGTCGCAAACGCTCGGCCTGGCACAACTTCAAGCCACCCGGCAACCATGCGCGGATCTCAGATACCCGCGTCCCGATCGCCGCTGTCCGACATCGCTCCGTCAACTGCCAGCTCGAAAACCACGGTGACGCCAGAAACTCCACGCCGTCTTCCTCGACCCAGCCCAGCTGCTCATCGAGGAATCGGAATACCTCGCCCGGCTTCGTCGCGCGGTAGCTGCCGTCATCGTTCACGATCTGCGCCGCGTGCATCCCATCTCCTTTGTCCTTGGATCACGGTATGGAGGCACTGGGCGGTGCCAGGGATCGCCCCGATAGCGCGGCGGGGAGCCGAAGATCGCCCGATATTCCCGATCGAATTGCTGCGCCGCCTCCACTGCGCGGAGCAATCCCGTCACAATCTCGCGACACACAGGGAGCAACCGCCAGCCGACTCGATAGTTCACTGTGTCGCGGCGTCCGGCGATCTGCACTGCGTGGATCATGGGGACTCCTCGCCCCCTCTCACACGCTGATCAGGCCCCGTCATCTCCACAACCGCGCAGTGCTGCGACCAACGCGACACGGCACGGTCACCGTACCTATCCCTGACCGCGCCCGGCCACCGCAGATTCGTGCTCACCGCGATCGGGAGGTGCTGCCGGTACCGGTAGTCGATGATCTGCTCCAGCGCCTCCAGCACGAAGTCGGTCGTGCGCTCCGAACCGAGGTCGTCGAGCACCAGCAAGTCGCATTCCTTGCACTTCTCCGCCGTCCAACGTACACCCTCGGAGATCTCAGACCGCAACGTCTCGGCCAGTTCCGGGACGAACCAGAACCGCACATCGGCGAGGTTCGTCATCTCCTCCCGTGTGAGCGTCGGCGCAGGCTCGCTCGCCGGATCGATCTCCGCGTATCGTTTCGCCGCCTCGGCCATGAGCTGCTTCACGTCGACCTTGACGAGCTCGCCAGCCGCCTCGCCGCTCTCGGGGAATCGCCGCTCCATCCACACCCGATCCTCAAACTCGCGTGCCGCGCAGACGAGATGGTGTGTCTTGCCTGTACCGACCAGGCCGAAGATCACGACGCCCTGCAGCCGTCCAGCCGCAAGATCCTCGCAAGCCGAAAAAGCGGCCCGGTTTCCGGCGTGGACGCGTGTCGATCGGAAGTAGGCGTCCGCGAACTCGGGGCCGAAGTTGCTGCCCTGGATCATCGTGCCTCCACCACTCTGAACTCGATTACCCACACCCACGGATTTTCCTCCCAGCCGTAGCCGCGCTTGGCATTGATGGAGTTCCAGAGGTCGCGAAATGCATGCCGAGCCATCGTCGCCGTCTCCGCACTGAATCCACACCCAGGGTTTGGGAATATGCCTTCGTGGACCACGTCCCCAGCCCAGATCTCCTGCACCCGCTCGACGCGAACGTCCGTGATCTCCAGATCGATCCGCGATGCCCAGCGCGGCATGTGGATGGAGGGGCGCCAATTCTCGGTGCCGTTCATATACGGTAAGATCCGATTGCGCCCGACCGCCTTGGACCCTTTTGCACAATAATTGATGCAGGCAAACCCCGTATCGTCTTCGATCTCAGGTCGCCACGTCTCCCGCACCCACAGGCGATCGCCGAGGACGCCGTAAGGGCACGTCCGATATGCGAACGGCAAAAATGTTCCGTCGCTACCAGACGCCAGATTCTTGATCGGCAAACCACTCCCCGAGCTATCGCCGAGGATGATGTGATCACCGTCAATGGCTGTGCCAGCATACCGTATGTGATCCGGGCCAATCGGCTGAGGTTTGATTACCCGCCGCGTCTGCGTCTTCCTGCCTTCGAGAATCGCCAGCACCATCTCGCCTTTGAAAAGGATCGGACGCTCTTTCATCGCCTCACAACCCCCTCGTATTCCGAGTCGTCGCGGCCACGGGCACCGCGTTGCTGCCCCGGCTTCACCTCGTCTTCCCATCGCTCCTGGTTCAGCCACGTCGCTGGATACGGCACGTACTGTCCGCCGTCCTTCTCCCACTGTTGGCAGCCGACGTGCCGACGAAGCCCTTCCATGATGGCCTTGAATGTCTCGTCCGACTTGACAGCCTTGGCAAACGCTTCGCACGCCTTCTTCTTGGCGACCTTGCGCGGGTAGAGATCCCAGAAGTTGGTGAAGCGAAGATCTTCTTCAACAGAACCCTTACTTGTACCTTTACCTTTACCTATACTTGTGTCCCTGAACAAGCCCTCACTAGGGGCTCCAAAGGCCTGAGGTAGTCCTTCCCCGGAGAGGAGCAGCCCGATCCGAGGATCGAACCCGATACGCTCTTCCAGCAAACGGATGATACCCTTATGTGAGTTGTTGTCAGGATTGAGCGGCCAGTTCCGTTGTTCGGTGATGTGATCCGGTATCCAGAGCCGGACACCGTTGTCAGCTACACGACGGGCAGTGACAAGCGCTTGAATAGCACGCTCGATCCGCTTTGGACTTAGCCCGAGTTCGAACCGCACCCGCTGTGGATCCCATTCGAGGAAACCTGCAGGGTCGCATACGTCCTTCAGGTGTTCGAGTAGCAGCTTCGCATCGGGAGGTAGGGCACGATACTCTGGGTCGTTGCATTTAGTACGAAGCGTGAATCTGATACTCACTTCTGTCCCCCTCTGTGTAGGGTGTGGGGACGATCCCGCACAGAGACGATCCCAGACCTAGTGGAGAGGTCGAGATCCGGTGATCGTCCCCGTGTCATCATACCTCATTCCGGCGGCCAATCCAAGACCGCTTTTTTAGCGGCGGACCGGGGATTTTGTCGCCTACGGGCTCTGACGCACGGATGCAGTAATCCTCCCACCAATCACCTTCTTGCCTCCACCCCAACCACTCCGCGATGATCCGCTCTGCTTCTGCTATCTCCATCCTCCCCTCCCGGAGGCCATCGCTTCTTTGACCCACCCTTTTGCGATAGTTCGTTCACGGTCTGGGTTGCGCCGATGCCAACAGATCGGACACATCCCCGCGTTGGCTGGGCACTCCCACGATGGATACCGCATGCTATCATTGGGTACGAACAAGCCGCCGTCGATCCGGGCGCCCTGCCAAGCAGGCGAGACTGAGCAACCAGACATGATGTGTTCGGCATATGCCGACCCTGTCAAAATAGCTGTCCCGCATCCATGATCTCCATGATAGACTCGGCCACAGATTGGACAATCCATCATTTCGGCCCTAGGCCTCATCTCTCGCCTCCCGGAGGCTATCGCCAACGCAGCCAGCAGTGCATAGGCTTCGTGAGGCAACGGCGCATCAGGGAACATTTGCTGGAATACCTCGCCCTCGACCATTCCTTCGATATCCCATGCGTAGTTCAGTTGCTCCCAAGACAATACGAAGTAGAGGGATTCTCCGGTGTCGAGTGGATACGTCACATGCAAGCCCAGATCGGATTCATCAAGCCTAACATCCTTCGACTGCAGCGCCTGCCTTACTGCATCTATCATTTCGGCCCTAGGCCTCATCTCTCGCCTCCCGGAGGCTACCGCCTCAGTCTTTTGTCGCTTCCCGCACCCATCGCACATAGAGCCACCAGTAGAGGACTGGCACAAGGGGGCTAGTTCCCCACTTCGCCCTCTCCTCGCCGCCGCAATTGCTCGGATCACCACGGCCACTCCTCTCCACTTGCCAGCTGCCACGTTGTCTCCCAAGCACGATCGAACTGCCTTACCGCGCCGACCAGATGACAAAACGACCACACGAATAGGACAGGCGGCCCCCAGAGCGGGGCAGTCATGAAGAGGAACGCGAGCCTCATCGCATCCGTGAGATCGCGCAGCGTTTCTTCATTCATCGCGCCTCCCTTCTATGGGCGGCCCCAGTCGCCAAGACCGCCCGGTGGAAGTGACACAGATGCGGGCTGAACCGCCCTGTGTTGCGACTGATGCCCCATCGCTCGCAGCCATGGAAGACCTGTGACTGCAGGCCCTCCTCCCTGCGCTGCGAAACGGGGATCGATTTGGGGCGGCTGGCCGGATCGGGGCAAGATCTGACCACAGCGACCGGGACAACGCGTGATTCCGTTCCCCGCGGCCGATTCTGCGTCTTGCTCGGTGTCTCCCTTCCGCAGCCGCCCCGTTCATCACGCGATCACTTCTCCCGCAACGGCAAGCCCGTCTTGCTCGGCTGCCTTCTTCTGCGCCGTCGTCAGCAAAGCACACACGCGTACTTGCCCCAACATCGTGGCCGCTTCCCAGGGGTATTGGCGATCATACCGGAAGGAAAGTTGCACGGGCGTCTCTGCCACAAGCCCTACCAGATCCGACCATTGGACCTGCACTTCAAGCCAGGAATCGTGGGCCATGAGACCAATCACGGCACCATCCGAGTACAAAACAGTCCATGCCTCATGCAACGAATGGCACGTTGCAATGAACTCGCCCCGTGTCATGCTACCGCCTCCTCTGCTTCTTGGGCGGACGTGAACTCCGCGACTTTCGCCTTGAGTTCCTTCAACTCCTTCTCCAAATCGTTCGCCCGCCGGTACTCCTTGAGCCAGCGATCCTTCTCGACCTCGACTTGTTGTGCGACAGAAACAAGCGCCGGGTCGATCTCTGGCGTCTCGGCCACGTCAGAATCCGGGATGGACTCGATGGTCAAAGATGCCTCTGGATCTGGGACGAACTTCGGGAGTCCGTCCTTGTACTGCCGCTTGCAGAGAACGACCTGATCCATCGCGGCCAGCAAAGGCCCCGCTTCGCCTGTGAGCGGGAAGACGATCTCCCGCGCCCCGCTATCGATGTGAATCTTCACGTGTTGCCTCCTTTCGATGCTGTACAGATGTCATGCTACTGCTTCCTCTGCCATCTCAACGAGCTCGAAAGTGCCGTGCTTGCCCTTGCACTGCGGCCTGTAGTCCCCGATGCCCGGGAAGATCCCGGCGTTCGTGATGATCCGCTCCAAGACATCTGCCGGCATCTCGAAAGGCACATCGCGTGTGTGAATCGTGAACGACAGAGACCAAGGGAACAGCAAGACGCGGACCCTCGGGACCGCAGCCTTGCCGACGATTGCTCGCGCGACGTGCAAGGCCGCTTGTCCGTTGCGGTAGACCAACGCGTTCCCGAGCGGTTGCTGCGGAGCGCTCTCCGCCTTTTCGAGGCTCGACATGTCGACGCCGTGTGGAATCTCATCAGGCGTGATGAGAAGGTTCCCACGAACCCAGTCCATCCACGTCTTCTGTCCCTTCATCCGTTCCGTCTTCGCGGCGATGCTGATCGCTTGCTCAAGATGGACGGCAGGTTGATAGACCTTGCCGTCTTCAGTAGCATAGACGGCGTTTCTCCACTCGGAGAGACTGAACTTCGGGGCCGATGCCACCTTCGCGCCTGACATCTGTGGAGTCGGGTCGTACCGGTGCTGCAAAAGCCCCGGAGCCATTCCTTGGATCGTTACGCTAAACTTCCTCATGATTTCTCCTCACTCTACCTTGCCGTACCTTGCCCTATCTGGACAAGCCGAACCTAGCCTAATCACGCCCGGTTGTCCTTGCCTTGCCAGGCCATGCTCTGCCGGATCCTGCCTCGCTCTACCATACACCGACCTGCCCAGGACCCGCCGGACCGCGCCAAACCATTCCCCGTTGGCCTAACACATCACCTCCTCTTTTATCCTCATCCGCCAATCGTGCCGGCTCATCTCCTTGTTCTCTGCCGGCATGAAGCGCCAGATCAGCGCCTTCTCAATCAGCACGCGCTGGAAGCCGTCAACGCGCAACCAGCGCGCTTCATCGAAGTGCTTCCTGTGGCCCCGCAGCCGCTCTTGGATGTTGTCTGACTCTCCTAGATAGATCAGCTCTCCCGCGCGGTACAGAGCGTAACAGCCTGGCGCACGTGGCAGCTGTTCGATGTCCCGGAACGAGATCCGCTCCCATGAGGCAAGCCGTGGGATTGTCCCCGAGATGGTAACTGCACCGTCGGAACCCTCATCGATTCCGATAGGTGTCCGTAGTGGGTGCATCGTGCCTCCTTCTCCCGTCCGTGAAGCTTGCCTTGCCACACCGCGCCTCGCATCGCCGCACCATGCGTCACCCGTCCTCAGCGCATCGTCCTCGCCTTGACTTGCCCGGCTATGCCTTAGCCCAACACGCCCTTCCACGGTACAACAGCACAAGTATATATCGTAAGAGTAGGTCGTGCAAGCTACTCTACCACTGTGCTCGCCATCTCTCGCTCGGCTTTCACCTCGTCCTTCGCTCGACTCACGATGTCCGCCACGTCGGGCTGCTCCGTTGTCTGGATCTCCTCGATCGCGCGACGAAAGACAGTGAGGCCGTCTACGATTTCCTCCAACTTCATGTCCTGCACGGCCTCCCAAGAGCGCGTGCCGAAGATCTCGTTCGCGACGTCGCTCTTGAGGATGTTCGTCTCCTTGTCGCGGCCAGGGAAAGCACGCGAGAACTCTTCCTTCAACTCGTCGAGCGCGATCTCCTTCTTGCGCTTGCGCTGCGCGTGGCTATTGCCCGTCGAGAACAGCGCTTCACTCGTGGTCGCATCGACGCCGAGATGCTCGCCGCCGAGGTTCAGCCACTGGACGTGCGGGAGGAAGTCCTCGAACGTCGGGAACTGGAAAACCTGCCCGTTCAGCATCTCCGACCGATCCTTCAGTACCGTCGCCTGGATCATCATGTCCGAGCGGATCGACAGGCCCGCGCGTTCCTTCTTGTCCTTCGCAGCCCGGAGCTCGTCGACGCCGACCCGCATCGACTCCATCTCTACCTCCAGGCTGGCCTCGTAGCCGAACTCCTTCTCGGCGCGCATCCGGCTACCGACCTGCACGATGTCCCGATTGCCCTCCTCGTCGAACATGTCCTCGAAGAGCTGCTGGAGTCGCCCGCAGCTTACGATGTGACACTTCGAGTTGACGAACGGCGTTGCGAACATCTCCCGCCAATCGTGCTTGACCGGCTGCCAGTCCTGGAACTTCATAATCTTGCGGTGCATCCGCTTCATGTACGCCGCGATCAGCTCATCCCAGAAGTGGCTGACGGAATCGATCACGAGGATGGCGCCGTTCGCCTCGGCTTCCTCGATTGCCTTTTGCAGTTGCCGGAACGCCCGCGTCTTGAGCTGGTAGAGCGGGATCTCCGCGCCGTCGGTCAGGTCCGTTCGGACCGCGTTCTCCGCCTGCTTGTCGACGAAGAAGTCCGAGCCCGTCTCCGTGTCAACGAAAAAGATTGGGCGCGGCCCGTCCTCCCCACCGGCGAGCTTCGACAGCCCGATCGCGACGCGCATTGCCGTACCCGTCTTGCCCGCGCCCTGCGATCCGTAGAACGCGACCTTCGCGTAGGCGAGTCGGTTCAACGCCGGGGTGAAAAGCTTCGTCTTGATCGCTTCACCGGTCATTCATGCCTCCTTCAATCGCCTCGATAACCCGCCACCGATACGCCTCACTCCTCAGACACACCGCCAGCGGATGCTTGCAGTAGTAGCCATGACTCGGCCCCTTGAGCGCGTAGTCTGTGCAATCACATAGCCAGCCCACACCATCCCAGACAACGACGTGACCGTTCACGCTCCACCTGTTTTCGCCGAGCTCCCTGACCGCATGGATCAGGCCAAGCGCGCGCCGCACATGGCTCTCAAGACCGTACTTGCGGATTGTCTCAATCGACGGGGCAACGTAGTTCATGCTTCAACGATGTCCTTGAATGCGGTCGAGTTGACCAAGTACATCTTGTCGCCGACCTTCCAAACGAACTGCGTCACGCCGCCATCCGCGATGACAAGGTTGATTTCGCCGATGCTTTCAAGAAGCTCCTTGATTTCCGCATCGCTAGTCCACTCCGTTGTCCGATACTGTTTCACCGCGTGCCTCCTTTCTGTGCCGCTCCTACCATCCTCTCGTGCTCACGCTGGAGCTTGAGGATGTGCTCCAACACCGATGCCTCAGTCGCGTTCGGATGCATAAGGCATTCGTGGTCGCGTTCGATTGCGTACTCGTCACGCCCAGCATGGTGATAGACCTGGGCACCGAAGACCCGAACAGGGATCCCGAACGCTTCGACGATCGACCAACCTGCATAGTTCTCGATCAATGCATCCTCCTTTCACTCCACCCGCCACACGCGGACGCCGCCCTCGACGGGCATCACCGTGAATCTCACCTCAGCACCACGGGCGATCGATAGCTTGCGTTCCCAATTGGCAGCGTTCGACCGCACGGAGGCCCGCTTGCCGCCCTCGACGAGGAACGACTCGCCGATCGCCAGCCGCTCCCACGGATACTTCGCCTTGCGGCCCGAGCCGCCGTCGTGGAGCTTCTTCGGGACCGGGATGTCCCGCTCTACCCGCGGCATCTTCGCCATGTGATCATCGCTCCTTTGCTCGCGGGGCGGGTAGTGATATAGCCACGCTGTTCAAGCGAGTCGACCATCCAGTCGTACGCTGCGAATCCCGCGCTCTTGCGCCTCAAGCGTGCGGCCTCTCGGCCATCTATAAGGCGTACGCCCACGCGCGCACACCATCCATCGTCCCAGCGGTAGAAATAGGGCTGGTTTTCCAAGACAGCGCGCATCGATTCTTCGCGGGCTTTGCCGCGATAGCTGCGCACGATTAGGTATGGACGCCCTTCCCCTGTCCATTTGCCGTTCCACGAGTTGCGCCCTGGCATAGAGAGGTCGTAACAGAGAAGCATCACTCCACCTCCTCGACCACGCCGCTCTCCCCGCACGCAGGGCAGTGGCCGTCTTCGATCAGGCCGACAACCTGGTCGTCGAACAGCGCCTCCTTCGAGCACGCATCGCCATAGCCGGCTTGACCCCATTCCGCGCCGCATGCCGTGCAATGAAATCCAGGACTGCCAGACATCACGCTACCTCCTCCACGACCAACGCACGCCCACACCAAGGGCAGAACTCAAGCGCCGGCAAGTGCGGCGCAGACGCTAGCACGTAGCCGTCCTCGTCGATCCGGACCGTCGTCCGGCCCGTCTCCGCGATCGTCAGCGCGGCCTTCATCTGACAGCAACAGGCGCGGACTTTGATCCACTCCGCGCCGGCGAGGACCTCGGCGACGAGAGAAACAGCGCCTGTTTTCATGATGGATCGCCTTCTTCTACCAGGCTCGCTACTTGTATTGATGAAGCGTCGATCGTCCCTACCGTGATTGCGTCGAAATCTTCTGGCCTCAAGTGAACGATTTTCCATTCGCCATCACGGCACGTGATCGGATTCATCCACCAAGCGTAAAACGGATCCCGAAACAGTCTCCGTCGATGTTCCAACCACCGCTGGATCGCACGTTCCATCGCACCTATCATGGCGTCTCCCCTCGGGCCTTGGCGAGGACCTTCCTGGCTGCAATGAACTCCGGCTGCTCGCTTGTCAACACATCACGAACCGCTGCGCCTGTGTGGGCGTAGTCCATAATGCGATCTAGCGCTGCGACCAGCTCTGGGACGAGATAGTCATCTTCGTGAATTACAAAGTAGCGCCCGCCGCGGACCCGCCAATCTGATCCCTCGCATTCGAGCAAAAGGGCGTTCTCGACAACATCGCGCCCGCTATCCTCAGCGAGTTCAATCTCGCCGGCGGCAAGCATTCGCGCCTTGATTGCTGTTACTTCCCCCAGCGTGGACTTGACTTTCCCTCTCGCTGTGTTTGCCACCTGCATCACCTCCGACAACCATTATAACAATGCGGCAGGGAAAGTCAAACGGCCCTCAACAGACATCGCTGAGGGCCGCCTCTTCGCTAGTCTTCGGATGCTGCGAGATAGGCCACGACCGCCTTCTCAACAAGATCCCGCATGGAGATCCCGCGCTTAGCGGCCTTGATCTTCACGAGCTTGTGGAGTTCCTCGCCGATCCATAGCTGCTTCGATCCGTTCATTCCTGCTCCACGAACTTCTCGTACTCTACAAGCCAGCGGATGACCGCCTCTGAGAACCCGTCGAGGTGTGTCCATGCGCCGTAGCCGACGCCGTTCTGGTGGGACGCGACGTTGACCATGTAGGAGTTCGCCTCAGTGGGATCGGGTACGGTGTCGTGTGACTGCTCATCTGTGAAGACGATCAGGCGATCGTGCTTCGGGCATCTGCGGACCGCGGCACCGAGATAGGTTCCGCGGTGCGGCTGGGATCCAGTGATGGCGTCACGCAGGGCGAAGCCGCGGCGCGGGGCAACCTCGACAAGCTCATTCGAAAACGTGAAGACACGCACATGCTCACAGACCTCT
>Ga0180438_10002984_pt1 | contig 26383 bp, 20 predicted proteins | sample SS_ome_12_FD_132455 | JGI IMG/M metagenome (GOLD analysis project Ga0180438, IMG submission 132455) | Hypersaline lake sediment archaeal communities from the Salton Sea, California, USA - SS_3_D_2 metaG | ecosystem: Environmental > Aquatic > Non-marine Saline and Alkaline > Hypersaline >... | reverse complement strand
CGTAGCTGTAGTTGGACTTGCTCTCGTAGTTCGCCCGGGCGTGCTGGATCGTGTCCGTGTCACTCCACGGGAAGCGATGCCCCGCCGCGCCCCCGCGTGCCGCCTTCTCCCACTCCGCCTCCGTCGGCAGCCGATACCCGTTCGCCGACCAGTCGCAGCTCCAATCGCTGAGATCATAGCATGGCGTCAGCCCCTCTTCTTCGCTGCGGTAGTTGCAGAAAGCCACCGCGCCGTACCACGTTACCTCCACGCAGGGGTATCCCGAACTCTTCGCCGACTTCAGGTCGAAAGCGCGCCCGTTCCAGGTAATCCGGCACTCAGGGTCATCCAGGTGCAGCAACTTCTGCGGGTCGCCCATGGCATTGCGCACCGTCGAGGTCGATACCGCGATCTTGTTGTTGTCATAGGCCCACTGCAACACCTCCGCCATCTCGTCGTTGGTGACCTCGCAGCGGCCGATGTAGAAGGCGCTCACTGTCACCGTGTGGACCGGCCATTCGTCGGGGTGGCCCTCGTGGAAGCTGTCCCCCATCTCGAAACTCCCCGCCGGGATTGGCACCATCCCCTCTTGCGGCTCGGACCCGCCAAACGTTGCCGACTCTCCAACCCTTGATGGAGACGCCGGGCGTCGCGCCACTTCGATCGCCTCGGACCGGTGCCGTCGCTGTACAAGGAAATGGGTCACCGTCGCTTCCCCACGGGCGGGCACGGTCAAGACGCTAGTGTCGTCGAGGTGTGATCCGTCAATGCCTGCGTCGGATGGGGAAGGGAAGACGAATACATGGGCCACAGCGGGGCCACCGCCACCGTCCGAGTTATCGTCCGTGACGACCCACGAATCGCCAAGGGTAGGAGAGGTATCCCCGTTTGATGTCTGAATGATTCCGGCTGAGTCATCGGACCCTAGGTTCGTATGAATCCTCAGAGTGACGTCCACCGGATGGCGAGAGGGGTTCCCTAGGATTTCGGTGAACCGGGCGTAGGAATCATCGCTGGGTACAAGTACTCGCCTTACCACCGCCAACGCTGCCAAGCTGGCTGGCCCGATGATGAGCTCTCGCCCTCCTGAGGTTGAGGCTGCGCCGCTGAAGATCGGAAAGCTCGCTCCATTGACGGCTAGAAGCGAACCGCCGGCGAAAGCGTCACCTGCCCCATCAGCAATGGAGCCGTCGTTTTGCACATCCCAGTCAAATCCGCCGCTGTCAGTCAACGTGGTTGGCAAGCTAGCGCTGCTCTGAGCCCTGCCCTGAAAGCCTGTTGCTCCGAAAACGAGAAGCAGTACGACCAAAGTAACCCAAGACGATCGCATTTCTGGGTCCTCCTTTCTGTTTGATGCCGACCTGCCCCCAGCGACTGGCCAACTTCCAGATCCAGTCTAATCGGTTGCCTCCCGTGAAAGCCACCACAGGAATTAGCATGCGAATTTCAGGCGTCGGAGGATGTCGCCGGAAAGCTGCTGTGAGGTGGGATGGTTTGGACACGGCTTCGCGTAGCCGTACGTTCTCCTGCTTCAGCTGCTTGAGCGGCTTCATCTGGTCGACCCTCATCCCGCCGTATTCCTTCCTTCGGCGGTAGTAGCCTACCTCGCGAATGCCGAACCCCCAGGCGACCTCAGGCGCGTTCATCCCTCGTGCCGGCAGGATCTCCGTCTCTCGTAGCTTCGCGATGATCTCTTCGGGTCGGTCGTGTCGTCCTGCCGGCTTGTCTCCTTCCATAGCGCGCTTGGAGGAGAAACCGCTCCTCGAGATTCATCCGATGCAAGACGGCGGCGAAGCGCGAATCATCGCGGACGGGATCGAAGCATGGACGGGGCTTGATGGTCACCACGAACTCGTCTCAATGATCCAATGCGGCTTCGAGTCACACGAATCCGTCATCCATCCTTCTCAGGTGGAAGTGCGGGACGGCCAACGCCGAGGTGACCGCGGTTTCCTTCGGGCGCGCCCGTGTGCAAGACAACTGCAAGGAGAGGCAAACCAGCAACGAGCGCGAGAGACGACCCATTGCCCTCCCCGTGGGGACCCTGCGTTCCGGAGACCCATGCCCCGTCAGTCCCCGAGTCCGATCCGCTTGAGGAGCGCCTGGAAGCGGGGGTGCTCCCTCATAGCGTGAGGGAACTCGGGTCCCTTACGGAACACGTTGACATGGGGCTCTCGCGCATTGACCGCATCCTCGGCCCAATCCAGTGCTTCGCCGACCCTGCCCAGAACGTGGAGGAGCACGGCGACGCAGAGGCGCCGGTTCTGGCGGGTGGCGCCGTCCATCAGCAGGGCAAGCTGCTCTTCAGCCTTCTCGGTCTCCCCGCGCAAAGCGTGGATCCTTCCTCGCTCCATGCGCACGTGAGAGAGCCAGTACTCGCCGCTGAGGCCGTACTTGTTCTCGGCGACGTCCAGCTCCACGAGGGCCTCGTCGAAGCGCTCTCGCTGAACATGGCATTTCGCCAGCAGGACTCGGGCTCCCTCATGTGCAGGAATCCTCTCCAGAACCTTCCGATAGTACCGCTCCGCCTGGTCGTACTCGCGGGCGAAGTAGTAGCCGTTCCCGCAGTAGAAGAGCACCGTGAGTTCGTCAGCAGCGCCCGGTAGGGCGAGGGCCTTCTCCATCAGGGCAACGCCCTCCTCGAGCTTCCCGCGGCATTGCACACACATCGCTAGGTAGACGTAGCCGTGGGGGTTCTCGGGATATTTGACGACCATCGCTCGCAGGACCGCTTCGGCTTGGTCCCAATCCCACGTGGACCCGAGGCTGTACCACAGGATCCACCACGCATCGTCGAACTCGGGATCGAGTTCGATGGCCTTCTTCGCCTGCTCGATTGCCTCGTGAAAGCGCGCCGCGCGGTAGAGGCAGTCGGCGTAGAGCATGTTGAGCGGAGCCGAGAGGGGATCGAGCACGAGAGCGACCTTGCTTGCCTCGATACCGCCGTCGATGCGATCCGTCGCCGCCAGCAGGGAGGCAAGGCCGGCGTGGGCAGGGGCACAGTTCGGATCGAGCTCGACCGCCCGGCGCAGCAGCCGCTCCGCTTCCTCGAATTCCCTCTTGTGGCCCCAGGCGATCGCGGCGAGCGAGCAGTGTGCTTCGGCGAGGGTTCCATCCAGGGCGAGCGCTTGTTCGGCATACCCCCGCGCCTTCGTGTATCCCTCCTCCGCTGTCGTGTACTGGACCATTCGACAGCAGGCGTCCGCCAGCCCGGTCAACGCCCGCGAGTGCTCCGGCTGCAGTCGCAGCGCTTCCTCGAAGTAGCCCATCGCGCGCTCCAGCGCCTCGCGCGTCGGCTTCTTGAGGAAGTGCCGTCCTTTCAGGTACGCAATGTGCGCTTCCGAGTCCCCCGCCTCCGCTTCGCGCAGCGCCACCCCCTCCCCCGACAGCAGCTCCAGTTTCAGCGCCTCCGACGCCCGCCGCGCAATCTCCCCCTGCACCTCAAGGACGTCACCAAGATCAAGGTCGTAGTGCTCCGCCCACAGATGGTCCTCCGTCGCCGCGTCGATCAGCTGCGCGCTGATCCGAATCCGCTCGCCGATCTTCCGCACACTCCCTTCGAGAATCGTCCCCACGTTTAGGTCTCTCGCGATTTGTGCGACCGGCTTCGTCGTGCCCTTGAAGCGCATCACTGACGTCCGTGCGACAACTCGGAGGTCCTTGACTTTCGCAATCCAGCCAATCAGCTCCTCGGTCATCCCGTCAGCGATGTACTCGTCCTCTGCGTCCGGGCTGTAATTCTGCAGCGGAAGCACCGCAATCCGCCGCGCATCGAGGCTCGGTTCCTCTGCATGCCGGCGATTGATCTCGTCGCGGAGGACACGCGTCTCGGCCGATGGCTCCACGTCGAGGTGCTCCCGCAGCGCACGTTCGCCCTCACGGTAGGTGTCGAGTGCCTGCGCCCGGTACCCGGCTTCTTGCTGGTACGTCATCAGCTGCCGGATGACGGCTTCACGGTGCGGCTCCACATGGAGAATCCGCTGACAGCAAGAGATCGCCTGACGGATGCGCCCGAGTTCGGCGTAGCACGACGCCAAGCTACTCAAGCTTGCGAGATAGCGCTCGCGAAGGCGGGAGCGCGTGCTGTTTGTCCACTCCGCGTAGCGGTCCTCCGCGAGGAACTCGCCGCGATACAGAAGAAGCGTCTTCTCAGACGCCTCCGCTGCCTCTTCCCAGCGCCGCTCTGAGGCGAAGCGTTCGGATTCGATAATACCAGCCTCGAATTCTTGTGTGTCAAGCGAGAATTCGCACGCTGGCGAGAAGGCATATCCCTCGCCGATACTGATGATGTACCTCGATTCTCGCCCTCGCGAAAGCCCTGGCTCCAGGACGCGACGAAGCTCGCTGACCCGTGCCTGGATGTTGCCGGTAGCATTCCTGACGTTTGCCTCTGGCAGCAGCGCATCGACGAGCTGATCGAAGGTAAACGGTCGGCCCGGGTCGGTCAGCAAGACCTTGAGGAGTTCCTTGGTTCTGCGTCGGGGCCAGCGGTCCTCGGGGATCGAAATCCCGTCGAGGGAAACCTCGAATCGTCCAAAGGCCCTGATCTGAAGAGAGGTATTGTCTCCGTTGCTCATGCCGCACCCCGTCGTCCCAGCAATGACCGTTCCACTGTAGCACAGAGCATGGTGCGGTAGAAGCGCGGAAGCCGATCGGAAGTGAAACGGAAGCGCTCGATGCAATCCTGGAGGTCACTCCGTTCATGGGAAGGAGGAGGTGATGGCATCGAGGTTTGGGTCGATTCGAGTGGAAGCACCCGTCGAAACGTTACGTTTGAATCAAGAAGGAGGTACATGATGAGAAGGACCGTAGCAGTCTCTCTGCTTGCGATGATGCTAGGCATCCTGGCAACTGCCTGTGTTGCAGCTGCCTCGACCTCCACTGTGCATCCGGAGGCACTGGCGTCTACGGAATGGCTGTATGCAAACCTTGATGATCCAACGGTATGCGTCATTGCAGCGGCAGACTGCCGTCAGCCGACGCACAAAGACTCCTACACGGCAGGTCATATCGCTGGCGCGATCTACTTGAACGTCTTCGCTGAGCTTTCGGACCCGGAGAGCGCCGTCCCCCTGATGATCCTGCAACCTGACGGCTTCGAGGACCTCATGGGGCGTCTCGGGATCGACAGCGGCACCACCGTCGTCGTGTATGACGAAGGCGGAGGGTTGTGGGCAGCCAAGATCTGGTGGGCCTTGAGGTACTACGGCCACGAAGACGTGAAGATCCTCAACGGAGGTCTTGCGAAGTGGACCGCGGAAGATCGCCCGCTGGAAACCGTGGAGATCACGCCGACTCCGACCACCTTCAAGGCCTGCGTCGTCCCTGAGCTTCGGGCGACCATCGAGGACGTGAAGCTGGCGATCGGAAACCCGGACGTTCGCATCATCGACGCACTGGCTGAGACCGCCTACGCAGCCGGGCACATTCCCTCGGCACGGAATCTCCCCGCACCCAGCAATATCGACCTGGCTACCCAGACGATCCTACCCCTTGATGACCTGACACAGCTCTGGCTTGCGGCGGATCTCGAACCGGATCAGCTCGCAATCACATACTGTGGGGCGGGGTATTTCGGCGCATTCGATCTGTTCGTCCTGTACCTGATGGGGCATGAGAAGGCAGCCCTGTACGATGGCTCGTGGATGGAATGGAAGGCAAACCCGGAGCTACCTGTGGAAACAAGCTCCACCGACACATAGGCTGTTCCATCTCGGTGAGGTGTTGACACTTCAGGCCTCCTTGTGACGTTGTTCACGGAGCGCACCCCAGAGGATCTCCGCTGGGGTGCGTCCCTTGCTGCAGTAGCCTCGATGGAGCGGATCGAAGCTGTCGTGCCGTAGGAACGCATCGAGGGATGTCAGGAGCTGACCTGACCACCTGAAATCGATCCAGACGCAGAGCTAGAATCTGAATCAATGGAAGGCGGGGAGAAGGTGGCGCGAAGACAGTGTCGACTCGAGGGGATCATCACCAAGCAGCGATCTGGCCCAGATCCTGTTGGCACGAGGGATGGCCGCGTAGGACTCGGCTCTGGAGAGTGCCGGGAACCCTCATTCGAAGAGGCTTTTGCTCCCTGCTCCCCGTGGAGGACTGGAATCGCTGGGATTGGCAGGCAGGGAATGCCAACTGAAAGACAATCACCAATTCTGTTTGGAGCTTGGGGACTGGATGTTGGTGCTTATCGGCATGACGCAGCAAGCAGACGGCCAGAATGGCCACCTGAAACCGAGATTCACTGACCAGGCTATGGTCCGAAACTCACTCCGATACACGACGCTCAGCAAAGGCGTGAGGTCTTGGTCAAACTGCGAGTGCATCTGCCCTTGATGGTCTCGAGGACCGCACAGCACTTCTCACTCTGCTGAGTTAGCCCGATAAACGCCGATCCCGGAACGCGCGTGGTCATCTGTTCCTGGTGATGGCGGAGACCGGTTCGTCTACGGAGCCTGGGGGACTGTCCTGGAACTCGAGTTCTAGCTGTATCGGTAGCGGGGCTCTCCTACCTGAAATGTAGACAGAAGCGCTCTTCCAAGCGCCAGCTCGCAACGTCAGAAGCTCCTTGCGTTGGATCTGGAAATCATGCTAAGCTGATCAGTAATTCAAGGAGGGCTTGGCCTGACGGTGAGCCATTCAGCCAAGGTCGGCATCCTGGTCCTTGTAGAACTGGCTTTCCAGGGGGGAGATGAATGGCTATCGTCCAGACGCCTGGCCGAGATGATTGCGGCCGATCTGCCCTTCCTACAGCACGTCCTCAATCGTCTCTTGCATGCTGGCATCATCCGATCCAAGCGCGGCCGACAAGGCGGCTTCCAGTTGGCCATGAGTGCGGAACGGACAACGCTTGCTGAGATAGCGTCTGCACTTGATGGTGCGAGCTGGCGGAACAAGTGCATGTTCGACGGAGAGTCATGCGGTGGAGAATCTGGCTGTTGGCTATCTGATGCATGGCATCCAATCCGCGAGCAGGTGCTTCGATTCATGGAAACGGAGACCATCCAGTCTGTCACCGATAGGCGACGAAATCGCGTAGAGACGAACAAGTGGACCGCAATGGATCAAGGAGCGTCCTGAGGACCTGTGCTGGGGACGTACTCGCTTCCCCTTTGTACCTGCTCTGCAACGTTGGTGTGTCCGGCCGATTCGCGCGGGCCTGGAGGAGGCTGACCGGTGGCTGCGGACCAACGTCTCGCTGGCTAGCTGGAGCACGGGAATCAGGCCCGGAGCTGTTGAATAACGGAAGCTGATAGCGTCACCTCCTCTTCGCGACCCAGGATCTCGTTGACTTCTCTTCCCAGCCGATCGAGGAGAGGCTCCTTCGGGTGGGCAAGATCGAGAGGCGAACGCTCAATGAACCGCGGCGGGAGGTAGAGCGAGCCGCGGAAGTGCTTGGCCGTGTGCGGGTGTTTCAGGTAGATGGTTGGGCCCTCACCACGAATGCTCGCGCGAGCCACCTCGTCGATCACATTCACGGCGAGGCTCTCCTCAGTCGGATCCAGAGCACTCCACATCCGCCGCACCCGGCCAATCATCTCATGGGTCAGTATGAGGAACCTTGAGTCGTACAAGGAGCCGTGGGCCAGAAACCCCACGTCGTGAGCGATGCTCGCTCCGGATTGCTGGGCCAACAGGATGGACTGAAACGCCTCCTCTCCGGCCTGGGCATCAATCGAGTGGGCATCCGTGCAGCCGGCTCCGCCCCACGAGGGCAAGTTGTAGAATCTGCCGAGATCCGCATACGCAGCGGTTGTGGTGGCGCATTCGGGCGAGCCGTAGCAGACGATCGACGTCCTCATGTCGGTCGCCCACGTGTTCGCACCGAACACGAACCCCGCACCGGGGTGCCTGACCTGAAGGAGAACCAACGCGGCGAGGGACTCCGCCGTTCCCTGTGCGAGCCCGCCCTCCGCCGTGACGGGGCCGCCCCCGCCGAGGTTCGAACTCGTCACGCCCATGGTGGGGATCCCTTTCTCGCCGCTGAACCAGATGCGGTCGACGATGTCCGCCTCGAACCGGAACGGTGACTCGGGCTCGATGTATGTGATGAAGAATGGCTTCTCGCGGAAGGCGGCCTCGCCACCGGCCACGAGCACCGCCATCTCGTACGGAGTTTGCAGATCCGCGAGGCAGGTCGAGGTAGCGATGATCGGCTTGGTCGAGTGCAGCAACATCTCGCGGAAGACGGAAGGATAGATTCGATCAGCGGGAACGTCCTCTGGCAGCCCCATCGACATCATGAAGTCGAATTCGGGGAGCGCTTCGACCAAACGTACATTGTCGATAACGTCCCGGAGTCGTGAGCGTCGGATCTCCTGCGTCTCACGGCTCACGACGTAGAGGGAATCCGAGCCGGGACCGAAGTACACCCGGTTTATCTGCAGCGGAACCTCTTTGGTACCCGTCTGATCGAACCACGGGACGGTCGAGGGTGCCTTCGCGATTGCATCCTCGACCATCGCCTCAGGGAGAAGGACGCGACGTTCGTCGTCCTCCCTGGCGCCCGCGTCGATCAGCGTCCGCCTGGCCTCCTGGTGAGGCAAGTGGATTCCCGTGTGCGACAGCAGGTGCAGTGCGGCAGCGTGGATTCTCTTGATGTCCTCATCAGTGAGAACCGCGATCGGCGGCAGTCTCCTCACGTGTCTTCCTCCTTTCGGAATCGGATGACCAGGATCCCTAGGCCAAGGTGGCGGCGAGTTTGACTGCGCTGGCTGCGTCGGGGGCGTAGCCGTCCGCTCCGATCTGGTCGGCGTACGTTTGTGTCACTGGTGCACCGCCGATGATCACCTTCACCTTCTCGCGTAGCTCCGCTTCCTTCAGTGCGTTGATTACCACGGGCATATTGGTCATCGTCGTAGTCAGTAGAGCGGACATCGCCAGAACGCCCGGATTCCGTTCCCGAACGGCTTGCACGAATGCCTCGGCCGTCACCTCAACCCCCAGGTCGGTGACCTCGAAACCAGCGCCTTCCAGCATCATCGCCACGAGATCCTTTCCGATATCGTGGAGATCACCCTCCACCGTTCCGATAACGATGCGCCCCCGTGGCTCAACGCCGATGGCGGCGAGAAGCGGCTTCAGCCGCGCCATGGCCCCCTTCATCGCCTCAGCTGAGATCAGCATCTCGGGAACGTATCGGTCCCCCCGCTCGTACTCCTCGCCGACGATGTCCATTGCCGGAGTGAGGGCTTGATCAAGGATCTCCTTCGGCTGCATCCCCTGTTCAAGGGCCGCGGCGGTCAACTCCACGACCTTGTCCCTGTCACCCGTCAGGACTGCCTCTTTGATGGCATCGATCATGCCGAGCTCCTCCTTGCACTGTCCCCTGCGTTCGAAACCGTCTGCCGTTCCTTCATGTTGGGCTACGAGCTTTGGCTCCATTTTCCCGTCACGCCTCGCAGTTCGCCAGATCAAAGCGATTCCGGATCTGACGTTCCACATCCGAAGGGATGAACTCGCCTCTTGACCGCTGGAGAATCTCTCTTGCGATTGCTTTTGCCCGCTCGCGAGCATCGATCGATCCCGCCGTTTCCCACGCAACACGTCCTTGTCGATCGGCCGTGGCTGGCACGAAGTACTCGTCAGTTCGGATGTGCGCAAGCGTGTGTTGCTGCGTGAGGTAGTTCCCTCCGGGCCCAACCGACGCGATGACCTCTTCCGCGAGGGTCTCCGGTGAGACCGTGATCCCGCGAAGGGCACGAAGCGCCATCCCGTTGATGTCGTTGTCGATGACGCACTGCTCGTACGCGACGGTCAGCATCGATTCCAGCATTCCCGCTGAGTGATGGATGTAGTTTCCTCCGGCGAGTGCGATCAAGAGGATGTTCATCCCTTTCTCGTATCCCGCCTGAATGTCGGGAACCTTCGAGTCGGTCAGCCCGGCATCCGAATAGACGGGAACACCGATCGAATGGGCCAACTGTGCACAACCCGCGTTGAGGAGCGCCGACTCGATCGCACCGCCCGCGTAACCCATTGTATGGAAGTCTGCCACTGCCGGGACGGTGCCGTAGAGAACGGGAGCCCCTCTCCGAATCGCCTGGGCAAAGACGATCCCCGAGAGTTGCTCCGCGTGAGCCTGCGCCAGGAGACCGGAGAGAGTCGCGGGCGCGGTCGACCCTGCCACCGGTGCGGAGGAGAGGGCAACGGGGATCCCCGCCTCAGCGACGGTCATCAGTACCTTGGACGTCCCGGTGTCTAGCGTCAGCGGACTGATCATCCAAGACGTGATGAACGAGATGATCGGGTTTTCGGTAAGCGATTCCCTCCCTCTGGCGACTAGCACGGCGAGGTCGATGACGTCCTTCGCGGTCTTCGGGGAGGCAGCGGAACCCATGACATGCTTGCCCGTGTTTGCCAGGCATGTGTAGAAGGTGCAGACGTCAAGGGAGTCGGGCGGAACATCGCGTGCGACGACAGGCCGGAGGAAGAAATGGATGTTGTCGAGGTTCTCCACGAGCCACGCGATGTCAGCGAGATCTGCGAGTTTCGGATCGCGCGCGCAACCGTCTTCGAGATCCAGGACCCGGATCGCGGCGCCGCCCGTGCCCAGGTGAACGCGTTGTCCACCGAGATCCAGCGGTGGGGTGCCGCCGCGACTGTGGAGTAGGACCCTCTTGGGCGTCCGCTCGATGGCGTCATCGATGACCCGGCCAGGGAATCGGACGCGGCCGTTCCCTTGGACATCGGCGCCTGCAGCGGCGAAGATCTCGAGGAATGGCTCGCCCCCCGCGTCGATGCCTGTCTCAGCGAGAATCGACCTGGCGGTTCGGTCGATCATGAGGATGTCCTCGTCCGACACAAGGCGAACCTTTCCACCCAGCAACGGCCCCAAAGCCATATCATCTCCCTCGATATCGCTGGATCATGCCGTCAGGTGCAGCGCCCCCTGCACGCACGCATCATCTGTATCATTTCCTGCCGGGATTCTACAGCCTGGTCCGTGTTGGGATCAAGGATGACGGTGTGAAGCCGTCGGAGTTTGGATGACTCATGGAACGACGGGACGTGCCGAGCTGCGGTGAGCAACGCAACGGGGGAATCGACCTGCGCCACGCAGTTCTACAGGTCGAAGTAGAGTGGGAACTCATACGGGTGGGGGCGATTCGCGACATTTCGTGCCTCAAGCCGCTTCGTGCGAATCCAGGTGGAGATCTGATCTGCAGAGAAGACTCCGCCGGCCAGAAGGTACTCATGGTCTGCCTCCAGGTAGTTGAGCGCGTCCTCGAGATTGACCGGTGCCGTCTCCAGGTGAGTCTTCGTGTCCTCAGGCACGGTGTAGAGGTTCCGATTGTGTGGGCCGAGGCCGAGGTCGACAGCGTTGAGTCGCTTGCGGATCCCATCGATCCCGGCCATCAGCATTCCAGCGTAAGACAAGTACGGGTTGCACGTTGCGTCGCCGGTGCGCAATTCGATCCGCCGCTCGGGCGCGGAAACGTAGCGCGGAATTCGTATCGCCGCTGACCGATTCCCCTCACCGTACGCAAACCAAACAGGCGCTTCGTAACCGGGTACAAGTCGGCGGTATGAGTTCGTGGACGGATTCGTGAGAGCACACAGGCTGCGGCCGTGAGTGAGAACCCCGCCGATGTAGCACAAGGCCAGTTCCGACAACTTGCCGTCGTCTTCGAAGAGGCTCAGTCCCTCGCTTGCGAGGTATTGATGCACGTGGAGTCCGCTTCCGTTCTCGCCGTAGATCGGCTTGGGGAGGAAGGTCGCGACCAATCCGCACTCCGCCGCAACGCTCCGGGCCACGTTCTTGATGATCAACGTGGTGTCTGCCGCCTTAGCAAGCCCTAGGAATCCAAGCTCTATCTCCAACTGCCCGAAGGCGCCGACCTCGTGATGGTGATACTTCACGCTGATGCCATGGTCCCGAAGTCGACGGCAAATGCTGTTGCGTAACGTGAAGAGCTGGTCCTCCGGGGGGCACACGTGGTAGTACGAGCGCTGAGCGTTGAGATTGAGAGGCTCGAGTGCGTAGCCAGACTCACGTGGGTCTGTGCGGAACTGCGCTGCGCGGAAGACGTAGAACTCGAACTCAGGACTCATGAGAGCCGATTCAGCGACCCCCTCGGATCGCAAGTACGCTTCGGCGCGAGCGGCAACCGCGCGCGGATCTCCGGAAAAGCGCTCGTTCGTCTGTGGGAGGAAGATGTCGCAGATCAGGGTCATGATGCGCTCGCCCTCATAGGGAACGACGGCCGCCGTCTCGGTGTCAGGGCGGAGAACCAGATCGCTCCCTTCGACGGTGGCATACCCGAGGTTCGATGCGTCGAACGCCACGCCTTCTTCGAGAACCGATGGATCAAGGCGTTCCGCTGGGATCGTGACGTGGCGCCACCGCCCGCTCAGGTCCACAACCCGCAAATCGACGAACTCGATTCCCTCGGTTGCGATCAGCTCTCGCAACGATTCCAGTGTTGCCATGAGTCGTCCTCCGATCTAGCAGCTCGAAGAGGAGCCCCCCGGCCGCTGGCCTCTTGTGCCGACGCGTTTGTTCGGCCCGACGTCCTCCAACATCCCAGACCGTTCGCCAAGAAGCCCGGGCTGCGATGAACAGACGCACGTAAGTTTTCCTTCACACTACCCGCGAGAGCCCGCTGTGTCAATGCTGCGCAATCCCCGTAGAAATGGAGCCTTGGGCTCCTCGGGGTCGCGGAGCGTCGGCCATTGCCATTCACGCACCACCTGCGATATGATACAGCAGCATGGAACCCGTGGACGGTATCTTCGATCGGATCAGAGCCAAGCCTCTTACGGGCAAGAAACTGCAAGTGGCGAAGTACATCTTGGACAACTACGTCGAAGCTTCGTTCTTGACAGCGGCCCAGTTGGCGGAGCGAGTGCAGGTCAGCGAGCCGACCGTCATCCGTCTGGCGTCTGACCTCGGGTATGCCGGATATCCAGGACTGAAGGATGCTTTACAGGTGAAGGTTCAGGCTCAGCTCACGACGGTGCAGCGACTGCGCGGGAGCCGGCGCAGGAACAGCGCGAGGAGACCGGCGATACGATCGCTGATCACAGAGGCGGGAAGCCTCGATTCGCTTGTCCATTCGGTGGATGTCCGTGCCCTGCGGCAAGTTGTGAGGCGCTTGGTGGTCGCAGACAAGGTGATCGTCATCGGATACAAGATGTCGTCTGTCCTTGCGGAGTACTTGCACATGTCCCTGAAGAAGTCGATCGACAACACCGTCGCCATCACAGAGGCAACGGGCCTGTTCCAAGAGGAGCTCGCATTTGCAGGCTCAAGCTCAATCGTCATTGGCATTGCGTTCCCGCGATATACCCGAGCCATCATCCGAGATTTCCAGCAGGCCCGAGAGCAACGGATCTGCACCGTGGCGATCACGGATTCCGAACTCTCTCCGTTGGTCGAACATGCGGACCATTGCCTTCTTGCGCCTTGCAGTGCTGTCTCATACATCGATGCATTTGCCGCGCCCATCGGGCTTCTCTGCGCCATCGCGACGGAGGTCAGTATTGCGACGCAGGACGAGTTGATGGAGCGGTTGGCGAAGATCGAAGAGCTCTGGAAGGCGAACGAGGTCTTCCTCTGAGGACTGCGGGCGGTTCGTCCGGCGAAGCTTGCGGTCTGAGACAGGAGAGACGTGTGGCTCCAGATGAACTGGTCCGACTGAATCAGAAGCTGGAAGAAGAGCGCGTTCAGTTCGTTCGTGTCTTGTTCACGGATCTCCTTGGCGAGCTCAAGAGTATCGAAATCCCGAGGGAGCGGCTTGCGGATGCCGTGGAACACGGCATCGCCTTTGATGGCTCGTCGGTCGGCGGCTACGCTCACATTGCGGATGCTGACATGGTGTTGGTCCCCGACCCCGGAACCTTGACGATCCATCCGGGCTTGACACTGGCTCGGAGTTCCGCGGAGGTGTACGCCGTGGCGGGAGTCATCGGGGACGTCTTCACTTCGGGCGGAAACACATTTCCTGGAGATCCTCGATGTATTCTTCGCCGGTTTATGGGGGATGCGCAGACCGAGGGATACCGCCTCTTCGCCGGGGCCGAACTGGAGTTCTTCCTGTTTCCCGCGGGCGAGATCCCCGAAGATGGCGCACAAATCCGGCGGAAGGAAGGCTACTTGTCTCGCTCGCCCGTCGACGAAGAGGCGGCGGTGCGCGAGGAAATCGTCCTGATCCTGTTGCGAATGGGAATCTCGGTCGAGGCGTCGCACCACGAGATCGTCCCCCACATTCACGAGATCGACTTCGAGTATTCGGATCCCGTCACGACGGCCGATCGGCTGATGCTGATCAAGTTCGTCGCCAAGGCGGTTGCGAACCAGCACGGACTGAGAGCGGTCTTCATGCCAAAGCCCGTCTCGGCGTTCGCGGCGAGTGGGATGCACGTCCATGTCTCTGTCTTTCGCGATGGCCGAAACCTGTTCCACGACCCGGCATCGCCGACGAACCTGTCAGCGGAGTGCCGACACTTCATTGGGGGTCTGTTCGAGAACTTCGATGCGATGACGGCGCCGACGAATCCCACGATCAACTCGTACAAGCGCCTCATTCCGGGGTTCGAGGCTCCGGTGAACATCGCGTGGGGCTTCAGAAATCGGTCGGTGCTTGTACGCATTCCCGCGACCCACACGCCCGAGAAGTCGACCCGCCTCGAGCTGCGTTCTCCCGATCCGTCCGCGAATCCATACCTCGCATTCACGGGGATCCTCGCTGCCGGATTGGACGGCATAGAGTCCCGGATCGAACCGCCTCCCCCCGTGGAGGAAGACATCTATCGGATGACGGAGGGGGAGAAGCGTGCCCGCGGCATCCGGCCGGTTCCGGGCTCGCTTAGCAGGACAGTCGATGCGCTCGAGGTGAACGACGCGATTCGCGACGCGATCGGATCCCACGTAGTAGAGTATCTCGTGAACGCGAAGCGCGAAGAGATCGCGGAATTCGATAGGGTCGTTACGGACTGGGAACGTCTCCGATACCTCGACATCTGAGCGGGGCCCTCGTGCGCCGGAGAGCGATACTCGGACGTCAGTCGAGTCTTGGCAGGCGGATGTCAAACCGCTTCCGGATTTCCGCGTCGATGCTCGGGGCAATGAGCGGGGGACCGTCGCGATCCAAGAACTGCCGTGCGGCGCGACGCGCGTGTTGGCGGAGATCCAATGCGTCCTCGCCGCTCTGCAGCGCGCGACGGTTGAGTCCGTTGGGCACGTAGAACTCCGAGCTACGCGCATATCTACGGGTATGCTCCTGCGTTAGGAACATCCCCCCAGGACCCACGTCGCGGATAACCTCAAACGCCAGTGTGTCGTCGTTCACGGCGATCCCCTCCAAGACGCGGAGCGCCATCCCGTTGATGTCGTTGTCGATGATGAATTGCTCGTACGCGATGGTCATCAGCGAATCGAGCATCCCGGCGGAATGGTGGATGTAGTCCCCGCCCGACAGGGTCACTTGAAGGATGCTGAAAGCCTTCTCGTATCCGGCTTGGATGTCGGGTACCTTGGCATCCGCTCCGCCGGCGTCAGAGTAGATCGGAACCGCGATGCGCCGGGCGAGGAGCACGGCAGCGGCATTCATCATCCCCGCTTCGATCGCTCCTCCGAGGAATCCCATGTTCCACATGTTCGCGACACCGGGGACGATACCGTAGAGGACGCGCGAGCCTGGGGTGATTGCCTGCGACAGACTGATTGCGAACAGCTGCTCGGCGTGGGCGAGGGTTAGGAGACCGGCCAACGTGGCCGGTGCTGACAGGCCGGTGATGGGGGCACACGAAAGAGCCACGGGCATCCCCGCTTCGAGCATCCGCTCCAAGCACTTCGCGGCGCCGCAATCGAGCTTGAGGGGGCTGATCATGCACGACGTGACAAACGAGATGAACGGGCGATCGCGAAGCGCCGCCGTGCCTCCCGCAATCAGCGAGGCCATCTCGATCACGTCGGAAACGGCATCGGCGTCCGTCGCCGCCTCCTGGACGTTCTTCGTCGTGCCGGCGAGGGCGGCGTAGAAGCTGTTGACCGTCACGTCTTCCTTGGGGACATCGTTGCAGACGACCGGGCACTGGAAGAAATGGACGTTCTCCAGGTTCTCGACGAGGCGCGCGAGAGCGTGCTGGTCTTCGAGTGTAGAGGGGCGGAGCCTCTCATCGCCGAGGTCCAAAACGCGTACCGCGGCACCGCCGGTTCCCAGATGGACGCGTCGATTCCCTACACGAAGATCGTGTCTGGGATCGCGCCCGGCCAGGGGGAACTCGGACGGGGCCTTGGAGACGAGCTCATCCACGACCTCCGGCCGCATTCGGACGATCCGGCGATCCTCGTCGATTTCGGCGCCGACTTGTGCGAGGACCTCCCGGAAGTGCACGTCAGCAACCAACACACCTACTTCATCCAGGATCCTCAGAGATGTTTCGTGGATCTGGGTGACGCGCTTGCTGCTGAGTAGATTGAGCTTCCTTCCCTGTAGTCCCTTTTGCGGCATGCTCAACCACGTTCTACCACGCTATGGAGTTGGCGGCCATTGTATGGGGGGATTTCAACCTCCGTCAACCCACTGCGGCCCCAGAACTGGGACAACGATCACCGAGCGGAACCAGACGCAAGGCCCGGCGCAAGGCAGATCGCCTGGGTTCAGCGCATGTGGCGAATGGATGGCAAATCCAGCGGAGTGTCCATCCACCGACCGATTGCGGAAAGGAATCACGATACCTCGAACGTGCTGCGGTAGATCGCGGCGATCTCGTCTTCCGCCGCGCGGCGCGGGTTCGTCTGAGCATTCACATTCGACGCAGCGCGAGCGGCCATCTCCTGGACGTCGGCGTCACGGATGCGGATCGACTCATACCCCGCGCCGTAAGATCGGCAAATCCAATCGATCCAAGCCTTCAGGGTACCGGCTCCCTTCATCAATCCATCGAGCGTGGAGATCTTCACCTCGCACGCCGGCTCGTTGAACGCGAGGACATGCGGCAGGAGAAGGGCGTTGGTCTGTCCATGCGGGGCATCGTAGAACCCGCTGATCTGGTGTGACATCGCATGGACGAGACCCAACCCGACGTTCTCCATCGCCGCCCCCGCGAGCAGGCTGGCGAGAGCCAGGCTGCCCCGAGCAGCGAGATCGTCTCCTTGCACGATCGTGTGCTCCAGCCATTCGGTGACCAGGGAAACGGCTCCGAGGCAGAACATGTCGGAGAGCCAGTTCCCCGATGTGGAGATGAAGGCCTCCACCGCGTGGGTGAGCGCGTCGACGCCGCTCCACAGGGTGACATCGGGTGGCGACGATAGGGCAAGACTGGGATCGATGATCGCCATGTACGGCGCCATCTTCGGTGTTCCGATCGAGAGCTTCTCCCTGTTCTCCTGATCGGTGATGACCGACCAGTAGTTCACTTCGGTTCCGGTTCCGGCAGTCGTGGGGATCAGGATCGTAGGAACGGCTCGTCGCTTGGTCTTCGCTTCATCGAGCAAGTCGAAGGCGTTCTCCGTCCGATTGGCAATGCACGTGGCCGCAGCCTTGGCGGTATCGAGTGAGCTTCCGCCGCCGATCCCGACGACCACGTGAGGGCCGAACCTTCGTAGGAACCGAACACATCGTGCCACGCTCCGAAGGGTGGGATTCCTTTCGACGCGATCGAACACGAGCACCTCGATTCCTCGAACCTTCAGGTGGGAGAAGATCGAGTCGAACGCCCCGCTCCTGCGACGCCCCGGGCTCATCACAAATGCCGCCCGCTCGAACTCGCTCTCCTCAATCACGCGTTCGAGGACCCCGATCCGCCCGGGCCCGAATTCCACCTTCGCCGGGAGCTCAAACGAGATGAGATGATCTGCGTTGTGATCGCTCTTCTCTGAGGATGCTGGTGCCGGCATCTTTGCTACCTCCTCGTTGATCGCTGAACAGTTTTCCCTTTCGCTGAATCACCAGCCCCCAACATCTGAGCCCAGTGAAGAAACGGGCCGGCACGAGGCCGGCCCGTCTTGAGATTACGCCATTCGTAGCCCCGCTCGGCTAGATCAGGCCGTTGTCCTCCAGCCACTTCTCACAAGCCTCTTCAGGCTCCATCAGGTCGATGTCGACCATCGCGTTCAGCGCGGTCATCGCAGCTCGCGCCTCGGCCGGATCGGTTGGGAACGCGGCGATGAGTTCGTTGAGGGCGTCTTCCAGCCCCGGATTGGCCGCGAGAACGTCTTCGCCCACAATCGGAGCAAGGTCGTACGGGGGCCAGAAATTCAGGGTGTCCTGGAGAACAACCCACTTCTGCTTCACGACGATCGGGTCGGTCCCGAAGACCATCGCGGCAACGCTCTCCCCTTGGATCAGATACTCGAACGTCAGCCCCGGAAGGACGGTGACGATGTAGTTGGGATGGAACGCGAACCCGTAATGGAGCTGCAGTCCGAGGATTCCGTCCGGTCGCGAGTAGAACTCGAAGTCGCTCGCGAAAGAGACTTTCCCGTCGTTGGCGATGACGTAAGCGGCGAAGTCTTCAAGATCATAGACGTCGTTCTCCGCTGCGAACTCGCTCGTGACGGCGATCGCGTAGGTGTTGTTGCACCGGATCGGATCGAGCCAGATCAGGCCGATCTCCGCGTCGCTGCCTTTTGCGAGCTGGTAGATCTCCTCCGGGCTCTCGCCCAGGAAGGCGTGACCTGTGTAGGTCAGCCATTGCGTCCCGGTATAGTCCATGCACAGGTCGAGTTCGCCGGTCTCCATCGCTGCGCGCAGGACCGTACTCGACATTCCCGTGGTCAGCTCCACGTCAAACCCGCGATCTTGAAGGAACAGGTACATCAGGTTCCCGACCACGAACTGCTCGGTGAAGTTCTTCGTTCCGATCTTGATCGTGTCCGCGACCGTGACAGTCGCGATCAATACGACACACAGAAGAGCAAGACCCATCGTAAGCTTTCTCACTGTATTGCCTCCTTGATACTGATTTGCGCTCTCACATCGCGATCTCGCCTTCCGTTGTCACCTCCTCTTTGTCTCGATGAGCCAGAGAACCGCTTGTGGGTGCACGTGTTTCTTTCCTCTACCCTATTCCAGCACCAGCAACACTCATTGCGCTTGCCACTGCGCCTGCTTGAGGACCTTCAAGCCACGAGGCGTCGTCCAGTCCTCCGCCTTTCCCAGGATCGCGTCGAGGGCAACGGCCAGTGCGGCTGTCGGTGCGGCACCCTGGATAACCACTGCCATGACCCGCACTGCGAGGCCTGACATGATGATCTCGCCCAAGCCCCCCGCACCGATCATCCCCGCGACGGCGGCCGTGCCCACATTGACGACAGTCGATGTGCGGATTCCGGCCATGATCACCGGGCGTGCCAGCGGGATCTCCACTCTAGCGGTGATCTGCCACTTGGACATCCCCATCCCTTGTGCCGCCTCCTTGACCGCCGGGTCGACGGAGCGGATTCCTGCATACGTGTTCCGGATGATCGGGAGCACGGTGTAGGCGATCAGGGCGATTACGGCCGCTTCGAATCCCATCCCCAAAAGCACCCCGGCCATACCGATGAACGCCAGCGTCGGGATCGTCTGACCGATGTTGGCGATTCCTATCAACACGGGAGAGATGAAGCGAAAACCCCGCCGGGTGACAATGAACCCAACCGGAATCCCGATGAGGATCGCCAGCGCCTCTGCAGTCGCCACAATCTGGAGGTGTCGCAGGGTCGCGTGCAGCACCTTCCCTGGTGGAGCGACTCTGAAGATCCCGACCGATCCCAGACTCGTCATCCAGATCGTCAGGCCACACAGAACGGCGAGTAGGGTCCCGAGAATGACGTAGCGTCTCACGTGCTCACCTTCTCGCAGGGTGGCTCCAGTCCAACGTCTTCGCTGAGGACGTCGCGGATGACGTCGAACGACAGCACGCCGACGAGCCGCTTGTCGTCATCGAGGATCGCCAGGGTCCCGATCGCGCTCGAGAGCATCAGGGAGAGGGCCTCGTTGATCGGGGTATCCGGAGTCGCCGTGACCGAAGGTGGCGTGATCACGTCGCGGATCAACCTGGAAGGATCGAGATCCTCACATGTGATCCAGCCGAGGAAGTGATCGCCGCTCTCAACGAGCATCGACCAGCGCAGCCCCGCCTCCTCCATCCGCCTCTTGACTTGCATTGGATCCTCGCCGACGTTGACGAGAAACGGGGGCTTCTTCATGACGTTCTTTGCTCGGAGGAGACGTAGTCCCTTCAGAACCCTGTCCGCGCCGATGAAGTCGCGCACGAATTCGTCCTTCGGCGCCCTCAGCAGCTCCGCCGGATCGGCGTACTGCGCCAGCACCCCTTCACGCATCAGCGCGATCGTGTCGCCCATCTTGATCGCCTCGTTGATGTCGTGGGTAACGAACGCGATCGTCTTCTTGATCTTTGCTTGGATCTTCAAGAACTCGTCCTGCAACCTGCCGCGCGTGATCGGGTCGATCGCCCCGAACGGTTCGTCCATCAACAGGATAGGCGGATCGGCGCCCAAGCAACGAGCGACGCCGACGCGCTGCTGCTGACCGCCTGAAAGCTCACTCGGGTACCGTCGAAGGAAGATATCCGGATCCATCCCAACGAGGTGGAGGAGTTCCTGCGCGCGAGCGTGCTGCTTCGGCTTCGGCCATTTCAGAAGACGTGGCACCGTACAGATGTTCTCCTCGACGGTCTGGTGCGGGAAGAGGCCGATGTTCTGAATCGCGTACCCGATCCCCCGACGCAGCTCATTGGTGTCGAGCTTCATCGTGTCGACCCCGTCGATCGAGATCTTCCCCGAGGTCAAGGGGATCAGTCGGTTGATCATTTTCATGCTCGTCGTCTTACCACAGCCTGACGGGCCGAGGAAGACACAAAACTCGCCCTCGGAGATCTCCATCGCGAGGTCCTTGACCGCCTCGGTTCCGTCGGTGTAGGTTTTGCTGACGTTTTCCAGCTTGATCAACGTCTCCTCCTGATCCGAACGCCCTTCGGGGTCGTAATCCATTCGACGCCACCCATGACGAAGTCGACGACGATTGCCAGCAAGGAGACGAACACAGCGCCGACGACGATGAGGTCCTTCCGGTAGTTGGCGAGTCCTCTGAAGATCGGCTGTCCAAGTCCTCCTGCGCCGATGTACGATCCGATCGCGGCGATCCCGATGTTCATCACCATCGCTTGACGAAGACCGGCCATGATCACGGGCACGGCAAGTGGGAGCTTGACCCGCCCCAGGATCTGAAGTTCGCTCATTCCCATGCCCCGCCCCGCCTCGATCATCGCGGGATCGACCTCACGGATTGCGGTGTGCGTGTTCCGGATGATCGGGAGTAGCCCGTAGAGCGTCAGTGCGATGACGACTGGGAGGAAGCCGATCGACGGGAGCGATAGGGCGTAAAGAATGCCCATCAGGATCCCGAACAAGGCCAGCGACGGAACAGTCATCATGACGCTCGCGAAGTAGATGACAGTTTCTGCGATCCGCTCCCGGCCCTTCCCCGAGACGTAGATTCCAATCAATACCCCAAGGACAGCCGCTGCGGCATTCGCAACCAGCACGATGTAGAGGTGCTGCAATACCCAACCGCAGATCTTGTCAGGGTACTTCACAGCGTAGTTCCAGGCTTGGACCCACATCACCGAATGCCATTCTAGCAAGAGGTAGCACCTTCAGTCAAGCGGCGTATGTTGCTTTTCCTTCAGCTCCTGACGACGAGTCAACGCCGAGGCACACCTTCAGAACGAGAAGTCCGAGGCAGTTCAAGCATCACGTCGGAGCCGTTGTCTTGTCTCTATTGCTGGCCAATCGGTTTGGCAGTACGATGCGAGCCGCGGTCTCAATGAGAGGAGAGGAGGCGATCTGCGGTGTTCCTGGTTGTCGGGGAATTGATCAATGCGACCCGAACGAAGGTCGCGGAGGCTATCGAGGAGAGGAATGGAAACCTGATTCGGCGGCTTGCTCGCAGGCAGCGCAACGCCGGTGCCGATGCGATCGACCTGAACGCCGGGCACGATGTGGATAGGGAACTGGAGAATCTGCTGTGGCTTCTCGAGGTCGTCGAAGATGAAGTCGGGACGGACATCTTCATCGCGATCGACACATCCAACGCCACGGTTATGGAGAAGGCGATCGCGGCCTGCTCGGCGCGCCCGATAATCAACTCGATCAGCAACGAACCAGCCAAGCGTAGTCTCATCGAGATCGCTGCCGCATCCGGTTGCGAGGTGATTGGTCTAGCAATGGGTGAGCGCGGGATGCCCAGCACGTCTGCTGATCGCGTCGCTGAGAGCAAGGCGCTGGTGAGCCGATTCCTACAGGCGGGTGGGGATCCAAAGAGGCTGTATGTTGATCTGATCTGCATGTCCGTGGCAACGGGTTCCGAGCAGGGAAGAGAGCTGCTCTCTTCAATTCGTACGGTCAAGAGGGAACTCCCAGTGAAGACGTTCGCTGCTGTCAGTAACGTCTCATTCGGTCTGCCCGACCGTCGTCTACTGAACCGAGCGTTCCTCGCTATGCTGATCGAGGCCGGATTGGACGGCGCAATCCTCGATCCGACGGATGAGGATCTTGTCGACGCGCTTTGTGCCGCGCGCGCCCTGAGGGGCGCCGACGATTTCTGTATGGACTACATACGCCGCCATCGCTCGAAGAGCCCAACCTAGTTGCCTGGCTGGTGTCGTTGGCCAGCCGGCTGGAAAGTGGGGATTGCGTGAGCAGCACTGACAATCCGTCAAACCATACAGGCAGCCTAGGTGCGGAGATACGGGTTCTTCCTTCCGAGTTGATGCTCAAGGGAGCGCACGGTGGAACCTACCTAGACGTGCTACAGAAGAACGGCGTCGATATCGCTACTGATTGTGGGGGGAACGGGACCTGCGGCAAGTGCAGGATCCAGCTCGTCAGTTCGCCCCCCGATCCGGCTCCGGCGGACCGGCACCACATCGATCCAAACGACATCGTCTCTGGCTGGAGGTTGGCGTGCGCGCATCAGGAACTCGACTGGGCACCATTGAGATCGGCGACGGACGACTGAACGAAGGAGCCCCCCCTCGGAATACCTCACGAGGAGACCGGCATGATCACCTTGGTCGACGCGATGAGGCTGCTGCCAAGTCGAAGCAGTCGAGGTAGATGGACGGGCACTTGCCGGAGGAGGCACCAAGCGGCCCGCATCAGGATGCGGAATCGCAATCGACATCGGGACGACCACTCTAACCGCGGCCCTGTTCGATCTGGCATCGTGCGAGCGCTTGCGGATCGCCGCAATCAGAAACCCACAGCGAATGTACGGAGCCGACGTCATCTCGCGGATCGCTTACGTCCGCCGTGAAGGGGAAGGAGGACTTCAGGAGCTTCACCTTTCGGTCATCTCCGCGCTGAACCAGTTGATCGCGCGGCTCAGCGAGAGTGTATCCGTGTCAGCGGAATCCATCCGTAGGGCGGTCGTTGTGGGGAACCCCACGATGCTTCACTTGTTCCTCAACGTGAGTCCCGTCGGCATCGACGTGAGCCCGTTTGTGCCTGCATTCACTGGCGCAGTTCAAAGAAGCGCCGAGTCTCTCGCTCTGGGTGTCCACCCGCAGGCAGTTGTCGAGACGTTGCCGGCTGTCTCAGCGTATGTCGGCGCGGACATCATCGCTGGGCTTCTAGCTACTCGGTTCGGTGATTGCCCGGCAAGGGCGCTGTTCTTGGATGTTGGAACGAATGGCGAAATCGTCCTGGCTGGCGGAGAGCACCTGTTCGCCTGCTCAACGGCAGCCGGGCCGGCGTTCGAGGGGGCGTCCGTTGTGCAAGGGATGCTAGCCTCGCGCGGTGCCGTCGAATCGGTCCGGGTTCATGGCGGTGGCGTCACATGCGGTGTGATCGGGGATGTCGTGGCAACAGGCATTTGTGGGAGCGGGCTGCTCTCGGCAGTATCCGAGCTTCTGCGGGTCGGCCTGATCGATCCCTCCGGTCGATTCCGGCGAGAGGGATCGACTCTGGAGGCGCGCTTCGAAGGGAAGGGCCGGGAAGCAAGGTTCCGGCTGACAGGCGGAGCGGCTCCCGTCTACCTCTACCAGCGCGACGTTCGCGAACTTCAGCTCGCGAAAGCTGCCCTTCGAGCGGGCATCGAGGTCATTCTCAGCAATGCCGATGTCGCCGCAGATGACCTGGTCGAGGTTCTGGTGGCGGGTGCATTCTCGTCAGGCCTCATGGGGAATGATCTAGTGGAGACGGGGCTTCTCCCCCCCGTCGCGGTGACCCGGATTCGTGGAGCCGGCAATGCCGCGGTTCGCGGAGCCGCACATGTGCTACTGGATGAGGCCAAGGCGGCGACTGCGAAGGAACTCGTCGAGCGAGTGGACTGCGTTGAACTATCAGGGGATCGCAAGTTCTCACAGTTGTACCCCCGCCGCATGTCGTTCGGCCGCGTGCCGTGAACCCGAGGGACGGAACGCGCGGCAATCTGCCACGCGATGAAAGGTAGTTGGCTACTTGGTCCTCCCTTCCCCGCGCACACGAATTGGCAGAACGTTGACCGAGCGAGAAGGTCTATCCAAATCGCCTCAGGGTGAAGGCTGGGGGACTGAATGTAGGCGCTTATCGGCGTGACGCAGCAGAAGGGCCTCAAGAGGGGCCTTCTGAACACGAGGTTCACTGACGCACCTGTGGTCTGAAACTCAGTCCGCCGCATAGCGCGCAGCGATGGAGTCAGAATTCGGCCAAATCGCGAGTGCATGTGCCCTTGATGGTCTCGAGGGCCGCACAGCATTTCCTTCGCTGCTGAGCTGGCCCGACAAGCGCCCGATGTGGAAAGTATTCGTCGGCTGTGACGTGGTGACCTGGGCCCCCATTCAGCCGCTCGCTCCGTCCGAGTATTCTGTTTGGATCTGGCAATTCGCGGTGCTGTGGCCCACTGCTGCCGTTGCAGTCCGACGAGGTGTAGACTGGCAATAGAACAAGACTGAGCGAAGGAGGCAGGTACGAATCCTTGGGGTGGGAGGGGAGATAGCATGGGAAGATGCCCGGATTGCAGGATCTGCTCGCCGTCTGCATTCGATAGGGTGCTCCTCCTGTCACTGACTTGGCTCATGATTCTCCTTCTCCTCTGTAACGTGGAGCCGTTCCACGAACGGTGTCCGATCTGCGGGCATCCGCTGAAGTACCATGAGAAGCACGCCGGCGAATAACATGACCCCGTCGGTCAAGACGCGGGCAATCCCGAGACTCGTATCGCTCGATCTTCCGCGGCAGGCGGGAGGAGCAGAGGGCATCCCAGTCCAGACGATCGCTGCATTGCGGTTGATGTGGACGGATCTTCCGGACGGCGTGACCTTCACCCTGGAGGCTGTACCGCGAACAGGAGCATCCGGCTGCGATCCACGTTTGCCTGGAAGAGGATCGACATGCAGGAGCCGAGATCCACGGCGATTCAGGTGGGGCTTCGCTACGATGGCTTCATCAGTGCAGGCAGATCTCCCGCGCTTGCCGCTGATTTGCAGTTGCGACCTGAATCACCGTCGCATGTTTCCCATGGCCGGTCAAGAGGACAGACTGGATTACAGAAATTGCCTCACTCGCAGTACATATGCGGTGATGCCGCGCCCCCAAGGACACTCGACGTTCGCCTGAAGAACGTACTGATGGGACTGCCAATCTTGGTTTGGAAGCAAGCCAACGAGGCAGGACCCCCTGACCATGTTGGAGTAGCTTCCCACCTGAAGAGCGGCATCGTCCCAGGAGCCGAGGTGTTCAGGGCCGCAGATGTGGTCGCAAGTCCAAAGATCCCGTTCGCGGAGCCAAGTGACAGCATCGCGAGACGGGCTCGTGACGACGACGACGCATAGAGCCACGGGGATGCGGTTGCCGCTGAGCGGGCACTCGCCAGCCTCAATCGGATGCGCACGGCGACGGCCGGCATCGGAGCGCTCGGCCTCTCAGCGGTGGCCCGTGGATGGGGGAGGCCGGGCAGTTGGTCGACGGATGCAGGTTCGGAGCCTTCGCTCCATCTGCGCGGACGGAGTGCGGCCATGGCGGTTCGGTCGGATAGAATGGCGCTCACCGCTGAGAAGATGGAAAGGAGGAACGATGCTCGTTGGCAACAAGGTGGTCCTGAGGACGGTCAGGGAATCGGATCTCGGCATTCTCTTCGAGCTGACGGCGGACGTTCGCGATGCGGGCGACCACTGGCCGCTGCAACTGCGCTCCGAACGTGCTGCGAGGAGACGCTTCGAGGAGAACGGCTGGTGGGACGATCAGCTGGGAGTCCTTCTCATCACGGATCGTGAGGACCGCATCCTCGGGCAGATCGTGATGTTCAAGGCGGCCGTCTACCAGAACGCCTACGAGTTTGGCTATCGGATCTTTAAGCCGGACGACCGTGGGAAGGGCTACATGTCCGAAGCCGTGTCGCTTGCCGCTGCCTTCCTGTTTGAGACGAAGACGATCGACCGGATTCAGGCGACGACGCTTCCGGAGAACGAGGGCTCT
>Ga0180438_10002977_pt1 | contig 26404 bp, 23 predicted proteins | sample SS_ome_12_FD_132455 | JGI IMG/M metagenome (GOLD analysis project Ga0180438, IMG submission 132455) | Hypersaline lake sediment archaeal communities from the Salton Sea, California, USA - SS_3_D_2 metaG | ecosystem: Environmental > Aquatic > Non-marine Saline and Alkaline > Hypersaline >... | reverse complement strand
CTTTGCAAAATGATACATTACCTGAAGACCAAGTATCTGATCAAATGATCAGACCGCAGCCTCCATCTGAATTCAAAAACTTAAAAAATCCATTAATTAGTAATGATGTGAATATTGCGAAGGGAAAGGACACGTATGACACAAACTGCGTTTCTTGTCATGGAGCAAAAGGAATGGGAGATGGTGTTCTGTCAGACTCTTTGGATCCAAAACCTGTACCTTTTCCGTTAGAAAGCGTTGATGATGCATATCTTTTTTGGCGAATCTCGGAGGGTGGAATGAGAGAGCCTTTTAATTCCGTTATGCCAGCATGGAATTCGATATTATATGAAGAACAGATTTGGGAAATCATCCTATATCTAAGATCTCTTTAGGTTCACTTTTTTTCAACATGTAAGACATGAATGATCTATATAAGACCTGGTTTTTAGAAAAGAAGCGGATCCTTCTGGTGGCTTCAGTATTCCTCGCGATTTGTGTCTTATTATTAATTGGTCTATTTGCTGGCAAGGGATATTTCCTAACTGAAAATATCGTGATAGCTGGTTTATATGGATTTCTTGCGGTATTGATTATCCTGGGTTTGCTTATTCTTGTGGGGTATAAAGAAAAACAGGTCTTTTCAATGCGGCGCCGTATCGATGAATTGGATCAAAATATTATGGAGGCTGATACGCGACTAGAAATCATTTTTAAAGTAAACCAGGATTTTCTAGACTCCACTGACGAGAATGAGGTTATTAAATTTATTCTCAAGGTGTTATTAAATTTAGTAAATGCACGCAACGTATCATTTATCCCAATTGACGAGCATGGTTACCCGCATTCTGTGTTGAGTGCGGGAGAAATTCTGAATACAGATTTGGATAAGTGGTTGGAAATTATCGCCAACCCAGAAGTGAAAGATTATTGTGTTTCCTGCAATAATTTCGATAGATTATCAATACATGAAGGTTGTCCTTTGGCTGAACACCCGATTAGTTCTACATGTAATTTGTTATGTTACCCGCTACGTAGAGGTAAAAGAGACTTCGGCATTATCAATATTTTCGTTGATAAATCAATGAGATTGGATGATCGAACTCAGGCATTTATCAGAGCATTGATGGAAGAAACTTCTGCCGGTCTCGAAAGCGTCCAATTTCGAAGAAGAGAGCTGGATGCTTTACGGCAAATCCATTTTCTGAAACAGAAGTCTGAATTGTCCAACCTGTTACAAATTATGTTAGAAAATGCACACAAGATTATGAATTCGGACTTTTCGATTTTGCGTGTATTGAAATCTGAAGAATACAGCAGCAATATGCAACTAACCATCGGGCATAATAGCTCAGAAACGGAATCGTATTTGAACAAAATATTCAATGATGTAGCGCGTACAAGAGAACCGATTATTTTTGAGGACAATAAGGTTGAAAATAATTCTCCACTATACATGAATTCGATTCTCGCTGCACCTTTGCTATCCCAGCAGGAGGAAGAATTGGGGGTGTTGTTAGTATCCGGTCCTTATGGAAATAGTTATCGTCAGCGGCAAATTTCTATTTTACAGACTATTGCCGGGCAAATTGCTCTTGTTCTCCAAAATGCTCAATTGATTGCAGAAATTGAATATAAAACGATGATCCAGGAACGTACTCGTCTTGCACGTGAAATTCATGATAGTTTAGCTCAAACCTTGGGATTTTTAAAACTTCAGACAGCTCAAATTCGAAATAATCTCGATCGTGGTGATATTGATGCCGCGAGAAGTGGTATCGATCGCAGCTATAAAACATTAAGCGAGACCTATAAAGATGCCAGACAATCAATTGATGGTTTACGCGTATCAGCCGCTGCTGAAGGAGGGATGGATTGGTTGGAAGATGTTGCAGATAATTTTTTGGATGTCAGTGGTATAAAAGTCGATGTTAAGAATACAGAATTTGTTAAGAATATACCACCTGAAATTCATGCTCAACTTATTCGTATTGTACAGGAGGCGTTAAGTAATATTCGAAAGCATGGAAATGCTCAGCATGTGTGGTTATCTTGTGTGGAATCTTCAGAAAATCTTTTACTAGAGATCAAAGATGATGGGGTTGGATTTTCCCCTGAAGATGTGTCAACCCCCACCCAATATGGTTTACGTGGAATGCGTGAAAGGGCAGAGTTAATTGGTGCGGATTTTCAGATTGAGAGTCGAACTGGTGGAGGGACAATGGTGAAGGTAAGCGTACCTCTTTCAGTCCTTGAATATAAAGAGGTTAATTCATGACAGTTGTAAGGTGCGTAGTTGTTGATGATCATGCACTTTTTCGAGCTGGTTTAATAAGTTTGCTGAATGAGATGCAGGACATATTAATTGTTGGTGAAGCGGGTGATGGACAAGAGGCATTAACCATATTGAAGATCACTAAACCAGATTTGATGCTCATTGATGTAAATATGCCAGTAATGAGCGGCGTTGACACTGTGAAAGAAATCAGAAGTATGCCAAAAAGTGACCAGTGTAATATCATAATGCTGACGATCTCTAAAAATGATGAAGATCTCTTAGGCGCAATTGCTGCTGGAGCAGATGGTTATCTTCTGAAGGACGCCGAACCTGAGGAACTCCACGATTCAATTATGCTGGTACAGCAAGGTATGTCAGTACTCTCTCCTCAAATTACCAGAAATGTACTTCGAGCAGTCGCGGCAGAACCAAACCTGCTCCCTGAAATCAACTTAAGCCGAAGAGAGATGGAAGTATTGGAACGTCTTTCCAAAGGAAATACTACTATACAGATCGCCAATCAGTTGTTTATATCTGAGAATACAGTAAAAACTCACGTACGACATATCCTTGAAAAATTGAATGCATCGAACCGAGTAGAAGCGGTCAATAAAGCAAACCGATTGGGAATTCTAAAACAAGATTAGATTTATATCACCCTGTACCAAATTGACGATCCCCCGCATCCCCAAGACCAGGTAATATATAACCCTGGTCGTTCAGTCGTTCATCAATAGCAGCCAGGTGAATAGGAACTTCCGGATGATTAGTCTGTAAATTCTTGATCCCTTCTGGCGCACCAATTATCCCCATAAACCGGATTTTGCTTACTCCCCAGTGTTTTAATACATTTATTGTGGCCACTGCGGAACCACCTGTCGCCAACATTGGGTCGAGAATTAAACACACAGATACAGTTGGTTCGATTGGAAGTTTATTGTAATATTCAACAGGCTTCAATGTTTTCTCATCGCGATACAAACCGATATGCCAAACTTCCGCAGATGGCATCAGTTCCCAAACCCCTTCAACCATACCCAAACCCGCTCGCAATATAGGAACAAGACCGATATTCTCCGCCAATTCCACGCCTTGAAAAGGAAGTAAAGGAGTATTGATCTGTTTACTTTCTACTAATAGATCAGCGGTGGTTTCATATGTTAATAGAACAGCGATTTCCCTTACGAGTTGACGGAATGTAGTTGGATCAGTTGATTTATCTCTGAGCATTGTTAGTTTATGTGCAACCAGCGGATGGGAGGAAGCATATACATTGGACATGTGAGTTCTCCTTCAAGTTATTAAACTTATTATAAGCTGTAATCGAAATTAGGGTTCATACCTTTCTATCATTGGGATATTCTGTGATGTGTAGTTGTTATCGTCGGTTATAATTTCCTGCATGAATGAATCCGCAGAACGATTGGTAAATCCTGAACCACGAATTGATGACAGCTTTGATCAGGCATTAAGGCCGAGGAATTTATCAAATTTTATCGGACAAGAGCGAATCAAAGAAAATCTTTCTGTTCTGATAGATGCTGCACGGAAAAGAGAGGAACCATTGGATCATGTTATGTTTTATGGTCCTCCCGGGCTTGGTAAGACTACTTTAGCGCATATTCTGGCAAATGAAATGGAAGTAAACATAAAAATCACATCAGGTCCTGCAATTGAACGGCCAGGTGATTTAGCGGCAATTCTTACAAACCTGGCAGCAGGGGACGTGATTTTTATTGATGAAGTCCACAGATTGGGACGTGTGATCGAAGAAGTGCTTTATCCGGCTATGGAAGATTTTGCACTTGACATTGTGATTGGTAAAGGTCCTTCTGCCCGGTCAATCCGTCTAAAACTACCGCGATTTACAGTGATCGGTGCGACAACAAGGCTGGCATTAGTAACTGCCCCTTTAAGGGCTCGTTTTGGAGCGGTCTATCGTTTAGATTTTTATCGTCTTCCCGCTATGAGATCAATTGTTTCGAGAGCGGCAAATATTTTTGGTGTAAGCTCAGAAGAAGATGGAATTAACGAGATTGCTCGACGCGGAAGAGGAACACCAAGAGTTGCGTTACGATTATTGAGGCGAGTACGAGATTTTGCTGAAGTCCGCGCGAATGGTATCATCTCTCGTGAAGTATCAATGCAGGCTCTCGAACTTTTAGATGTTGATGAGTTAGGACTCGATGAGATGGACCGCAAAGTGCTGCTAACCATAATTGAAAAGTATGGCGGGGGACCGGTTGGATTGAACACAATTGCCGCCTCTATCAGCGAGGAGCCTGACACCATAATGGATGTAGTTGAACCATATTTATTGCAGCTTGGTTTTATTGAAAGAACACCGCAAGGTAGGCTTGCAACGAACCAAGCTTATAATCACCTCGAAATTCCACACTCAAGAAATATTCAGGATAAGTTATTCTAGTTTTTTGAACCAATCCGGGAACGGTATTTCCAATAAAAAATGATTAACATTGCACGCATATTGGTGGGAACCGGATTGGTATTAATGATTACAGGCGGAATCATTTATTTTCTCGTGAAATCAGGATTTCAGCCTGGTCAACTTCCGGGCAACATTCAATTTGAAAGCGGGAATACAACGTGTGTTCTTGCTTTGGGAACATCAATCCTGCTTTCAATATTGCTAACATTGTTTCTAAACATCTTTGCAAGAATAATTAAGTGAAGTCTCCTGGGGGTAAGCGGGAGTGTTTCGTATTTTCATGAAAACTTCTGATTTCAACTATGATTTGCAACCAGAATTTATTGCTCAAACCCCAATTGAACCGCGTGATTCTGCACGATTGATGGTGTTAGACCGAAGCATTGGTAGTATTGAACATTCAAATTTTCGCTCAATTGGGAAATATTTGAAATCAGGAGATTTGATCGTTTTGAATGAAACACGTGTGCTTCTAGCGCGATTATTTGCGAAAAAAGTACTCACCGGTGGTAAAGTTGAAATTCTGTTGTTGAAGAAAGTTGCAGCTCAAATTTGGGAATGCATTGTCCGGGGAAAAGGATTGCGCACTGGGATCCAACTTCTAGTAAATAATGGACCTGAAGCAAATATACTCGCTGAGTTGGGAGAGGCGCGCAGATTAGTTAAGTTTGAATATCCTATTGAAGCTGTACTTAATCAGATTGGAAATGTTCCATTACCGCCATATATAAAAAAACCAATAGATAACCCAGAACGATATCAAACAATTTACGCAAAGCAACCTGGCTCAGCTGCTGCTCCGACTGCGGGATTACATTTAACTAAGGAATTGATAGATCATTTAAAGGATAATTCAATAAAGTTTTGTTCTTTGACTCTACATATTGGATTGGATACCTTTAAACCGGTGACTGAAGAAGACCCAAGGGATCATGAAATTCATTCGGAATGGTGCTCCATAAGTCAACAAACAGCAAAGATTGTCAATCAGACAAAAAGAAATGGCGGACGCGTCATCGCTGTCGGTACAACCTGTGTCCGCACGTTAGAAAGTGCCGCCATTGATAATGGAACAGATGGTTATATCCGAAGTTTTGAAGGCGAAACTGATTTGTATATCCTTCCAGGCTATAAATTCAGGGTTGTTGACGCCATGGTTACAAATTTCCATTTACCACAATCAACATTGATCATGCTAGTCAGCGCTTTCGCCAACCGGGAGCGGATTTTAAATGCATATAAATCTGCAATTGAGTGTAATTACCGGTTTTATTCATTTGGCGATGCGATGTTGATAACTTAAGCTTATTTATTAAATGATTTTCGAGCGGGTATAATGGACACACTTCCTGCTGTTCAACCGATTCTGTTATACATTTTGAATATTTGAGGATTTGGAGTTATTAATGCGTGCGATAGATATCATCATAAAAAAACGCAACAAGCAAGAATTAACCAAGGGTGAAATCGAATTTTTTATTAATGGATACACTCGTAATGAAATTCCAGCTTACCAGGCATCAGCCTGGTTAATGGCTGTTTTATTAAATGGTATGACCGAGCAAGAGACTACTGATTTAACATTAGCAATGGCGAATACCGGTGATATCCTTGATTTATCGAAGGTTGTTCCTTTGGCAGTTGATAAGCATTCTACAGGTGGCGTAGGTGACAAGACGACTCTGGTTGTTGAACCGATTGTCGCGGCTTGTGGGCTGCCGGTTGGGAAGATGTCCGGTCGAGGTCTGGATTTCAGCGGCGGTACATTGGATAAAATGGAATCAATTCCCGGTTACAGAACTGATCTTACAACGGATGAATTTCTCAATCAAATTAAAACGATCGGGCTGGTATTAACCGGTCAAACTTCTGATCTTGCACCTGCAGATGGGAAACTTTACGAACTGCGTGATGTAACTGGAACTGTAGAATCGATCCCTTTAATTGCATCCTCAATAATGAGTAAAAAAATCGCCGCCGGCGCCCAGGCGATTGTTTTAGATGTGAAAATAGGTAAAGGCGCTTTTATTAAACACAAAGCAGACGCAGAAGTACTGTCAAAAATGATGGTTTCAATTGCTGAATTGGCTGGGCGTGAAGCTGTTGGGTTGATGTCAGACATGAATCAACCTTTGGGGTATGCTGTTGGGAACGCTCTTGAGTTGCAGGAGGCTATTGATACACTTCACGGAAATGGTCCGGCAGATTTCGTGGAACATTGTATGGTTGTTGCAGGGTATATGCTGTTTTTAGGAAATATCACAGATGATGAAAAAAACGGTCGGGATAAAGCCGAGAAGACGATCAGAGATGGTAGCGCATGGCAGTGTTTTAGAGAGCTTGTAACTGCTCAGGGTGGAGATGTCAATTATATTGATTATCCGGATAAATTACCAAAAGCAAATTTGATTGAATCAATAGCTTCACCCCGATTTGGTTATATCAGTGAAATTGACGCTCTAAAAGTTGGAAAAACTGCCGTACTGCTGGGTGCCGGCAGATCGAAAAAAGGAGATTCAATTGACCATTCTGTAGGGATTGTGCTTCATAATAAAGTCGGAAATTGGGTCGAATCCGGCGATCCCATTTTTACAATCCATGCCAATGATTACAGTGTCTTCCAAGAAGCCAAGGGCATGTTGCTTGATGCATTCTCATTCAGCGATGAACCTATCGATCCGTTACCTTTATTCTATGGGGTCGTCAGATGATTTTTGGATCAAGCGTTAGTTTATCATTTTTCTGTGATCATGTATAAAGACAAGATTTTTTAGTATTATTATCTATTCCAACCAGTCTCTAGCGCCTAATAGAAATTCGCTTCCTGACATAATTCGTTTCCCTTCCGGTTGTACTGTCTCCAAAATCAATAGACCCTCCCTGGTTACGATAGCTGGTTTTTCCTGGAATTGAGTACGTTGACCTGGATTGGTTTTTCTTCCATAATTTACATACTTCGGGGATGTGTTGGCTGTGTGTATTTTTAGTATTTTATTTTTCCATCGTGTATAGGTGCCAGGCCATGGATTGTATGCTCGCACTTGGCGCGCTAACACATTTGCCGGTTGCGTAAAATCCAGTTTACCATCTTTTTTCTTCAACATAGGTGCATAGGTTGCTTCTGAGTCGTCTTGATTCTGTGGGATGATTTCATTGATTAGATATCCAGGAAGCGTGTCGAGGAGCAGTTCAGCACCAATATGAGCCAGGCGTTGGCTCAATAAGCCCGCGGTTTCAGTCGGTTGAATTGGAGTACTTCGCTGGCGTAGAATTGGACCAGTATCAACACCAGGATCCATACGCATGATTGTGATTCCAGTACGTTTATCATTATTCAATATCGCAGCTTGGATTGGGGCGGCTCCACGCCAGCGTGGTAGTAGAGATGCATGCACGTTTATACATCCAAACATTGGCAATTCGAGTACATCTGGTTTTAAGATTTGACCAAATGCAGCTACCACTATCACTTCTGGGTGCCATGCTCTCAATTGATCGAATGCTGTAGGATCGCTCATTTTTTGGGGTTGTATTATTGGAAGGTTTAGTTCCTGTGCAGCAAGCTTAACCGGAGGTGCTTGTAGTTTTTTCCCCCGCCCAAAAGGTCGATCAGGTTGGGTAACGACTCCTATAAGATTATGTTTTTCTGCTAGAGCTTCAAGGGTTGGCAGCGAAAATTCGGGTGATCCCATAAAAACAATTTTTGTGGCCATGAAGTCAGATTTTAACACATGATTTTATCTATCCCCCAAATTGGTATTTTTCTTGAGATTTTGTATGGATTATTGACCTCAAAATGGTATTTGTGATTAACTGTGCTCGATGATCACTACAATCCGAAAACATATTTTGATCAATAATAAGACATACTGATGTCATGTAAAGATTATGCCCTTGAGCGTTCATACGAATGCAAGCACAACAGGACTGCAATAAAAATGGTTGTGCCAGATATTTTTTCTCCAGGAGAAAAAAAGCGAGAGATTCAAGATAAGCTGATTTGTCTTGACTGCGGTGAAGAGGTAGAATTTTCTCCCACAATTTTTATTCCGGATAGTTTTATGCTATCACTACATAATAACAAAAAGAAACGCGGTCATTTATCCATGGATATTTAACAACAAAATTATTTAGAATTGGAGGCGTGTTTTGGTCGAGGATAAAGTCCAACTCTGTTGGCAATCTCAGGTACAGACTCAGACCAATTGACAGCCATTATATGGATTCCAGAAACACCGGAGATATTTTTTACCTGTTCAATTATTTCAGTACAGATCCGGATTCCTTCCTCGGGTTGTGCGGCTTTTGGGGTTTTTTCCATGCGGGCAACAATTTCAGCCGGTACATCTAAACCTGGAATTTTGTTAGCCATAAATTGTGCCATACGAGATGATTTTAATGGACCAACTCCTGCCAGGATGTGTACTTTTTCATGAAGACCCAGATTGCGTACTTGTTCCATATATGTATTAAAACGGGAAATATTAAATATCAATTGAGTTTGAATGAAAAGCGCTCCTGCCGCGACTTTCTTTGCTAATCTAAAAGGTCTATAATCGTAAGGTGGGGAAAATGGATTTGATACTGCTCCTATGAAGAAATCTGGTTTCGGTGATATCAATCGCCCATTATCCAGACAGCCGTTTTCAACCATGTTTTTAGCGATCCGGATGAGATGGGTTGAATCGATTTCGAAGACACTTTTTGCTGCTGGATGATCTCCCCAACGGCCATGATCACCTCCGAGACAAAGTAGATTTTTAATACCTAATGCAGCCGCACCCATTAAATCTGCCTGGATCGCTAATCTGTTGCGATCTCGACAGGTCATCTGGGCGACAGGTTCAAGTCCAAGATTCACCAGAATGGAACTCACCGGAATGCTGGCCATCCGAACACTCGCTCCCTGGTTATCTGTGACATTTGCCACATCTATGTAATCTTTAAGTGTGGATGCCTCACGTGAAATTGCTTCAACATCAATCCCCCGTGGTGGTGAGAGTTCAGCAGCAACTACGAATTGGCCTGATGCAAGTAATCTGGATAATTGTGAGGATGAATTACCCTGTTTGTTAGCTCTCATCTTTTGACACCACTTCAAGCGCAGAAATAGGATCTGGAGAGCAACCGGTCAGGATTTTGTCGCGCCCAGTTAATGCATTAATCCATGAGGAAGAACCTTGTAGTGACCAATCTACAGGCGGTCTTAAATCGTGAAATTCTTCAGGCCAGGGCAATTTATCGGATCGTTTATTTGCTTTCAACCAGATACATACCAGTTCCGGGTATACTTCACAATTTCCATTAATTCTTACTCCACCGCAAGGACCATTTCGAATTGTTTTTGGACAGGTCATCGGGCAAACCATACCTGTGGAATGCAGTACACACTGGCCGCACATCTTGCAGCCGAACACCGGTTTTTTTAGCAAGATCTCCACCGGTCGTAAAATTCTATCCAGAAAATACATCCACCTGGGATGTTGGTTGAAATATTTTCCAATCCGACCATTTAATGTTGGCAATTAAAGTTCCTCCTGGATAGCTAAACGGATTTCGCATTCAGTTTCTCCACCCACCAGTTTCTGATGACCGTTGATAAATACCCCTTTTGCAGCACCAAATTCCTGTAACGTATCTGGCGTTAACCAGACATCCCGGAGAATTACCTGCTCACCGAATTCCGGCACGATTGATCTCAGCTTGATCATCGTTGAAACCTCATAAGGACACATATAACCATTCAGGATTAATACCTCGATTGGATGATCTGTTTTTGGAGAAATTTTTTTCACAATCGGTTGGGCATTTACCTTTGTTTGGTTGATGGGATAATACAGTAGCTTGCGATGTCCTTGTTCATGAATAACCTCAAATCCCCTGACTTCATAATGGCGAAAGTGCATCTGACCCTCGATATCCGTTGCTTCAACCAATACACCCAGGTTGTCCTCTTTTATTCTGTCTGAAATAAATGAATCGAATAATAATGTTCCGTATCCTAATCCCTGGTGACGCTTCTGGATCCATTCACAATACAAGACTGCCACACCAGGCTCGACCCTGTAAGGAAAGAGCGCATGATCAGATAACGCGAAGTATAAATGACCGATAACCTCTCCATTAGGTTTTTGGAGATGATAACCCTCAATATGTTTTCCAAGATTATTGGTAACCCAATCTCTACACTGGCATAAGGCTTGAGGCCATGGTGTGGGAACATCAGTCATGCAGCAGTAAGCTTTTTGAGCATCATCGGTATTGTGTATCCGTTTTATAGTCACATCTTTCTCATCCATCATGTTATTGCTCCAAAGACATTCCATCGATAAACCGGTTAAAGAATTTTTTATCTAGATCTAGATCGACCTGTTCAGCAGTTTCAGCTATCTTTTCCGCATGTCTAAAGCCATTATCGGTTAACATCATTGCAGCCCCAAAACCAGCACCGTTGGCAATTGTTTCTATGACTTCCAAAGGCACAGGTGGAATCATACCTAAACCCAATACTGCTTCAATATCAACCTGTCCGCCAAACGAACCAGTTAATATGAGTCGTTCAAAATTTTCCGGTTTTAGATCCAGGCGTTCCATGAGCACATCGATGGCTGCTCGAATTGCACCCTTGGCTTTTTGCAGTTCTCGGATATCTAATTGGTGCAAGCACAGGCGGGCATCCTGAGTCAGAAGTAATGATTTTAAATTTGATTTTTCATTATCCATTGTTAACAATTCTGCATATGGATTTATTTGACCATTAACTTTGATCATTCCACTTTGACGAAATTCGTGTACGGCACTCAGCAAACCTGACCCGGTCAGACCGACCGGATCTTCATTGGATATCGTATCAAATGCGATATCGGTTCCATTAATATAAACTTTGGTAACCGCACCATCCACAGCTCTCGAACCACACGATATATTTACTCCCTCAAATGCTGGGCCGGCAGCGGTTGAAGCGACGAGGATACGATCACCGTCGGTTACCATTACTTCCCCATTTGTACCCAGATCAATGGCTGCCATTGGTTTCGCAGCACGATCAAATTCAAAATAAAGTAGGCATGCCAGCGCATCCGATCCAACAAATCCGCCAATTAAAGGGGGGAGTTTAATCTCAACGTGTTCTGGAAAAATGCCTCCCATGCTTTGTGATGCATTGAGAATTGAATTTCGTTGATATGGTTGGAAAGGCATTACAGCAAGTGATTGAACTGGCAGTTCCATTAATAGGTGATGCATGGCTGGATTGCACACGATCGTCGCTCGTTGAATTCGGTTCCGTAATGATTTTGAAAGTTTTAACGAATCGACTGCTTGGTTTATTGAAGCTAGTGCCAGCCGGTGTAGCCTTTCAGCATCAACTATGTTCCGGTTTGCGGCAGATAAACGCGAAATTACATCAGCACCATAAACGGATTGCTGGTTCAAACTTGCCGCTCCAGCACATACTTCTCCATTGTCCATCATGGTGAGAAAAGCAGCCACTGTAGTTGAACCAAGGTCGATAGCTAATCCAAGGGGAACGCTTTTTTCCCGTTTGTATCGCATCGAACCACGAAATATTTTATTTGAGTAGACCACAATCGGGGATAGCACAACCCTTGTGTCCCCTGCAATTTGTGCCCGACAAGCCAGCCGGTTTCCCACAGCAATTTCTCCTGGAGTCAGATGTTTGAACTCGATTTCATCTGGCGGAGCAAGGCCTTTTTCATGCAGGATTTTGCATAACCCACAGGTTCCTCGTCCTGCGCATGGTTGTTCAAGGGGAAGTTCGATTTTCGCGATGACCTCACCGATAACGGTATCTCGCTTTGCGTTTATGATTTTCGTCTCATCCCCATAGATTATGGTTACTTCTGGCATAAGGTTTAATGATCAGAAAAATTGTAATAGGTTGGGTATAACCACGTATTTGGCGGTTAATTTTACTGGATGCTTGATGAATTACATAATTAAAAAAGTTTATCTGTCTTACACATCAACAATTTTAATATTCTAACAGTAGGCAACAGTGAAATTGCGTTGGTATACATGATCATTCAAGGCAAACAATAAAATTTTTTATGTGAACGGGAAAGTGAATTAAAATTCCTTGAAGTTAGTTTTAATACTGCATTTTCCCGCTTGCTGGTATCACCTTTACTCACGATATTGAAAATTTGGGAATTTGAAGGATGCCACCTGGTTCTGCCAGGGAGCGGTGCCAGTGATCCATATACATTGTGGAGTGTACCAGAAATTTGTATTGTCGAATGGATCCACGTTGCTCGCGCTGTGATCACCCCTGCGGGCCGCTTAGTGCGTTTGCACACCAGACCATGGATATTTGGGCTCTCACTCTGAGGCAGTGTGCCCAATGGATTGCTTCTATTGGGTTATTTGTTGGATTTGGACCTTTAGAGGCAGCGATACACTCGGTATATGGCGGCGATAGGGAAGAAGTGAAGTGGGTATATAATCAATGGTCAAATTGTTGGTCATAGATTAAAACCGGATCACCCAGAGCATGGTCATAGCAAGGGTCTGCAGACGGCTACCGCGCATTCAAACTAGAATTGAATAACTGTGTACCTGTTTTTTCCCATACACGAACCCAGGTGCCAGTTGTACTGTGGTTGATGACCTGCACGTAATGGTTGGGACCAACCTGTCCATCCATGTCTGCAGGTAGGACTCCAGCGCTGTTATTGGACATGGACATACAGCCCCAATTTGAATTCGTGACGGCTATTGAGCCTATCGGAAATTGGGATGGAAGAATCTGGTCAAACGCTTCTGGACTGCTGCCATTTCTAACAAATGTTGGTATGGATATGTACTGAGATACTCATCCGGGTGACCAAATTCGCCCTCAAATTAATTTAATCGACGTTGTTCGATTGAAGATGCAGGCGGCAATCCGTTGGTATCCGCAGGGTAAAAAGGTCCTTTCACGATGCTTTCTGTGTTGATGGATACCTGATATTTTAAGGACTATTCATTTAGATCATTACCTGAAAGACCATTATTTTACGTGATTAGGTGAGAAGAATTCTCAAGATGAATAACAAAGGGAATATTTTTCACATAACAAATCTTTTACCCGGTATTTTGGCATTGGATAAACCGATTAAATTTTCAACTTAAAATAATTCTTATACATCATTGAAATTTTTTATCAAGTAAAAGTGATGTTCGAAATTGTTTTAAATCCTTATATTATTTTCCGGCGCTTCTTTTAATCATCCATGTTATCCCTCCTGTGTTTTTTTATCAATTACAAACCAATTTTTGCTTAATTGAATGAATGAATATTTCTCGCTGAGCAGGTTGAGATACCTATCTTCGATGATGATTGGTTTTGATCCAAAAGCGTTTTCAATATAATCCAAGCAATTATCGATTTCCCCATGAGCATAAGTGCGCGGTTTTGATGTACATTCCATGATCAGTAGGTCCGACCGCAGATTTTGAGTCTTTTGAAAATAAAGCAGAGTGGTAACCACCGACCAGTTTCCAAGGATTGCTGCATCCGGGGGAAATATCTCAAAAGATTCCTTTGAAAAAATTTCGGCACGATTTCTATCCTTGCGATCCAGTCTCTTGTCGTATTGTGATTGGAGTGGATATAAAATGAATAACAGTAAACAAACAACGAAACCTATTCGAAATAAGGAAAGAGGATATTCGCTTGTTTCTTGATATAAAAAATCAAATCCAAAAGCAATCCATATCGTTAAGAAATAATATGCGGGTGCCACCATAACCGAATAATCTCTGACGGGGTAATAGGTGAAATAGCCCAGATTTAATAGGAACATTAGAAGCATGAATAGTGAAATACTCCGGTCTTTTCGAAATTGGTTGTATCCACCCAATAGAGCGAATATAAATCCGACATATAATAGGTTTTTTAATATTATTTGTGAATGTTGAATTGTACGGTTGTAATAAAAAAACCTATCCCGTATTGATAATGTCCCATATTGGTATCCCGTAAAGTATTTTATGGCTCCAGAGAAAGAGGTGGGCAGGTACTGAGTTCCTAGAGGAGCCGAAGTACTTGATCGTAAAATGGAAAATGAGAGGATGGGTATTCCAAATGCTCCAATTATTAGCAAGTAAATGGTTAAGTTTTGTACTTTTTTATCTCTTTGCAGATAAATAAAGAACAGGAAAGCTGGCAAAATTAACAAATTCCCCAAATTGGTGCCTAAACTTATTCCATATAAGCATGCTGATAAAAGCAGCAGTATGGTTTTTTGACATCTCTTCCATTGGATGATCAAGTAGATGGAAATCGAAATGAAGAGTATGTTAACGTTATAAATTTCCGTGACGACGGCAGTATCCCAGATGTTCGGAATGAAGGCAAAAATAAATGGGGATAGAAAACTTATAATTGGATTTTTTGTTAATTCCAGAATTGTCAGACACAAAACGCCTGATGTCAGACTTGTACAAAAAGCGCTCAGGAATGTAGTGGCATGATAAGGTTCATTGAAAAATATTATAAGGAAATATCCCAGCATTGAATGAATTGGATATCCAGGTGGATGGGTGACGCCAAGTTGGAAAGCTTGTAATGCAAGTTCAGCCGAATCACTCCAGCCAATATCGGTTGTAAGCGTGTTGAAGTAGATCAAAAATGTCAAGGTAAAAACGATTATTACCAGGACGATTTTAATTAGGATTGGTGGGAATTTTAGTTTCATGGAGGATCAGAATATTTTCACAGTTTAATTTTGTGAAAGAATATTATTTCAAGATAACTATTATAAGGGTTGAAATCGATGATTTGTTGTGATTTTGGTATAGAAACTGCACCTGGTGAGGAAAGAAATAATAATGCCTTATGCTTATCCATTCAAAATATAAATTTCTATCGCTCTCAACTTTTATTCTGTTAATCACAGCAAATTTTTGGCTGTTGCCAGTGCTATTTCCATTTGAAAATGCACATGGAAATTCATCTTCCATTGTCGTGGACATCATGAATCGGTTTGGAAAACGCGAACGTATTCAAATCGGAGAACATGAAAATATCGATCTGGTTATCCGGTATCTGGATCACAAGGGTTATAAACGGATAATAAAAGATCCAGATGCTTCGTTTATTAAGGTGCATATCGAATCCCTCGATTTGCTGCCGGGGGATTATGTAACTTTGACGGATCCATTACATCAACAGGAGTATACCTATCCAGGTATATCTGATTTTACAATTGATGACGGCCCTGGATTCTGGGCTTTGACCATTTTTGGAGACACCGTTGAAATCGAACTCCATACCCGTTATTCCGATGAACAGCTTCGAAATCTTGATATAAGTTCTTACATCGTTTCTATTGATAAATTCGCTAGAGGATTTTCCATGAATAAAATTCAGGATTTTTCATATCTGCCGGAATCCGTTTGCGGTTCTGATGAGAGAAGGGATGCGGCATGTTACCGGGACAGCCATCCCGAAGAATTTGCTAAATCCAATGCGGTCGCTATGCATGTATATAATGGTCTTGGATGGTGCAGCGCCTGGCGGGTAGGACCTGGGAATCACATGTTTACAAATGAACATTGTATAACGAACCAGGCTGAATTGAATGCATCGGAGTTCTGGTTTGGACACCAACGCCTGGTATGCGGCAGTGGAAGCACTCAACTTCCTAAGATCGTCATCGGAAAAACACTTCTGGAAGATGACTACATGAAAGATTTCGCGCTCTTTACGATCAATGAATCAAATCTAATTGGTGATTTCGGATGGTTGGAGATTGATGATCGCTTACCAATACAGGACGAAGAAATATACATTCCACAACACCCAGGCGGATTATCTCCAGATGATCAGCGAAAAGTAATCGCAGTAAGCAGCGACATGAACAAAGAGAGTGTCTGTCGAATTGATGATCCAATTTCTGATGGACGTTGGTTAAACACCGACACTGGATATATGTGCGATACTTCACCTGGCGCTTCTGGTTCTCCTGTGCTGGCGCGCTCTTCAAATGCCGTATTATCCATGCACCATTTGGGCGGTTGCCGCAATCAGGGAGTAAGGATGAACCAGATCTGGTCGATGGTTTCGGAGCATCTGACACCGGCGCCTGATTTAACTACTGTTTCTATACCGGAAAGAGCAGAGGTTAGCAGCGCTTTCCCTGTTCTAATCGAAGCGCAGAATAATAACGCTCCTTCACCAGAAGGGATCATCAACGTCTCCTTAAGCTACAGTGATGACAGCCAAAATTTTACTATTACAGACCTGAGCGCTGCATGGGCGGATAGGCTGCAATTGAACGAACCCGGGCAGGGACTTCTTGTAGATAAGGACTGTCAAGAAATAACCGGCGGCGCTGTAAACCATGTGATTGAAGCAACCGATTTACATTGGGAAGAAGGTGAAAGACATCAACTTTCTTTTTATGTGACTCCCCATCAAGAGGGAACCCTTTGGCTGAGGGTCAGGAACACTATGAAGGATGTCAGAGCGGGCTGCAATTACTATAACGATGTTTCCTTGACCACGGATGGTGATGTAATCGATACCACCCAGGGTGGTTGGGATGTGATTCGATTGGAAATTGAAGTAAAACATGCCGCATCGCTTGGCAGAAACTCGGTCAATAACCCATCTCCTGCGGATGGATCAATGGATGTTCCGATTGATTCAATCCTTTCCTGGGATCTCGAAGGCACAGATACGGTTGATCAGATATCCTATGATGTTTATATGAGTGAAGATGAATCCGCTATTGAAAGTTTGAAATGCTTGAACAGCCGTGTACCCGTTTGTGATCCGGATGTTCTGAATTACCGTACTAATTACAATTGGTATGTGACTGCGACCGATAAAAATGGGAGTTCAATCCGGGGCGAATCCTGGAGTTTTAAAACTCAGGATAAAAATGAAGCGCTAAATCATTATTTACCTTTTGTGTTTTCCAACCAATAAAAAAGATAGTGTAACCGCGCATCTATCTTTGAATTGAAACATCCGTGCATCAGCTAAATATGAAAGAATGATGCAGGGGTATTATTAATTTCCTGTTCGTTGATTAATAATTTGTTTTGTTAACCATTGGAAGGTAAATATTCTCATAGGTTGGCTGCCGGCATCCCTCGATCGATAAGGTATGAACGGGGGCTTCTGTTGAAATTGTACTGCGAATTAGCAATTATTTGCACCACCCCATTAAATACAATATTTTGAAAAATATTAGTACCTGAAATAAATTACCTGCCAATTGATTGAGGATATAAAAAATTATCTAAATGGTGGTATACAATACCATTCCAAGAGGATTGTAATTATTGGCGATGATGCATCAATTATTTCGAATATACTTAGACATATTTATTTTGGTTTGATATTTCCCTTTCACCGATATATAGGAATGGAGGAAGATCGTGAATAAAAAGCATAGACTATTATTAATGCTTGTGATGGCTTTAATTTATACCTCTTTAGCATGTAAAACTTTATCTGGAGATGAGCCAAAGCCAGAAACGGCTGATGTTCCACTACAGCTTAAAGAAACTATCACAGTTCCAATGCCCCCAACACTTGTCGAATCTATCCCAACTAATATTGATGTCGCAGAACCAGTCAGCATCGACAGCGAGTTTCCCTTACCTGGTGACGGATAGGATTTTGTAAAACAGGGCGATGGTGAAATTAATTATCAAACAGGCATGGCCTTAGAAGAGGTAATCGAATTTTACCGCCAATCATTCAGTGCACGGGGTTTAGCAGAGCGAGAAATGCTTACGATTATCAATGAGGATGTTTTTAATATTGTATTTGATGGTGCACCCAATGGAAAAGCAGTTGTCGTTCAGGGAGTCCGTCTCGATAATGGATCGGTTAATGTAAATATTCGCTATGAAGACTTGTGATCTCTTATGCATGTTCTGAACCGTAATCTGAACTTATTATTCCACATTAAAACTTTTTAGGTTCTTAGTTATAAGGTTATAAATAAACTTATATTCGATTCGTAGATCATTGAAAAACACTGCTGGCAGTGTTTTTCCAGGAATTATGTGGTTTGATATCGGGTGTACATGAATCTCAAGTAAAACGCCGATAAAAGCGGTTGCCTATTTTTATTGACAATTGATTAATAACGCTTGCTGCATTGCCTGTGCGCCTTCAGTCGTTGAAGTTACAAAATGCGGCGCGCCTGGTATTTCCTCCCAGCTAGTGTTTGGTGTTCCCATTTGCTCCAATTTCTTATAAAAATAAGCGCCTTGAGCAGCGGTAGTAGTTGTATCATCCCCACCGATAATAAAAATAATACTTGTTTCAGGGAAGAAGTAATCGCCTTTATAGGAAATCAAACTGGCTTCCTTAAAATCATCCTGGTATGCGATGTTTTTTTGAGCACAAGGTCCGGAACCATCATTAGGAAACCCGAAACTCCAATCAAAAGTATTCCTTTCATCTTGATCGGCGTGTATGTCTTGAAAATCTTGATTATCATGGATGCAAGCATGCTCAACGTAGGACATATTCGGTCCACCTTCTAAAACTACCGTTCTGAACAAATTTACCAATCCGTAGTGGGAAAGTGAGTAGCTTACCTGGGAAGCGCCGTTTGAATGTCCTGTTGCACAGTAAGGCTGGTTTTCATTTTGTTTATGGATATTATCAAAAACCCACTTGGCCGCACTGGCTGGTTTGCAGGCTAGGCGAGCCATACCTTCAACTTTTCCAGGTTCAGCCTCGAACCAATTTCGATCCCATTTCAATTGAACAGTCCGGAATCCATTCATCCGCAGATTATTTAGTATTTCATTGTTATTATTCACTGCGCTAACTCTATTGTGATCCTCAATATCGATCAAACGGTTGGTGACTGCTGTTTCAACCGCATCTTCCCAATAATAGTCTCCAATCCATCCAGTAAAAAATAAAATCGTGCCCTTATCCGATTGGGAAGTGCGTTCGCCAACTTTTATTATTGCTCCTTCGGATCTGCTGATCTGTTGGCAATTTACCTGGACCTCGTAGCATTCCTGGCCATCACACGCATACGGGCCTTTTGTGACCGAGACAATTCCCAATGGTTGAGGATCAGGGATTGGTTTTGGCATAATCGGAAGATAGATGCTCAAAAAGGGCGAATTGAAATTCTGGTTAAGTGATGATCCTGATATATCCTGTAATTTGGCTGAATGTGCTGAAGAAAGGACAGGAGTTGACCAAACGAGATTAACAAAGACCAGCAGGAAAAAACTTAAAACAATTATCAACCGACGGTTTTTTAAAGGTGAGAAATTATTGAAGGATTTTGGCATAATATCAGGAATTCTGAAAGATGAAACTTATGTTATTTGATTTTGATGTTTTTGACATCCTGTACTCGGAAATTGTTCAAACAATAAGCGCCGGTCGGAATCAGGATGTATGAAGGTAGAATAATACCATGTCGCTAATAAGTGTATCAAACCAAAAACCGATCCATCTACAACTCCAACGAGATCTTATTCGAACGATAAAACGCGGTCACTGTTGGGTTTATAAGGATGCGCTGAGAGAATTACCTCATGCGGAAACGGGCGTTTCCGCCATCCTGCATGATAATCGCGGTGGGCGGGAAATTGGGCGTGGTTATTACGATCCCGTCGGAGACATTGCCCTTCGGATTTGTACCACCCGCCGCGGTCAGCAGCTCGACGATTCCTGGGCTGAAGGGCGCATCCAGCGAGCCGTGGATTTGCGGCTGGGCATATTCGATTCGCAAACAACCGCCTACCGCCTTTTCAATGGGGAGGGTGACGGTCTGCCGGGGATGGTTTGTGATCGTTATGCTGAAACTGCCGTGCTCAGCTTCGACGGTCAGGCGCCCTATCGCTTCTGGAATGTATATGGGATTGCCCGCTGGCTAGTTGAGAACCTGGGATTTTGCTCTGTTTATGAACGCACCAGGACGGGTAAAAGTCCAAAAGGGCGACTGGTGATAGGTCAAGATTCTGAAAGCGAGGTGAACTTCCTGGAATATGGAGTTCAATTTACCGCTGACCTAATACACGGGCAAAAGACTGGTTTTTACCTCGATCAGCGTGAAAACCGCCGCAGAATGCGAATTTTTTCAGCCGGAAAACGGGTACTCAACCTATTCGGTTACACCGGCGGCTTTTCTGTTTGTGCTGGAGTCGCCGGTGCAGACCACGTCACCACTGTCGATTCAGCCCAGCCAGCCCTGTTGGCTGCAGAAAAACACTGGGTATTGAACGGTCTGGACCCGGGCAAACATGCTGTTGTATGTAGTGATGTTTTCCAATATCTGGAGACAGCCGTAGGGGAGCATCAGTTCTGGGATATGGTTATCCTGGATCCGCCTTCATTTGCGTCTTCCAGTGAAGCCGTCTTAGGAGCTATTTCTGCCTACAAAACCTTGATATCTAGAGGCGCGTTATTGACCAGGCGTGGGGGAGTACTGGCTGCCGCCTCTTGCTCCAGCCGAATTGATATTGACCAGTTCATTGAAGTATGCCAGGAGGGATTGTCTAAAGCCAGGCTGCAAGCGCAGGTGATGGGTGTGTATTCCCAGCCCGCAGATCATCCCGTACCACTTGGGATGCCAGAGTTCCGCTATCTAAAATTCGTCATATTGCGCATAGATTGTTGAAATTGTTGGATATTCTTCAATTTCTTTGTCTATTTAACTACTCTTCGGCTTCTTAAGATTGAAGGGTGGGCAATATTATTTCTACCACCAGCTCTGCCCAAATACTGTACATCTTCCCGGAAAGGTGCAAACCGTCCTCCGCCATCAGTGAGGGATCGTCGTGCACGTCTCTTGATAGGAGGGTAACATCAACGTACTGTGCACCAGCCGCTTGGGTTTCAAACCTTTTGATCTGGTTGAACAGGTCAATATCCTGGCTGATTTGCTCACGATCCATCCCCCTTGCGAAAGGTGTCGCCCCCCAATCCGGTATAGAGAGCACCACCACTCGTTCGGGCCTGCCTCCGGCAAAATCGATCGCAATACTCAGCAGTACCCGAAAATCCTGCCGGTATTCTTGGGGATCGTAATCGCGAAACTGGTTGTTCACTCCGATCAAAAGCGTCACGAAATCAAACAGTCCTTGGACTTTTGAAGATTGTATCCCTGCCAGCAGCTCCCCACTTGTCCAACCATTCTGTGCAACTAATTCTAATTCTGTGACTTCAAATCCTCTCTGGCGCAACAGTGCTGTAACTTGAGCTGGAAATCGCTCTTCTGCGTCGACGCTGGTTCCGATTGTGTAGGAATCCCCCAGGGACAGCATACGAATAGGTTTTGGAGAGGCGATAAGATAGGAGTTAGTTTCGTTCATATTCGAACAGCTCAACAGGAGTATTGATATTATTATAAATTGGAGTAGAAACTGGTTTTTTAATCCCATAGTACGATTTCTTTCTCGTTTTTCCAATTTGCCAAAATTCAGCAACAGTATAACAAAGGCAAAAGCACATTGCCAGTAAATTGAAGTTTAATGTTCTCATTTCTTCTGCGACAGTAGTTTTCACCCACAAAAATGGCTTGATATATACCTCAAATCAAAATACGGAAACCCAGCCAATTTTGAAATCTGCTTGAGACATCTTCCCCCCCCCACTCGATATTGCAATAAAAATTGAATACCATTCAATTTTTATTGCCTTTTAAAGCTGTATTAAAAATTTGGTGAAATTCACATCTTTCCTTTCAGGGTCTAATCCATAAACATTCTTTTCACGTCAATGTTTCATTGTCTGCCGCAAATTCAAAAGAAACCATATTAATTATCAAACCGGGCACATTATCAAAGACTCACTTATCCAAATAAAAATAACTGGTGAGCTAACCTTTGGATTCTTCTAGTGCGAAGACTGAATCTCGTCGGAAACAGCTTGCACGGTTTGGAGATATCCTGATTACTCGATTTTGCTGTTTGCCTACTGTATGGAAACGCCTCATTCCACTGATCGTTCGTAATCGCTTGCGGTAGGATGCGGATAGAGCAGATATACCCGAGTTATTCGCAGTGGTATCCTCCAACCAGGCTGATAAAACCAGATAGGTTCCTGAAGACTCTTCGATTAAACTCTTAATTAGTTTACTGGCTATTATCTGATTTGCAGATTTGAACACATCCTGAGTTGGGAGTGGATTTGATCTCGTATCCTTTGACCTACCTATCATGTATCAAGATGTGGTGTGACAAGGAATAAATGGAATATTCTTCCCGTGTCCTGATACCTCCTTGGATAATAAACATAAAAGAGTTAATAGGGGGCCGAGCTGCCCTTCTCTCCCTGGCGAAATTTCCAAAAATCCCCCCGATAATAACTTGATTTCTTAGCAGATCCGAGTAATTAATCTAATATGTTACATAAGATTTACCGCTTGTTTATGTTGGTCATAATCCCACATACATTTGATATACAGGCAATATTGTATGTTTCTCCGTTCATTCACAAGCAGGAAAATCATGTCGCATAACAGGTTTACATGCAATAACAATTATACGAATCAAAACGAATAATGCGGATTTCCTTTATTCAAGTATTCGTGTCGATTTGTTATTCGAAAATTTTCCGCCCATTAAATTAATCTTTCACTAATATATTAGATTACAAATTTTCGAGAGGACTGAAAATGATATATTAGAACGAACAACATCCTTGGAAAAGTAAAATCTTTGTAACCTCAAAAACCGAGTATTCCTTTTCCAATCTGCCCAAAATATTGAAAATTCAGTTTTGAAATTACATAATTAAAAAAAGTTACCTGCGAAATGCAGGCAAAAAACTTGATAGATGAAATAGGGCGGGTGGGAATCGAACCCACAAGGTATCTCTACCGGCGGATTTTAAGTCCGCTGCGTCTGCCAGTTCCGCCACCGCCCCTATTTATATCTATTTTAATCGGAAATAGCATCTGGTCAAGAGTAATGCCCTTTGCCGAGAACCTTTTTCTGCCATACCGCATACCTTGAGTAGAAATGCACCCATGGTGGTGAGAGTGTGCAGTTCTGTATTGCCTGTTTTAAATTTTCCTTGAAGGATGCAGCATCATTGAATTCCGGGATGGTCAGCGTTGCTCTTCCGAGTTCGACCACAGCATGAGCATCGGATCCAACTGTTCCTAAAAGTTGGTGTGATTTAGCAAAGTACTGAGCTTCCGTGTTGTACCTGGGGAATGTACAGCGAGAATTGAATGTTTCTATGGCATCAATATGCGGAAGGATATCAATCAAATCTTTCTCTTCCCAGTGACCACCTCTGTGCTGGTCAAAGGGGTGCGAGACGCTGATGAAAGCATCCTGATCCCGCAGTCGTGTAATGGTTTCCAATGGACTGAGGCCGCCCGGAACCAATTCATTCACAAAAAAGGCTAATAATTCACCATGTGTTGTATAGATTTCTTCTCCCACGATCACACGGTCGGGATCCAATTTCTCAGCACGCAGTGCGCCTTCGATCGAATTATGGTCGGTGATCGCAATACGGTCGATTCCCTTGCGTTGACATGCATCCAGCATTTGTTGCGGAGTCGTCAGACTGTCCTTAGAGTATATGGTGTGGCAGTGAAGTTCGACAATATGCATGGAATCCGGGAGTTGTATTGAATTATTTATTTGAGATGTAAATCGGTTTAATTGGATGGTTTTTTCTTTACAATGTAACCGAAAGCCATGGATACCGCCATCAAGATTATCAATCCAGCCGCAGCTTGTTTTACCGTCTTAGGTTCCATCCCGGGCATTACGACTTGACCATTTCCATATGATTTAAAAAGCTTTCCCCATTTTGATTCTAAGGCGGCTTCCACCCGTTTTCTACCGACAAACGGGTACCAATAAACGTTATGGTAAAAATTGCTTGCAAAGTAGGACCAGGGAACTAATGGGCTTTGAAGGAGAAGTTTTTCCAACGGCTTCAACGGTCCGTGGTAGATTAATTTTTGACCTGAGCTGGCAAATGTGTCTTCTTGAACGAATCCCCAGGGCTTTTCATTTTCGATGTCATATCCGACGATATCAATTTGTCTCGGATCCCCTATTCCAAGGTCTAATTCATGCGCGTGCCGGATAAAACGGATGTTCATCGGGTCGAATCCCTGTAGACGGGCGGAGACAGCATCGATCGCAACCTGGTCAGCTGAGGCGAGCAGGATGTCCTTTTCATGCCAGCGCATGGCACGCGGTCCGGGTCCATCACCTGCGAAAGTACCATCCATCATGGCAAATATTCCAGGGTGAATATCCTGCTGGATGGTTAACAGGTCAACGATTGTGTCATGAATGACAGAATGAGTCCAATGGCGGTTTCGATGCAGCAATCCTCCAAAGGCATTTTTCATCGCACCGGTGATGGTAGTAAACACATGTGTCTTCACTGTGGGTAATTGGATAATATTCATCCCTACCAGGACTTTGGGAATGAATATGCCATCGGGGTAGACCTGGTCCAATATCAGCAATGGTTTTTTTGGGACATATTCTATCCACTCAAAGTCTTCGTCATAGAGGTAGATGCACGGCACGCTATACTTCTCCGTGACATCCTTATGCTTATTATTGCATTCAGCATCGGATGTATCGACAACCACAGTATCATTATGTACACCAACCAGTTCACTGTATCCGGCTTCCTGTAATGTCTGGATCACGCCTTCGATTTGCCAGGGAGTAGAAGAACAAGCTGGATACCATGTCTGCCAGGAAATGTTTATTTTCAATCCGGTGCGGACATCCTTTGGAAGTGCGTTTTCAAACCCCGCCAATTCCATTACTTGCGATATGTCTTCCAGCACGGATTCTGGTGTAGTTTTCAGAACAGCTACTTTACCTTTTCCTGGAAAATCGTTCATGATATGACCTCTTGAAAAATTTTATCCATTTTATACCCATCAAATAAAAGTTGAGTGAGTTTAAAATTATAATCGTTGAAGTGTAAAAATTTAACGAATAATAATAAAATTTTGGATTTATCTCAAAAATTGTATCGGTTCAATCTATGAGACATTAAATCTGAATAGGTCATATAATAACACCGCGGACTGTAGGGAAAAAATAAAATCGGATAAACATCCTACATTTTCAAATACTTCTTGTGAGTAATTACTTGCAGAAGCTAAAGGTACGAAAAGGTTTAATAAATGAAAATTGAGCCAGAAACAAAAATTAGCATCTCTGAAGAAGTCAGCAATGCCATCGAGCAGGATCAACCTGTGGTTGCCCTGGAATCAACCGTGATTTCCCACGGGTTGCCTTACCCTCATAATCGGGATGTAGCATTGGAAATGGAGCGAGAAATCAGGCTTATAGGAGCCGTACCTGCTACGATAGGAGTCCTGGATGGAAGAATTCGAATAGGGTTGGTAGAAAATGAGATTGAACGACTTGCAGCAGGAAAGAATCTAACTAAAATTAGTGTTCGAGATATCTCTTTAGCGATTGCAAACAGCTGGAGTGGGGGTACGACTGTTGCGGGGACCATTTTTTTTGCTCGTAAAGCGAAAATTCGGATATTTGCTACAGGAGGCATCGGAGGCGTCCACCGAGGTCATAATTATGATATATCAGCTGATCTGATCCAATTATCAAAGACTCCAATAATTGTCGTTTGTTCCGGCGCAAAAGCGATTCTCAACCTGCAGGCAACGATTGAATATCTTGAAACCTTCAGCATCCCGGTGATTGGTTACCAGACGAATGAATTACCGGCTTTTTAT
>Ga0180438_10002976_pt1 | contig 26407 bp, 13 predicted proteins | sample SS_ome_12_FD_132455 | JGI IMG/M metagenome (GOLD analysis project Ga0180438, IMG submission 132455) | Hypersaline lake sediment archaeal communities from the Salton Sea, California, USA - SS_3_D_2 metaG | ecosystem: Environmental > Aquatic > Non-marine Saline and Alkaline > Hypersaline >... | reverse complement strand
CGCTGTGCCGGTACGTCGTGCTCAGCGAGGAGGCCCTGAATCTGGCGAACCAGGCCGTGGGGCTGGCCGCGCTGAAGGCCCCCGAGCCCGAAGTGACGGCCTTCAGACAAGCGGCCGAGTCCATGCGCAGCGCCCTGGCCTCGATGGAGGAAGCCCTCAAGGCCGAGAAGTTCGACCAGGCCTTGGCCCAGGCGCCCAAGGCGCGGGCATTCTCCCGGGCTCTCCGCACGGGTCGGTTGATCAACGACCTGAACCGGTGCCTGGACAACAAGTTCGGCTGGTTCGACTCGCCCGCCGTGCTCGACAGCGACCCAAGTGGCTGGGGCTTGACGCTGGGGCCATCGGCCGACGTATTCACCAGTCCGCTCTCACCGGCTGCCTTGGTCACCACCGCCGATGCGCGGCTGGTCATCCAGGGCTGGGAGCAAATCAAGCCGCTCCGCGTCTACGGCCGCCGCCGGCCGGCCGTGGGGCCGGTATGCATGTGGGCGGTGCTCGACGGCAAGCTGACCAACCTGACCCCGGACACCGAAGGCGTGGTCTACAACGTCCAGACCCACGGCCGGCTCAGCGAGAACTGGGTGCTGCTGGCAAGCGACCTTGCGCGCGGCGGCGACCTGCCCATCCAACTCGTCTTCCTCCATCCGCCCACCCGAATCGCACTGAACGTCGGCGAGACGGGTACCACGGAAGTGGCCGTCGAATTCGGTAAGCCCGGGGTCCGGCTCTTCATGCTCCGACCCCTGAAGGAGTGGCGCGGGTTGTTGGAGATGGCACGGGTGATGACGGCCCAGCCACTGCGACGGGAGAAGATACAGATCTATTTGGACCAGTGTCGTCTCTGGTCGCGGGCCGTGCTGGATTACCCGGTGACTTTCAGCGAGGCGTTTGTGCGTGAGGCGGAGGACGGCGGGGGCTTGCGCATCGCCGACGTGTACAACTACCGCACCTTTGCCGACCCGTGGGGCACCAAACCGCTGCGGCTGGCCTCTCTCTCGCCGCTGGCCACGTACGGGCTGATGAGCAACTACCCCGGACTGAAAGTCCCCGCCGAACTCCAGAGGCTGGGATGGCGGGGCATCTGGGGCGACCACCTGGCGGTCAAGGACCGGGACTATGTCACCTACCGTGTGCCGCTGGATCCGATCAAGCGGTACGCCGGCTTTACCAGCTACTGCTTCGGCCCCACGGACATCGGCGAGCCCGGCGGACTGAAGGAGATCGAGGCCGTCAAGCGGACCGGGGCCAATAGTTGGCGGCCGCAGCACAACAACAACAGCCGGCGAGCCCGGGACACGGTGGACTGGTGCCGGGCCCAGGGCATCCAGCAGATCTTCAACGCGGACGAGAAATGGGTCCCCGATATCGTCGAGCACTTCCGCAGCCTGGCCCAACAGTATCGAGACTATCCGCCTGACGCGGTGGCCTATGACCCGTTGAACGAGCCCGAGACACGGGACCCGCGGGCGTACTGCACGTTGGTCAAGAAGATCACCAACGCCATCCGCGAGTATGATACGACACACCTGATCTACTTCGAGACCATCCCGCCCTGGGGTCCGGGGGCTGCGCCTTTTCCCCGCGGGGCCTTCGAAACGCTCATGCCCTCGGGCGATCCGCTCACCGTCTACAGCTTCCACGACTACCAATACCGCCTCGAGCCGCGCTGGCCCAACCAGGATCGCGATGTCAGCGTGATCCTCACCAAGTGGATCCCCGCTTTCCGTTTCAGCATCGAACAGCGCACGCCGATCCACCTCGGCGAGTTCGGCGGCTTCGAGCAAACCAAACAGAGTGTGTTCACCAACCGCTGTGCGCTGACGATGATGACGGACTACCTCAACGTCTTCGACCAGTTCGGCTGGCACTGGAACTACTACTCGAACCGCGGAGTGGCGCGGGTTCGCAAAGACGGCAGCCTGGGCGAAAGCTACATCCAGGAAGCCTGCCGGCGTTATTTCGCCCGCGGCACCTTCAATGCCAACTTCAACGCGATCCGAGGCAAGTGAGCGAGGTCTCGTGCTTCGGAACGATTATTGCTGGCGGCGAGGCATCCAGGTCGATGTTGCTCCATCGAAGCTGCCGAACCCCCGTCCGGCAACATCTGGACCGCCTCCTACTTGTCATCTTTTGCGATCATCATACGCGGTCATGGCAAGCGGAGATCATGGCCCCCGGTAACGGTCACGATCATCTCTCGTCTGGCAAGCTTGGTGCGATCGACCGCCGTCAGCTCGAACGTATACCTGCCCTTGACGGTCAGTCCGCTGACCCTCGTCTCGCGACTACCCTGGTTCGCAAATACCGGGCTGGCTCCGGGCGGCTTCTCTCGGACCCGCCACCAATGACTGACAACGTCTCCCTCGGGGTCACTTGTCGTCGCCGACAGCAGCGTGCGTGCGTCGGGCAAGGTCACAACCGCGGGAGTGGCCTTCGCCGCCGCAATGACGGGCGCGGAATTGGGCGGGTAAACCGGCACGGTCAACTGTTCCGAGACGGTACCGGTGCCGTCGCTCACCTCGAGCTTGACTACATGCTCGCCGGCCACGGTGATATTGGCCATCTTGCAGCCGCCCTCGTTCGGCGATTCCAGGTGCACGGCGGACCCTGGCGGCTGTTTCACAACACTCCACCGGAACTGCAGCCTGTCGCCCTCCAAGTCGAATGCTCCGCCGCGCAGCAGCGTTTCGCCGTGCGGCAACGTGACCAGCACGGGAATACGGTTATGCACGTCGAGAAGCCGCGGGGGCTGGTTGCCCTCGTAAACGTTCAGCAACACCTCGCGTTTCACTGTGCTGGTGCCGTCGGCAACGGTCACGGTAAACACGTATTGCCCCGCCGCGGTAAGCCCGTCGGCTTCGGCCGTGGCCGAATGCGGGTTGGCGATTCTTGTGACAGCGCCTTGGGGCTGGCGCGTGATCGTCCAAGAAAACGAAAGCCGGTCTAATTCCGGATCCCGCGCGGCGGCAGACAGCGTGATTCTGCTGGCGGGACGTTTCAGAAACGTCGGGCTTGCCTCCCAGTTCACGACGACCGGCGGCTGGTTTCCGCCCGGGCGCGGATAGACCGTCAGCACGGTGTTGCCGGGCACTTGGACCCTCAGCCGTCCGTCGGCTGCCCCGGTCTTCAGGCCCAACTCTTCGTACCGTCTGGAATTGACGCATCGGCACACCCCGTAGTTGCCCGGCGGCAGCGAGTGGATCGTTACCGAGCGCATCGTCGCCCACGGCCTTGTGTTGATCAGGATCGTGGTGATACGGCCGTCATGGGAAAAAGCGAGCGAGCGCAGGGCGGGCTCGCTGCAGTCCGTCGCGATCCGTACGGCTCCGGGGCGGATGTAGTGCATCACCTGCCGGAAGTTCCAGAACTGCTTTCCGCGACGAAAGGAAGTGTCGTCGGGGCGGAACCAGAAGTTCTGTCCGCCGGGACCGGGGCCGCCCAGCCCGTAGATCGACCAGTACGACACGCCGCCGATGGTGAGGTCGTCGTACAGGTGGTCGATCGTCAGGTGCATGAACTCCGACTGCGCCGTATCCAGGCCTTTCTGGTCGGCAAACCGGCGGATCCTGGCCATCCACTGCTGGTTTTGGCCGCCGTACCAGTGATAGCTGAGCACGTCGACGTGCTTCCATACCTCCGGATCGTCTTGGGCGTGCTGGATGTAGTTCCAGGTGACATGGGCGTTCACCCCGTCGGAGAACTGGCCCCTGGTCGGCAGTCCGAGTCGCTCCATGCGCCGGCCCAACACCTTGGTCATCTCCGCGACGACCGCCGGCTGGAAGGCGTTGTTGTTTCCCGCTTCGTTGCAGATGGCATAATGGTTCGTTTCGACGCCATACCGCGTGCGCAGATAGGTAATAAACGAAGTGGCATATTCGGCGTACTCGCCGGGACTTGCCAGCAGGAAAGCCGGCACACTGCCGGTGCTGCCGCGGTCGAAAAACGAGGGGCTCAACCAGAGTTCGAACGGATCGCCGGCGGCTTCGATGCGGCGTTTGAAGGGCAACACGTACCGCTCGACAAACCGATCTGCATACGCCGTATTGAACTTGGAGAAATCGGCTTGATCGGGATCGCCGTTGTCGTTTTCCGGTTCCCAACGGGTCACATCGCTGCGGTTGCCGTTGGGCTGCTGCCATCGCAGGCGCGTGATCCCCAGGCTGCTGACGGCCTCCTCGATGACCTGCTCCCGCTGCTGTTTGCCGCCTTCGAGGTAGTGCGGGTTGCAACTCCAACCACGAATCGTCTGGTACCTGACGTCCGGCCTGATCGTAACCGTGGCGTCGCCCTCTTGCGCCGCCAGGATACCCCCGGAGAAAAGCCAACCGAGGGCAGCCGCCGCGCGCAGCGCGCTCGAGATTCCCGTTGGGTTGATCATCGTTTTCCTCCCTCGCGTGGTCCGCTCGCCGGATAGACGGGAACCGTGAGCGTCTCGCCGACCGTACTGGTCCCATCGTTCACGTCGAGCCGGAACACATGGGCACCGGCTCTGGTGATATTCGTCACCCTACAACGCGCCTGGCCCGGGGTCTCCAGGCGGATGGTGGAGCCCGCCGGCTGGCTTACCACGTGCCAGCGAAAGGTCAACTGGTCCCCTTCCAAGTCGAGGGCGCCCGCTCGCAGTTCGGTCGTATGCTGCGGCAAGGCCACCCTTACCGGCAGGCGGTTGTGGATGTCCAGCGGAGTGGGTGGTTGATTCCCGTCAAAGACATTGACTCGAACGTCGTGGGCAACCTTGCCGCGGCCGTCGCCGGCGACCACCCGGAACGTATACTCACCCGGCGCCGTCAGGCCGCTTGCGGTGGTGGTCGCGGCGCTGGGATCCGCCAGAGTCACTTTTGCGCCGGTCGTTTGGCGGATGATGGTCCACTGGTAGGAAAGCCGGGCAGCTTCGGGATCCTGCGCCGCCGCGGAAAGGACGACCTCACTGGCCGGCGCCTTTAGAAAATCGGGCTCGGCCTCCCAAGTTACCATCGTCGGCGGCAAGTTCTCATCCGGATGGGGATAGACCGTCAGCACGGCGTCGGCAGGCACATCCACGGCCAAACGGCCATCGGCCCGCACGCTCCGCAGCCCCAATTCTTCGTAGGGCCTTGCGCCAACCGACCGGCAGGCACAGTACTTTCCCGGGCGGATGCCGCGGATCGTAACCGAATGCGGCTGGGAAGGCGACCCGGTATTGATCAGCACGGCCGTGGTTCGGCCGCCGGCGGAAAACGCCAGAGGCCGAATCGCCGGCAAATCGCAGCTTGCCTCGACGCGCACGGAGCCGGGCCGCACGTAGTGCATGATTTGGCGGTACTGCCAGAACTGCCTCCCGCGCCCGAACGAAGTGCCGCTTAAGTGGAAGTGGTAGTTTTTGCCGCCCGGACCGGGTCCACCCAACGAACCGATGGACCAGTACGACACGCCGCCGATCGTCAGGTCGTGATAGAGTGCGTCGAAGTCCGAGCGGTCCGACCCGGCGTGTCCCGTCGGAAGCCCCTTCGCAACGGCGAAGCCGCGGAGCTTGCCCCGGTCTGCATTGTCTCCCTCATCGCCGTAGATGTGATAGCCGATCATGCCGACAAAGGGCCAGAAATCCGCGTCGTCCTCGGCCGCCTGGACGAAGCTCCAACTGGTGTTCGCGTCGTGGCATTCGGGGAACAAGATCGAGGTGCGCAGTCCCGCGGCGCGCAAACGCCGGCCGACGGCTTTGATCATCTCGACGACCACCGCTACGCTGAAGGGATTGTCGTCCGAGTTGCCCGCGTCTTTACAGATCACGTAATAGTCGGCTTCGATGCCATGCTCCCTTTTCAGATGGACGAGCAAGGATGCGGCATATTCCGCAAACTCGGCGGGCTGCTCGATCAGCCATCTGGAAATGCGACCGGTACTGCCGCGATTGTGGAACGTTTGCGTAATCGCCAGACCGAAACGATCTCCCCGGGTCTCGACCCGTCGTTTGAACGGCAGCACCCACGTCTCGACCGAGCGGTCGACCGACTCCGTGCCGAACGCGGGCCAGTGGATACGTTGAGGGTCATCATTGTCATTGACCGGTTCCCAAGCTCGCATGTTGCTGTGGTTTCCGCTGGGCACGGTCCAATGCAGCCAGGTCAGGCCGAGCTGTTCGACGGCTTCATCGAGGACCTCATCTCTAACCTCCGGAGCGATCCCCAGATACCAAGGCATGCAACTCCATCCCAGAATCGTCTGGTGCTCAGCGCCGGAATCGATGCTCACCGTCACTTCGCCGGCGGATGCCTCCTCGGCACACGTGCCAATAACGATCACCAGAGATGGTATCATCACTCTCAGCCACGTCCAGTTTCGCACTGCTGCCATCGAATTCCCTCCCTTTCTGGTCATGGAGCGGGTACCATCTGCATTGTATCGTGCGACACGGCAAGCGGCACCTCGGTGCGCCGGACCGGCGTCTCGCCGCCTCCCGGCGAGGCGACCTGGCCGAAGCCCGACTCGAGCGATCCGGTCAAGAGGCGCTCGACGCGCGGGGTCTTTTGGATGGAGCGCCGTTGTATAAGCGTTTCATGCGCAACGTTCTTTCGCGGGGGTCACCTCTGAGCTTCGGGGGCGGATTGCACAAACCACGGCCTGGCCAATGGATCGGTCTTGAAGAAATCGAGCAACATGCGGGCGACTTTCGCTCGTCCCGACGCCGAAGGATGAACGCCGTCGCCCGCCAGGTCGTCGCGCGTCCAGATCAGGCCGTCGCTCCGGCGCGGCGTGGTGCCGTTGGCCCAGAGGTACGGTCCCCAGAGCAGCAGCGGCGCCTTGACCTCGTCGCGTCCGGCGTCGAAGTTCAAGGCCTTCTCGCTCTCGATCTGATCTAGGATCAGCCAACGGACGACCAGCGCCGACTCGTAGGCATATGGTTCCGGATTGAGCGCCCCGATGGCGTAACCGGCGTAGATTCGGCTGGAGAGATAGGCGATCTGCAAGTTGGGGAATTGTGCCTTGGCGTTTTGCAGCACGGCCAGCGTGTCTTGCTTGAGTTTCGCGCCGTGCTCCTTCAGGTCACCCCGCGGGCCCTTGTTGGCCAACTTGACCCATGCCAGCTGGACTTGCTGCGGCGTGACTCCGGCGGCAGTCAGTCGCCGCTGAGCTTCCTGCCAGGGCCTGGCCTGCGGATCGACCCACTCGGCCATGGCCTGGCCGCCCTGGGCACAGTCGACGATGGTCAACCGCGGCGATTTGGCGGGATCGATATCGGCCAGTCGTTTGAAGGCCGAGAATTCCTGGGTCGCGTTGGACATGCTGATCGAAACCAGCACGATCCTGCCGTCTTCGTCCGGTTGCCCCAGGCCGTCCAACGGCCGGATTCGTGCCAGGGCGGCTTCGGCGGCCTTGCCGTGCGCCTCGGGCGGCGTGTTGGATCCTTTTCCGTACAGGCCGCCGTCCTCGCCCTTGTAGCGATCGGCGGCGGTCATCTCCGTCAACGGCTTGATACCCGTCATGTCGCGGCTGGGGGCCGCAGAGCCCGCTCGTCCCGGTCTCGCCCCGCGGCGACGGGCCTGGATCGCGCGTTCGAGATAAGCGGCTTCCTCGGACGAGAGCTTCTCGCCCCGCTGCCGCTTCCTCATCAGTTCGCGCGCCCGGGAGAAGTCGATCGGCTCGACGGCCTCGGCCGTCGGCGCGTCAGAAGGCTGCGCAGCCCGCGCTTGAGCCGCGCGCGCTTGAACAAGGGCCGGCACCAGACATAGAACCAGCCCGACCAACGTGGAACAGCTTCGCGTGTTCATAAGAGACTCTCCTACTGTGGATCGTGATAAGGCATATTCTGCCTGGTGAACTGCCTGAGTGTCAAGCAAAGAAGTAAGCGGCTCGTTCGTTTCAGACCGCGGCCCAGCGCAAACTCCATCGGGAGACTTGGATCACGAGATGTCATTTCAGGTTGATGCTCAGAACGCCCATCGTGGATGATACGGCGCTGGTGCCCTGCTGGACTCCCGTGGTCACCAGCAAACGGTCTGCTTCCACGCGGTAGTAGTACTCGGTATTTGGCTCTAGGTCTACGAGAATCGCGCGGTGGGGTGTTGTGTCTTGCAGGGCCATGTCGAACTTCGCCAGCTTGCCCCGATCGTTGACAAAGACTGCCAGGACGCCGTCTATCAGCACACCGGTAGCGTTCTTGTTTCCACTTCGAACCAGCTCAACCGATGGCTTCGGCTCTCCCGGGTCGCGCGGAGTGATGACGTTCAGAAAGTTGTCCAGCAGGCGAGGTTCCGCGGTCTCGACGTCCATCGTGTATCGGCCCAGGTCCTTGGTCCTGCGATATCCGTCGTGCCGATAATCCGTGTGTGGCGCGAAACTGTGCAGATTGCCCTTGGCATCGGGTGTGTCGAAATAGTGGGGCACTGAAATGGTCAGATCGTCCACGTCCATGTCGCTGGTTGTGATGCGTCTGATCGTCTTCCAGTGCTTGTAAGAGTTCGCCAGGTCGCGGTAGATCACGTACTGCCAAGCCGACCCGGACGGGAAATCGCCGAAGAGCGTATTCTCGTTGTTTCCGGCAATCCGAACGTGCGCCGTTGGGGAGGTCGAAACCTTGACCATGAAATCCTTCCATTGGCCGGGTCGCCAGTGTTGAGTCTTGTCGGTCAGCGACGCAGCGGTCAGCGATGTGGGCCTCGACACCACTTCTTCCATCGTTCTGCCCGAGAATTCGATGGTCTCGCTGGTGGCGTTGCCTTCTTGCGCGTCTCCATAAATGGTCAGCGATCCGCGTACATCGTTGCCCACGGCGAAGATTTCCAGCCAGCGCGGTATGTCCGTTTCGAGAACGTGGCCTTCGGTAAGGTCTTCACCGGGCCGCAGCGGACGGCCCGAGCACAAGACCGTATCGCCGCCCCGCACGACAATCCGGTTTTTCCGCGGCAGCAGGCAGTCGATGCACGTGACGGTGTGTGGGGTTTCGATCAGCGTTCGCCTGGCGTCCGCGCAGGCTCGCATGCCCAAGCCGGTGTCGACCACGGGACCCTGCGGCAGCGGCCGGTCGACGGTGTGAATCCGCCAGACTTTCTTGAAACCGGCATGGGTTGACTTGACGCGATCGAAGATCACGAATGCGTCGGGACGGACGTGGAGGAACTCGCGGTCGAAGAATTCGATCTTTTTCGTGTAGCTGTGCGTTGCATCGCCGACGGAATAGGTGTAGTTTCCGGCCACGTGTTCGAACTTGGTAATGTTTCCCCGCTCGAAAAGGCCGTCAGGGTCTTCGCCAAACCGGCGAGTCGACTCGCCCGCCCCGCCGGTAGAATAGACTCCACTCTTCTGCGCGATAGGCGTCTCGAACAGTTGTCCGCCCAAGTTGTCCGAATCGACCAACGGCCTACCGGAGTGGAGTGGCCCCCGGGTCCCGTCGGGAAGCACGTCGAAGCATTCGTCCGGGTCGTAGACGAAGATCGTGTTTTTCGATGCGGACCGAACGTGGTACCAGTGGTGCTTGTCGTTATCGAAATGGAAGCGAATACGAGCCCCCGCGTGCGGGATGACGTGTGTCTTGCGGTGAAGCATGAAGCTATTGGAATCCTCGTATCGCCGGCTGATCCCTTCCCCGCACAGCAGCAGAGCGAAACAGGCGTCGTTGCTCCAATCCTCGCGCATGCTCACCAGCCCGGGCCCGCTGAAGTACGCCGCCGTTGGGTTCTCCGACGGCGGCGATTCGGGCGCCTGGTCCTCCCGGTAGATCAGGTCCCAGTAGATGCCGTCGTACTCGTGCCCGCGCTGCTCGAATTGCACTCCGTGATTCACGTAATGCTGGATCTTCGGATCTTCGTACAGGTGGTGCAGCAGCGCCACGGTCTGCACGTTCGGCTGCGTAACCCACATGGAGGAACGCGTGTTCCAGACCTGCACCAGTTGATGCGGTTCGGCGCCCGCCTTGTAGGCATAGGTATCGGCGTCGACGCGGCGGTATTTGTGAGGCAGGCTCAAATGTTGATAGAAGGCTCCACGGTGCTTGTCGTGCAAGAACTCTCGGTAGCGCGGTTCGCCGGTCAACGTGTAGAATTCGGCCAGCAGCCGCACGCTGGCCGATTCTTCCGATTGGTCGTACCCGATATTGTCGTACATTCCTCCGGGACTGCCGGGCAGCGCGTCGTTGTGCGTTGGGTCACCCGCGATCCGGTTCTCAACCTTGAAGAAGTTCCCCTCGGGCGAGAGTTCCCGGGATGCCGCTTGGATGTACTTGAGTTCGTCGAAGGCGTAGACGTTCCGGCGGCCTGCGACCTCAGGGCTCGTGGAGACATCGCTGAGAGCAAAGACGCCGGCATAGGCCAGGGCAACGCACGCTCCGTAGGCGCTGTGGTACCCCCACTTGGCTCGGCCCGTCTGCGATTGCGTTGTCGATGCGTAATAGAATACGTCGCGATCTGCCCCCGCGCGGCGCATGATCTTCAGTTTCGTCTCCGTGTCGAGTTCGTCGAAGACGATGTCGACGGCGTACAACTCCGTCAACGTGGGCGCACCTTCCTCGGGGATCCTCGACACGATGCCACGGAGGTACTTGGCGTTCCCGGTCGCTTTGTAGATCAGGGCGAGGCTAACAAGTTCGATCGCTTCCCCTGCGTCCGCCTTCCGCCGAATCAGGTTGAACCATCGTTTATAGGGATCGCGTGCATGAGGACCGTACATGCGGTCGACGACCAGCTCCAGCCGCCGCTCGGTCAGCAAAACGCGTGGGTGGGAGGCTCGGAGGCGATACCCGTATGAGCTGGCAAGCCAGCCATCGCCGTCCTCGTCGATGGAATTGTCGGGAACTTCGGTAGACGCATTTCGAGACTCGCCTCCGCAAGCCGTTGGGAGGCAGACGCCGCAAAGCAGAGGAACCTCGCTCAATCCAACCGCGACCGAAATCCACCATGCGAGAACCCTCATGCTCGACCATGCCGCCGTTTGTCGCACATGTCGCGGATGCGAGTCCGTCCCGACCGCCTCGGCTGCAGAGTTACGGACTATCCTGGTTGCATCTGCCGGTCGGGCTGGCGAGTTGTTGCACATGATAAAAAACCTGTCTTCCGTGCATACTAGTGAACGGTCGGGCGTTTGAATACCGCGTAGCATATGCCTGGCGAGTTTCCGGCGATTCTACCACAGGTCGGGCTCGTTCCAGACTTCCCAATACCACCGGTGAACCTCTTCTCGGCCGTAGCGATCCATACAAGTATCACAGTTGATTCGGCCGCCCCCACGACTCTGGTGGCAACCCTTTCAGAATCCCTCATAGCTCCAAGCCCCGCACCATTGCGGCGACAGAGATAAAGATACTCGATTGCCGGTGCGGCCCGCAATATGCTGCCGGGCAATACTCCCGGGCGGGCGCGGCGTACAATTGACTTCTTTAGGCTCACCTGTGAGAATCGTGGGTATCCGCTTGCGGGAACGATCTCGGAATCCGGTCGCTGGAGAGACGTTCGGGATCACGCCGGGCGAGGGCGAGCCGATCCTGTACCGTGTGCTTCAGCAGCGGGTCGGGCACGGCCGCAGCGCGATCCCTGCTGAGACGCAGTACTACGTCTACTGGGCGGGGCCCGCGTATCACAACCTGCCGCGTCATCCGCTGCACGTGATCGTCAGCTTTCCCAGCGCGAGCGCAGGGCCGGGAGTCAGCTTGCGGAGCGGTGTTCGCGACATGTACTGGAGTGAGTTGATCGGCGGCACGCACCTCTTTCGAACTCGCGACCATGCTGCGGCGCCGTTTCGCCGACATGCTTGGGAATCTCAACCGGACGCGAAACACAAAGGTAACACACTGCGATGAACAAGATCCAGCCAACAACCCACGGGCTCCGCGTTGTGGCGGCGATGATTCTGTTTGTTATCGGTTGGGCCGCGATTTCCGGCAACGCCTCGGAGTCTGCCAACGAGCTGCCCGTCCGGGAGTTCGCCGAATTCGGCGTGGTCGGCGACGGCAAAGCGGATGACACGTCCGCCATTCAAAGGGCAGTTGACGCAGGGCTCGGCGACATCCGGTTCTCGAAGGGCGTCTATCGCATCACGCGGCCTATCGTGGTCAATCTGGATACGGTCGGCGTCACCTCGATTCACGGCGACGGCGTAGCCACGATTCGCATGGACGGAGCCGGACCGGCACTGAAGTTCGTGGGCACGCACTTCAAGTCGGCCGACCCCGCCGGGTTTGAAGAGCGCGTCTGGCAGAAGCAGCGGATGCCCTTGATCGACGGGATGGGAATCACCGCGACGCACGCGGAAGCAGACGGCATCGAAGCGGTGGGCACCATGCAATTGACGATCTCTCGCGTCCATATTCGCAAGTGCCGGCACGGCATCCGGCTCGTTGAAAACAACCGTAACGTGATCATTTCCGACTGCCACATCTATGAAAACCGTGGTATCGGTATCTACTACGACGAGGTGAACCTGCACCAGTCGAACATCACCGGCTCGCACATCAGCTACAACGGAGGCGGCGGAATCGTCGCCCGTGCCGGCGCCGTACGCAATATCCACATCACCGGCTGTGACATCGAAAGCAACATGAGCCCCGACCAACCGCCGACCGCAAACGTGTTGCTCGATTGCCGCGGCAGCACCAGCGGCACGGCGGAAGTTGCCATCACGGGCTGCACCATTCAACATAATCACCAGGCGGAAGAGTCGGCCAACATCAGGATCATCGGCCGCAGCGATCCAACCGAGCGGCAGAAGCTCATCCGCGAAGGCAACGTGACGATCAGCGGCAACGTCCTCAGCGACGTGCATGTCAACCTGCACCTGGTGAATTGTCGTGGAGTGGCAATCACCGGGAACACCTTCTGGATGGGCTACCGCCACAATCTCCTCATCGAGCAGTCCTCCAACATCGTCATCGGACCGAACAATCTCGACCGCAACCCGCGTTATGACTACGCGGACACGGCCGACGCGAACAACAGCGTCGTCATTCGGGACTGTCAGGACTGCACGATCGACGGGTTGCACGTCACCAATGTAAGACGCGACCCGGCCGCCGTCACGATCAGGCGCTGTCGCCGCATGAACATCAGCGACTGCACGATTCTCGATTGCGACCACGTCGGCCTCCTGCTGGAGGAGCTGTCCGACAGCCGCGTGTCGGGCTGCCTGATCCGAGATGATCGGCCCGATTCCAATTCCGTTCCGGTGAAAATCGTCGGCGGGCGCGAAAACCTGATCGACTCACATCTTGTGCCTCAGCGACGTTGACGGCAGGGCACGTCACCAGCAGCAGTGGGAATGAACGCGGTACGCCGATTGCCACCACAGCAAAGGACGTGACGGACGTGTTCGGACCGCTGTCCTTGCTCAGCGAGCGAGACAGGTCATCCTCGACCATTCCCTTCTGCTCGACGCAAGACGCTACTTCACATCCAGGCGAAGAATGGACTGCTGCTCCCGTTTCAGATTGTCCGACAGACGCCAAGCATAGAAGCACTTGCCTCCGTCGCTGTAGGTGATGCCGTTGGGCTTCACTGGGGCCGGCGGCCCGAGCTTCGTCCAATTCTCACCGCCGTCCGCCGAGACCATGATCTGGGCGTCGGCCAGTCCCGCCAAACGTTTGTCGGGCAGTTCGATCGGATTGCTTTTCACCGCACGGGAGATCCGCTTCCAGGTCCTTCCTTGGTCCGTGCTTTTGAGCAACCCGCCGCCCCAGAGGCGTTGCCAGTAGATCGCTCCATCAGAGGCCACCAGCGCCGGGCCTTGCGGCCCGTCGGTGCAGACCTGCGTCCACGTCTGCCCGCCGTCTTCGGTGCGGTAGATACCCAGCGTCGCGTTGCGTTTCCATCCGGCCGTGTTAATCAGAAAGGTCTTGGAGTCGATGATCAGCGGGTCGGTGCTGTGGTTGCTCTCGGCAGGCAGATGGACGCCGATGTTCGACCAGGTGCTTCCGCCGTCGGTGGAGAGCTGGACGCTTTGCGACTGCTCGTGGAGGCCCAAAAGGAGCGTCTTGCGTCCCGGGTCGGTGAAGTCGACGGCCACGCCGTCGGCATGCGCCAACTTGCCCAGCCGCTGGAAGGTCTTGCCCCCGTCCTCCGTCTTGAACGGCGCGTCGCCGTAGCATCCACTCACCCAGAAGACCGCCTTGTTCTTGGGGTCGAACACGATCCGGCCGGGACGGAACCTCATCTGATTTCCTCCCAGCTTCCGCCAGGTGTTTCCACGATCGTCGGTGACCCACAGGCCTCGCTCGCTCACGCCCGCGATCACCTCGTGGCTGCCGGGCACGGCCTGCATGTAGGTGACGCCGTAGGCGCCCCATGTCTCACCGCCGACGTTGCTGGTGACATTGACCCAGCCGGCCTTGGGCGCGTCGCTCGGCTGAGCGGCTGCCAGGTCCGCCAGCGACAACAGCATGATCGGAAGACCCGAGAGACACGCAACTCGTTTGACTGCCAACATGTGTCTGTGCTCCTTTCGAAGTGTGACTGTTTTGAGACGATGGTCCGTTTCGGCCGAGAGAACGACAGTATCGGCGGGCTATCGCATCGTCGGCGGAAGGTGAATGACCTATTTCGCCGGCGGATTGGATCTCTTCACGCGCACTTCTTTCACGAGAAACTCGTTGGGCGAGCTGATTGCATCGAAGCGGAAGTTCCACCCCCATTGGCCGACGAAGTTGGCGTCGCTCACCTTCCACGTGTTCTGTTGCCATTGGTCGCCCTCCGGAATCGTCCACCATCCCGGCGCTCCCCGGTAGCCGTCCGCCGATTCGTAGCAGAGATTCATTCCCGCGTTCTTGTCCGGCGCTAAGCGCTTGGCCACGATCGTGATTTCCAACTCTTTGGTCCCGTACGGCACGAACAGTGGATCGACGCGGAAGTAGACGTAATGGCCCTCGCCGCCGACGGCGAAGTCCGTGCGACGACAACTGTCGGTCAGGCCGTTGGCAACGGCGGTCGTCTTCGGATTGACCTGTTTCAGGCCGTCTTCGATATTGGCGGCGCCCAGGCGGCAGGAGACGATCCGGGCGTGGGCATAGTCGCCGCCCCACGGATAGGGTTTGCCCAGGTTCGCCCGGGCCTGTTGGGCCAAATCGTCCGGCAGTTGGGAGACGAATACGGGCGTCTGGGTTAAGACCAACTCCCGGCCGGCCTCCAGCGACGATTGCTTGCCCGCCAGATCGGTCACGGACACGTCCGCGGCAAACTTGGCTTGGCGCTGCCGTCCGGCGGGCGACCAGGCCGCCAAGACACTCCCATGCTGGCCCTGGAACAGAAAGCCGTATCCTCCCTCGTCCAGATCCAGCCAACCCAGGTAGCGCGGTTGCTGGCCTAGCAACGTGGTCATCGTTCTTAGCGCGTCATACGCGGGTCGCGGCGTCCAGTCGGGGCGGATGATGCCATGGTCCGTGCCTTGCCCATACGCCGGGCCGCGGGCCTCGAACCAGCAGATGCGATCAAACCCCTGCGCAATCGAGAGCAAGTAGGCCTTGACCAACATGTCGGCCTGCTGTGCGTCGGCCCTGGCATCGGGCCTGATCGGGGCCTGGAAACCGATTTCCGTGATCCAGAGCGGGAGGTCCGGCCGCTGCTTGTTGGCGGCGAGCATCTGGCGGAGATTGTCGGCGAGACTCAGGTAGCCCACTTCCCCGCCCTCGGCCACCGCGCCCAGGTTCTCATAGGGGTGCACGCAGAGGTAATCGAAGTGATCGGCGGCGCCGGCCTTGATCGCCGCATCCAGGAATCCGACGTCGAAGTTGGCCACGCTCATGCCGACCTTGACGCTCGGGGCCACCCGCTTGGCCGCGTCGTACGCCGCCACCACCAGGTGGGCGTAGTCCTTCACCTTGTTCTGCCCTTCGTAGAAACTGCCGTTGAACTCGTTCCAAACCTCCCAGTACTTGATGTCTTTCTGATAGCGCTCGACGGTTCCGCTGACGTAGTCGCGCCAATATTGGATATCCTTGATCGGGCCTTTGCGGGTTCCGCCGTCGGCCGACGCCCAGGGGGCGAAGTAGCACCAGACGCCGACCAAATGGATGTTGTTGGCTCGGGCGTCGGCCACCATGCGATCGGCGCCCTGCCAATTCCACTGCCCCTGCCGCGGCTGGATGGATTGCCATTCCGGGAAGAGCCGCAACCACCTGACGCCGGCCTCGCGGAGCATCGGGTTGAACTTCGGGTAGTCGCCCGACCATTCGGCGCCCGAAGCAATCGCCCACGGGCTGGCGTCGTCGCGGGGATCCGTCTCAGGGGCGGATGGCGCAGTGCGATCCCTCGGCGGTGTCTTGCTCGTGTGGGTATCGGCGGGCCGTGTGAGTGTCTCGCCGGCCGCGCCTTCCAACGGGGTCACCCATACTTGCATCTGGCAATTGAAGAACGTCGTGGCCGCATCGCCCCAGGCCGGATCGCCGGCCATGCGGAACTTCATCCAGCGGCCCGGGCCGAAATCGTTGCCGGGATGGTTCTTGTCTCGGCTGTAGCAGCGGATGTAAAGGTCCTGGGTCTTCAGGCCCGTCACCTTGGACTTGCCGGCGTCGACAAAGGGCTCGACGATTCCACCCTGACTGACCTCGTGCAGGGTGCTCCATTTCCGGCCGTCCGTGCTGTACTCGACGCCGCCGACCGTGCCGTTGCCGACACCCCATTCGCTCCAACCGGCCGCGAAACGAAAGGCGGAGACCGGCCGGTCGAAGTGCAGCTTGAAAACCAGCCGGCCACTGGTGTTGCCATCGGTGGTCACCACCAAGGGCGTGCCCGTTCCATCGGGGCCGGGGTCGGTCAGTTTCACGCCGGCAGTTTCGAAGTATACACCGCGACTTCCGTAGGGCAGCCAGATGTGGGTCTCTTTGGTGTCGGAATCGACTTCCTGCTTGGGACCATAAGCGTAATCGGCCTTCTTCACGTCGTCCCAGGTTCGCTCGATGGTTTGCCCAATCTTGATGTCCAGTGTGCCGTCGCCCGGCGCCGCGAAGATAGCGGCGGGAAGCGTCGCCATCCCCATGACCATCGCCATCGCCATCGCCAGAACGCAACAACCCGGTCTCCGTGCTTTGTCTGACTGCCCTCTCATCATGACCCGCCTCCTTTCTTCCTGTAGAACTCGTTGAACACGACAGCCGTCACTCTCAATGAGCGAACGAGAACTGCCTACCGAGGGCCAGATCTTCCTTTTCGCGAGTTCAATCTGCATAAGAACCAGGGAAACCTCGCCGCATCTAAGTCCTTAGCATAGCAAAGGGCTTCCCGCAATTCCACAGTGCGCCGCTAGTACCGGATCGAGTCTGATCCGCTGGTAGACACGCGCATTCCGGCCACGTATACTCAAGGCATCCAGCAGGCACCTGTCCGGCCGGCAACTTCGGTCTGGGCATCGGCCACCGACAAGCTTTCGCTAGCCAACACTCCCGAGGAGGTGTGAGATGAACTACCGCGGCGCCGTGACACGATCCAGCGTGATGTGGAAATCGCTCTTCTCAGTTGTGACGACGTTGATCGTCGCCGGCCCGGCCGTGGCGGCCGGGGAGGCAAATAGTCACTACGCGGCCTGGGAGAACGGCCCGCAGAAGAGCGAAGACTTCTTCCCCATCGCCGTCTGGCTGCAGTCGCCGGGCAATGCTCCGCGTTACAAGGCGATTGGCATCAATCTCTACGTCGGACTCTGGTCCGGTCCCACGCAGGCGCAGATCGACGAGTTGAAGAAGTACCATATGCCGGTCATCTGTGGTTTCAACCGTTATGCCCGGCAGCACTTGGACGAGAAGATCATCGTCGGCTGGATGCACGGCGACGAGCCCGACAACGCCCAGTCGTTGGGCCGGGGCAAGGGCTACGGCCCGCCCATCGCCCCGGAGAAGATCGTCGAGGACTACAAGAAGATCCGGTCCCAGGATCCGACCCGGCCTGTGCTGCTAAATCTGGGCCAGGGGGTCGCCTGGGACGGTTGGCACGGACGCGGCGTGCGGACCAATCACTCGGAAGACTACCGGCAATATGTCCAGGGCGGCGACATCGTCTCGTTCGACATCTATCCGGCCGTGCATGACAAGCCTGCCGTGGCGGGCAAGCTCTGGTACGTGCCGCAGGGAGTGGACCGTCTGCGGCAATGGACCGAGGGCAAGCGGACTATCTGGAACTGTATTGAGTGTACGCACATCGGCAATGCGCAAGTCAAGCCCACGCCGCGGCAGGTGAAAGCCGAGGTCTGGATGTCACTGATCCACGGTTCGACGGGCTTGATCTACTTCAGCCATCAGTTCCAGCCGCGGTTCATCGAGGCCGGCCTGCTGGCCGACAAAGAGATGGCTGCCGCCGTCGGCCGCATCAATCGCCAGATCCACGAGTTGGCACCCGTGCTGAACAGCCCGGCGGTCGAGCAGGCGGTCGCGGTCGAAACCGATCCGGCAGAAGTCACCGCGGATTCCACGCGGTCGCTGCCGATGGCGCCGGTGGCAACCATGGTCAAGCGGCACGGGAGTGCGACCTATCTGTTCGCCGTGCGGATGGAAGACAAACCGGCAAAGGCTACGTTTCGGTTGACCGACCTTTCGGGGGCCGCCGCGATCGAGGTTCTGGGCGAGCAGCGGACCTTAAGCGCAGAGAAAGGATGTTTCACCGACAACTTCGCGCCTTATGAGGTGCATCTTTACAGGCTCGGCCATGATCAGGCCGCCGTAGTCGTTCAGCAGGATCAGCTTCCCGCCGGCGATTAGCAGCTTGCCACCTTTGGTCAGCGTGGGTCGACTGTCTCCACCGATATCGTAGGCCGACCATTTCAACTCACCGGTGGCAATGTGGTAGCAAAACAGCGCACCGGCCGGACTGCCGATTGCCGCCGGTGCCTGGTCGACGGCGTAGACGTGTCGTCTCCAGAGCACCGGGCTGTGCCACCAGTGGGCCAGCAGAAGCACGGTCATCGCCTGGGCCGTCGCCTCGGCCGGAGCGGCGATTTCTGATGCGGCCGACTGTCCCCAGTGGCGTGGGCCAAACCGCGACGGCTTATCGGCGCATCGTGGTGACGGCGCGTTGAGGCATGGCAGCATCGACGGCACCGGAGCCTTGGAGTTACCGCACGACGTGCGAAGGGGCTTTGTGCTGGATTCGCTGGGCCGCGCTGCCCAGAGTAAGCACGGCCTTCACGATGTTGAACTGGTCGCCGCGGTCGCAGAAGTGCCAAAGCGTGGTTCCGTCCGCGATCATCCATTTCTGGGGGAAACTATGCATGTACGCGGGTCGGCCCTTGCTGGGGCCGTTGGGATCCTGTGACCCCACCCATTTCGGGAAGTCGCTGCCGTAACCCACGGTAGTCCAGGGACCCCAAGGCTCGGGCGCGTCGAAGAGTCCCCAGTCGCCGCTGTCGCCGTGGTGGCGCACGGCAAGGAGATAGCGTCGCAGGTGAGGATGATACGTGCACGTGACGCCCCACTCCGTTCCATTGGGATCGACGAAGACCCGGCGTTTGCGGTCGATATCTGCGCTCCAAAGGGGACGGCCGCCTGCGTCGAAGCCGGCGAAGAACTCATAATCGGCCCGGTTCTCCAGCTCGGACTTGTCTACCCGGAACAGCGCGAGCCCGTCGGCAAAGAAGTGTTCATCATAGCCGTAGACATACTGGTCTCTGGCGCCCTGGTAGTTGGGTCCGAACTGAATGATGCCCGGGTCGGCGAAAGCACTGCCGGGCTCCTTGAACATCTGTCCCACCTTCTGCCAGGTCATGCCGAGATCGGTGGATTTCCAGAGCGTGTTGTTAGTCCACACGCCCTGCTGGCAAACATAGAGATAGATGGCGCCATCGACAGCGATAGCGCCGTTGCTGGTCTTTCCCAGTGTGGGCGGCTGGCTGGACAGGGGCTTAACACCGCCCCAGACATTGATGCCCTGCCACGACGGGGGCGTGCCCTGCAGGCGGGCGACACCCAGGCTTGCCCGGCCACGGGAGTTCGTGCCCCCGAAGCCGCCGCCATCTCCCCAGGCAACATAGATATTGCCGTCCGCAGCCGTGGTGTAGCCGAATTGGTCGCTTCCAGGTGCAGCCTTGGTCCAGGTAGATTGATCGAAGCGGACGCCGGTGATGACTGAGCTGCGCGGATACGGGGCAGCGTTGATCTCCGCGATCCCGCAGCTCGCAAAGCAGAAAAGGAACAGCAAGGCTCTCTTCGTCGACTTCATGCGTACTCTCCTCCGTTACGCGCCGCCGTGGATTCGTACCCGTCTGGGCCCTGCTCCCCGACTCGCCGCCGAAGGCAATCTCGTTCACCTACTTCGTCCCAAACGCTTGTTTCACGAAGTCGATCGTGGTCACCCTCTCACCCCCGCCCAGCACTTCGCCGCCGACGTAAACGTCACAGCGAATGCCCAGGGCGTCCATCTTCTCCTTGAGGGCCTTGCCGAAGCGGGGGCTGTGAATGTCGGCGGCGTCCATACTCATGCCATAGCTCAATTGGGCTGGAGGATCGTCCTTCGTCAGATGGTTGATCGGCGAGCATTCCTCGAACAGCTTGTACTTGTCTTCGGGCAACTCGTCCAGCTTATTCGGGTCCATATCAAACAGTTGGGCCAACGCACCGATCTTGTAGACGTTGGTCCCCGGAAACAGATCACGAATGAATCGAGGATCATAGGATGTCTGTCCGCTGAACACGGTCATGCAGGTCAACCTGGTGGACTCTCGCAGCACGGGATCTTCGCTATCAGGATCGGCTAGGTCATCATGGAACCCGAGCCACAAGGAAAGCCCGGCACCGGCCGACCCGCCCGTGGCAGCGATCCGTGTCGGGTCCAGGTTCCACTCCTTGGCCTTGCAGCGAATGAACTGGATGGCTCGGGCGGCATCGTGAAATTGAGCCGGGGCCTTGGCTTCGCCCGAGAGCCGGTAGGTGATCGCCACGGCGGAAATGCCGGATTCGAGGCACTGCCGCAATAGGTTGCCGTTGATGCTCTTGTTGCCGCCGCTGAATCCGCCACCGTGGATCGAGACCAGCACGGGCGTCGGTTCGTCCGACTCGGCCAGCCAAACGTCCATCACGTTCCGGTCGTGAGGGCCGTACTTCACGTCCCGGTGAGTTGGTGGCTGTGCCGGTTGGCGACTGGCGCCCTGTGGACGAAGCTGCTTCCGCTGCTCGTCGGTAAGCAGCGCCCTGAGTTCCTTCTGGATTTCGGCGAGAAGGCCGGCACGTTCCTTCTGCAGCTTTGCCAGCGTGGCCTTCTGTTCGTCGGTCAGCTTGACCGCTGCGTCGACGGCCGACCGCAATGCCGCACCTTGCTTCCCGGCTTCTCGTGCCACACGAAAAGCCTCCCGCTGGGCTTGCCGCTGCTCATCGGTGAGTATCCCGTCGCGTTTACCCTGGATCTCGCTCATTTGTGGTGAGTACTTCTTGCGGAGCTCCTCGATCCGCGCTTGCTGTTCCGGGGTGAACTCAACTCCCCGTAGCGTGAAGACCTGCCGGAATGCGGCCGGTTGTCTTTGCTGAGTTCGCCTTGCAGCCTGTCTGCTCGTCTCTTGTGACAAGACGGTGCTTGCGATGACCAACGGCAGCACCGCCGAAAGTGCGACGACTCGTCTCATGACTCTTCTCCTTCATGCTTGTCTACAGGAAGTGGTTTCTTGTGAGGGCCTATCACGGAACCGGCGGGTCGAGAGGGCGAAGCTCCCGCTGAGCCGCGTTTGCACGTCGTTCTCGCTCGGCAGGAGGCCAACGTCAACGGCACGCCTATGAGTCTAGCAACCGCCCGGGCGATTACAAACATATTCGCCGGGACGCTCCCAAATCCGTGGCGGTCATCCCAAGAGCACCCCTCCCGACGGGGGATTGCAGCGGTTTCAGGCCTCGGCACTTCTCATAACCGAATACCACCCGCGTTGCCCGGTAAGCAGTTACATCACTTGGGAAGACGGGCGCCTTCGGTCAGGACAACGGATGCTTCAATCAAGGGAAGATCCCAAGCTCGATGTTCTCTGGCGAGCGGGAAGAGATTGCCCTGCAAACTGTTTGCCATCCTGGTGCATCCCAGGAGGATTGCCGATAACGGTGACTGCTTGACACCAAGGAAGGATTCCGCATAAGCTTGCATTGTCGAGGGTGGCAGTGAAGTCGAAAGGTCTACATGCAACGGGTCGAATTCCATGTCAAAGCGAAGCAACGTTAGGGACGACTCAGCAGTAACTTCCGCATTCGGGAAGGGGACAGTCCCATTTTCGCCGCACGAAAATCGGGACAGTCCCCAAGTTGTTCTTGAGTCATCCCTTAGAAGGCGACTCAACAGAATTGCGCGCAGCACGGCGTACGGCGTGGCAGCCCTCCTGTCGACGGTGATTTTCACGGTAGGTACGCGTGCCGACGAATGGCCGCAATGGGGAAGAAACAGCAGCAGGAACATGGTATCCGAGGAAAAGGGGCTTCCCGAGTCATTTGTCCCCGGCAAGAAGGATCCCCAGGGCAGTGGAATCATCCCAGGCACAACCGAGAACGTTAAATGGGGCGTGAAGGTCGGTATGGCTACCTATTCGACGCCGGCGGTAGCCGGCGGGAAGGTGTTCATCGGCACGTGTGTTGACGGCTTGGGGGTGCTCAAATGCCTGGACTCTCGCAACGGCGACCTCTTGTGGCGATGGGCGGCCCCTGCCAGGGAAGTGCCTGAGATTCTTGCCGGCGGCAGGTTCTGTTTCCGCAATCACCCCCGCAGGCTGGGGCTCACTTCGACGCCGACCGTGGAAGGAGAGCGGGTCTACTTCGTTACGCACCGCTGTGAGGTGGTTTGCCTGGATGCCGACGACGGGACCCCGTTGTGGTCCTACGACATGTACGAGGAGGTTGGCACGCGCCCCTCCGATGCGTGCCATAGCAATGTCCTGCTGGACGGCGACATTCTGTACGTCTGCACGTGTAATGGAGTGGACCGGTATGCGCAGGCCCGCGAGCACGGTGAGTTGCGGAAGCCGCCGGCCCCTCTGGCGCCAAGCCTGATTGCGCTGGAAAAGGAGACTGGACGCCTGGTCGCTGCCGACGATGAGCGAATCGGGATGCGCGTGCTGCATGGGCAATGGTCGTCGCCTTCATCGGGCATGATCAATGGGAGGACGCTGGTCTTCTTTGGCGGTGGCGACGGCATCTGCTATGCTTTCGAGGCGCTGTCGTCGGTGCCGGAGCAACCGGTGAAGCTCGAGACGGTCTGGACCTTTGACTGCAATCCATCTGAGTACAAGGAGTATAATGGCCTGGACCCGATCGCGCATTTTGCGCGGGGCGACAAACGCCGTTCCGATACGCTCAACGGCAACGATGGCACGTTCCTCGGCCTGAATGCTTTCATTGCCTCGCCCGTCTTTTACAGGAATCGCGTCTATATTGCTATCGGGCAGGATCCGGAGCACGGACGAGGCCGCGGCGCACTCTGGTGTATCGACGCATCGAAAACGGGGGACGTTACCAGCACGGGAAGGATTTGGTGCTACCAGGGACTGGACCGCAGTCTGTCAACAGTCTCGATCGCGGACGGATTGCTGTACGTGGCCGACGTTGCCGGCCGGGTGCATTGCGTCGACGCTGAAACGGGACAGTGCTATTGGGTACACGAGACCAATGCGGAGGTCTGGGCCTCCACGTTGGTGGCCGATGGAAAAGTCTATTTGCCTACGCTGAGAGCCTTCTGGGTGCTGGCGGCTGGAAGGGAAAAGAAGGCGCTTGACCACGTCAGTCTGGGCGCGCCGAGCTGGGCCTCATCGGTAGCCGCCAACGGCACGCTCTATGTGATATCAAGAAACTATCTGTGGGCCGTACATAAGTAGTTCACGGGGACCAAACCCGGGTCTGCACGGCCCAGCTTTTCGGGGACTTCATCCATCGGTCCCATCCACCGCAACTGGCGCTGGATGGAGTCGCTCATTTTATACTTCCGGGCAACTTCCGCGATCCTTGGACCGCGGATGTCGATCTTCGCCAGATCGTCCTGGCCGAGGCCGGCCTGAGCGCAGAAACCCAGATACCCCACCCACGATGCGTCAATGCCCATGGCCTCGACCCCCACGCGGTCGGCGGCCACGTAGTCTGTCGAGGCGATGGCAAGACGCGACGGTACCAGCGTGCCGCCGCTGGGCCCATTGCCCTCCATCCCCTCGAAGCCGTCGATCACCGCCACGCTCCACGACGGCTGGCGCTTCTGCGCAGTCAGGGCAATATCGATGTGAGTCTGGCGCCCGCCGCCGTGGAAGATACGTTTGTCGCTCCACCGAGACTTTTCCGCCCGGGGGCTGTGCAGCGGCGCGCCGAGGGCCATGTTCTTGATCGACAGCGTGGCAACCACCGTATTGTGCGTCTTCAGCATCGCCGAGCAGATGATAAAGGCGTCCGGGTCGACCAGACGAGCCGCCAGCCGCGCCGGAACGAAGTGCAGATCGCCGTTGAGGATCGGGTGGGTCACGTACTTCGCTTCTTCGTTGAGGTCCACCAGGCTGACCTGCAGCGGCTTGTGTTCCCCAATGACTTCGTGGTAGCGAAAGTTGTCGTATCCCTCGGTGGTAAAGCCCGCCGACGACTCGGCGATGACCACGGGCCCTTGGAAGCGTGGCCCCAGGAAATCCAACACCCCGTGCAGGGCGTCGACGTGGGTTGAAGCGAGCTGCTTCCGCGTGTTGACGATGTTGGGCTTGATCACCACGTACTTCTTCCTCGCAAGCAACGGCAGGATCCGGTCCTCGATCGCCAAGAGCGACTCAGTAATGTTCTTGCGCCGGCTTTCGCCGCTGGCCAGCCCGACCACAGACCGCTGATCGGCTGAACCGACAGTGGGCGCTGTGGTGATCGGCGGCGGAGTGGCGCTCGGCTGTTGGCCATACAGGAGCCTGCCCGAAACGGTAATCGCGGCGGTGGTCCCGAGAAAGCGCCTTCGCGAGATCGTGCGTTCCATAGTATTTGCCTTTCCGTACGAAAGTCACGGCCCTTCGGGCCAGGCCCGCATTGGCCGGCCACCCGCCGACCCTGTAACGATTTTGACGTAGTGGCGAAAAGAAGTCAAACCCGTATGGTCGCCAAAAAAGTATCGGCGTCTCGAGAAGGCTTGGTGGCGGCGGCTGGTTTCGGGCGACCGGACCGGCGTTTCGAGCGGCAGCTCAAACTTGTTTGGCGGCCCTGCCGGCCTTGTTGCGATAGCATGCCGTTTCTTTCGCAAACAACCACATTGCCGTCGTTGCCTATGATCATTCCCGAGTCATTGACGTCGAGATCCGCCTCACTTCGCTCTCACGAGAAAGACCCAATCCTGCGCGTCGGGAGCTGCCAGTCGGGTCGGCCCTCCGACCGAGATGGCCAGCTGCGTTGACCGAGCTGAGCGGGGGTCGAAGCGGGAAAGACGGTACTTCCCATTCGCGAGCTTCAACTCGGCGCCTTTGGACCCGACGACGTAGATCACGTAGGTCTTGCCCGGATCGGCCAGACAGTAGGCATAGCCGCCATCGGCCCTGACCAGCTCGTCGCGCGGCTGAAGCAGCCACCATTGAAGGGCCATAAAGAAGCGGTGCAAGCGGTCCAGGTCGGCAATGGCCTCCGTGTGCCGGGGGTTGTTTACCAGAAACGGCCCGACCTCGCGCCGGCCGCCGAAGTAGGTCGTCCCGAACCCGGTGACGAAGTATCCGCCGCCCATGGGTATCACCCAGGAGGCGCGGCGGAAGGAATCGCGCGTGTGCGAGTTGGGCTTGTCGACGATGCCGTCATAGTTCTGGTCACGCAGATAGTAGGCGTATTCGGCGTCAACGACGGGCTTCCCGTATTTCCTCGCGGCCAGGATGAACTTCCGCAGGTCGTCGCGGTTCGCGTCCGTAGCTTCCTTTCGGCTGGGGGCGAAGTACGCCTGCGCGTAATCGCCGAAGCTCATCCAATCCTCGGGGGCAAACTGCTGGGACGAGATGTACGGCCCCGGACCCGGGTGGATCCCGATCATCCGGCCATGCGGGTCGGTGTTGCGGATCTCCAGGCCGACGGCGCGGAACAGATCTGCTTCGTCGGCCATGTACTGCCACTCTCCGGCTACCAGGAAAACGACGTGGAAGGCGCCGTATCGCGCGACCACGTACCGCGCGAATCGCAGACGAGCCTCATCGTTTGGCAGCGACTTCCAGTAGGGATCGCCTTTGGCATACAGGACCACCATGCCACAGATTATGCCCTTCTCGTTGATGTGGCGCAGGCGGCCGTCGACTTCTTGGAAGAACGCGGGGTTGATGATCTCCTTGCCCGGGTCCACGAACATCTCGCCGCCCTCGTTACCGCCCGAGGTCAAACCGCCCGTGCCGGCCAGTTCCGTGTGCATGTAGTTGAATCCCTGCTCGGCACGAACATCGACATGACGCATCGCGCTGTCGTGGTCAAGCTTCTCGGCGCGGTCGGTCTGGAAGACGCGCCAGGCCTTCTCACCGAAGAACCGGAACGGCGTGCCGTCCTGGCATTGGAAGTGCCGCGGGTGGCCTTGCATGGCCTGGATGCTGCCGCGCAGCT
>Ga0180438_10002975_pt1 | contig 26412 bp, 18 predicted proteins | sample SS_ome_12_FD_132455 | JGI IMG/M metagenome (GOLD analysis project Ga0180438, IMG submission 132455) | Hypersaline lake sediment archaeal communities from the Salton Sea, California, USA - SS_3_D_2 metaG | ecosystem: Environmental > Aquatic > Non-marine Saline and Alkaline > Hypersaline >... | reverse complement strand
GACCGATTGCTCTTCGCCGAAGTTGACGGCCCCCGCGACGATCCCCTGCACGTTCTTTTCCCGGAACAGCCGGGCGCAGATCTCGGCCTCGGCCAGCGACTGCACGCAGCCGACCTCCGTCTGTTGTTCGCTGGGGACCACCACGTCGATCCCCTGTTTCTCCATGGCCTCGATGCCTTCCTTGCGCATCTTGGCGGCCAGCTCGGAGCTGAAGAAGCCGCGGTTGGCGGGAATGAACCCGAGGGTCGCCTTTTGATTGAGCACGCTCATGATGAGCCTCCCTGAGCATCTTGGTAGGGTGGGTCGAGACACGAGACCCACGCGGAAGTACTTCCTCTCGATTCTCGTCCCGTGGGTCTCGTGCCTCGACCCACCCTGCCCCCGCTCGCTGGAAATCACGTGATGATCTGTGACTACTTCTGTCCGTAATATGCGTCGGCACCGTGTTTGCGCCGGTAATGTTTTTGGAGCACGTACGATTCCAGCGGCGGGGCGTCGCCGCGAATTGTCATCGTGCCGATCGCCATCTGGGCCACGGCCTCCAACGCCACGGCGTTGACGACCGACTCGGCGGCGTCAGCGCCCCAGGCGAACGGCGCATGGCCGGCGACCAGCGCCGCGGGCATCGTCAAGGGGTCCAGTTCGGCAAATCGCTCGACGACCGCCCGCCCGGTGTTTGCCTCGTAGTCCGTCTCGACCTCCTGCTGCGTCAGTGGGCGGGTGACCGGGACGGGGCCGTGGAAGTGGTCGGCGTGGGTCGTGCCCAGACAGGGGATCTCGACGCGGGCCTGGGCGAAGATCGTCGCCCGAGTGCTGTGAGTATGCGTGATCCCACCGACCACCTCGAAGTGGCTGTAGAGCACCACGTGGGCCGGCGTGTCGCACGACGGACGCAGCTCGCCTTCAACCACGTTGCCCTGGAGGTCCACCACGACCATCCGCTCGGGCGTCATTTCGTCGTAGCCGATGCCGCTGGGTTTGATCACCACCAGCCCGCGCCGCCGATCGATGCCGCTGACGTTCCCCCACGTCAGCGTGACCAGCCCGTGGCGGACCAGGTCCAGGTTGGCCTGACATACGTCGGCCTTGAGTTGCTCGAGCATGGTGGTCAGCCCTTCCTTGTCCGATCGCGGATGGCAATCAGCTCCTTCATGACCCAATCGAGCCTGCCCTCAGACTTCGTCGTGCCGAACGCGTCGTGCAACGTGCGGTAAAGTTTGTACAGTTCGGCGTAGACTCTGGCGGCCGCCTGGTTGGGCCGGTAGACCTTCGCCTTCACGCCGGTCATTTTTCGCTGGGCTTGTTCCGTCTTTTTGTAGGCTCCGCCGACCACGGCCCCGAAAATCGCCGACCCTAGGGCACACGTCTGGGCCGAGCGGCTGATCTTCATCGGCCGGTTGCACACATCGGCGTAGATCTGCATCACGAAGGGGTTCTTCTCGGCGATACCGCCGCAATTGACCACTTCCTTGACCGCCACGCCGTACTCCTCGAACCGCTTGATGATGGTCAGCGCCCCGAACGCGGTTGCCTCGACCAGCGCCCGATAGATCTCCGGCGCCGTGGTGTGCAACGTCTGGCCCAGCAACATGCCGGTCAGCAGCGGATCGACCAGGATCGTGCGATTGCCGTTGTTCCAGTCCAAGGCCAGCAACCCGCTCTGGCCGGGTTGGAGCCGCGCGGCCTCCCGCGTGAGGCTGGCGTGGGCGTCGCCCTGGGCCGTATACTTCCCAGGCGCCAGGTAGGAAACGAACCAGTTGAAGATGTCGCCCACGGCCGACTGGCCGGCCTCCAATCCGTACATGCCCGGGATGATCGAGCCGGGAACGATGCCGCATAGCCCCGGCACGTCGGGCAGCTTCTTGTCCATCGGGGCGACCATCATGTCGCAGGTGCTGGTGCCGATAATCTTCACGAGCGTTCCCGGCTTGATGCCGGCGCCGACGGCCCCCGTGTGGGCATCAAACGCGCCAACGGCCACGGGCACTCCCGGCGGCAAGCCGACCTTCTGCGCCACTTCCGCAGTCAGCTCGCCCGCCTTCTGATCGGCCGGCACGGCCGCGGGAGCATAATGGTCGCGGACCGCGCCCAGGCCGGCTCCCAACTGCGTCAGGAAACTCTTCTTCGGCAGCCCGCCCCATTGGTCGTGGTACATGGCCTTGTGGCCGGCCGCACAGATGCCGCGCGGAAGCGTGTTGGGATCGAGATTGCCGGTGATGAAGGCCGGGACGAAATCGGCGCACTCGACCCAAGCGTATGCAGCCTCGAAAACCTTCGGCGCGGTCCGCTGGCAGTGAAGGATTTTCGACCAGTACCACTCGGAGCTGTAGGTGCCTCCGCACTTGGCCAGATAGCCGGTTCGGCTCTTCGACGCCTTGTCGGTAATTTCGGCGGCCTCGGCGTGGCCCGTGTGGTCCTTCCACAGCCAGGCATGGGCAGCCAGGCTATTCTTGAACTGCGGCTTCATGGCCAGCGGAATGCCCTGACAGTCGACGGGAATCGGCGTCGAGCCGGTGGTGTCCACGCCGATACCGATCACGTTCTCGGGTCGGAACCCGCGTTTCTTCTTCGCCACGTTGACCGCCGTGCGGACCGAACGATAGAAGCCCTCGATGTAGTCGGCCGGGTCTTGCCGGGCCAGGTTGGGATCCTTCGGATCGAGCAGGATGCCGTCCTTGCCGCTGGGATAGTCGTAGACGTGCGTGGCGACTTCCGCGCCGTCGGCCACGTCGACAATCAACGCCCGAACGCTGTTGGTCCCGTAATCGACCCCGATCGCATACCGTTTCTCTGAAGACTTGGCCATGGCTCTGCGGTCCCTGGAATTGTGGAATCTTGGAGTCTCCCATTTAACCCGATTCGACGGAGAGTACAACCCCCCCGAGTCGGATCGTGAGAATCTGCGTAGCTTTGAGGGATTATTGCGGTCCGACGGCTGGCGGCGGCGGTGCTGATGACGTACGATAGATGGGCCGACGCCCCGCAAATGAGGCGGGGACAGCGTTCGGTCGACCGGCCTCCTATGAATGAAAGGGACTCGCCATGAACCACCGTACCATCCACCTCGTTGTGCTCGCCTGCCTGGCGGCGCTTCTACGCATGGGCCCCGCGGCGCCGACCGCACCGGCCGCCGAGCAGCCGGCCGAAAACCTGCTGCCGAACCCGTCGTTCGAAGATGCGACCGACGGCAAGCCCACCGGGTGGACGACGCAGCGCTGGGCCGGCCAGGGTGAATTTACCTACGCCGACGTCGGCCGGACCGGCAAGCGGAGCGTGATGATCAGTTCCGAAACTGGGGCCGATATTGCCTGGCGCTGCATCCTGCCCGTCGAGCCGCATTCGACCTACCGCCTCTCGGCCTGGATCAAGACCGAGAACGTCCGAGCCGGCAGCGCCAGAGGCGCCTTGCTGAACCTCCACGAGCTACAGCCGATCCAGACTCCCGCGGTCACCGGCACCCGCGATTGGACCCAGGTACAGGTGGTGTTCGAGACCGGCGGCAACGACAGCGTGCAGGTGAACTGCCTGTTCGGCGGCTGGGGACTGGCCACCGGCAAGGCATGGTACGACGAAGTCCGCCTGGAAAAGCTCTCCATGAAGGACTTCAAGCCGAGCGTTGCCATCGACGCCAAGAGGGTCGGTGAGCCTATCTCGAAATACATCTACGGCCAGTTTATCGAGCACCTGGGGCGGTGCATCTACGGCGGCATCTGGGCCGAGATGCTCGAAGACCGCAAGTTCGCTTTCCCCGTCACGGCGAAGTACGAGCCGTACAGCCGGCTCAAGGACACCGCGTTTCCCGTCGTGGGCGCCTCGCCGTGGCAGATCCTCGGGCCCGAAAACTCCGTCGTGATGGTCAAGGAGGACTCGTTCGTCGGTGAGCACACGCCGTTGGTCGCGGTCGGCAGCGGCATCGCGCAACACGATCTGGCCTTGAGCAAGGGTAAGCAGTACGTCGGGTACGTTTGGCTGAAACCTGCCAAGGGGAAGACGACGGTGCGCGTCTCCCTCTGCTGGGGTGACGACCCGGCAGAGCGGCAGTCCGATACCATCGCCATCGCCGACGCCGCCGATCAGTACGTCAAGTCTCCCTTGCGGTTCCTTGCCGTCGCCGACACGGAGCATGCCACGCTGCGCATCGAAGTCATCGACCGCGGTCCATGCTTCGTGGGCACGGCTTCGCTGATGCCGGCCGACAACGTCGACGGGATGCGGGCCGACACGCTCGAACTGCTCAGGCAGCTCGACGCGCCGGTCTACCGTTGGCCGGGAGGCAACTTCGTCAGCGGATACAACTGGAAAGACGGCATCGGCGACCGCGACCGGCGGCCGCCGCGGCGGAACCCGGCCTGGACCGGCGTGGAGCACAACGACGTGGGAATCAACGAGTTCCTCCATTTCTGCCGCGTGCTGAAGACCGAGCCGTACATCGCCGTCAACAGCGGCTTGGGCGGCGTGAAGAGCGCCGTCGAACAGGTGCAGTATGCCAACGGCGGCCCGGACACGCCCATGGGCAAGCTGCGCGCCAAGCAGGGGCATCCCGAGCCGTACCAGGTGAAATGGTGGGGCATCGGAAACGAAATGTACGGCGGCTGGCAGTTGGGGCACATGCCGCTGGAAGACTACGTCAAGAAGCACAACCAGTTCGCCGAGGCCATGCGGGCTGAAGATCCCTCCATCAAGCTGGTCGCCGTGGGGGCCACCGGACCGTGGAGCGAAATGATGATGCAGCAGTGCGCCGACCACATGGACCTGATCAGCGAGCACTTCTACTGCCAGGAGCGCCGTGGGCTCTCCTCCCACGTACAGCAGATCCCCAACGCCGTGCGCGGCAAAGCCGAGGCCCATCGCCGCTATCGCCAACAGTTCGACGCCCTGAAGGGCAAGGACATCCGCATCGCCCTGGACGAATGGAACTACTGGTACGGCCCGCACGTCTTCGGCGAGTTGGGCACGCGGTATTTTCTCAAGGACGCATTGGGGGTGGCCGCAGGCCTGAATGAATACGCCCGGCAGAGCGACATCATGTTCATGGCCAACTACGCCCAGACGGTCAACGTGATCGGCTGCATCAAGGCCAGCAAGACCGACGCGTCCTTCGCCACCACCGGCCTGGTGCTGAAACTCTACCGCCACCACTTCGGCGTGCAGCCGCTGGCGGTCGCCACCGAACCGCCGCTGGACGTGATGGCCGCCCTGAGCGAAGACGGTAAGACGCTGACGGTGGCCGTGGTCAATCCGTTGATGCAGAAGCTCGACGTCCCGCTGACGGTCAACGGCGTCAAGCTGACCGGCACGGGCAAGCGTTGGCAGATCGCCGGCGACGACCCGATGGCCTACAACGAGCCGGGCAAGCCGCCGAAGGTTTCCATCGAAGAGGAGTCGGTCCGCGGCGTCTCGAACAAGCTCTCGGTGGCAGCCTGCAGCGTGACGCTGTACGCATTGGAGGTCGACTGAGCGGCAAAAAGGGGTCAGGACTCTTTGTTTGTGGATGCGGGCAGCGGCCATCAATGAGTCCTGACCCCTTTTTCCTTCAGGGCGTGGACCACACGGGCCGGTTGCTCTGATCCACGAATTCCACGCTTCCGCTCTCTTGGTTCACGCGTAATCTGGCGCTCTTACCCTGAGCCCCTCCGAGCAAGAGAAACGCCTCTCCGAGAACCTCATGCACAGCCAGGCTCGCCTCGATGCTACTCTTGCGGGTGCCCCGCATCAACAGTATACCCGCAGCACCTCGCAGGTCCTCGGTGGGGCGCGCGCTCCTCAAGACAATGCTCCGTGGGTCCTGGCTGGGCTCTCGACCGTCGAACAGCTTAAGAGCAGATCCGTTGTCGTCCACGGTCGCGGAAAACAAGGGTGCCTCCTTGTGTTTCATCAACCTGAGATGCGCGCCGTCTTTGTCCGCCGCAAGGCAGGCAATCCGTTCGTGCTGATCGCCGCGGCACGAGAGCGCCAAGGCGGCGCCGTATTCATAGGCACGGAGCGTGATGACGGGCTCTCCGTCCGGTGCGAGCACCTCGATCCGCTTTGCCTGCAAGAGATCCGGAACTTGGGTCGGCGTTTTTGCTGCCACGACGACCGCCAGTAGCAACAGGCCTCCAAACAGCCCCACGGCGCAGCGCCAGCGCCGGTTACCCCGCTCGAGGGCCTCGACTCTGCGTTGAAGATCCTCCATAGCTCTCTCTCCTCAGATCGTTGGTCCGGGCGCTTTGGGGCAGGGTACTTACGGTTCTTCCGCCTGGCCAAGCGTATGTGCTACTATCGCGACACCCCCGCAAAGAACGTGGGTTCACCGCCCGCAATGACGGTTCCGGCCCGCGGTTCGGCACTCGATTCCGTAGGCTCGCTTTGCAGCAGAGTATAACGCGCAACGGCGACTTTCTTTTGCAGCGGATGGTCGGTGGCCGAACGCAACGAATCCCCAGATACGCGGGTGGGGCCTATTTCCCAGCGGATCCGCTCACCGTGGGCACCAGGACGGCCGAATCCGCCCTGATCCCGTTGATGTCGTTGTGCATGCAGTTCAAGCCTGCTGAGATCAGCACGCGGCCCGGCTCCAGGTTGACTTGACGCTCGACGCCGCTGACCAGGTCGATTCCTCCGCGGAATTCCTTCTCCTCGCCTAAGGTGCCGTCGGGCAGCAGCGGCCGCGCCCAGACGCGAAACCGCTTCACGTCCCATTCCGGCGCGATGGCGGCGCCGAAGCCGGAGGCCACGTATCGGTCGGGCAACGCCACTTGGGCCTCCAGCCCCGCGTCGGGTTCCCATCCGCCGCGAATTTCTTCGGGCGGCCCCAGCGTGCCGTCGTCGAGCAACGGCTGAACGCGCAGCCACATCGTGGTGATGTTGTCGTCCTGGGCCCGGCTGCCCAGGCCGGTAATCACGTAGCCCGGGGGCGCCCGCAGGAATCCCTCGACTTTGTCGCTTACCTCCACGCGACGTTCCGCCAGCGCCAGGGCCGGCAGCGGGCTTCGCTCGGCTCTGGGGTCTTCGGGGCCGAGGGGCATGGGGCCGAGATCGTAGACGGTCACGTGGTCGACCAGCGCCGCCGAGAGGGCCAGGTTCCACCACCGGAACAATCCCAGCCCAATCGTCGCCTGCTCGGCCCGTGCCACCCAGCGGTGCTCGAAACGCATCCACCGCCCGTCGGTCCAGTACCACTGGCTCGTGTTCTGGTCGTCGAAATCGGTGCCGCCCTGCGGATCGGCAAACAGCCGCACCCGCGTGTTTCCGCGGGGGCCGTTGGTGGCCGCAGTTCGTGCCCAGGCCGACATGACGTACACGTGTCCGGGCTGGGTTGGGATCGTCTGTGAAACGGTGCTGCTGGCCAGCGCCTGCTGCCGGTCGTCCCCGTTAACAAAGAAACAGCCGGCCATCTGCTTGCCCCATTTCACGCCCACGTCGTGCATCGACGGGTACGTTTCGATTTTCTCGTCGCCGTCGATTTTCCAGCCGTCGAGTCCTTCCTCGAAATCACTGTTCACGACCTTGACTTGTCGTTGATAACGAATCACTCCAAATCGAGGAGGCGCGGCGTATCGCGGCGGGGACAGGGTCACGAACTGCTCGGGGTACTCCGGTTGACGAAGCGGCTTGATTTCGTCCAGGCGGGGAACCTGCACCTCGTACAGCGGCGTTCGCCACACCAACCCGGTCGGGCCCGTCGAGGTGAGCCGAAACTGATACTTGTGGCCCGGCCAGAAATCGGGAATCTCGATCTCGGTCTGTCCGGGGGCGACGGTGAACGTCTTGCCGCTGTTGGCGCCCAGGCCCCAGGTCTCGATGGCCGTGGGGCAAGGGAACGGTTCCGACCAGCGAAACGTCAACTGGGCGTCGCGCTGAAAACCGCTGCGGCTGGCATAAGTAACGCCCAGGTTGTAGATCGACGGCAATTTCCCCGGGGCCGGTTCCCCGTAGACGCGAACACGCATGTCCCGCGGCACGATCAGGGGCTGTTCCTGCTTGGGCAACGACTCCTGCCGGTATGGAACCAGGTACGCATCGAGCCGGTAGCTCTTTCCCGGCTCGACCGGCAATTCGTCGGCGGCAAAGACGAAATGGGCCGTCTGGGCCCCGCCCTTGGGTCCGGTGGCCAGACAACGCTTCCGCGACAAGAGACGATTTCCATCGGCCGACCAGACGCGAATCACCGTGTCGCAGTAGCCGTGGCGCATGTCTTCCGCGGTCACCGGCGAGAGCGTCAGGGTGATCAGCCGGACGTTGGGCGTCCGCGGCGTGAAGGCCACGCCCTTGCGCCGGAAGGTCCAGCCGTCTTCATCGGCGCCGACGATCAGCCCCCTGGTCAGGTCGGCCGGCGCCTCGACGATCCAGGCGGCCAGGTCCGACTGGTTGCGCGCGATGCCGTCGACGTGCAGCAGACCGTCCTCGTATGCGCTGCCGCTGCCGTGAAGATACGGCGTCCACGGTTTCCCGTCGTCGCGGACGATGCAGATGCCGTAGGTTTTTCCCGGTTCCAGCGGCGCCTGGCCGGCGGGCCATCGGGCATGCCCCCACGTCATGGAATGTCCGGAGGAAAACGACTTGGCCGGCCCGATTTGCCGTCCGCCGGGGCCTCCTTCCAGCAGCGTGGCGCGAAACGTGCCGGGCTCGGAGGCAACCAACAGCGTAACGCTTACCAGCTCGCTCCCGCCGGCCACGAACGTCTGCACGAACTCGCGGCCGGACCAACCCCAAACGCATCCGTCCGGCTGGTAAACGTGATCGACCACGATGTCGGCCGTATTGACGATGGTCTCATCGGCGTCGGCGCCGGAGATGAATCGCGGGTAGATTGCGTAATCTTCGACGAACGTGAAATCCATCCGCCCCCAGCAGAAAGGACACTCGGTGAAGCCGAGATCCGACGATCCGGTCGTGCCCGTGCGGAGCTGCCGGTCCTGCGTCCAGGCGGATCGGGACTTGGGAAGAATCGGTGCGTTGTTTTGCGACCCGACGACGCGAAAGAACAATCGGGAGCCGCGTTTCTTTGCAGACGGCTGTTCTTCTGCGGAGAACCCCAGCGCAGTACACCAACACAGCAACATTCCTGCAGCGAGCATCTTTTCCGGCAGTCGAGGCATAGTTCTCTCCAAGCATCTCCAAAAACACACGGGGGCATTGCACTTTCGGCTCTCCATGGTAACAGCGCCGTCGCGCGCCGGCCACCCAGCGGGAACACGAAACGTTCAGCGGGCCGGATCATACCACCCTTTCGTGCTCCCGTTTCGTCGTCACTGAAAGCTCCGGGGCGCGGGCCGGATCGAGGACAGCCAACCACGGGAAGGACCGGCACAATTGACGCGAGCTTGCCGGTCCGTTACAAAGCACGAGGGTTGTCTCACCCCGGCTGCAGCCCGTCGGAACCCTGCAAGGAGAAAAGATATGGGCGTACCACACCACCGAGCCGTACTCGGCCGTGTCCTACTGGCCGTGGCGTTGTTGATGAGCATCGGCGGGGCCATGCTGCCGGCGTTCGGCGCGGCGGCCTCATCCGCGCCGGTCAACTTCCTCGTCTTCCTGGCCGACGATCAGGGCGAGGGCGACCTGGGATGCTACGGCCATCCCGTGCTGAAGACACCGCATATCGACCGGCTGGCCGCCGAGGGCATGCGGTTCGATCGGGCCTTCCTGACCATCTCCTCCTGCAGCCCGTCGCGGTCGAGCATCCTCACCGGCCGCTATCCCCACAACACGGGCGCCGAAGATCTGCACCAGCCGTTGCCGCCCGACCAGAAGACCGTGGCCCGGTATCTCCACGGGGCCGGCTACCACTGCATGTCGGTCGGGAAGTGGCACCTGGGCCAGGACGAGCAGCGTCACTGGGACCGCGTGGTGGAATGTGCCGGTCGCGACACGGCCGACCTGGCCGTCGGTCTGCTGCGCGATCGCCCCCGGGACAAGCCGTTCTTCTTCTGGGTCGCCAGCAAGGACCCGCATCGCCCCTTCGACGGCGACGCGATCAAGCGGCCGCACGATCCGGCCGAGGTGGTCGTTCCGCCGTATCTGCCCGACCATCCGCTGATCCGCAAGGAACTGGCCCAGTATTACGATGAGATCACGCGGCTGGACGAGCACGTCGGATTGATTCGGGCCGAGTTAGAGAAGCAGGGTGTGTTGGACCGCACGTTCATCGTTTATCTGTCGGACAACGGCATGCCCTTCCCGCGGGCGAAGACCACCCTGTATGACTCGGGCATTCACACGCCGCTGATTGTGCGCTACCCGCCGCTGGTCAAGCCGGGCAGCCGCCGGGCGGGGCTGGTGAGCACGATCGACATCGCCCCCACCATGCTCGAACTGGCCGGGGTGAAGTCCGACACGGTGCAAGGCCGCAGCATGAAGTCGATGCTTACCGACCCGGCCGCCGCCGGCCGCAGTGCGATCTTTGCCGAGGCCAACTGGCACGATTACGAGAAGTTCACCCGGGCGGTTCGCACGGAGCGTTTCCTGTTGATCCGCAACTACTACTGGGACGCACCGCTTTGGAACAGCGTCGATTCGATCAACTCCGTCACCTGGAAAGGCTATCTGGAAGTCCGCGCCGCCGGCAAACTCACAAACGCCCAGAAGTTTCTCTTCGTCGAACCGCGGCCGTTCGAGGAGTTGTACGACCTGCGGAAGGATCCGCATTCACTGGCCAACGTGGGCGACGCGGCGCCATACCGCGAAGAGCTGAACCAGATGCGCACGCTCCTGGATAACTGGCGCGTGGAGACGAACGACGTGATGCCCGAGAAACGCCGCCGCGACGGCTGGACCCGGCAAGGCGAGCCCCTGCCGCACAACCAGCCCTGGTACGACCGCTTCATCAAGGCCGGCGGCAAGAGCAGCTTCGAGAAGTTCTGAAACCGTGGCTTGAACAGGTACGACGGCTCTCCGAAGCCGTCGATGCGCCGGGTAACGGCTGACGCTCGACGGGCTCGGAGGCCCGTTGTACGAGTCTGCTTTAGGTACGACGGCTCTCCGAAGCCGTCGATGCACCAGATGACGGCCGACGCTCGACGGGCTCGGAGGCCCGTCGTACAGGCCTGTTTTCCGTTTCAAAACACGTTCTGAGATAGGTGACCGGCGAGCCGCTTCCGCGTCGGGCAACTCGGGTTGACAGGCTGATTCGGCGCCGTGAAAATGAGTCAGGTTACTCGCTTCGCTTCGTAACGAAAGGTCAGCCATGCGCAATCTAACGTTCGGGCTAGTGTGTCTTGCGTGTTTACTGGGATTGGTGGGTTGCGGCTCGCAGGATCAGGGTGCCGGTGGCGACGCGGAGAAGCTCTCGCTCGCCGTGATCCCCAAGTGCACCAGCTCCGAGTTCTGGGAAACGGTCGAAGAAGGAGCCCGGGAGGCGGCGGCCAAGTACCAGGTCGACCTCCGCTGGGAAGGGACGCTGACCGAGACGGAAATCGCCGAACAGAACAAGATCATCGAAAACATGGTCAATCTCGACGTGGACGGCATCGCCTTGGCGCCGCTGAATCGCAAGGCCATGCGAAAACAGGTGGAAAACGCGGCCGCCGCCGGAGTGCCCGTGGCGATCTTCGATTCCGGCGTCGACGGCGACGCCCACGTCAGCTTCGTCGCCACCAACAACGTGCTGGGCGGCGAACTGGCCGGCAAGCACATGATCGAGCTGCTGGGCAAGCCGGAGGCCGAACTGATCGTCTTTCGTTACGTGCAGGGCACCGCCAGCACCGAAGCCCGTGCCCAGGGGTTTATCGACACCGTGAAGGCCGCCGGAATGAAGCTTCTTGCCGATCCGTATCCGGAAGACGGCAGCGTGGCCGGCTGCAAGAAGACCGCGGGCAACACGCTGGAGACGTACATTCGGGACGGGAAACTGCAGCTGGACGGCATCTTCTGCTGCAACGACCGCTCGTCGATGGGAGCGGTCGCCGCTTTGGAGGACATTCGCAAGAGCGGCATTGACGTGGACGTCAAATGCATCGGTTTCGATTTCCCGCCGAAGCTGGTCGCCGCTTTGCAGGAGGGCAAAGTGGATGCGATCATCGCCCAGGACCCCCGCCGCATGGGCTTCCTGGCCGTCGAGACCCTGGTCAAGCATCTGAAGGGTGAAGAGGTCGCCGATTTCATCGACACGGGCGTCCAGTTGGTGACCACCGAGCGTCTCAAGAAAGATGCCGCCTTGCGAAAACTCGTGGGCGCAGACGAGTGACCCGTGATGAGTTCCACTCCCGCTGCCGCCGCCGACGCCCCCCCGACGCGGCTGAAAATGCAGGGCATCCACAAGCGGTTTGGGGCGACCTATGCGCTGCGAGGCGTGGATCTGGCGGTCCGCGCCGGCGAGGTCCACGCGCTGATCGGAGAGAACGGGGCCGGAAAGAGCACGCTGATGAAGGTGCTCTCGGGGGCCCATGCCCCGGATCAAGGCCGCATGTGGCTGGACGATCGTCCCCATAGGCCGCGCAACCCGCTGCAGGCACGCAACCGCGGCATCGCGATGATCTACCAGGAGCTGTCGCTGGCGCCGCACCTTTCCGTGATGGAGAACATCATGCTGGGGATCGAGACGACGGCCGGTCCGCTGGTCCGCTGGGCGGAGATGCGCCGCCGGGCGACCCGGGCGCTGGCGGAGGTCGGCGTCGACGAGATCCCCGTGGAAACCACGGTCCGCGAACTGCCCATCGCCCAGCAACAGTTGGTCGAGATCGCGCGTGCCGTGGCCTTGCAGTCCCGCGTGCTAGTGCTCGACGAACCGACCAGCAGCCTTACGCAACAGGACATCTGCAAGCTGTTCGCGCTGATCCGGCGCCTCAAGGCGGCGGGCCTGGCGATCGTGTACATCTCGCACTTCCTGGAAGAGGTGCAAGAGATCGCCGACCGCTATACCGTGCTGCGGGACGGGCAGACCGTGGGCGGCGGCGTGACGGAGGAAGCCACGTTCGACCAGATCGTGGCCATGATGGTCGGCCGCAAGATCGAGGACCTCTATCCGCGCTCCCCGCGGCGGCCCGGCGAGGTGCTGCTGTCGGTGCGCAACCTGGCCGGCGCCGAGAAGCCGACCTCGGCCACGCTCGAACTCCGCCGCGGCGAAGTATTCGGAATCGCGGGCTTGGTCGGCGCCGGCCGGACCGAACTGGTACGCACCGTTTTCGGTCTGGATGCCGTGACTTCCGGCGCGGTGCGTATGGCGGCCTATCGCGGGCCCATCTCGGCGGCTCGCAACTGGCGACACGGCGCCGGCATGGTGAGCGAGGACCGCAAGCGGGAAGGGCTGGCGGTCGGGCTCTCCGTGGCCGACAACGTCACGCTGCCCCGGCTGGACACCGTGGGCCCGTGGCGGTTCGTTTCGCCTTCGCGGCAGCATCGAGCCAGCCGGCCGTGGATCGAGCGGCTGTCAATCCGGTGTCTTTCGCCCGGCCAGCCGGTCCACGCGCTTTCCGGCGGCAACCAGCAGAAGGTGGCCATCGCCCGGCTGTTGCACGCCGACGTCGACGTGCTGCTGTTGGACGAGCCCACCCGCGGGATCGACGTGGGTTCCAAGGTGGAGATTTACCGGCGGATCGACGAGTTAGCCGTGGGCGATGCGGCCGCGGCCCGACCGCCCAAGGCGGTGCTGCTGGTGAGCAGCTACCTGCCGGAACTGCTCGGGGTGTGCGACCGCATCGCCGTGATGTGTCGCGGCCGTTTGACCGAAGCCCGACCCGCGGCCGCATGGGACGAACACCAACTCATGCTCGCCGCCACCGGACAGGAGCAAAACACATGACCAGGCCGTCCAAACCGGCGGAAACCATCGACCCGACCGTCCGCTCGTCCCTCTGGCAGTCCGGGTGGGTCAACACGTTGGGCCGATCGCTCGCGCTGGTGGTCGTATTCCTGTTCTTTGCCCTGCTGGTCGAAGAGGGTAAGTTCTGTTCGGCGCGCAACCTCGAAAACATCGTGCGGCAAAGCGCCGTCTATGCCACGGCCGCCTTGGGAATGACGATGGTCATCATCGCGGCCGGCATCGACTTGTCGATCGGGTCGATCATCGCCCTGACCGTCGTCGTGGTCGCTTGGGTGCTCAATCTCCACGGCACCGTGGTGCCGGCGGAAGGGCCGGCGCAAGACGTGTACCTGATCCACCAATGGCCGGTCATGCTGCCGCTGCTGGCCGTCGTCGCCGGCGTAGGGATCGGCGCCCTGTCGTCACTCTGCAACTGCGCCACGATCGTCGGCTTGCGGCTGGTTCCGTTCATCGTCACGCTGGGGACGATGGGCATCTTCCGCGGCCTGGCCAAGGGCATCGCCGACGAACGCGACATCTACCCGCCGGAAGGCACCTGGATCAGCCGCATCATGGACCCCACGCTGGCGCCTTGGATCGGCTGGCTGACGGGCAAGTCGGACGCCGCGCCCGAAGGGCTCGGCTGGTGTATCCTCCCATTGGGCGTCTGGATTCTCGCGGTGGCTGCCGTCTTCGCGGCGCTGGTGTTGCGATACACACGGCTGGGACGACATATGTTCGCGATCGGCTCGAACGAGGAAACGGCCCGGCTGTGCGGCGTGCCCGTGGGCCGCACCAAAATCACCGTCTACGCCCTGGCCGGGTTGTTCGCCGGGTTGGCGGGGTTGATGCAGTTCTCGTTCATCGACGGCATCGGCCAGCCCACCACGGCCGTCTCGTATGAACTCTACGTGATCGCGGCCGTGGTCATCGGCGGCGGCAGCCTCATGGGCGGCGAGGGCTCGATCCTGGGGAGCGTGATCGGCGCGTTGATCATCACGATTCTCAACATGGGCGGGCAGCAGATGCAGTGGCCCAAATGGGTCCAGGAGATTGTCATCGGCGGAATCATCATCGCCGCCGTCACGCTCGATCGCCTGCGTCACCGACGGCTCCGCTGACCGGGCCATGTGTCTCGCCCACGGTAGGGTGCGTGCTTGCACGCACGCAGAATGGTCGCAAAACGGCCGCGGGCGTCGCGTGGGTGCAAGCACCCACCCTACGTGTTTTCCGACAGAACCTAATCGCCGCCGGCTGGCTTCCCGAAGACCTCCACCTCGACGTAGTGGTTCAAGTCGTTCGCCGTATTGCCATTGCTATAGAGGCGGAGGAACTGGGCGTTCACGCCCTTGGCGTCGATCAGCTTTCCGAAATACGTCTCGATGTAGGGTCGATCCTTGCCGACGCCCAGCTCCAGCGAGCCGTCTTGATCGGCGTTGTAGACCGTGCGGACGTTCTTGGTGAACTTCGGGTCGTCGGCGACTTGAATGATCACGTCGTGGTAGCTTCGGGCTTCCCGAAAATAGTGCCAAAGGTAAAGGGCGTAGATCTGCGACGGCTTCGCCAAATCGATTTGCACCCACTGCTTTCCCGGGCCAAGTTCGACGAACGTCTGCTCGCTTCCCTCCTTGTTGCCGTCGGTGACGAACGCGACCTTGCCGAGGATCGGGTTCTGGTCGCTGGAAGTCACCTTCCTTTTCAGCGCCAGGTTGGCCGTGCCCTTGGGTACCAGAAACTCGGGCGGCTTGCCCTCGGGGGGCTTCTCCAGGCCGGGAAAGAGCATCGCCAACACCTCGGGCGGCGTGCCGGCCAGGATCTCTTCGGGAATCTCTGTCTTCAAGGGCACTTTGGCCTCTTCGGCGGCGCACCATGCGGCCAGGCCGATCACGATCACACAAGCTGCCGTCATGCGTAGCATTTTCGTTCCTCCGCTGCCATCGTATTTCGTCGGTTCAAGGTATCCAGTATAACATACCGCAGCAGGGACGGCACCCCATGAACGATACCCATCCAGATTCCGGCCCGTGGAAGGCCCGATGGCCCCTCGGGGCCTTGCTGTTACTGGTCGTGTGCGCGGCCGCGGTGTTTCGGCTTCCCCGGCTTTCGGAGCGTCCCATGCACGCCGATGAAGCGGTGCAGGCGGCCCGCTCCCGCGATCTCTGGCAGCACGGGCGGTACGTCTACCGTCCCGAGGAGTTTCACGGCCCCACGCTGCAATATGCGACGCTGCCGAGCCTCTGGATCAGCGGCGCGGACCATTTCGCCGACACCACCAAGGCGACGTATCGCATCGTGCCCGCGCTCTTCGGCATTGCGGCCGTGCTGCTCTTGTGGCTGCTGGCCGACGCGTTGGGAAAGCCGGCCGTGGTCTGCGCCGGCGCGTTGCTGGCGCTCTCGCCGGCCGTGATATACTACAACCGCTACTACATCCACCAGACGTTGCTGATGTTCTTCACGCTGGCCGCCATGGCGACCGCCTGGCGTTACTTCCGCAGCGGCAGATTGCGCTGGTGCCTGGCGGCCGGGGTGTGCGTGGGGCTAATGCAGAGCACCAAGGAGACTGCCCCGCTCGCTTACTTCGCCGCCCTAGTCGGGCTGGCGATGTTGCTCCTCTGGAATCGGCTGCTGCGCGAGCGGGCCTGCGAGGAGCGTGTTCGCCGGCCGCGGTGGCATTGGGTTGCGGCACTCGGTGCGGCCGTGCTTGTGGCAGTTGTCCTTTACTCGTCTTTCTTTACCAACATGCGGGGCCCCGTCGACGGCGTGCTCGCGTATCTCCCCTGGCTCCAGCGGGCTGCAGGTGATTCGCCCCATGTGCGCCCGTGGTACTATTACCTGCACTTGCTGGCCTGGTGGCAATTGGAGGACGGACCGCCTTGGTCGCAGGCAGTGGTCCTGCTGCTGGCGGTCGCAGGCTTCGCAGCGGCCTTGTTGCCGAAGAAGACGTTCCTGCCCGGCGCCAGTGCGGCATTTGTCCGCTGGCTGGGGTTCTACACGCTGACGCTTACCGCCGTCTACAGTGCCGTTCCCTACAAAACGCCCTGGTGCCTGCTGCAATTCCTGCCGGGAATGATCCTGCTGGCCGGCATCGGCGCCGTGGCGCTGGTTCGCTGGGTGCCCACGTGGCCGCTCACGGCGCTCACGGCGCTGGTCTTGCTGTCGGCCGTGGGACAACTCGGCTGGCAGTCGTATCTTGCGAACTACAAATTCCCGGCCGACCAGCGGAACCCTTACGTTTACGTCCATACGGGAGTGAAGTTCGAGGAGCTTGCCGAGCAGGTGCAGGAGTTGGCCGAAGCCTGGGCCGACCAAGGGGACTTCTCCGTAGCGGTCGTCTGGCACGACGAATACTACTGGCCGCTGCCCTGGTATTTGCGCCACGATGGACCGATCCGCCGTTTGGATCGCCTGCCGGACGGGCAGAATCCGGCGGTGGTCGTCGCGTCGGCCCAGTGCAATCCCGCGCTGGCGGAACAACTAGCTGATACGCATCAGATGCCCAGCTTCTACGAGATGCGTCCCAACGTGTTTGTCGTGCTTTGGGTCCGCAAGGACGTCTGGCAGGCCCACCTGCAACGGCTCGGGCGGCTCTGAAAAACGTGTTTTGAGACTCACGCCGGATCGGAATCGGCTCGTACGACGGGCCTCCGAGCCCGTCGATTTGGGCCATCCTCCGGCGCGCCGACGGCTTCGCAGCGCCGTCGTACTTGTTTCAAAACACGTCCGCAGGCGCCGTGTGGCTACGAAGGGCTACACGGCCAGTTCTCGACAACAGGCCGGGAAAATGGTAACATTTCAGCCATGTGAAGTTGGATGCATTTGGGAGGGGAAACGGGAAGGGCAGGAAAAGGGAAAAGAAGACAAGATCATGTTTCCCCTTTCCCCCCTTTACCCTTTTCCCGAAACCTGCCGCAGTTTCTGCCAAAAGACGTCCCCACTTCAGATGGCTAAACAGACAAAGAAAATGCCATCCTGTGGCCACCGTGAAAGGAGGTTCTCATGACGACTCGAGTATTGCTGTTTTCACTTGTTGCCGTGATCGGATTGCCTGCGATGACGGCAGCCGTTTCCGGAGCCGAGTTGATCAGTCGAAAGACCGAATCGGGGACGGTGGTCGGCTACAAGGACACGCCGTCGCTGCCGTGGACCGACGGCAAGTACTGCGTGCACGACCCCGACCGGCCCGTACCGAAGCACGTCACCGCCGCGGCCGCCACGCCCGGCTTGTCACCCTCCGACGCAATCGTCCTGTTCGACGGTCGCGACGTCAGCCGCTTCAAGCCGACCTCGTGGAAGCTCGAGGGCGGCTATCTTGAAGCGGGCAACGGATCGCTCGAGACCAAGGAGGCGTTCGGCGACATCCAGCTCCACATCGAATGGAAGGCGCCCCAGGAGCCCGGCGCCGAATTCATGAACCGCGGCAACAGCGGCGTGCTGCTGATGGGACTCTACGAGATCCAGATCTTCGACTCGCATCCCGTCCATCCCCAACAGATCTATCCGGACGGCCAGGCCGCGTCGGTCTACGGGCAGACACCCCCGCTGGTCAACGCCTGCCGGCGGCCGGGCGAGTGGCAGTCGTTCGACATGGTGTTTACGGCCCCGGTCTTCGACGGGGAGAAGCTCGTCAAGAAGGCGACGGTGACCGTATTTCACAACGGCGTGCTGGTCCACAACCACCAGGAAATCATGGGGCCGATGACGCACCGCGCGATCCTCCCCTACCGTCCGCATCCGCCCCGGCTGCCGCTGGCCTTGCAGGGGCACGGCAGCCCCGTCGGTTTCCGGAACATCTGGATCCGCCCCCTCGATCGCTGAGTGCCAGGGGACTGTCCCGATTTTCGCAGAGCGAAAAATGGGACTGTCCCCTTCGGCACACCGGAAATCGGCCCGTACGACGGGCCTCCGAGCCCGTCGATTTCCACCGGTCATACGGCGCCTCGACGGCTTCGGAGAGCCGTCGTACCCAGTCCACAACACGTTCCGAGACACGGCAGAGACTATTGACACGGCCGCGGCGCGCCGCCAGAATGAGCGAAAACCTACCCGCCATCATCCACGCACCCAGTTGGAGACATACCATGACTTTGCGAAACCGAAGATTCGACCGCAGACAATTCATCGCCGGCGCGGCGGCCGGAGCAGCGGCATTCACGATCGTCCCGCGACACGTCCTGGGCGGGCCGGGCGAGACCGCGGCCAACGACAAGATCAACATCGCCTCGATCGGCGTGGGCGGCCGCGGCTGGTCCGACATCAGCGGAGTCCGGGGTGAAAACATCGTGGCACTGTGCGACGTCGACCTGCGCAAAACCGGCAAGGCCTACAAGGAGTTCCCCGCCGCCAAGCGCTTCCGCGACTTCCGCAAGATGCTCGACGAGATGGAAAAGCAGATCGACGCCGTGACCATCGGCATCCCCGACCACACCCACGCCGTGGTCTGCATGAACGCCATGAAGCGCGGAAAGCACGTCTACTGCGAGAAGCCGCTGGCCCACTCGGTCTTCGAGATCCGGGAGCTTCAAAAGGCGGCCAAACGGAACAAGGTGATCACCCAGGTCGGCAACCAGGGCCACTCGGCCGAGACCATCCGCATGTTCTGCGAGTGGATCTGGGACGGGGCCATCGGCAAGGTGACCGAGGTGCACGCCTCGTGCAACGCGTTCGCCAACGTCTACAGCCAGATCCGCAACGTGGAGAAAATCAACGAGCAGCACGACGTGCCCGCCGAGCTGGATTGGGACCTCTGGCTGGGGCCGGCCAAAATGCGCCCGTACAACCCGATGTACGTCCCCTGGAACTGGCGGGGCTGGATGCCGTTCGGCACCGGCTGCATCGGCGACTGGATCTGCCACGTGGTCGATCCGTCCTACTGGGCCCTGGACCTGGGCGCCCCGGACACGGTGCAGGCCGAGGTCGAGGGCTACGATCCGGTGAAGCACGCGGAGGTCTATCCGCCCGGCACCCAGGTCACGTACGAATTTCCCGCCAAGGGCGACCGCGGGCCGGTCAAGCTTGTGTGGTACGACGGCAACAAGAAGGCCCCGCGCCCCAAGGAGTTGGAAGAGGGCCGCAACCCGCCCGGAACCGGCGCGATCGTGCTCGGCACCGAAGGCACCATCACCCACGGCTCCCACGGCGCCGGCGGCGTGCGGCTGATTCCCGAGAAGAAGATGCAGGCCTACCAGCAGCCGGAGAAGACCATCCCGCGCGTGCCGGGCCACCACCAAGACTGGCTGATCGCCATGCGCGAAGGCCGCCAGGCCGGCTCGGACTTCGACTACGGCGGGTCGCTCACGGAGCTGGCCCTGCTGGGCGCGATCGCCATCAAGTACCCGGGCATGAAGCTGAAGTGGGACGCGACCGCCATCCGCTTCACCAACCTCGACGAGGCCAACCAGTACCTCAATCCGCCGTATCGCGAAGGCTGGACGCTTTAGTGTCCGCCGAGGACAACAGATAACCTCCACTGACGTCAATCAAGATGTCTACCGAGGACAACAAACGGCTTGTGCGCCGGTTGTATGAAGAGATCTTCAACACCGGAAACGTGGATGCCCTGCCCGAGGTGATCGCGCCCGATTACGTCGAAGTGCACGACGGCGTCAGGTATCCGATGGGCATCGAGGGAGCCAGGTCGCACGTGCTGGGCGTCCGCGAGAATTACGGCCGGCTTCGGCTGGTGATCGAGCGGCAGATCGCCGAGGGCGATTGGGTCGTGACGCAACTGGTCGCCCGGGGCGTCCACCGCGGCGAGTGGCTGGGCATCAAGCCGACGGGCAAGCCGGTCGAGTTTACCGCGGTCAACGTCGACAAAGTCGTCGACGGCCGCATCGTCGAGCACGGCGGGGCCGCCAACATGCTGGGGCCGCTGCTGGGGATCGGCGCGGTCAAGGTCGTGGGTCCGGAGGATGACGGAGAAGGGCATGAGTGACCCGGTTGCCTCAATGCAGGTTGCGAGTCGTTAGATGAGAGGAGATTTCAAGCATGGATCTCGCGATACTGGCTAACGCCCTGTTGTGGTCGTTTGTGATCAACCTGGGCCTGTTGGTCCTGTACTTCGTGTTGACGCTTGCCATGGGCGATTGGGTCTACCGCGTCCACAGCAGGTGGTTTCGCATCTCCCGCGAGACGTTCGACGCGATCCACTACTGCTTTATGGCCGCCTACAAGACGGCCATCCTGTTCTTCAACCTCGTGCCGTATATTGCCGTGAAGATCGTACAGTAGGCGGAAACGGCCGTGTAGAACGTGTTCTGGAATCGATGCCACACGGATCGGTCTGTACGACGGGCCTCCGAGCCCGTCGAGTTCGGGCGCCCATACTGCACGTCGACGGCTTCGGAGAGCCGTCGTACGGTGTTCAGATCGTAGGACGGGCCTCCGAGCCCGTCGATTTCCAGTGGTCATATGGCACGTCGACGGCTTCGGAGAGCCGTCGTACCTGTTTCAAAGCACGTTCTCAGACGTCACGGGCTTCCCTCGTACGGTCCCGGCGGCGTCGCCGGGGCCGTCTCGCCACATGCGGCCAGGGCCAGGATGGCGTAGGCCGTGCCGGAGTGGACGATGAGTTGTCGGCTGTCCTTGTTCAGCGAGCGGGTGAACCACCGCCCGCTGACGCGTTGATTGGTCTTCAGCCAGCGGATCCCCTTCTGAATGCGCGGGTCTTCGGCCGGCACGCCGGCGCTGCGCAGCGCGTAGAGGGCGAAGCCCGTGCCGTAGCCGTCGCTCGTTTCGTAATCTTGCGGCGTGCCGTCGGCCCGTTTCCAGTTGGCCCCGAGCGTGGCCAGGTTCCAGCCGCCGTCTCGCTTTTGCAGTGAAAACAGCTCCTTGACGACCTCGTCCCGCTCCGCTTCGGTCATGATTCCCTCGACGACCAGCGAGGCCAGCATCTTCATGGCCCGATTGTGCACGTTGGCCGGCGGATGGTTCTGCAGGTATCGGCGGATCTTTTCGAGGCCCTTCTTCGCCGCGGGCGTCCGGCGGTAGTCGTCCGGGGCGATGCCCACGCCGATGGCCGCCATCGTCACCCCGTAGTGCTCCTCGATCTCCGAGGGCGGCTCGTTCTCGTCGAGCCACTTCCAGCCGCCGTCCTCGCGCTGGAGCTTCCAGATCCGGTCCAGGGCAAACCGGGTCGCCGGATGCAGCTTCCCGGTGGTCGCCGCGTCGTTCTGCGCCAGCACCGACGCCACCATCACCGCCTCGGTCGATGTGTAGAAAGTCTGGCGCGGATGCGTGGCCAGATGCTCCGCGGCCTTGCGGATCTGCCTGTGGGCGGGCACGTCGTGCGCGATCGCCGGCCGGGCCATCAAGAAGGCGTAGTTCGAGTGGCAGGCGAAGCACTTACGCTCCTTCTGCCAGGTCAACGTCGCCGAGTCGAGGAACCGCACCGCCTGCTGCATGGAGAATTCTTCAGCCAACGGTTCATCCGCCCGGTTGGGCCCGGGCGAAACGACGTTCTCCAGAGTAATCCCCTCATCCGCAGACAACACGGCCGCCGGCAACAATAGAATGAGAGCACCCAGCACCTGTGATACTGTCGCGATCTTCATGGTTCTTTCCTCCCAAGTTCCCACTACTGAGCATATTGGCACATCCGGAAAACGGTGGTTCTCATGATACTGCCCTGAGAGACGTTGTCAAGGATTACATGCGAGCGGCTGGCCTGATGCTGGAAGAATTTGGCAGAGCAGGGGGTGCGGGCTACTTGCCAGCCAATGCTGCCAGGGCTACGATGGGCCTGGATCCGGATCGAGGGGAAGAGTCACGGCAGCTTGTGCCTTCGATGAAAACGTGGGTCTCGTTCCCCGACCCACGCTACGGACTTGTAGACTATAGCAGGAAACCTTTTGTCTCGAGGTCAGGAGATCATGTCAGCCGAACCACTGCCGGACAATTCGGACCGTGACGTCAACTCTGTCGTTACGGACTGGGGCCGCGCTGCAGTTGCCATTGGAGGCGTACTTTATCTTACAGTACCCCTGACGTTGATCTTGGCGTGTCAGGTTTGGGTGCATTCCAGTACATCTCCTCAAACCGTTCATTTTCACGCTTGGTGTGCACGCATCGGAGTGGGTGTAGGCGCTTTGACTTGCCTCACCGGCGTGAGCTTTGGAGTCAGAGGGATTAGGTCTGCGAGAATGTCTCGCGAGCCCCTCGGTTTGGCTTATGGAGGGTTTCTCTTATGCTGCGGAGCATCTATCCTTTGGATTCTTACATCGCTTGCGTTGCTCAACACGACAGAGAGCCTGCTGCACATACACGGCTAAGGCGGAAATCGATGCTTTGCACATTTCCGTTGCGGCCGTCAACGGTGTACAATACCGAGTGACGTGGAACTGCAAGCACATCGCAAACCATGCCTGGCGGCCACGCATCGAGCGGATATGCCGCGAGGCGGGCTATGAACCCCCCGTGATTTGCACTCCCCAGGAACTGCTGGAGATTGACGATGCAGTCTGATCCGGTTGTTGACGAAATCAGAAAGCTGCGGGAACTGCGAGCGGCGAAGTTCGACTTCGACATTCGCGCCATCGTGAAGGACGCGCGACAGCGTGACGCCTGTGGCGAACGTCGCATTGTCCGGTTGCCGCCGCGGCCGGTCGTCACGTCATCCACCGGTAAGGCCACTACGTCGTAATGGATCGTTCTATTGGCGCGACCCCCCGATCCGATCCTTCAGATCGGGAACCGTTGGCTGCCGGCTCGACGGTCTGCGAGTGTTTGGCGATGGCCGCTCGTTAACGGAACGTCAACCGTATGCGGCAGAAACGTGCAATGAGAGAACTCTAGGAGGAGTAGAACATGTCACGAGAGAATCAGAAGTCCAACGTGGACGGGACTGTCGGTGGTCTCAGCCGACGAAGGTTCATCGCCGGAACCGCTGCGGCCGCGGCGTCGCTGTCGGTCGTCAAGCCGGAAACGGCCTTCGGCTATGCGGCCAACGAAAAGGTGAGTATCGGCGTGTCGGGCTGCGGCGGACGCGGCACCTGGATCGCCGATCTGTTCAGCAAGCACGGCGGATACGAAGTCGCCGCCGCGGCCGACTACTTCCAGGATCGCGTCGACAACCTCGGCAACAAGCTGGGCGTGAAGCAGCAGCGCCGCTACACGGGCCTGTCGGGCTATCGCCGCATGCTGGAAAACAAGCTCGACGCCTTGGTGGTCGAGTCGCCGCCCTACTTCCATCCGACCCAGGCGGCCGCCGGCGTGGAGGCCGGGTGCCACGTCTACCTGGCCAAGCCGATCGCCGTCGACGTGCCCGGCTGCAAGCTGGTCGAAGAAAGCGGCAAGAAAGCCACCGCCAAGAAGCTCTGCTTCCTGGTCGATTTCCAGACCCGGGCCGACCCGTATTACATCGAGGCCCTGAAACGCGTCCACGCCGGCGCGTTGGGCCAGTTTGCCTTCGGCGAAGCGACCTACCATGCCGGAATCCCCTGGGGCGGCCAGATCGCGGCCATCAAGGCCGATCCCGGCAACCCGGAGAACCGCCTGCGGGCATGGGGACTCGACCAGGTCCTCTCCGGCGACATCATCACCGAGCAGAACATCCACACGCTCGACGTGGCCAACTGGATCATGAACGGCCCGCCGATTTGCGCCTACGGCACCGGCGGCCGAAAGGTCCGCGACTTCGGCGATTGCTGGGACACGTTCAGCGTGGTCTTCCAGTATCCTAACGACGTGGGCATCACGTTCAGCTCGCGGCAGTTCAACGGCCACGGCACGCAGCCGGAAGGCATCCGCAACCGCATGTTCGGCTCCGAGGGCGTGTTGGAGACGGCCTACGGCGGCAACGTGATGATCCGCGGCAAGAGTTTCTACCGCGGCGGCAGCTCGCCGGGCATCTATCGCGATGGGGCGGTGGCCAATATCGCCACCTTCCACGCCAATATCCAGCAGGGCGACTGCAGCAACTCGACCGTGCCCGAGAGCGTCCGCAGCAACCTGCTGACCATCCTCGGCCGCACGGCCGCGTACGAACACCGCGTGGTCACCTGGGAGGAGATTGTCAACAGCACCGCGAAACTGGCGGCGGGGTTGAAGGGCTTGAAGGATTGAGCGTCTAGGCGGCGTCTGCTGCCAAGCATTTCTCCAAATTCGGTGTAGATCGTTCGTAGTGACCGCATTCATGCGGTCTTGCGCGGGATTTCGCAATGTTCTTCCGCGCGGCCCCGATGAATCGGGGCACTACGAACGGGGATACGACGACTCAACGAGGGCGCGCCACACGCAGTGCCCCATCACCAAATCCGCCGGGCAACCTCGACGTGGTACGGGGCCCGTTCACAAACCGCGGGCGCCCGGGCCGCCCTTTTGGCCCGCGACGATCGGAGCCGGCTGCGGCGTGCCTCGCGTGGCCTTCCCGTGCAGGACTCCCTGTTGGTCGAACCAAAGCGGATCGATGCAGAGGAACCGGTTCCACGGCTGCGAATCGTCCTTCTGCTGGTGATAGACCGACCACATGTTGCCGCCCGCGTCTCGGATCACGCATCCGTGGCCCGGTCCCAGGGCTCCATTGCCCCGGGCGACGATCGGATTGCCGGGGTGCTTCTTGAACGGTCCGGTGGGATCGGCCGCCGTGGCGTAGCCGATGGCATAGTCGAGCGACGAGGCCCCCGTGCCCGAATAGAGCAGATAGTAGGTGCCGTCGTGCTTCAACATCCAGGGGCCTTCGGTCACCGCCCCGCTTTTCATTTCCCAAGGCTCGGTCGGCCGGATGATCTCGATCGGCTGTCCCCGCTTCTCGAGCGGCGACTCCATCGGCTGCACGCAGATCCGGAACCCGGGCAGCTGGACGTAGTAGAGGAAGTACTTCCCGCCGTCGTAGAACATGTGGGCGTCGATGGCGTTGGTGAACAGACTTGCCTGATCGACGAATTTGGCGTCGGGCCGATCGGCGACCGCCACGCCGATCCGCCGGTTCACCGTGTAGTACAAGTAGAACTTGCCGTCGTGGGGGTCGCGGAAGACGTCCGGAGCCCAGACGTTCCTCTCGCCCGGCTCGAACACCCGGGGGCCCTTGGTCCAATGCACCAGGTCGGTCGAGTAGTAGACGTGGTAGCTGTGGTTGTCCCCGGTGGGATAGAGATAATACTTGCCTTGGTAGAAGATGACGGTGGGATCGGCCGGACCGATCTCGTCGATCACCGGGTTGGTGTACGTTCGTTGCGTCGGCTCGTCCGGTGTGGTGATCTCCTTGGCGAGCACGTGTCGCCAGCCCCACGTGCCGTCCCACTGGTGGCGGATGCTCCCGTCGGCCTGTTTCGTCCGCTTGACGCCCTCCTTCATCCGGTAGGCCAAGCGAAGTCGATCGTCGGTGATCTGGGCGACGAAGAACCCGTTTTCGGTCTGACCGGTATTGATGACGTCCAGAGCCCGTGGTTCGCCCTCGGGCTTCCACCGGTAGACGCCGGTGCCCGTATGGCCGTGGAATACGGCCACGACGTTGTATTCCTTGATGGCATCGTAATAGTCTCGGCGCTGCTCGTCGTGCCACCAATCCGTTCCCTGAAGGTCGTAGTGGTGCATGATCACCACGGGCCGGCCGCTGGACGCCACGTGGGAAGCCAGATCGGCTTCGAGGAAGTCGAGGCTGTGCTGCGGGTCGTGATAGGCGGCCGAATAGCGGATCTTCGGATGCGGCTTGTTGCCGGGATAGAGGTTCAACTGCACGAAATGCACGCCGTCCCAAT
>Ga0180438_10002973_pt1 | contig 26424 bp, 22 predicted proteins | sample SS_ome_12_FD_132455 | JGI IMG/M metagenome (GOLD analysis project Ga0180438, IMG submission 132455) | Hypersaline lake sediment archaeal communities from the Salton Sea, California, USA - SS_3_D_2 metaG | ecosystem: Environmental > Aquatic > Non-marine Saline and Alkaline > Hypersaline >... | reverse complement strand
CTGCATGTAGTCGAGAATCAGAACATTCGGGTACGTCGCCGACGTACTCTGCTCAAATCAGCCGTGGGGCAATCTGAGTATTTTCTCCAACCCCTCCACCGCCTGGGCCATCACCCCGGGATAGATCTTGACCTCGACGTAGGGCGTCTCTGGTACCGCCTCCGGCGGGATGGTGACCCGAAGCTCCTTGCTCTCGCGCAACCAGTCACTCTCTGTCAGCCGGATCTCTTTGCCGTCGGGCACGACGTTCACCTCGCGACGGATGGCGTCGCTCATCTTCTCACCCCAAGCGGTCACCTGGAACCCCCGCCGGCCGAACTTGACCACGCGGATGGGGAAGTAGACCACCTCGATGTCGTTGGATCCGATGGTCAGCGTCTGCTCCCCCTCGCCGACCAGCTCGAACCAGGGCTCTGGTTTCACCTCCAACCGCACCTCCTGGGCCTCGGGCAGGTAGTTAAAGACGCCGACGGGAATGCTGATCTCGTCCCCCTGCGTCAGCGAGACGGGGAGGTCGATGTCCACGAAAAAGTCCTGAAAGACGCGGATGCCGCGGGTGGTGAAACCGAGCCGTCCATCCTGGGACGAGGCCAGCGCCGTCAGCCGCCATGTGGTGATGGAGTCGGCCATCGGGATCTCGAGGGAGACAAAGCCGCCCTCGTCGGTGAGGACCTCCGGGGCCCAGTAGAGGGTCTCGGGGAAGTACTGGCGCAGGCGGGGGGCCTCGCCAGCCGCTTGCTTTTCGTCGGCGCGCACGCCTGCGTCTCCCGCTTCCTCTTCCATCGGTGGTGCCTCCATGATCGCCTCTACCTCTCTGGTGACCTCGACCGCGAACTCCATCGCCGGCGGGGCCATCGCACCCATTATATTGCCACTTCTCGCGACGGGGAGGAGGAGAGCTAGCGGCAGTACCACCATCGCCGGCAGCGCCGAAAGCGCCCCCAGCCCGGTCGCCAGCGCCCCGGCGAGGCGACGTTCCTGCAGCCAGCGGGCCTGCCCAAAGAGCAGATATGCGCCGGGGACAAGCACAAAGGCCAAAAGTGCGACGATGATCAGCCCTTCAGCCGGTTCGCCCCCCTCGTCCGAGGCCTGGATCAGCAGGAAGAGGAGCGCGGGCCAAGCCAGGGTGAGCAGGGAGAGAAACTTGGCCGCCGGGTCGCGCTTCACCCAGGCATAGCCGACGAACGTCAGCACGACCAGGCCCAGGAGGACGGCCAGCGGGAGCAGCACATCTTCCGGATCGAGGTAGTAGAATGTATCGGTCAGGGCGATGAACCAGCCGCCCAGGCATACCCCAATCGCCAGAAGGACCCCAGAGGCGACAGCCAGTCGCACGAGCGAGCGCTTCACGACGCCCGATCGCCGCAGCGCGACGATCACCACCGCCCACAGCGCCAGCGGGATGAGGATCAACCCGATGGCGGACGCCTGGCCGATGCGCTCGAATCCACGCCGCTGCGCCGCATAGACCCTGTCGATCTTTTCATAACGCGAATTGATGGGGCTGGGAGCCGCCAGCACCGGCGCGCTGGCCCAGGTGGCCTTGGCCGCGTCGTCCTGCGCCAGCCGGACTTTCTCGACGTCCTCGTCAGGTGAGATAGCGGCAGGCAACTCGAACCCCTTGACCTGGTAGAAGGGCTCCATCAGCTCCTGCTCCAGCATGAAGTAGAGCTTGGCAAAGCCCGGATCCTGCCGCTGCAGGGCAAAGACTGATTCGTCCACAATCGCCAGGCCCAGCGCCGTCTGTACCCCCCCACCCTGACTGGCGTCACTCGTCTGGAAGTCAACCGTCGCCATCTCGCCCGGCAGGTAGGTATCCTTATCGGCATCGATGGCGATGTCGATCTCGTTGGGCTCGTCCACCACCACCAGCCGCGTGTCACGGACGATGGTGCCATCCAGCAGCACCTTGTAGGCGTGCAACTCCAGCGTGCCGTACAGGTCGGGGCCTACGTCTACGGCGAACTCGGCCTTCCCGCTCTCCACCTGAGCCGAGCGGGTGGACAGGGTTTGCCCGGCCTTGACGATATCGAGATAGATATCGCCGAACTCGACGGCGGTGAAGGCGACGAGATTCATCGTCTCCCCGACGACGTAAGCAGCCCGATCGGCCCGCAGGAGCACGCTGTCGCTTCCGTACTCGGCCTCGAAATCAATCTGCCGGCTGGCCAAAAGGCCCGTCTCATCCCGGGCCACGATGTCGAGGACATGATAGCCACCCTGCTGGGGCGTGAAGGTGAACTCGGCCAGGCCGAACTCGCCAGTAGTGAGTTCGGTCGGCTCGCCGCCATCGACGCGGATCTCCAGGGTCGTCGGTGCTGGGCGGCCGTCGGGGTACGAGGTGAGCACGTAGACGATATTCTCGACCCCCGGCTTGAGCACGCCGCTCTCGGCCACCGCCTCGATCACCAGCGGCTGGGCGGCGATGGGCAACACCTGGCTCGTCTGCTCAGGATGGTCGGTCTGGTCTACGACGGTCACCTCCAGCGCAAACTGGGCCTGCCCCGACTCCAACCCTGACCCGGCAAAGTACTCGGGCAGGTCGAAGCTGTACTCGTAGGTGCCGTTCTCGTCCGTCTCGCCACGGAGGTCCACCACCACGGTGCGCTCGACGTCCCACACGCTGCCGACGACCTGCACCTGCCCCTCCGCCACCGGCTTGCCGAAGAAGTAGTCGGCCTGCACCAAACCCTCCACCCGCTGACCGGGAAGGTAGAAGCTGCGGTCGGTGGAGACGTTCACCCCGAACTTGGGCAGGACATAGGGCCGCACCTCGACCGTCTTCTCAGACCGCGTGTCCCCTATGGCGACGCTGAGCTTGTAGTTCCCCTGGTTGACCAGGTCGGCCAGCGTAAAGTCGGCGGCGGCGACGCCAAAGTCCGAGGCGGTGACACTCTGACGAAAGACCTTGTTGCCCTTGGGGTCCTCCACCAGGAAGTTGACGGTAGCACCCCGGGCAGGCGTCAGATCGAAGGTGCTGAGACCGAGGGCGCGCATGTGGATGATCTGACCAGGTTGATAGAGGGGCTTGTCGCTGGTCAGAAGCAACCGGTACTCGCGCTGGATGGTCACAGGCTGTTCCACCTGGTCACGCCCTACGTCCGACTCGGTCTCCACCACGAGCTGCGCCTCGCTGGGTGCGTCGGCCGGGACATGGAAGTGGACCGGCAGGCTGCCGGTCTCGTCGGTCTGTCCCTCGAACAGGGGAACGGCCCGACCGCTGGCCGGTTTCAGGCTGACCTTGACATTGGCCCCGACGATGGGCTTTCCCCTGCCAAAATCCTGCACCACCACGCGGACCGAGGCATCGCTGTCGGGGGCGAAGCGGGTCTGCCCCACCACGACTGTCTGTTGGTCATCCACCCGCTCGGGCAGGGTGGTGACCCACTGTAGCGCCACAAAGCCAGCGACCACGGTCAGTACGATGAGCACATGGAGCGCAGTTGCGAGCCAGCGCTTGCCTCTTCGGGCAGGCGGGCCTGCGTGAGACACTTGGGTATCCATAGCTTTCCTCCTTGCTACAAAGATGCGAGAACTCCCGACCGTGCACGACGGTCGCTTACAATACGTTACATGCGAGTAAAAAGAGAATCGTTCACTCGCTCACCAGCTTATCCTATCCTAAAGACGCGATATGCCAGCCAAAAGTTCCCTGCTATTGTAGCGCAAAACGGTCTGTGATACAATACTGGCTACAGTATCACACAGGCGCTATGCCGATAGGAATGCCCGCCCGATCCACCCGGCACGGGGCCAACGAATATGAGGAGAAAGAGACTATGGCGATTCGAAGAGCACTGCGAAGGTCGATGCGTGAACGCGCATTCCGCCTGGCACGGCACGACCTGGCGATGTTTCTACACGATCACGAGGAGGAACTTTTGCACATCTTCCGCCAGGAACTACAGAGTCTGGACGACGAGATGCCCGAGGAGCGCTTCTTCATTGACATCAAAATGGTTCCCTTGGGAGAGATGATCTTGAGAGCCGTGCTCCGAGCAATGAACCGTTTCCTCACCGAGGATGTCTCGGTCACCACTGTTACAGAAGCGACCGCCGACGTCAAAGCCGTCGAACAAGCCGCCGCGCTGGCAGAGACCGAGCAGTGAGACAGGAGGCAAGCTGAACAAGCGCATCCCTCGCGGCCGCTTTGAGCGCATTGTCTGTGCCTTCCTGATACTGATTGGAATACTACTTGTCGCCTAGAGAACGGAACCAGCGGACGTCTTCTCTCCTGCCTACCATCACCTAGGAGGACCAAAATGACCTATCCTATCTATCTTGACTACAACGCCACGACGCCCATCACCCGCGAGGTGGCTGAAGCGATGGCTCCCTATCTGTACGAGCATTTCGGCAACCCTTCCAGCAGCCATCCCCTCGGGGTCACGACCAAGCGGGCTGTCGAGGCTGCTCGCGCACAGGTGGCCGCGCTGCTGGGCTGCCAGCCCGCCGAGGTGATTTTCACCAGCGGCGGCACCGAGAGCAACAACTCTGCCATCAAGGGCACCGCCCTGGCGAACCGGGAGCGAGGCAATCACGTCATCACCTCGGCAGTGGAACATCCCGCCGTCAGCGAGGTCTGCAAATGGCTGGAAGCCGAGGGCTTCCGCGTCACCGTCCTGCCGGTGGATGCGTCCGGCCTGGTAGACCCCGCCGACCTGGAGAGAGCCATCATGCCCGATACGTCGCTGGTGACGGTGATGCACGCCAACAACGAGGTCGGCACGATTATGCCCATCGCGGAGCTGGCTGAGATCGCCCACCGCCACGGCGCGCTGATGCACACCGACGCCGCCCAGTCGGCGGGCAAGATCCTGGTGAACGTCGATGCGCTCGGTGTAGACCTGCTCTCCATCGCCGGGCACAAGCTGTACGCGCCCAAGGGAATCGGCGCGCTCTACGTCCGCAGCGGTGTCCAGCTAGCCAAACTGCTGCACGGCGCGGCTCACGAGTCCGGTCGCCGGCCTGGGACCGAGAACGTGCTCGAGATTGTCGGGCTGGGTCGAGCGTGCGAACTTGCTGGCCGGGACCTACAGGAGAATATGACCCACTTCCAGGCCATGCGAGACCGGCTCCACCAGGGCCTGCTGCGCGAGCTAGGTGAAGAGGCAGTCAGGCTGAACGGTCACCCGGAGAAGCGGCTGCCCAACACACTCAGCGTCAGCTTTCGCGGGGTCGAGGCTAACACGCTGCTTTCAGAGATTGGCGAGCAGGTAGCTGCCTCAGCCGGGGCCGCGTGTCACGCCGACGAGGTGGACGTCTCGGCGGTGCTGGAGGCGATGCAGGTGCCGGTGGAGTGGGCGATGGGCACGGTTCGCTTCTCGACGGGCCGGGCCACGACCGCCGCAGAGATAGACCAAGCGATCGGGATCGTGGCCCATGCCGTGCGCAGGCTCCAACCCCAGACGGTATTGGCCGCTCCGGTGCTGCTATCCGACGCGGACGAGGTCAAGCTGACCCACTACACCCACGGCCTGGGCTGCGCGTGCAAGCTGCGGCCCCAGGCGTTGGAGGAGATCCTGTCCGCCCTACCCCGCCCCGCCGACCCCGCCGTGCTGGTGGGGACCGAGACCGCCGACGACGCGGCGGTCTATTTCCTGAACGACGAGGTCGCCATCGTCCAGACGGTCGATTTCTTTACCCCGATCGTGGACGATCCCTACTGGTTCGGCGCTATCTCGGCTGCCAACTCGCTCAGCGACGTCTATGCGATGGGCGCTCGCCCGCTCTTTGGCCTGAACATCGTCGGCTTCCCCTCCAATCGGCTGCCCATGCGCGTGCTGCAGCAGATCCTCCAAGGCGCGCTGGACAAGGCAGCCGAGGCGGGGGTTAGCGTCATCGGGGGGCATACGGTGGAGGATACCGAGCCCAAGTTCGGCCTGGCCGTGACCGGCATCGTGCATCCCGAGCGGGTGGTGCGCAACAGCACCGCACGTCCCGGCGATGCGCTGGTGCTGACCAAGCCGCTGGGCGTGGGCATCATCTCCACCGCCGTCAAGCGCGGATTGGCCGACGAGGCCACCGCCCGCGAGGCCGCCGAGTTGATGGCGGCGCTGAACCGCGACGCTGCCGAGGCGATGATTGCGGTGGAGGCGAGCGCCTGTACAGACATCACCGGCTTTGGGCTGCTGGGCCACCTGCGCGAGATGGCGGTTGGCAGCGGGGTGGACGTGACCCTCACGGCCAGCCTGGTGCCCGTCCTGCCCGCCGCCGAGACCTTCGCTGGGGGCGACGTAGTGCCCGGAGGTACCCTCAACAACCTGGCTCACGTCGAGCCGCACGTCACCTTTGCCCCGGGCGTGTCGCGCGTGAGACAACTGATCCTGGCCGACGCCCAGACCTCGGGCGGGCTGCTCATTTCCCTGCCCGCCGACCGGGCCGACGAGCTGTTGACGGCGCTGCGCGCGAGAGGGGTGCGGGATGCCGCGTGCATAGGTCAGGTGACAGGGCCGGGCACAGGCCATATCACGGTCGAAGTATGACCACGCCGGAGGAGAAGGGTCTCACCAGGAGGTCCTATGCGCATTCGTTCAGTCACCATCGGCACGAACGTGAGTTACCCACTTGAGGCGAGCGACTTTTCCGCCTTCGCCCAGTTTCAGGCGCAGGCCCGGACGCTCTTCGAGGAAGCCGGGCTGGAGGTCCAGACCGTGCGCCTGGCCACACAGCCCTTCCCAGAAGTCCTGCGAGACGAGGGATCGGCCGGTGCGGCGAGGTTCGCCCGCGAGCTGGAAGCCCTGTGCCGAGACCATGGTCTCGACTACTGCTCCATCGGCACCGTCGTGGCCGTACGCCCAGACGCCGACCTGGCCTATGCCGACGCCATCCCGGCGGTCATTCAAGGGACCGACACGGTCTTTGCCTCGATGCTAGTCGCCGCGCCAGAGTCCGGCATCAACCTGGACGCAGTGGCCAAGGCCGCCGAGATCATCGCCGACGTGGCCCACTCGACGCCCGATGGTTTCGGCAACCTACGCTTCGCGGTCCTGGCCAACTGTGGACCGGGCTCCCCCTTCTTTCCGGCCGCCTTCCACCGGGGGCCCGGTACCGCTTTCTCCATCGCCACCGAGGCGGCGGACCTGGCCGTGGGCGCCTTCGAGCAGGCGACAACGCTCCAGGAGGCCCACGATAACCTGCGCGGGGCGATCGAGGAAACGGCCAGCGTCATCAAAGGGGTCTGCCAAATACTAAGCGCAGAGTTCGGTTTCGGTTTCGGCGGCATCGACTTCTCACTGGCCCCCTACCCAGAGGTCGCACGCAGCATCGGGCACGCCATCGAGAAACTGGGTGTCGATGCCTTCGGAGGCAGCGGCACGCTCTTTGCCGTCGCTTTCACGACCCGGGTGATCCGGGAGGCCAAGTTCCCCCGCTGTGGGTTCTCCGGCTTGCTCCTACCGGTACTAGAGGATCGCGTTCTGGCCGAGCGGAGCGCCGAGAACCTGTACACCCTCGATAGCCTGCTGCTCTACTCGGCCGTGTGCGGCACCGGCCTCGATACGATTCCGCTGCCCGGCGACGTGACCGTCGAGGAGCTGGGCTCGATCCTGTTGGACGTAGCCACGCTGGCCCTGGTGGCGGACAAGCCGCTGACGGCCCGGTTGATGCCGATCCCGGGGAGAAAGGCAGGCGACGTCACAGATTATGACTTCTCCTACTTTGCCAATGCCCGGATAATGGACGTGAAAGGACGCGGAGGGGCCAAGATCTTGGAGAATAACCGGTTCGTCCGCCTGTAACAGAATCGGCCCAACGGTTGTATGAGCTGATAGGGGAGAAGAACGACTGTCATGATCCGTTCCGCAAAACGACTACCTGCCTCACTCTGGGTTCCGAAGCATATCTTGCGCCAGATGACGCCGTGGCGAACCTGCCGCTCGCCCAGATTGTTGGTGGGTTCTACGACAAGTCAGGGAGGTGTTCATCAATGCCAGAACTGCGCAAAGATCCCGTCGTAGGCCAGTGGGTCATCATCTCGGCCGAGAGGAGCAAGAGACCCTCAGATTTCAAAGTGGTCAAGGAAGAGAAGGAACACGGCTCATGCGTCTTCTGCGAGGGCCATGAGTCAAAGACTCCGCCAGAGGTCTACGCCGTGCGCAAGGCGGGCACCGATCCCGACACGCCCGGCTGGGATGTGCGGGGCGTCCCTAATAAGTACCCTGCCCTCTGGGTCGAGGGAGAACTGGACCGAGAGGGCGTATGGATGTGCGACATGATGAACGGGGTGGAAGCTCACGAGGTGATCATCGAGATCGAGGTGGAACGTACGGTGGATGCCCTGGTGGTCCGGCTGCGCGATGAAGCGGCCCCCTTCGATCCCACCAGCTTCTCATATTGGGACCTTGGAGGTATACTACCGATCACGATTTCGTCACAATGAGCATTCCAAATGAACGGCTTGCGAAAGGATGGTAAAAATGACGCCGCTCCTCTCTTACGTGCTTGTGCCTTCCCCTTTTGGAAACCTGAGCATCCTTTGGCGAGAGGTGGAACAAGGACCGAGAGTCTACCGTCTATTGCTGCCCGATGAACAAGTTCTGGTGCGCGACGCTGCCCAGGTAGCCCTACTCGGTGCCAGTTCCGCCTTGCCCCGCGCGATCGCGGAGCTGGGTGAGCGCGCGCAACGCTTTCTCGAGGGAGATGCTGTCAAATTCAGAAAGAGAGAGCTGAAGCTTCTGGCGCTAGATACGTGTACCGAGTTCCAGCAGCGAGTCCTCCTGGCCGAGTACGGTATCCCCAAGGGACGGGTGAGCACCTACGGCAGGATAGCAGCGCACCTGGGCGTTCCGCGGGGCGCCAGGGCGGTGGGCAACGCCCTAGCGCGCAACCCGTTTCCCATCGTCATCCCCTGCCACCGGGCGGTCAGGTCCGATGGTCAACTGGGGGGATACCGAGGTGGCGTCGAGATGAAGCAGGCCCTGTTGGAAATGGAGGGGGTAAAGATCTCGCCGGAGGGAAAAGTGCTCACGGATCGGTTCTACTATTGACACTCGAGAGCCCATAGAGTGAGTGTGGGTGCCGCTGAACCCCGACAAGGCCCACGGTGCTGTCTCTTACCTTCCGCCGATGAAAGCGAAGAAGCGTCCAGAGCACAACGCACTCTGGACGCTCTACAACTGGTGATACACACATTCAGCTGGCTGCGACCAGCGTCTTTATCCTATCGCGATCGGGGAAACCTACCTGCCGTTCGATCAGCTCGCCTTGACCGTCAAAGATGAGGAACGTGGGCACGGCCATCACGCCGTGACGTCGCGCGACCTCTCGTCCCAGCTCGCCGAGCACACTCAGCCGCACCACCCGCGCCTGCCCCTCTAGTTCTCGCTCTAGCCCATCCACGATGGGCTTGGCCAACAGGCAGGGCGGTCAGGTATTGCTGAACACCTCCACGATGACCGGCTGGCCCTGCCCCAATACCCGGTCCAACCCGCTGATGCGCGTGGCCCGATTGCGGAGCAGGAGAAAGAGGGCAAGAATACCGACCAGGACAATCACATTTGCCCAGTTCGCCTGTAAGAACTCGATCATAACAGCGCCTCCAGCCTCTGGCGCAGCACGTGGAACGGTTGAGCGCCGACTATGCGATCCGCCTCCTGTCCGTTGCGGAACAGAATCAGTGTCGGGATGCCCTGCACCCCGTACCGCTGTGCGGTCATCGGGTTGGCGTCCACATCCAGCTTGGCGACCACGGCCCGCCCGGCAAACTCCTGTGCCAGTTGCTCGACCATCGGCGCGACCATTCGGCACGGCCCGCACCACGCAGCCCAAAAGTCCACCAATGATGGCACACTCGCCCCCAGCACCTCTCGTTCGAAGTTGGCGTCCGTCACAGTCAGGGGATGGCCGTCGCCCGCCGGTGCCTCCTCCTTGGGTGATTTCTGCATCACCGGTCTCGGACCCCGCTCCAGGAGGTACTCGACCCAAGGACGCAACGCGCTGGCGCTGGGCATCCCCTTCGCCCGTGCCACCAGCTTCCCTTGGCGGAAGAAGAGGAACTGCGGCAGAGTATCCACGCCGTGTTGCGCCTGTGCCTGGGGCGCGTCGGCCACGTCCAGCTTCACCACTATTGCCTGGCCCGCATACTCGCGGGCGGTCTCCTCCAACACAGTGTTGAGCTGCTGGCGCGGTGTCTCCTGCGATGACCAGAACACCACCAGCGCCGGGAGAGGGGCCTGAAGCACTACCCGCTCGAAACTCGCATCGTTGGCGGTGATAGGTGTATCAAATTGTACCATACTTGCTCCTCCGATAAGAATCACGCAGCGGCAATTATAACGCGTGAACGGTACTTGACAACCCGCCAGATTACGATATCATCCGCGCAATTCGGACCCGCGATGCGCGCGGAGACCAGATGCTGACTTGTCGCGGCGCGCCCGTTTACTCAAAGGTTCACGCCAAGTCATCTCATGCCGTGGGCCCGCGCGACGCCCGCGGTCGTTTTTCCATCTGGCTTGCTCCTGCAAGGCCGTGGACACGTTGTCTATGGCCTTGTTCTTGGGATAGCAGCATTCTGAGCATCGCGGGAAACGCGTTCAAGTGCAGACGCCAGACAGATCGTCAAGCGGGCCAAGACCCTAGGACTGAAGGTGATCGAAGTCGATGGCACGCGTTCCATCGCTGAGAATGCCGAGCTGGTTGCAGAGCACTTCCAACTGGTGGATGGGGGCAAGGACAGATGAAGCCAACACTGATCATTGATGCCGACGATACCCTGTGGGAGAACAATATCTTCTACGAGGAGTGTACGGCCGCCTTTGTGGAGTTGATGGCGGCGCAGGGCTTTGGGCGGGAGGAGGCGGAGCGCACCGCCCACGCCGTAGAACGGGAGCGCGTTCCCCTGGTGGGCTATGCGCCCGAGGAATTCGCCCGCAGCCTCGTCATCGCCTATCAGCGCCTATGCGAAAGCCACGATCGGCCCGTCGAAGAAGCAGTGGTGAATGGCGTGTGGGAGATTGGGCAGGCGGTGATGGCATACCCCATCGTGTTGCTTGAGGGCGTGGAGGAGACCCTGGCCCAACTGCGCCGTCACTATCGCCTGCTGCTGCTGACCAAGGGGGATCGGGAGGCGCAGGAGGACAAAGTGGCAAGGTCAGGTCTGGGACACTTCTTCGAGGCGGTGCACATCGTGCTCGAGAAGGACGCCAAGGTAATCCGAGGGCTGCTGGCCGAATACGAGCTGCGACCAGAGCAGACCTGGATGGTCGGCAACAGCCCGCGATCGGACATCAATCCCGCGTTGGAGGTGGGAATCGGCGCCATCTTTGTCCCGCATCCGAACACCTGGAAACTGGAAATCGAAGAGATAACAGACCCGGAACAGGTGACCGTGTTGAGGAATTTCCGAGAACTGACCATTCTGTTTCCCGTTCCCGCAGAAGAGGGAAAACAGGAATGAGGCGATCGTGTCTGAATGCACGATCGGCCCCCATGCCTAGTATCTACCCCCATGCCCCTGTCGAAGGCGCTGGTCTGGCTGTTATATGGAGGGGTAGCGGCGACCACTGGCCGGGCGGTGGCTATTGGCGGTGCCCAGGGGCAGAAGCATATGCAAGTGAGCGACTGAGGCGTTGACGGCGGGCATCTGATGGTCTACAAGTACATCACGTTTGCGCTCCCGGTTCCTTACCTCTGGATGTGTGTTACAATCGAACTGGCGCTAGTTCCGGCGTAGGAGCGCAAAATGGCCGTTGTGCTAAAACAACCTACCCAATCTGACGATCAGGTCCACATAGACATCCGCATCCAGGCCGACTTGAACGTGTCGGCGTACGTCGCCTGTCGTCAGGTCACCGGCTATTTGGTAGATCACGTCAGCGACCACCTGTGTGGCGAAACCCCGGACCTGGTCGTTGACGGTGAGCGCCTGTTGTGGCGCGTGCCTGTCGTCCTCTACCTCACCTCGCGAGGCAATGTCGGTCAGGTCGGCACGATAGACGTCGACGCCCAGACCGGCCAACTACAAACCACGCCCTCACTCATCGAGGATATTGAGCAACGTGCCCGCGAATTGGCTGCCCGTTCCACACCATAAGCAGACCCAGGACGCCGACTGCCTGCCGGCCTGCGTCGCGATGGTGCTGGAGTATGTCGGTCAGCCACTGGCCTATGACGACATTTTGCGTTTGCTCGGTACCGAGCCCCATGGCACCGTCGCTCGCCACGTCTTGCGCCTGACTCGGCTGGGCTTCCAGATTGTCTATCGCGAGGGGACTCTGGCAGAATTGCGCGCCTGACTGGACCGCGGCCAACCAATCATTGTCCTGGTCAAGACCGGTGAGTTGCCCTATTGGTCATACATCACCCTGCACGCCATCGTCGTCGGCATACTGGACGAGGCCACGGTGGACGCTGAGTTGCTCGAAGCCATAGGCGGTACGATTGGCTTCTTCCAGGGGATACAAGAGCGAGGCGAATTGCAGGAGCCTGATTGAGATCGGATCAGATCAGATCATCGCCCTGGCGCCGGACCGTCGGCTTCAGTCCAGCAGGCTCTCCAACTCATCCGCCAGCGCCTCGGCCGTCGTGAAGAGGACGCCGTGCAGGCCCAGCGCCCGGGCGACTTCCACGTGGCTCAGGGTGTCGTCGATAAAGACTGCCTCCTCCGGCGCGACGCCCAGGCGCTCCAAGGTCGTCTCAAACACGGCGGGATCCGGCTTGGCGATGCCCTCGTCGCCCGAGCAAAAGACCACGTCGAACTGGTCGAGCATCCCCCAATCGGCCAGCCAATCGGCCAGGCCCGGCGGGCAGTTCGATAGGACAGCCAGCTTGTAGCGGCCTTGCTCGCGCAGCCGGCGGATCAGCGCCAGCACACCCTCGTTGATCGCCTCGTCGGCGTGGTAGCGCTGGCGGAAGGCGTCGATCTCCTCAGGCGAATGCAGGTTGAGCTCTGGCGCGATGGCATACCAGAACTCTTTGGACGTCTTGCGACCGACCAGTGTGTCCTGCCAGGCCTGGCTGCCGAACATAATGGGGTTGATCGTGCCCGGCTCCAGGCCCAGATCCTGCTCGTAGCTGCGGAACAACGAGAGCGGCTTTTGGGCCGAGATGACGCGGCCAAAGTCAAAGATCACGGCTTTTATCATAATTGCTCCTTCGCGCCTTACGTCTTGCGCCCTACTGCACTGCTTCCCTCATCAAGTCCCCGGCGGTATCGACCATGTGCAGCGTATTGTCGGCCGCCCAGTCGCCCAACGCGAGCACCTCGCGCAGCGCCTCCACAGCCTCGGGTGGGCGAGGACCTCTCTCCAGCAACCGTTGAAGCGATATCTGCAGCCAGATGTTTCGGATATAGTCCGGCAAGGCGTGGATCTCATTCTCCTCCAGGGTGATGACGCGGGCGTAGTGGCTCAGGAAGCGCTCGAATGGCTCCCAGCGGAGAAAGCCGGGATAGACCAGGTGCTTCAGTTGTCCCTCTCCCAACCGGGGCGAGGCAAAGTAGATCAGTGCCTCGGCCAACTCAACGACGCGCGGCTGCCAGCGGGCCTTGTCATAGTCCACGACGCCCACAATGCGCGCGCCGGGAACGCCGGGATCGTCATCGAAGAGCAGATTGTCGGCGTAGTAGTCGCCGTGGATGACGAGGTAGGGCAGCGCACCGTGGTTCGCGAAGCGGGACGCCAGGTCCACTGCGTGGTCTTCCAACTGCTGGACGACGTGAGCCAACTCGGCGTCGTGCGACAACCTCCAACCCTCGACCAAGCTCGTGAGGTCCGCACCCAAGAGCGCCGGGCCGTACAGCACGCCGAGTCCGCGCAGTGCCCCGGGCGCAAAGCCCTCCACCTGCTTGTGGTACAAGCCCAGCGTCAAAGCGGCCTCTTGGAAGTGTGCCGGATTGGCGTGGTCGTAGGGCACGCCCTCAATACAGGCTTCGATCTCATAGCACTCATCGGCGGTTACCAGCAGGGTCTTGCCGCTGGCAGTGGGTAGAATTTCCGGCGCCGGGAACCCCGCCTGCCGCAGGTGCTGGATGAGCGCGTGTTGGGCGCAGATGATGTCCGGGTTCCGCAAAGTCGGATGGCGGCGCCTCAGGAAGTAACACCCGCGCGTTGTGCTCACGATCCACGTTTCGTTGACAAAGCCACGCTCGACCCGCCGGGCACCGCGCAATTCGCCCAGGTCGTAGTAGCTCAACACTCTCCGGATCTCTGTCTCCATCACCGCGCGCGTCAGGTCCCTTCTCTTCTCCAGGTTGTCCCTGTTGGGCCATCCTCGAGGATGACGCCCAGCTCGGCCAGCCGGTCGCGAATCTCGTCCGCCATGTCCCATTGCCTGTCCGCGCGGAGACGCGCGCGCATCTGGACCACAAGATCGATAAACGACTCTACGCTCTCCGTCCCTCCTTCGATCTCGTCTTCGCCTGCGTACTTGCCCGCGCTCTCACCCGCGCTCTGAAGGAACTCGTGCCAGTCAGTCCAGCCGGTCGCGCCACCGTCCGACATTGCAGCGGCGGAGGCCTGCGATCCTCCGGGCAGGCACGCTCGCTTCAACTCATCCAGCGCAAAGGAGGTGCCGGCGGGATAGATCTTGTCGTCCTGTCCCACCTGCCGGATGGTCACCTGACCAGCTCCCATGACCGAGCCCTCCCCACCACCCAGATCTATGGTGCAGGCCGTGTACTCATCTATCCCCAACATGATGGCAGAATCGGGCAGGCGTCGCTCCAGGAACTTTATCCGGGGTTCGCCAACGAAGCAATAGCGGGTGTCGTGGGTGCTGCCCTCGGTGTTGTTCCAGTGCGGCACGATCGCCAGTTCGAGGCCGTAGGGGCCCAGCAGATCCAATCCATCAGCCCAGTGAGGGTCCGCGCCGACCTTGTATATCTCGTACACCGGCAGCGCGTACCGGCCGATGGCGATAGCCGCCGCGCTGGCAAAGACGAGGTGCGCTCCGGTCGCCAGCCGCTGAGCCATTGCCTTCAGGATCGCTGTCCCCTGCCAGTTGCGGATGGCGTAGGTCGGACTCCCGGGACCGGCAAAGATATAGTTGGCTCGCCGGATTCCGCGCAGGGCCCTCTCCAGACTTGCCGGTGTGGCGGCCGCGACTGTCTTGAACGAGGCGATGTCGAGATCCAGATTCAGGTGGCGCTCAAAGTACTCAACCGCCCTAGTCGAGATCTGATCGGCGTTGAGTTCAAAGCCCGCCGGCGTATCCAAAAAGACGGGCTGCACCGGTTCCGCGATCCTGGACATCACCGCGCGATGCACCTTGCCCATAGAGGGCGACATCTCCCCCGAACCCACGAGGGTGACTGTCCCCGGCGCGTGATTCTCGTTTGTCTCCATACAGGCTCAAGCGCCTGAGCAAGTGCCCAGGCGTAGGATTGATCACCTGACCAGGCAGGAAATTGGACACCTATCCTATCGAAAAACCGTCCAGATGCCCGATGCACTGGCGCGTGACGGATGGTATACCTGATTGACTGACAAAACTCTGAGCAAGGTGACCGGCACTTAGAATACGGGATAAACAGAGCATTTTCGACGCGAAAAACTGGCCAAACTGAGACCCAAGTGCCGGTCACCTCACTGATTGCAAGATTTATCAGTCAACCAGGATGGTATACTGTAGCCGGAAAAACGGAACGGCAGATGTCACGATTATAGCTGTTCCGCCGGACTTGACAACCTGCTGGATTCGGGTATAATCCGCCCATCTTAAGAGGAGGTATACCGTGCGCACTGCAAGCCTGATGATTCCTGCCGCCGCGCTGCTCCGCGATAGCGGAGGTTTTGTGCTGCCTTGTCGCAGTGCGCCTGTTTACTGAAAGATTGACTTAGGTCATCTCAGGCCGTGGAGCGCGCTGCGACGTCCACGGCCTTTTTATTCTGATTCCCATTGGGATCCTCCTGCAAGGCCGTGGGCAGTGCTCACGGCCTTGTTATATTGTAAGTCGTGTACGATGCAGGCATTTGAGGTGTGCAAGGACTGGCGAGAAATGGCGACAACCCATCAGTCAACCTGGGACGGCTTGAGTTCAAGCGAACGCTCTATGCTCACAGGAACCCCCAATGACGAGCTTGGGAGAAGTGGTTCTTGGCAGCAAGTTGGATGGTCAAGGAGAAGTCAGATGGGTACAATGGATTACATCGCGTTAGAGGTATCGAGTCTCAACAGACAGATCATGAAGGACGATCAGTCCTACTGGCACGGGAACCGGAACAGCGATGCCCGCCAATCGGCTGTGGCGTTGGACTGCGATGGCTTCCAGGTGCGGCACGGGGAGATCTTTGGTATCCTGGGGACCGATAGCTCCGGCAAGTCCGCCCTGGTGCGTTGTTTTGCCGACTGTCTCCTCGCGGATGAGGGTCGCATCACCATATCCGGCCAGGGCGTGCTGCGGGACCAGACAGCCGTCAAACGACTCATCAACCGGGTCTTGACGGACGCATCGCTCTTCCAGAAGCTGACACCTCTGGAGAACCTGCTTTACGGCGCGCGGCTCTACAGTCTGGGGGAGCAGCCGGCTAGAGCCTGTGCCGTCGAGGTTCTCCAGCAGATGGGGCTTGACGAGGAAACCATGTCCCGCCCAGTAGGGGAATTGAGCGCCTGCGTGCAGCGGAAGGTAGCTGCCGCTTGTGCCTCTCTTACCCAGCCTGTATTCCTGTTGCTGGACGAGCCAACGAGGGGGCTGCCACCAACCGCCAAGCGGGAAGTCCAGTCCTTCATAGAGGAACTGCGGGATGCGTACAATGCCACCATTCTGTTGACCACCCGCGATGTGTGGGAGGCAGAGACGCTGTGTGACCGCGTCGCCATCCTAAACGAGGGTCAGATTGTGGCTGTGGGGACGCCGGAAGGCTTGAAGGACCTCGTGCCGCACACAAACGGTCACACGCCGACGTTGGAGGACGTCTTGGTGGAACTAATCGGCGGATAGGTGCCGCGATAGGCCGGCAGCAATGACAGGCGACAAGGTGGACATCAATGACAAATGAACCTGAACAAAAAGCCAATGCAGAGCTCCGGGCGGTGATCTTTGACTATGGCGGCGTACTGATGCGCACTGCCGATCCTCGTCCCCGCTGGGAACTGGAACGGCGTCTCCAGCTTGCACCAGGTGGAACGTACGAAGCGGTGTTCGGAAACCCGCTCTGGGACCAAGTCCAGCTCGGCCGCCTCAGCAGCGAGGAGCTCTGGGCAGACGTGGGCCAGCGGCTCGGTCTGAATGCCGAGGAAGTGGCCGAGTTCCGGCAGGCCTTCCGGGCCGGGGACCGGCTGGACGAGGAACTGTATGAGTATGTGGATTCACAAACCTACGATTCTCTTGGAGGCCGTTATCATGGCAGTTTCCGACTTTGATCTCAAAAACACCGTTTCAGACAACCGCCTGGTTGGATTGTGGCGCATGATGACCGGGTTCCGCCTGGCTTACCTGGGGGCGTTGGTCGGTGTGGGCGTGGCGGCCGTCCTCCAGATAGGCAACTCTCTGTTGCTGCGCTACCTGGTGGACGACGTGCTGGCCCAGGGCAGGTTCGACCGTACCCTGCTGCTGGTGGGGCTGGGGTTCGTGGCCCTGGCGCTGGGAGAGGGGGCGTCATCCTTCCTCAGCGGCAAGTTGACCGCTCAGTCGGCCGAAGGGATCGCTCGACGGTTACGCAACTACCTATACGACCACATCCAGCGGATGTCGTTCACGTACCACGATCACATGGAGACGGGCGAGTTGATCCAGCGTGCCACCTCGGACGTGGACGCCATACGCCGGTTCTTGGCCGATCAGGCGATCAACGCGGGACGCATCGCGCTGCTCTTCGTGGTCAACTTCACAGCCCTATCCATCCTGAACGTGCGGCTGGCGCTGCTCTCAATCGTCGTGGTGCCGCTCATAGTAGTCGTGTCGATCTTTTTCTTCAAAAGGGTCACAAAGGCTTACGAAGCCTACCAGGAGCAAGAGGCAAAGCTTTCGACAACGTTGCAGGAGAATCTGACCGGGGTGCGGGTGGTCAAGGCTTTTGCCCGGCAGGGGTACGAGCAAGAGAAGTTCGAGCAGGATAACTGGGAGCAGTACCAACGCGGTCGCCGACTGCTGACGTTCCATTCGCTGTTCTGGCCGAGTTCGGACGTCCTGTGTGGCTTTCAGATGCTGGGAGCCTTTCTAACAGGCGCGCTGATGGCGATCAACGGCACGATCACGGTGGGCACCTACCTGGCAGCGGCCCGGATGATTATCTGGCTGATCTGGCCGATGCGCAACCTGGGGCGTCTGATCGTCCAGATGTCCACGGGGATCGTATCCTACAACCGCGTGATCGAGCTGATCAAGGAAGAACGCGAGCCGCTGGACGAGGGAACTTGTGTGCCAGATGGCAACGTGCAGGGAGACCTCGTCTTCGAGGACGTCTCCTTCGAGTACGAGAACGGGGACAGCAGGGTGTTGAGGAACATCAGCTTCCGTTGCAAGCCAGGGCAGGCAGTGGCCCTGCTCGGTTCGACAGGTTCGGGCAAGACCAGCCTGGTCAACCTGCTGCCCCGTTTCTACGAGTACACGAGTGGCAGCTTGACGCTCGACGGGGTGGAGCTGAAAGAATACCCGCGCGGCTACCTGCGCCAGCAGATCGGCATCGTCGAGCAGGAACCCTTCCTGTTCTCCCGCACCATCCGCGAAAACATTACCTACGGGGTAGGACGGGACGTCTCAGATGCCGAGGTGGAGGCCGCAGCTCAGGCGGCGGCGATCCACGACGTGATCACCTCGTTCCCCGACGGTTACGACACGCTGGTGGGTGAGAGGGGCGTCACCCTCTCGGGCGGGCAGAAGCAGCGCGTTGCCATCGCGCGGACGCTGCTTAAGGACCCGCGCATCCTCATCCTGGATGACGCGACCTCATCGGTGGACACCGAGACCGAAGGGCTGATTCGCCAAGCCCTGCAGTACCTCATGCAGGGCCGCACGACGTTCATCATCGCACACCGCATCCAGAGTGTGATGGACGCCGATCTGATCCTGGTGCTCGACCACGGGCGGATCGTGCAACGCGGGACGCACGAGGAGTTGATGGCCCAGGACGGCCCGGAGGGCCGCGGCATGTACCGCCGCATCTACGACGTGCAGGCGCGCATCGAGGACGAGCTAGAGCAGGAACTTTCCGATCAGACCGCCTACCTTTGGGAGACTGAGGAAGTCGAGACGGAACAAAAGGGATTAGCCTATGTCAGAGTATGAGTTCGAAGAGGAAGAGTTTACAACCCAGTTCAACGGCAGGACGGTGCTGCGCATCCTGTCCCTGGCCCTGCCGCACTGGCCATGGCTAGTTGGCTTCACGGTGGCCACGCTTTTCGTATCATTGTTCGACGCGTACTTCAACATGCTCGGCAAGCGGATGGTGGACGAAGGCATTCTGGCTGGCGATAAGACGGCACTGGTGCAGGTCGTCATCACCTATGGCCTGGTGAGCCTGTCATCGGCTGTGATGGTATTCACCCTCATCTACCTAGCTGGCATTCTGGGAGAGCGCGTCCGGTACGACCTGCGGAAGAATATGTTCGAGCACCTGCAGGAGCTATCCTTCGCCTACTTCGACCGGACACCGGTGGGGTGGATTATGTCGCGCGTCACCTCCGACCCAGACCGGATCGCGCAACTGGTGACCTGGGGGCTGCTGGATACCACCTGGGCAGTGATGAGCATCATTACGTCGGCCTACTTTATGCTGCGCATAAACTGGCGGCTGGCGCTGATCGTGTTCGCCATCATCCCGCTGCTGGTCATCGTAGCGATCCAGTTCAAGAAGAAGATCATCGTCGAGTTCCGCCTGGTGCGCAAACTTAACTCCAAGATCACTGGGGCCTACAACGAGAGCATCCAGGGCGTGCGCGTGGTGAAGGCACTCGGCCGGGAGGAGGAGAATCTGCGCGAGTTCAGCGAGCTCTCGGGCGATATGTATCGCGCGTCCTATCGGGCCGCGTGGCTTTCGGCGCTGTTCCTGCCGACGGTACAGCTCATCAGCGCCCTGGCGATAGGCAGCATCGCCTGGTACGGCGGTCTGCAGATACAGGTGGGCAATCTAACCATCGGTGGCATCCATGCCTTCGTCTCGTATATCATGTTCATGCTATGGCCCGTCCAGGACATGGCCCGCGTTTACGCTGAGATGCAGCACGCCATCGCGTCGGCCGAGCGTAGTTTCTCACTGATTGACGCGGTGCCAGAGATCACAGACCGCCCCGGGGCGGTCGATCCGGGCACCATCCGGGGCGACATCGAGTTCGATCACGTGGACTTTTGGTACGAGGAGGACAAGCCGGTGCTACAGGATTTCTCCCTGAAGGTAAGACAGGGCGAGACCATCGCCCTGGTCGGGCCGACAGGCGGCGGTAAGTCGACCATCGTCAATCTGCTGTGCCGCTTCTACGAGCCCAAGGCCGGTGTGATCCGCATCGGCAGGCAGGACTACACCGAGTTGTCACTCCAGGCCATCCAATCCCGCATAGGCGTGGTGCTGCAAACGCCGCATCTCTTCTCCGGTACGATCCGCGAGAACCTGCGCTACGGCCAACTGGACGCTACCGATCAGGAGATCGAAGCGGCAGCCAAGCTAGCCGGTGCGCACGACTTTATCGCCGCGCTAGAAAAGGGGTACGACGAGGAGGTCGGCGAGGGTGGCAACCTGCTCTCGGTCGGCCAAAAGCAACTGGTCAGCCTGGCACGCGCGATTCTGGCGCAGCCGGAGATCTTTATCATGGACGAAGCAACCAGTTCGGTGGATACCCTCACCGAGGATCTGATCCAGAGGGGGATGGATGCGCTGATGCAGGATTGCACCAGCTTTGTCATCGCCCACCGTCTCTCGACGATCAAGCGGGCCGACCGCATCCTGGTCATCGAGGACGGTCACATCGCGGAGATGGGCTCTCACGCCGAACTGCTGCGCGCCAAGGGTCACTACTATCGGCTGTACACGAAGCAGTTTAGGCAGAAACTGGAGCAGGAATACGACGTATTCGCCGTGCCCAGCCCGGTGACGGCATAACTGGGGACGTAGATGGACGCGGATGGACGCTGCCTCTTGCTCCGATCCGCGCTCATCTGCGTCCGACATGGGATAGAACGATGACACCCGAAGACCTGAAACACATCGCTGCTTCCGTCGGAGAGCGCCAGGGATGGGACTTTACGCGGGTACGAGATGAACGCGATCCCATCCCCTGGGACTATGTTGAGGTGGTGCGCCGCTATCTACGACCTTCAGACCGCGTTCTTGATGTCGGCGCAGGAGGGGGTGAGATATTCCTCGCCTCGGCATCAAAGATCAGTCGGCCTACAGCCAGGTCATCTCCTACGACTTGGTGCCGAGGTCCGAGGCCGACAAGCAGTTCAACCTGTTGCTGGCCGATCCGCGCAACAGCCTGGGCTGGCCAGAGGGCAAACCGCTGAGTGACTACCTCTTCCACCAGTTCATGCGCTTTGCCCGGGAGCTTGATCTGCCAGTGCAGCTCCATACCGGCCATATGGCGGGTATCCGCAACCGAGTGGACAAGGCCAACGCTGTCCATTTGGCCTCGGTGCTGGAGCTTCACCGCGAAGTGCGCTTCGACCTCTTCCACGGCAACTGGCCATATCTGGGCGACCTGTTGTTCCTGGGCAAGAACTACCCCAACGTCGCCCTCGACTGCTGCTGGCTGCACATCATCAACCCCGACTATGCGGCCGAGCTGTTGGAGCGATCGGTGCTGACCCTGCCACACACCAAGGTGCACGGATTCGGCGGGGATTACGGCGATGTGCCAGAGTTCGTCGCCGGGCACCTCCAGATTGCGCGTGAGAACATCGCTGGCGTGCTGACCAGCCTGGTGGAGCGGGGATGGTTGGAGGAGGAAGAGGCGCTGTCCATAGCCACCGACTGGCTGTTCAACAACCCGAACCGGTTCTTTGGGCTGGGTCTTGAGGAGATATAGAGGAAACGTATCGCAGGTGAAGGAGGAACAATCGAGCTACAATGGACATTCGAGAACACAATCGCATCGCGTGGGACAAGAACGTCGAATGGGGAAACGAATGGACGATTCCGGTCAGTTCGGAAGCTGTCGCCGCTGCACGGCAGGGCCGATGGGAGATCTACCTGACGCCCACCAAGCCGATTCCGCAAGCGTGGTTCCCGGATCTGCAGGGATGTAACGTCCTCTGCCTGGCATCCGGCGGCGGACAACAGGGGCCGATTCTGGCTGCGGCTGGAGCCGACGTCACCGTCTTTGATAATTCACCGAGGCAGTTGGCGCAGGATCGGTTCGTGGCCCGGAGGGATGGGCTTAAGATCACCACAGTCGAAGGAGATATGACCGACCTGTCCGTGTTCCCTGATGGGAGCTTTGACCTCATCGTCCATCCCGTCTCGAATCTCTTCGTGCCCGATGTCCGGCCGGTGTGGAGGGAGGCATTCCGCGTGCTGCGTCACGGGAGTACGCTGCTATCGGGGTTCAACAATCCGGTGGTCTATATGTTCGATTATGAACTCTACGAGCGTGGGCTGCTGGAGGTCAGACACGCGCTACCCTATTCCGACGCGGCCAGCCTGTCCGAGGAAGAGAGAAGGAGGTGTCTCGAAGAGGGAGAATTCCTCGAATTCAGCCACACGCTGGAGGATCAGATTGGCGGACAGATAGACGCTGGCTTTCTGATCGCCGGCTTGTACGAGGATGTCTATGGAGAGGAGACGAACGATCTGCTCTCGAAATACATGTCCGTTTTCATCGCCACGCGGGCCATCAAGCCATAGGGCTTGGTGCCAAGAATCAGAACAGGTCAGTATGGGCACGGGAAACGGTGAGGGTTGACATATGAATGTGCACCTCGTGAAGCGCTCTGACTGGGACGAGTGGGCCAGACTGCGGGCTGCGCTGTGGCCCGACTGTCCGGCCAAAGAGCACGAACAGGAGATGGGGGAGATCCTGCAGAACCTGGAACGAGAGGTGGTTTTCGTGAGCGTCGGTCCGGATGTGGGCACTGGTGACGCCAAAGGGGTCAGAGAAGGGCTTGAGGCGGCGGTAGTCGCTGGCCAAGAGGTAGACGAGGTCCAAAGCACAGGACTTGTTGGCAGCCAGGGTGTGCGTGAGACGGAAGTAGGCCCGGGAGAGTTGGCGTAGCGGGAGGTAGCGCGGGTCGAAGGTGTGATAGTGTTTGACGCCCATGGTGCGGTAGTAAGTGCCAACCAGGCGAGCATCCTTGGGGTCAATCTTGTCTTCTTCAGGTTGAGCACGCCGGAAGTTCTTGACGTAGAGGGGATTGAGCAGAGCGAGGGCAGGGGTGTAAAGCGCCAGGTCGGGATCGGTGTAGATCTGGTAGAAAGCGTGCCACCAGAAGAGGGCAGTGGACTCACCGGCGGCGGTCAGGCGGACCTCGTCGAGGTCGGACAGGTGCGGCAAGAGGTCTTGTTTGAGCTGTTGGAAGCCGGGCATGTTGTTGTCGTAGGCGCGATGGGGTATAATCCAATCGCCGTCGGGAGCCATCAGTGCCATGTCGAGGGTATCGAGGCTGAAGTCGAACGCCAGAACACATTCGTCGGGAGATGTGCGCATAGGTGTTACTCCTTTCTGATCACGTGGTGGCGACGTTGCCCGGGAAGCAGCATCGCCTCATCTGATGTCGGTGGCGCAGGGGTACAGCCCAGGATAACCCGTCAGCAACACCCTCGTGCTAATCAGAGCATTCCTGTCGGTGCAGAGAAACCCCCGGCATGGGGCCGAAAGGCCCGATCTGCTGCGCCGGGGTGCAACCCGTCAGGTGCACACGATCCGGGTTAGAAGAAATCCGGCGGGTCAGGGGCCACACACTCAAATAGAAGACACGGTTCCTGAACCGTGCAACAGGGAAGGACAGAGCACCCTGGCTTACCGACGGCCCGCCGCTGCGGACTGGCATCAGTATACCTGAGCCGGCCCCTGCGCACCACCACACCTATGCGCTATTCTATACGAGGGAACGAACTGCCTTCGGTGCGATTATAAGTGAGGGAATACGCGGATTTGACCCCGTGAGAAACGTGAGTAAAATAATACCTGCTCACTGTGAAGGTTGGGCAGGCGTTTGTGTCTGCAGAGGCTGTCAAGCGACCGATGGTCCCCACCGCGATGTGCGCCGATAAGGCACGCAAGACTTTCAGTATTCTGCACAATGGTACAAGAGGAGAGTATGTGCCCTAAATGGACAAAGAAGCGGCGCTACAACTGATAAAAGAATTGGTTGATAGATTTGCTTGTAACCACACCGCATACACTGAGTCTCATTCTGACTATAATGAGGCTCAGCTCCGTGTTGATTTTCTGGATCACTTCTTGGTGGCACTTGGTTGGGACGTATTCAACGTGAGAAAGGCCGCGCAATACCTACGCGAGGTTGTCCACGAGGACGCTGTAGAGGTCGAGGATGGCGGCGAGTTCTTTGCCAAGAAGCCCGACTACGCCCTGCGGCTTGGAACCGAGCGGAAGTTGTTTGTTGAGGCCAAACGTCCCTCCGTGCCTATCACTACAAGCAACGCTCCCGCTTTCCAGGTGCGGCGCTATGGCTGGAACGCCCGCTTGCCTATCTCCGTACTGACCAACTTTGATAAGCTCGTTATCTACGATTGCCGCGTCCGTCCGCAAGCCAGGGACAACGCACGCATGGCACGGCTCAAGGTCTACGACTACACTGAGTACGTCCCCAAGTTTGATGAGATACACGCACAGCTTTCCCGTGAGGCCGTATATTCCGGGCGCTTTGATGAGCAGTTTGGTCTCGATGAAGAGCGTGAAGGGACAGAACCCTTTGACGAATATTTCTTGGGACAGATTGAGCAATGGCGCGAGCGAGTCGCCAGGGACATCGCGCAGCAAAACCCAATCCTCACGCAAGCAGAGCTGAACTTCCTCGTGCAGCGCTTGCTTAACCGCATCATCTTCTTGCGAATCTGCGAAGACCGTGAGCTTGAGAAGTATCAAGCACTGCAAGTTGTACAGACGTATGACGAACTCAAAGCTCTGTTTCGTCAAGCTGATGTTCGCTACAACTCTGATTTGTTTGACTTCATCGAGGATCGGCTTTCGCTAAATATCGAAGTTAGCAGCGCAGTTTTGATTGGCATCTTCCAGGAGCTATACTACCCGGCCAGCCCCTATGCCTTCTCGGTAGTTGAGACTGGAATCTTGGGCGAAATCTACGAACGATTCCTAGCCAAGCAAATCACCATGGATGATCGGCAGGTTGCTGTCGTCGAGAAAGACGAAGTGGCGGTTTCCCGTGGCGTGGTGCCCACGCCCAAGTATATGGTGGATGCCATCGTGCAGAAGACGCTTACACCGTTGTGCGAAGGCAGGCACCTGGCTGAACTGGCACAGCTTCGCCTTGCCGACATCAGTTGTGGCTCAGGCACGTTTTTGGTGGCTGCCTACGAATATCTGCTCAACTCTTACCTGGAGTGGTATCTTCAAGATGGCGCTGAACGTCACAGTGACAAGGTATACGAAGGTTCCCAAAACACCTGGTATCTCACGCTACCGGAGCGGCAACGTATTCTTTGCACCCACATCTACGGCGTGGACATTGATCCGCAAGCAGTCGAAATCGCACGCTTTAGTCTCTTGCTTAAGGTTCTAGAAGATGTGCCCGCCGCATCGGTCGCGGCTCATTGGCGACAGCACCACGCCCGCGCGCTGCCAAACTTGCACGCTAACATCCAATGTGGCAATAGTCTGGTGGACAGTGCCTACTTTGACTATGACAGTGACGCTTTGACTGATGCAGAACACTTTGCCCAACTCAATCCCCTAGATTGGGAAACCGCTTTTCCCGTCGCGTTTGCCGAAGGCGGTTTTGACGCCATTATGGGTAATCCGCCCTACATCCGCATCCAGAACATGGTTCGCTACTCTCCACGCGAAGTGCACTACTACCAGAGCGACAAGTCCCCCTATACTTGCGCACAGAGTGGTAACTTCGACAAGTACTGTCTTTTCATTGAGCGTGGACTGTCACTGCTTAGACCAAGCGGGCGGCTCGGCTACATTGTCCCGCACAAGTTCTTCAGTCTCAAATCAGGGCAGGCCCTCCGCAAACTGCTTTCAGAGGGGCGGCATGTTGCTGAGATTGTCCACTTCGGCGTACAGCAGGTCTTTGGTAACAAAAGCACGACGTACACTTGCATTCTTGCACTTGCCAAGCAAGCCACGCCGAGCTTCACTGTTGAGCATGTCAGTAACCTACCGGCTTGGCGACGCGGGCAGTCGGGTGAGATGGAACAGTACGAGGCGACCTACTTGCACGATACTCCTTGGGAGTTTGTCTCGCCTGCGGCACGTGACCTTTTTGCGCGGTTGCGTGCCGAGAACCCCACGACTCTTGAGCAAGTTGCAAAGATCTTCGTTGGCGTGCAAACCAGCGCTGACAGAATCTATACCCTTGAACCCACTAGCGAGACTGCCGACAAGGCCACGTTTATCGATATTGAAGGT